>Ga0209798_10000153_pt1 | contig 38775 bp, 31 predicted proteins | sample DOMMetBare3Fresh_FD_187475 | JGI IMG/M metagenome (GOLD analysis project Ga0209798, IMG submission 187475) | Wetland sediment microbial communities from St. Louis River estuary, USA, under dissolved organic matter induced mercury methylation -... | ecosystem: Environmental > Aquatic >...
CTCGCCCCCGCGCTGGCGGCCGGCTGTACCGTCGTCATCAAGCCCGCCGAGCAGACGCCGCTCACCCTGCTCAAGCTGGCGGAGGACTTCGAGGCGGTCGGGCTGCCGCCCGGAGTCGTCAACGTGGTCACCGGCGACGGGCCGGGCGCCGGCGCGCCGCTGGTGGCCCATCGGGACGTGCGGAAGATCGCCTTCACCGGCAGCGCCGAGGTGGGGAAGATCATCATGCGGAGCGCCGCCGATCAGCTCAAGCGGGTATCGCTCGAGTTGGGCGGCAAGTCGCCCAACATCTTCTTCAGCGACGCCGACTTCGAGAACGCCGTGGACGGGGCCCTCTTCGGCACCTTCATCAACCAGGGCGAGGTCTGCTCGGCCGGGAGTCGGGTGCTGGTGCAGCGGGACATCTACAAGAAGTTCGTGGACGCCGCGGCCGCCAAAGCCAGGACGATCCGGCTGGGCCCCGGGCTCGATCGCGACACCAAGATGGGCCCGCTGGTGAGCGCCGAGCAGCGCGACCGTGTGGCCGGCTACCTCAAGATCGGCCGGGGCGAGGCCAAGGTCGCCGCTGGCGGCGGGACACCCAAGCAGTTCGCCAAGGGCTGGTACATCGAGCCGACCATCTTCTATGACGTGGACAACTCGGCCAAGATCGCCCAGGAGGAGATCTTCGGCCCGGTCATGAGCGTCATCCCGTTCAAGGACGAGGCCGAGGCGATCCGGATCGCCAACGCCACGCCGTACGGCCTCGCCGCCGCCGTGTGGACGCGTGACATCTTCAAGGCGTTCCGGGTAGTGAAGGCGCTCGAGGCGGGAATCGTCTGGGTCAACCACATGCAGCCCACCTTCGTCGAGGCGCCGTGGGGCGGGTACAAGGCGTCGGGCTTTGGCCGTGAGCTCGGCCACTGGGGCGTCGAGGAGTATCTCGAGACCAAGCAGGTGTTCATCAATTTGGACGAGAAGCCCATCGGGTGGTACTGAGACGGCGGAGTCACCCTGAGCGAAGCGAAGGGGCCATGTGTCTGCTCATGGCCCCTTCACTTCGCTCAGGGTGACTCCCAGCCAACCGGTCCGGCGCCACCGTTGCGCCCGGCGCAATCCGGCCGTTTGTTTCGACTGTGATCCAGGCTCCCCTCCCACCCACTTCCGCGATCGAGTTCGACGCCGCCCTGCTCCAGGCCGCCATCACGGGCGCGCTGGGGCTGCTCTGCGCGTTCCTGTTCCAGCGGTACCGAAAGCCCTACTTCGGCTGGTGGGCGCTGGCGTGGGGCCTCTATCTCCTTCGGCTGGGGGCGATTACCAGCTTCCTGCTCAGCTCGAACCGGATCTGGCTGTACTGGCACCAGGTCGTCACCGGCTGGACCGCCCTGGCGCTGCTCTACGCCGCACTCGTCTTCTCCCAGCGCATCCGGTGGCGGCCCTGGTACTTCGCCGTCGTGCTCTTCCCGCCGGTCTGGTCCTACGTCGCCATCTACCGCCTCGACCACTTTCTCTGGGCCGCGGGCCCCGCGGTGCTGTTTCTGAGCCTGGCGACGCTCTGGACGAGCTGGGTCTTCTTCCGCTACCGGCGCCGGGTCGCGTCGAGCGGGGCCACCCTGCTCACGGTGGCGTTCGGCCTCTGGGGGCTGCACCATCTGGACTATCCGTTTCTCCGCGCGCGCGGGGCCTGGGCTCCCTGGGGCTACTACCTCGACATCCTGCTCGCGCTGGCCGTCGGCGCGGGGATCCTGCTGCTAGTCCTCGACGACCTGAGGCGCGGACTCAGCGCGCTTTCCGCGCTTTCCGGCGATCTGCAGCTCGGCGGGCGCGAGCAGGACGCACTGGCCGCGCTCCTGGCGCGCCCGCTCACGCTTCCCGCCGTCCGCGGGAGCGCGCTGTATCTCTACGAGGAGGGCCGCCCGCGGCTGGTGCGCGGCGCCGGCGTCTGCGAGCGGCGAGGGGGTGACGAGCTCGATGCGGGCGGCGGCGGCGCGCTGGCGCGGGCGCTCGAGACCGGTCGGCCGCAGGTGACCGCAGAGTGGCGGGAGCCTGGAGCGGCGGCATTCCCCTATGCCGCGGTGCTGCCGCTCTTCCGGCGGGACGAGGTCATCGGTGCGCTAGTGCTCGTCGGCGACGCGCGCGACCCGTTCACGGCGCTCGACGACCGTTTCCTGGTGGCGCTGGGCCAGCAGGTCGGCGCGGCGCTGGAGAACGCCGATCTCTACACCCGACTCCAGGCCCGCACGGTGGAGCTGGCCCGGCTCTCCGCCAGGATGGTCGAGCAGCACGAGGAGGAGCGCCGCCGCCTGTCGCGCGAGCTCCACGACGAGACGGCCCAGGTCTTTTCCGCGGTGAAGATGGAGCTCGGCGTGCTGCGCGAGGGCGTGAGCCCGGCGCACGCCGGCCGGCTCGACCAGGCGATCGAGCTGATCGACACGGGAATCCGGAGCATCCGCAGCGTGACCAACGACCTGCGGCCCTCGCTGCTCGACGACCTCGGCCTGCTCCCGGCACTCCGCTCACTCGTGGCCGACTTCGGCGCCCGAAGCGCCATCCGCGTCGCGCTGGCCGCCCCGGCCGTGCTTCCACCCCTCTCCAAGGAGGCGGAGCTCGCCCTGTTCCGCGCCCTCCAGGAGGCGCTCTCGAACGTCCGGCGGCATGCGGACGCCCAAACCGTGGACATCGCGATCTCGGTGGGCCGGGGCGGCGTCCGCCTGCGGGTCCGCGACGACGGCCGCGGCCCGCCGGAGGCGAGCCTGGAGCGCCTCGAGCGCGAGGGACACATGGGGCTGGCGGGGATGCGGGAACGGATCAGCGCGCTGGGGGGCAGCGTTCGGTTCGAGGGCGCGCGGGGCGCGGGGGCGTCGCTCGAAGTACTGGTGCCGGTCGAGCCGGCGGTGGTGCCGTGAATTCGCCGCCCATCCGGGTCCTGGTCGCCGACGACCACGCCATCGTGCGGACCGGCATCCGCCATGTCCTCGAGGGGGAGGCCGGCTTCACCGTCGTAGGCGAGGCGTCGAACGGCACCGAGGCGCTGGCCCTGGCCGAGGAGCTGGCGCCGGACGTCGCTGTACTCGACATCTCCATGCCGGGTCTATCCGGGCTCCAGGCCGCGGCCGAGCTCCGCCGCCGCTGCCCGGACACCCGGGTGCTCATCCTCAGCATGCACGACAACACCGAGTACGTGCTGGAGAGCCTCCGGGTGGGCGTGCATGGCTACCTGCTGAAGGACAGCGCCGCCGACGAGCTCGGCGCCGCCATCCGGGCGGTCTGCCGCGGCGAGTCTTTCTTCAGCCCGCCGGTCGCCCGCCAGCTCGGGGCCGTGGTGCGCGGCGAGCTGACGGGGGAACAGCGGGGTGCGCTGGGGCAGCTGACCGGCCGCGAGCGACAGGTTCTCGTCGGGGTGGCGGGCGGGCGCACCAACAAGGAGATCGCCCAGGAGCTGGGCATCAGTCACCGTACCGTCGAGAGCCACCGGGAGAGCCTGATGCGGAAGCTGGACGTCTATACGGTGGCCGGGCTCACCAAGATCGCCCTCGAGGAGGGCCTGATTCCGTGAGCCGGTCCAGGGAACCCGGCCCACACCCCGAGGGTATACTGCCGCCATGAGCAAGGTCAAAACCGGGATCGTGATGCTGAACCTCGGCGGGCCAGCCAACCTCGACGAGGTCGAGCCGTTCCTGCTCGAGTTGTTCGCGGACCGCGAGATCATCCAGTTGCCGTTCCAGCACTGGCTCGGCCCCTTCATAGCGCGGCGGCGGGCCCCCAAGGTCCGCGGCCTGTACGACAAGATCGGCGGTGGGTCGCCCATCCTCAGGTACACCCGGGCGCAGGGCCAGGGGATGGTCGAGCGGCTCGACCGGCTCTCGCCGGACACGGCGCCGCACGGCTTCTACGTGGCGTTTCGCTATATCCAGCCCAAGAGCGAGGACGCGCTTCGCGCCATGGCGGCGGACGGCGTCGAGCGCGCGGTCGCCTTCACCCAGTACCCCCAGTTCTCCTGCAGCACCACCGGCTCGAGCCTGAACGAGCTCTGGCGCGCCGCCGAGCGCACGGGCCTGCGGGACGCATTCGAGTGGAGCATCATCGACCGGTGGCCGGTGCACGCCGGGTTCATCGGGGCGATGACCGACACGGTGCGCGAAGGACTCGCGCAGTTCGACCCCGCCGTGCGGGACCAGGTTCTGCTCCTGTTCAGCGCGCACTCGCTGCCGCTCGACGTCATCGATCGCGGCGACGCCTATCCTCAGGAGATCGGGGCGAGCGTCCAGGCGGTCGTGGAGCGGCTCGGCCGCCCCAACCCCTACCTCCTCGCCTTCCAGAGCGAGGTGGGCCCGGTCCGCTGGCTCGGGCCGAGCACCGAGCGGGTGATCAAGCGCCTCGGCGCCCGCGGGCAGCAGCACCTGCTGGTGGTGCCGATCGCCTTCACCAGCGATCACATCGAGACACTCTCGGAGCTGGATCGCGAATACGGCGAGGTGGCGCACCGGGTGGGCATCAGCCATTACAAGCGCACGCCCGCGCTCAACGACCGTCCCGGGTTCATGGACGCGCTGGCGGACATCGTACGCGACCATCTCGCCGCCGGTCGGGCCTACAGCTCCCTCTACCGCACGCGATGCCCCGGGTGCGTGAACCCGCAGTGCCGGCAGATCCTGAACCCCGTGGGAGCGGCGGTGGCGGCTGGCAACAGCTGAGTCACGCTGAGCAAAGCGAAGGGGGCATGACCCGAATCATGCCCCCTCCGCGGAGTCTACCCTTAGCGCACCGAAGGGTTCAGGGTGACGCGGGTGACCCCGGCGCTCCCTCCTCGCGCAGCGACCGGCTCACCGGATACAGCACGCGCCGCACCAACCGATCCGCCATCTCAAGAACCACCCCCCGCTCGCGCTCCGACAGCTCAGCCAGCTGCGCCAGCGCCCAGGCAGCCTCCTGCTCGGCCACCTGGGCGCCCAGGCGATGGAGCTCCGCCAGTCGAGGAGCGGCCGCCCGGCTGCGCAGCAACTGGTCGAGGCGGCAGAGCTCCTCCTCCAGCACGCGCTCGGCCGACTGCAACGCGGCCGCCGGGGCGGCCGCCGCCGGGCAGCAGAGCCGCTGCAGGTCGTCGAGGTCGAAGAGCTGGATGCCGGGCAGCTTCTTCGCGGCCGGTTCCACGTTTCGTGGTACCGAGAGATCGATCGCCACCATCTGGCGCGCGGGCCGGGCAGCCATCGCGGCCGAGAGCTGGGCCGCCGACACAACCGGCCGGGCGGCGGCGGTCGCCACGATGAGCAGTTCTGCCTCCGCCATGAGCGCGGGCAAGTCATCCCACCCGCGGGGGGACGCGCCCCACGCGGTGGCGAGCGGGGCTGCGCGCTCCGGATTCCGGTTCACCAACGAGACGCGTGTGGCGCCGTGCTGGTGCAGCGAGCGAAGCACACCCTCCGCCGCCTCGCCCGCCCCCAGCACGACGACCGGGCGCCCGTCGAAGCCGCTCTGCCACGCCCCGGCAGCGAGCTCGACGGCCGCCGAACTCACCGATGCCGGATGTCGGCCAAGCGTGGTCTCGCGACGGACACGCCGGCCCGCCGAGAGCGCCGCGGAGAAGATCGCATCCATCTCGCGCGTCGTCGTCCCCGCGGCGCGTCCCGCGTCATAGGCGCGGCGGATCTGCCCGAGGATTTCGGTCTCCCCCAGGATCTGGGAGTCGAGGCCCGCCGCGACGATGAAGAGATGGCGCACGGCCTCCTCGCCATCCAGCCGCGCGATCTCACCCGTCAGCGTGAGCCCACGGGCGCGAGCCAGATTACGGAACCACGACTCGTAGTCGTGCGGGCCGCACCAGTAGAGCTCGCAACGATTGCAGGTGAAGAGGAGCAATGCGGAGCGCCCGGCCGCGTGCTCGTGCTCGAGCACCTCCGCCAGTTCGGCCTCCGTGACGGCGAACTGCTCCCGCACGCTCACGGCAGCCGTATGGTGACTCACGCCAACGACATGGAATGACAGGTCGGGGAACACAATCACACGCTACATCACGCCGGCGACGGCGACAATCCGCATCCCACCGGAGAGGGCTTCCGTACTTCTACGGACCACGCCGTGGGAGCGGCATGCGCAGCAGGGGGCACCACGAGGAGGCCCCCCGGCCGTGCGCCGGGGGGCCTTGGGACCAGCGGCTGCGGCTGAGGGCTCAGCTCACCTTGACCGGGATCTCCCGGGGGCGGGCCCGCTCGACCTTGGGGATCGTCACGGTCAGGATACCATTCGCGTAGTTCGCGACGATCTTCTCGGGATCCACGGTGGTCGGCAGGGAGAACGTCCGCTCGAAGGTACCGTAGCTCCGCTCGTAGCGGTGCACGCGCTCGCTCTTCTCCTCGGCCTGCTGCTTCTTCTCGCCGCGGATGGTCAGCAGGTTGCTCTCCAAGGACAGCTTGACGTCCTCGGGGCTGACGCCAGGCACCTCGGCCACGATCTTCACGGCATCCTTATTCTCGAACACGTCGCACGCCGGAAGCCACGCCGAGGTGAGGGCGCCGCTTTCCTCGGCCTGGAACGGCCAGGAGCTGAAGGCCTCGTCGAGAACGGAGTTGAGGCGCCGAAGACTGGTCATCGTTTCCAGCGGGCGCCGGGCGGTGGTCACGAACATGGTACGCCTCCACACGACGTTAGGGGTTGATGGTATGAGCAGTCCGAGACCGGCGGACTCGAGCCGGCTCGTACGGGCCCAAGAAGCAGCCGGCGTGCCTGAGACGGGGCTCTGGAATCGGTCAGAATGACCGACAGGCGGTCGGGACTGGCAGAGTCAACCGAGAAGTCTGCAGGGATGACCGAAGAAGGGGCGAAATCAGAGAGGGCGCGCTGCTACCTTCTGAACAGCCTCCCGAACACACCCGCCGCAACTACACTCTCGAACGCATCCGCCAGCTCGTTCATGGACTGGAACCGCTCGGCGCGGTCGATGGCGAGGCAGCGGAGAATGACGGCCTCGAGCTTGGCCGGGAGCTCGGGCCGCAGGTGGCGCAGCGTGGCGGGCGACCCGCGGAGCCGGGCGATCATCGTCTCCTGCGCCGACTTGCCGGCAAACGGCAGCTGGCCCGTGAACAGCTCGAACGCGAGGATACCCAGCGCGTAGACGTCGCTCCTGCCGTCGAGCGGCTTGCCCCGGATCTGCTCCGGACTCATGAACTCCGGCGTGCCGAGCACCATGCCGGTCGCGGTGAGCTTGACCACCTCCGGCCCGGCTCGCCGCTCCTTGGCGAGCCCGAAATCCATCACTACCGCCCGATACCGCGGCTCGCCCGCATCCATGGCGCCATCCGGCACCAGCATCACGTTCTCGGGCTTCAGGTCGCGATGGACGATCTGCAGCTCGTGCGCATGCCGGAGTCCATGGCACATCTGAACCAGCAGCGGAATCCCTTCCGCCACCGTGAACGGCCCGCGCCGTGCCTCGTGCTCGCTGAGCGGCTCGCCCTCCAGATACGGCATGACGAGGTAGATCATGCGGTCCGCCTCGCCCATGCGGAGAATCGGGCAGACGTTCGGATGATCCAGCCGCATGGCGATCGTGGCTTCGCGCCGGAGCCGCTCGACGGCACCCGGGTCCCGCGACAGCCGGGGGAGCAGGATCTTCACCGCGACCGCGGCCCCGGAGTCGAGGTCCTCCGCGCGGTAGACGTACGACATCCCGCCCTCGCCGAGCCGGCGGCCCACCCGGTAGCGCCGGTCGAGCAGCTGACCGCTGAGCGTGGCGCAGCGATCGAGCTCGTCAGGCTTGATCGGGAGGTTGCCGACCACGTCGGCGGCGGGCGGCGCCAACGACGGCGCCGGGTCGATCTCCACCAGGGGCGACCCGTCCTTCACGCAGTAGCGAGCGGGCGCCGGGTATGTCGCCCGGCAACGGAGACACCGGCGAGTGCTCAATCGCGGAACCGGTTCCGGCCGTCGCTCTTGGCGCGGTACAGGTGGCTGTCTGCGAGCCGGAGGAGCGACTCGCCGTCGCTTACTCGCTCGTCCGGGTAGGAGGCGATGCCGATACTGATCGTCACCCGCACCGGGCGGCCCGGCTCTCCGAAGTCGTGCGTCGCCACCCGGCGCAGAATGCGCTCGGCGAAGTTGCGCGACTCGGCGGAGGTCGTCTCCGGGAGCAGCACCACGAACTCCTCGCCCCCGTAGCGGGCCACGACGTCCACCGACCGCTGTTCCCGCTTGAGCAGGTTGGCGAGCTGCTTGAGCACCCGGTCGCCCACCAGATGGCCGTGCGTGTCGTTGATCTGCTTGAAGTTGTCGATGTCGATCATCAGCCCGGTGAGCATCGTCGCATACCGGGCGGCGCGGTCCATCTCCTGCTCGAGCTTCTCCATCAGCGCCCGGCGGTTGAAGCAGTTCGTCAGCGGGTCCGTCTCGGCCAAGTGCCGCATCTGCTCCTGGCCCATGACCGCGCTCTCCAGGTCGTAGGCTTTCTCGAGCGCCGCCACCGCCGCGGCGATCACCTGCTCCGCGAACTGCACGTCCTGCTCGTTGAGCGGTGTGTCCTCGGTGGTGGCCCGGAGAAAGAAGACACCGGCGGGCGCACCGCGCAGGGAGAACCGGAGCGCAATCGCCGACCGCGTCTGCACCGGTTGACCACCGGTCGCCCAGCCCGCCCGTACCGCCTCGTAGAGCGGGTCCGTCGCGGCATCGCGCACCAGCACGACCTCGCCGGTCGCCATGGCGCGCCGGATCTCGGGATACTTCCGGAGGTCGACGGAAAGGTTGTGCAGCATCGGGTTCTCGAACGCCGCCACCACGGTCCCCGTCTCGTCGTCCGGGCCCGCGATGATGATCGAGCAGCGGGAGATGTCGAGCCCCTGGGCCACCCGCCGGACGAGGATCTGGTAGATCTCCTCCGGCTTGAGCGAGGTGGTCACCTCCTGCATGATGTCGAACATCTCCGAGCGGGAGCGCGCCTCCGCCCGCGCCTGGTTGAGCTCGCGCCCCACCCGGAGATGCGCCTTCACCCGGGCCAGCAGCTCGCGCACCCGAAACGGTTTCGGAATGAAGTCCGCAGCGCCGAGGCCGAGGGAGCGCACGGTAGCTTCCTCGGGCGGCATCGAGGAGATCATGAGGACCGGCAGGTCCTGGTAGCGCGGATCGGCCTTGACCTGCTGCAAGAGCTGCAGCCCGTCCACCTTGGGCATCATGATGTCGAGCAAGAGCAGGTCGAACGGTTCGGCTTGCAGATGCTCGAAGAGGTGCTCCCCGCCGGGTGCGGTGAGCACGTCGTAGCCGTTCTCCTTGAGGATCCAGGACAGCGTGCGGGACAGCGCCTGATCGTCATCCACGACGAGGATCTTGGGGGAGAGCGCCATTCAGCCCACCAGACGTTGATAGAGATCGGGATCCACGTTGCCGCCGGTGACGACCGCGACCGCGGGGCCGGGCGGGCGGACGTGCCCCGCGAGCAGCGCGGCCACCGCCACTGCGCCCGACGGCTCCGCCCGGAGGTCGGTGTGGCGGTGCAGGTAGCGAACGGCGGCGGCGATCTCGTCGTCGGTCACCATGACCGCCTCCCGCACCACCCGGCGGAGGATGTCAAAGGTCAGATCACCCACGGAGCGGGAGAGGAGCCCGTCCGCGATGCTCTCGGTGTGCTCGAGCGTCCGCGGCGCTCCGGCGGCGAGCGCGGCGGTGAGCTTGGCGGCGCCTGCCGGCTCGATGCCGATCACCTGGACCCGCGGAGCGAGTGCCGCCACCGCCACCGCGATCCCCGCGATGAGGCCGCCGCCGCTCACCGGCACGAGGATCGTCCGCACGTCGGGCCGTTGCTCGAGGATCTCGAGTCCGCAGGTGCCCTGCCCAGCAATGACGTCCGGATGGTTGAACGGCGGAATCATCGCCAGCCCCTCGTCGCGTGCGATCGCCTCGGCGCAGGCTCCCTGCTCGCCCGAGCGGATCGCACCGGCGAAGACGACCTCCCCCCCGTGCCGCCGGACGCCCTCTACCTTGACGCCGGGGGTGGAGGCGGGCATCACCACCACCGCCCGAAGGCCGAATCGCCGTGCCGCGAAGGCCACCGCCTGCCCGTGGTTGCCGCTCGACTGCGTCACCACCCCGGGCACACCGCCCCGCGCCGCCACCCGCGAGACGGCGTTGTAGGCCCCGCGGATCTTGAACGCGCCGATCGGCTGTAGCAACTCGCACTTGAGGGCCACGGGCGCGCCGACCCGGGCGCCGAGATCGGGAAGATCGAGGATCGGGGTGCGAACCGCCACGCCCTCGAGCACGCGCGCCGCGGCTCGAAGCGACTCGAGCGTGACGGAGGTGGTCACTCGTCGGCGGCGGCGGTCGGTGCCACTTCGTCGCCACCGGCGGCGTCCTCCGTCCCGCCCTCGTCCTCCTTCACCACCCGGGCCACATCCACCACCGCATCGCCCGCGTCGAGGTTCATGACCTTGACGCCCTGCGTGTTCCGCCCGATGACCCGGATCCCGTCCACCGGGAGCCGGATGATCACGCCGTGCCGGGTGATCATCATCAGCTCGTCCTCGGGGATGACTTCCTTGAGGGCCACGATGGAGCCGGTCTTGTCGGTCTTCTTGAGGGTGATGATCCCCTTCCCGCCGCGCTTCTGCACCCGATAGTCGGAGAGCTCAGACCGCTTGCCAAACCCCTTCTCGCTCACCACCAGCAGCGTGGCGTCACGCCGGACGACCACCATCCCGATGACCTCGTCGCCCTTCTCGAGCTCGATCCCCTTCACCCCCGTGGTGGCGCGTCCCATCTCGCGCACGTCGCCCTGATGGAAGCGAATGCTCATCCCGTCCTTCGTGGCCAGGACGATGTCGCTGTTCTGGTCGCACACCTGGGCGTCGATCAGTTCGTCGCCGTCCTCCACGTTGATGGCGCAGATCCCGTTGGTCCGGACATTTCCATAGGCCGAGAGGAGCGTCTTCTTCACCGTCCCCTGGCGGGTGGCGAAGACGAGGCACTTGTCGTCGGTGAACTCCCGCACCGGCACCAGCGCCGCGACCTGCTCGTTGGGCTTGATGGCGATGCAGTTGACCACTGGCTTGCCGCGTGCCGCCCGGCCCGCCTGCGGGATCTCGTGCACCTTGAGCCAGTAGAGCTGGCCGGTGTTGGTGAAGAACAGCAGGTAGTCGTGCGTGCTGGCTATGAACAGGTGCTCGACCCAGTCGTCCGCCTTGAGGTCGGCGCCGTTGAGCCCTCGGCCGCCGCGCCGCTGCCGCTTGTAGGTCGTGACCGCGATGCGCTTGATGTAGCCGGAGTGGGAGATGGTGATGACCATGTCCTCTTCGGCGATGAGATCCTCGACCGTGAACTCGCCTTGGTCGGCGACGATCTCGGTACGCCGGTCGTCGCCGAACTGGTCCACCACCTCGCTCATCTCCTGCTTCAGGATGGCCATTCGCTTGGGCCGAGATGCCAGAATGCTCTTGAGCTCCTTGATCGTGGTCCGAACCTCCTTCAGCTCGGCCTCCAGCTTGTCGATCTCGAGCCCGGTGAGCTTGGCCAGCCGCATGTTGAGGATGGCCTCGCTCTGCTTCTCGCTCAGTCCGAACCGCTTGCGCAGCCGCGCGTCGGCCTGCGGCGAATCCTCCGAACCGCGAATGATCTTGATGACCTCGTCGATGTTGTCGACAGCGATCTTCAGGCCATCGAGAATGTGCTCGCGAGCCTCGGCCGCGTCGAGGTCGAACTGCGTCCGACGGACGACGATCTCGTGCCGGTGCTCAACGTACCGCTCGAGCAGCTCCTTCAGGTTCATGACCCTGGGGGCGCCCTTGTCGAGCGCCAGCATGATCACGCCGAAGGTGGACTGCATGGCGGTGTGCTTGTACAGCTGGTTCAACACCACGTTGGGAATGGCGTCGCGCTTCAGCTCGATGACGACCCGCATCCCCTCCTTGTCGGACTCGTCGTTGACGCCGCTGATCCCGTCGATCTTCTTCTCGGACGCCAGCTCGGCGATCGACTTCACCAAGTTCTCTTTGTTGACCTGGTAGGGGATCTCGGTCACAACGATCTGCGAGCGGCCCGACGACTCCTTCTCCTCGATCTGGGCCCGCGCGCGCATGATCACGCGGCCGCGACCGGTCTCGTACGCCTCCCTGATCCCCTCGCGGCCGTAGATGTAGGCCCCGGTGGGGAAGTCGGGGCCCTTGATCACCTTCCGGAGATCGGTGATGGAGGCCTCGGGGTTGTCGATGAGCAACTCGACCGCCTTGGCCACTTCCCGCAGGTTGTGCGGCGGGATGTTGGTCGCCATGCCGACGGCGATGCCGGAGGAGCCGTTGACCAGCAGGTTGGGAACTTTGGCCGGGAGGACCGTGGGCTCCTGCAACCGGTCGTCGAAGTTGGGCTGGAAGTTGACGGTGTTCTTGTCGATGTCCTCCAGCATCGCGATCGCGACGCGAGTGAGGCGAGCCTCGGTGTAACGGTAGGCCGCTGCGGGATCGCCGTCCACCGACCCGAAGTTCCCCTGCCCATCGACCAGCGGATACCGCAGCGAGAAGTCCTGCACCATGCGCACGAGCGCGTCGTACACCGAGGAGTCGCCGTGCGGGTGGTACTTGCCGAGCACGTCGCCCACCACGGTGGCGGACTTCTTGTACGGGCGGCCGGGCACCAGGCCCAGCTCGTTCATGGCGTACAGGATGCGCCGGTGCACCGGCTTGAGCCCGTCCCGCACATCCGGCAGCGCCCGGGAGACGATGACGCTCATCGAGTAGTTGATGAACGACTGCTGCATCTCCTCTTCGATCAGCCGGGGCAGGATGCGCTCGCGCGAATTCGGTGCGGTCATGTCGGTCGCTGGCTAGGGGTGGCGCCTTGGTCCCGGAGGAAGCGCCGAGACCCCCAAATATACCCCGGAACCGGTTGCGGACGCAACGGTTTGGTGAGTGCGGAAGTGGCAGTAAGGCAACAAGTTATGGCTGGGGAACCGATGCGCGGTCCGGGCCGATCGGAGTCACCCTGAACGATAGTGAAGGGGGCATGACCCGACGCGGCCCCTCCGCTCAAGGATCCGGCGTGCACTACGCCGCATCTCGCGTCGGCACGCAGCCTGCCCGCCCTACTGCTGGCACGGCGCCTGGGGATCAGGCTTCGGCTGGTCCACCAGGATCCGGTGTTCCAGGTTCGCCACCCGCCCGGCGAGCGCGCCGACGTAGCGAACCACCGTCGTGAACTTGTCGTAGTCGAGATACTCCGGCTCATCGCTCACCTGGTGGTAGTCCCGGTGACTGCCGGTGCTGAAGAACACGATGGGAATGCCGTACCGCGCGTACATGGCGTGGTCGCTGCGGCAGTAATACTGGTCGGGGTGACCACTCGCGTCGTACTCGTAGTTGAACTTGAAGCCGTACTGCCCCTCGGTGTTCACCTGCTCCACCAGATCGCCAAGCTCGGTCGAGAGCCGGCGCGCGCCGAGCACCTCGAGATAGCCCGGGCCGCCGGCCGGCACGTCGGCCGGCCCGCCCCGCGCGATCATGTCGATGTTGATCTGGGCCACGATCGAATCCCGCGGCACGGTCGGATGGTCGGTGAACCAGCGGCTCCCCTGGAGCCCCGACTCCTCGCCGCTGTGCCAGACGAACAGCAGCGATCGCCGGGGCCGCACGGCACCGCGCGCCACCGATTCGGCGATCTCGAGCAGCGCCATCGACCCCGAGCCGTCGTCGTCGGCCCCGTTCACGATCGAATCCGCCCGGGCGGGATGTCGCCGGCGCACGCTATCGACAATGCTGCGGATCCTGGCCGACTCCTCCGAGGTGGGCTCCTTTGGCGGGTCGTTTGCGCCACGCGGGCGAATCACGGTGTTGTAGGCGCGCAGGCTGTCGTGATCCACCGACGGCACGAGGCCGATGGCGTCGTTGTGCGCGCCGAGGGCCACGTATTCGCCACGAAGCGCCGGGTCTGACCCCTCGAGGATCGCCACCACGTTCGTGGCCGGGAGGTCCGTGCTCTCGAAGTTCACGTCACCCTGCACAGTTGGACCGGCCTCGCCCGGGCGGAGCGCGTCCAGCGGCTTGCCGAACAGCTTGTCCACCGATGCCGTCGGCAGAAAGATCATGCGCGGCTGGGTCACCCCTGGTGGCACCTGGCCGTGATCCTTCAGCTCGACGCGCGCTGCCTTGAGCTGGTCCCCGAACTGTGCGAGCAGCGGATCGATTTCGGTGATCGCAATCCCGGCGATGAGCCCCAGCCGCCCCTGCGGACCGAGGTCCGGCACGCCGAGCGAGTGGCCGGCAACCTGGCCGCGGAAGACGACCAGCTTGCCCTCGAGAGCCTCGCGAGCGGGCAGCGCCGCCGAGTCGGCCCGTGTCCCGAGGAAGACGATCTGCGCGCCGTCGACCGGGCGCACGGGGACCGCGAAGCTGGGTTGATAGGGGTAATAGTCGCGAAACGCTGCCAGCGCCGCCGAGCCGGCCCGAAGCGTGGCCCGCGCCGTATCGACGGCGTAGCTCGCGAGTGGGATGCGCTGCAAGTATCCCCCGTCGTCCCCGGCCGGGCGCAGTCCCAGCCGCGCCAGTTCGTCGGCGATGTAGGCGTTGCCCCGGACGTTGCCCGGCGTGCCCGTGCGACGTCCCTGCATCGAGTCGTCGGCAAAGATGTAGCTGCGGATCTTGAGGTCGGCCGCGGTGATCGCCGGCACGGTCCGGCCGGACGGCGTCGGCGTTCCAGCGGTGCCGGCGGCGCCACAGGCGGCAACGGCAACTGTCGGGAGAAGGAGCAGCGCGAGAGTCCAGGAGCTACGCATCAGGGGCCGCCGATGGAGATGGAGGGTGAGCAACCGCCTCCCACTGCCTTGGGCGGCCCCGAAACGTTTCACGCCAGGGCGTCGATCACCAGTCCGGGCCCCCGCAGGAGCCTCCGCCCGGTCTCGTCTTGCGCTGAGGCCCTCGCTCATTCGGCAGCGTACGACTCAGATGCCACCGGGCGGCGCGAGGTTGGGTACGGCGGCTGGCACAACCCGTTCGCTCGCGCTGTTCGAGGAGAGCTTGCAGTAGACCCTTTCCAGCATCGGCCCGGCTGAGGGGTGCGTCCCGTTGCTCGAGTCACCCTGAGCCCGTTCGCCGCGTTCAGGGTGACTCGTCCCAGGGGGTCCCTTCCTCCACCTCATTACATTCCGCGAATGTGGTCCCATCCCCATGCCATCGTCGCCGCCGCCGCGCTCCTCGCGGCGGCGTGCGGTGAGAGGCGGGCGCCCCCGCCGATCGTGACACTCGGCCCGGCGGCCGATACCGTGCCGACGACGCTCTCGGAGGTGACGGCGGGCACCTGGCTCGGTGGGACGCGGTGGGCCCTCCTAGCTGCGCCCGACGAGCGGGTGGTCCTCGCGGACCTCGGAACCCGACAGGTTACCCCGCTCGGGGCGGGGCCGGACAAGGAGCTGCGCAATCCCTCGACCCTGTTCCGCGCGGGCGACTCGATTTACGTGGGCGACTGGGGGCTGCGTCGCACCTCGCGGTGGACGCTCGACGGGCAGTTCGGCGGTGCGGTGCCGGCCTCCGACGCGGTGCGCGGTGTGCTGCCCCGCGCGCGCGATGCCGAGGGTCGTTTCTATCTCGAATTGACGCCGCGGCCCGGCCCTGACGGCCGGGGCAACCGGGACTCAGCCGCGGTGGTCCGGACGGGGCCGGCGCTCGACCAAGGGGACACGCTGGCCCGCCTCGCGCCCCTCGACCTCGCCGAGGTGACGGGCGACGCCGGCCGCCGCTACGAGCGGCGCGTGTTCAGTGGCTCCGACCAGTGGGGTGTCCTGGCGGACGGATCGCTCTGGGTGGCCCGGGTGTACGAGAACCGGGTAGATTGGCGCGGTCCGACGGGCGCCTGGACCCGCGGCGCGCCGCTGCCTGACCGGGTCCTCGAGGTCACGCGCTACGATCGCGAGCTGTTCCTGCGCCGGTTTCCGCCGGAGATCCGTGGCACCGCTCGGCAGCTCCCATTCGCTCCGGTCAAGCCGCCGTTCGAGGCCGGGCTGACCAGCCCAGCTGGCGAAGTGTGGCTGGAGAAGAGCCGGGCACCGGCCGACTCGAACCGTCGGTACCATGTGGTGGACCAGCACGGCCGGCTGCGGGAGGAGATCCGCGTCCCCGGACCGGGACGAATCGTTGCCGTGGCCCCGGACGCCGTGCTCGTCGCGGAGCCGGCGCCGGCCGGCGTCCGGCTGCTGCAGTTCGCCGTGCCGGGTAGCGAGTCACCCTGATGTCCCGCTGTCTATCCGATTCCCCGAGGAGTACCCGCATGAGGTTGGCCCCATCGTTCTGTGCGCTCGCGCTGCTGGCCGTCGGCTGCACTCCCGCCGAAAGCCAGGGCGGGGTGACGCTCGAGAAGAAGCTGCCGGTAACGTTCGCCCAGCTGAGCAATGTCGTCGAGCTGCGCGACGGCCGGGTGGTCTTTGCCGACACCAGGGCGAAGCTGTTTCTCGTGGCCGACCTGCAGACCGGCAAGCTGGATACCCTCGGGACGAGAGTGGACTCGCTGATCAGGAACGCGCCGGCCGAGCAGTACAAGTTCCCGGGCTGGGTGGCCCATCTCGGCGGTGACACCGTCGCGCTGGTGGACTTCAGCGGGCTCAGAACTACCCTCTGGAACGAGTCGGGCAAGTCGCTCGGCGTGCTTCCGATCGTCGAGGTCGCGGGCACCGCCCCGGTGCTTGTGTACGACACGGTGGGGAACGGCTACAAGGTGGATTACCAGGCGGTGCTGGGCGGCGCGGAGCCGGGCCACCCGGTGAGACCGGACAGCGTACCGGTGCTCCGCATCGTGCTGAGCACGGGCAAGGTGGATACCGTGGCCAACCTGACCTCGCCCGAGTACGGCGAGGCGATGTTCGGGGAGCAGATGCAGCAGGCCGTGAAGGTCTTCGCCCCTAACGATTTCTTCGGCGTGCTGCCGAACGGCACCGCTTGGCTCGCGCGCGGGCACCAGAACCGGGTGGACTGGCGCGCCCCGGACGGCACCTGGACGCGCGGCAAGACGCACGAGTACACCAAATCCCCGGTCACGCAGGCGGACCGCGACCGGGTGCTGGCCCAGGTGAAGGAACAAGGGAAGCAGTTCGGGATGCCGCAGGACCTGACGATCCGGTATCCATTCGCCGACACCAAACCGCCGTTCGATTTCGCTTTGGGCCGGCCGAGCGGCGAAGTCTGGCTGCAGCGGCCGCGGGCCCAGGAAGATGCGCCGCTCACCTATGAAGTGTTCAGCCGGCAGGGGAATTGGCAGCGGTCGATCGAGTTCCCCAAGGGGGCGTCGCTGGCGGGATTCGGGCCGAACGGGGCGGTGTACGCGTCGATCAAGGAAGCGGACGGGCAGCGGACGGTCGGGAGATTCTCGTTGAAGTAGCGCTGCTCGACCCGGGAGGCGAGTCACCCTCAACGGAGTGAAGGGGCCCATGTCGGGTCATGCCCCCTTCGCGGAGCCTGCCCTGAGCGGTAGCGAAGGGCTCAGGATGACCCCTTGTGCGGTCCCCACCCGCGGCTAGTCCAGAATTGGCGGCTCGTCCCCCGGCGGCGTATTGGGCCCCTGCCGGTCGGTGCGCCGCCGATCCTTGCGGCGGCCCTCCTCGTACCAGCGCCGCGTGATCTCGCCCGCCAGATCGCGGTTGCCCAGCCCGAAGGCGAGCCCGACGGCCAGCGCGACGGCGCCGAGGGTGAGCGTGAAGGCGGCGGTGACGATCTCCTCGGCGACGCCCACCTGCTGCAGCGCCATGAACACCGCGATCACCACGACCGCGCCCTTGGCCAGCTTGGCCACCGTCGGCACGCCCGCGACCGTCCCGGCCGAGGCGAGGATCAGCCCCCGCACGAACTCGCCCACTATCATGCCCAGGATGACGATCACGATCCCCGCGATCAGCGTCGGGATGAATGCCAGCATCGTCCCGAACATCCGATTGATGCTCTCGAGTCCGAGCGCCGTGCTGGCGAGCAGGATCACCACCAGCATCACCAGCCAGAAGATCAGCTTGGCCAGCGCCCGCACGGGATCCAGCCGCGAGCCGGTGCGGACCACGACTTCGTCGAGCCCGCCCGCGGCGGCCATCCGGTTGAAGTCGAGGCGCTTGAGCGTGTCGTCGGCCCAGCGCTGGACCTGGCGCGCGAGGAAGTAGCCGGTCAGCAGAATCACCGCCGCCCCGACCAGGGCGGGCACCACCGTGCCGATCTGCTCGGCGCCGATGCGGAGTCGCTCCCAGAGTTCGTTCACGTCGCCACCTCGATCACGAGTTTGCCGACCTGCTCCCCCCGTCGCAGCATCGCGAGGGCGGCGGGGCCCTCCTCCAACGGCACCGACCGGTCCACCACCGGCCACAACAGGCTCTGATGGGCCAGGGCGATGATCTGCTGGTACTCGCGCCGGCTTCCGAGCGTGGAGCCGAGAATGCTCCACTGGTGCCAGAAGAGCCGCCGCAGGTCCAGCGAGACGATCGGGCCGGTCGTGGCGCCGCAGCTCACCAGTCGACCGCCCCGGCGGAGGACGCGGAGCGACTCCGGCCACCTCGACTGGCCGACGCTGTCAACCACGACGTCGGCCCCGCGGCCGTCGGTGAGCCGGCGGACCTCCATCACGACGTCGCCGGTGGCGTGATTGACCGTCGCATCGGCGCCGAGGCGGCGGCCCGCCTCGAGCTTCGCATCGGAGCCGCTGGTCACGATCGTCCGCGCACCGAGATGGCGCGCGATCTGGAGTGCGGCCATCGCCACCCCGCCGCCGATCCCCCAGATGAGCACCGTCTCCCCCGGGTGAATTGCGGCACGCGTCGTGAGCATGCGCCAGGCAGTGAGTGTGGCCAGGGAGAACGCGGCCGCCTCGGCCCAGGGCATCTGCGCCGGTACGGCCGCCAGGTTGTCGGCGGGCACGACGACGTACTCCGCCGCGGTTCCGGCGCAGTGCTCCCCCAGAACCCGCAGGGTGGCGCAGAGCGATTCCTCGCCGGCCCGGCACGCGGGGCACCGGCCGCACGAAACGACCGGGTTGATCATCACCCGATCGCCCACCCGCACCCGCGACACGGCGGAACCGACCGCATCGACCACTCCGGCGCCGTCCGAGCCGACGATGTGGGGAAAGGTGTAGTCCACACCCGCAACGCCATCCACCACGAAGAGGTCGAGACGGTTCAGGGCGGCGACGCGAACCCGCACACGCACGTCGCCGGGCGACTCGATCTCGGGCCGAGGGAGCTCCCGCACTGCCAGATGCTCGAGCCCGCCGACGGCGTCGAGCGCGAGGGCCCTCACCGGGCGGGGGCGCTCAGAACGACGGGCTCAGCACCCGCTCGCCCGGGCGCAGCGGGACGAGCTTCGGGGTGCCGCCGGCGACGAGCGGCTGAATACGCAGTGTGATCTGCGACTTCCCCTTCCCGGCTTCGGCGAGCTTCCCCGCCACGTAGGCGATGCGCTCGCCGTCACGAGACACGTCGAGGGCGAGCACCGGCTGGTCGACTTCCAGCAGCGGGCCCGGCACGGCGCTGCCTGAGGGCAGGCGCATCAGGCGGGACTTGGTCCCCTTCTCGACCACGAAGATCAGGTCGCCCTGCGGCAGGTAGCGCGGGCTGCTCTCGCGCTCCGACGTCTTCGTGATCCGTCGCGCTTCGCCGCCGTCGATGTCCGCCTCGTAGATCTCCGGGTTGCCATCGCGGGTGGACACGAACGCGACCCGCCGGCCGTCGGGCGACACAGCGGGGGCACGATTGCCGCCGCGCGATGCGGTCAGCGGCCGCGGTTCGCCGCCGTCCGCTCGCACGCTCACCAGCTGAGGGATGCCGCCTGGCGGCGTCGCGGTGTAGACCAGGCGTGCTCCGTCTGGCGTCCATGCCGGCTCGCCCTCGGAACCGGGGTCCACGGTGATGCGGCGTGGGTTGCCACCGTCGGCGTCCATGACGTACAGGTCGTAGCTGCCCGAGCGACTCGAGCTGAAGGCGATCCGGGTGCGATCGGGTGAGCGCACCGCCTGAACCTCGCCGCCACCGCCCATGAGCGGCAAAAGCTGGGGGCCTGGGCTGTCGGGCCAGATCTGGTACAAACCGAGCCCGCCGCCGCGGTCGGAGGTGACGATGAGGTCCGCGGTCAGGAAGATGTCGGCGCTGGCGGTCGTGCCCCATGGCGTAGTGGCGGTCACGATGGCGTGGCCGGGGCTGGCCCCGCGCACTTCGCCGGCGGTCACCGCTGCGACCTCCGGCCGGTCGCTGCTCCACTCGACGGAGGCCGCGGGCCCGAGGGCCTCGCCTCCGTCGTCTAGGAGGCTGGCGCGGAGGGTGGCGCGCTCCCCGGGACCGAGCCCCACCCGGGTCCGGTCCAGGCTCAGGACGCCCGGTACCACTCGGATCGGCCAGACGACCGGCTCGAAGCCACGAAGCCGGGCCGTGAGCGTGGTCGCGCCCGTGTCGCGGGCGGTGAGGACGCCGGTGGCGCGATCGAAGGCGATGCGCGCGTCACTCGTCTCCCAGACGACGCGCGCTTCGGGAATCGGGGTGGAATCGGCGGCCATGGCCACCACGGTGAACTTCCGTGTGGCGCGCAGCGGCAGCGACATGGCCGCGGCCGCGGGCTTCGGCGACACGACGAGAGTCTGAGGCAGCCGGTGCACCACCAGGCTGGTCCGCCGCTCCTGGCCGAAGCCCAGTACGGCGATCTCGGTCCGCCCCGGCCCCCTGGCCTCAACGATCCCGGTGGGGCCGACGACGGCGACCATCGTGTCCGCCGAGCGCCACTGCATCGGACCGGCGATCTCGCGGTCTCCCTGAGACGGTACGCGCACACGCAGGGTCTCTGCCTCTTCCGGTCCGAGCACTTCGACCGCGCCCGCGAGCGCGATCTCGGCCGGCGCCACCTCGACGGGCGCCGTGGCCATGAGCCCGGGCGAGGTGCTCGCCTGCACGATGCTCTTTCCCGGTGCCACCCCCAGCACGACGCCCGCCGTGTCCACCGTGGCCACTTCGGACTTCAGCGACTTCCAGATCACGCGGCCGACGGCGAGCGCGGAGCCATCTTCGCGAAGCGCCTGCGCGCGCAGCCGCAGACTCTCGCCGGGCAGCAGCACCGCGGTCGCGGGATCGAGGGTGAGGAGGGATCCGGTCGCCGCGCCACCCGCCAGGGCAGCGCCGGCACCGGTGATGAGCACCGCCAGCGACGCACGCTTGCCCTGAAGCCTGGCCTCGACCTTGGCAAGCCCCGGCGCGACGCCCTGCACGACCCCGTCCCGCGACACCCGCGCGATGGCGGTGTCGGAGCTCCAGAAGGTGAACTTGGCCGATGCGATGAGGTTGCCCTGCCGGTCATAGGCCGCGGCGAAGAGCGGCTGCCGCTGACCGACGCCCAGAGTCATGGTCTCGGGCGTTACCTGCACTTCGTTGGCGGTCTGTGCCGCGGCATGCGCGGGGACGGCGCACATGACGATCCAGACGAGAATCGCGAGCCCGCGGGCCGGCCACACCGAACGCCGGAACGCGGTGCGGTCCGCTTGATGTCGGAGAGATGTCACCGGCAGCTGTATCCAGAGAGAGGGAAAGCGCTTGGGTAATTATAGCCTACGCTTTCGGAGGTCGCATCGTGGTGGGTAGGAGTGGGGTGCCGAGGGATACAGTGAGTCACCCTGAGCGAAGCGTAGGGGCATGCCCCTCCACATGCCCCTTCGCTTCGCCGAGAGTGATTCATTGTGATGTAAATATATATCTCATAACGACTTAAACAGATGGACCAAGTGGCCAGGCTCCCCTGCCCGGCGCATCCTTCACGCGCCTTCAACCCCGGAGAAGGCGACTCCGCGCCGGCGGGTTTCGAGCCTTGCAGAAGCCTCGAAGATGTGCAAGTTATATCTCGATCCCGCACAGGCGCACGTGCGCCCCCACGACCGGCGGCGGGTTCCGCCGCATCTGCGATCGGAGGAAGCGAAGATGGCCGAGCTTCACTATATGGAGATGGGCTGGTCAGGGTCCGGTTGGATGGACCCGCTGCCGATCGAGTACCCGCCGGCCCCCGCTCCCGCCCCGGCCGCGCCCCCGCCGCCCGCCCCATCACCGGCGCGGGCAAGCACCCCGCCGGCTGCGAAGAAGGCCGTTCGCAAGGCCCCGAAGAAGAAGGCCAAGAAGGCGGCCAAGAAGACCGCCAAGAGGACCGCCAAGAAAGCGGCCCGCAAGGCCACGAGAAAGGCAGCCAAGAAGACCGCCAGGCGTCCCGCCAGGAAGGCCGCGCGGAAGCGTCCGAAGAAGTCCGCCCGCAAGCCGGCCAAGAAGACCGCCCGCAGGACCGCGCGAAAGAAGGCCAAACCCCGCCGGCGCCGCTGAGCGGGCCTAGCTGCTCGGCTCGGTTCGCGCCAGCGCCGCGGCGCAGTTGATCAGCGCGATGTGAGTGAACGCTTGTGGGAAGTTGCCGAGGAACTGCCCGGTTACCGGGTCGATCTCCTCGGAGTAGAGCCCTACGTGATTGGCGTGGCGCAGCATCCTGCGGAACACCCGCTCCGCATGCTGGCGCTCGCCGATCATGGTCAGGGCCTGTGCCAGCCAGAACGTACAGATCGAGAACGCCCCCTCCTCGCCCTCCAGCCCGTCGGAATGACGGTACCGATAGACCAGCTCGCCATCCGCGCTGGTGAGCTCGCGCGCGATGGCCCGAACCGTGCCGTGCACCCGCGCGTGATTCCATGGGAGAAACCGCACCATTGGGATCGCCAGCACCGCGGCGTCGAGTGCGTCGTCGTCATACGCCTGAGTGAACGACTGGTGTCGCTCGCTCCACCCGCGCTCCATGATCTCGGCGTGCACGGCATCCCGCTCGGCCCGCCACTCGTCGGCGTTCGACGGAAGCCCCAGCTCGTCCGCCATCCGGATCCCCCGGTCGAGCGCCACCCAGCTCATCACCTTGCTGAACACGTAGTGCCTCAACTCGCCCCGGACCTCCCAGATGCTCGAATCAGGGCGCTGCCAGTTCTTGCCGACCCAGTCGACCAGTCCGCGCAGCACGCGCCACGTGCCCTCGGTCATCTCATGGTTGCGCCGCCAGATGTCGGCGGTCTCGAGCACTTCCCCGTAGACGTCGAGCTGGAGCTGCCCGGCCGCCCCGTTCCCCACGCGGACGGGACGTGAGCCCTGGTAGCCAGTGAGGTGATCCAGCTGGCGCTCGACCAAGTCTCGCCTGCCGTCGATCCCGTACATGATCTGCAGGTGTCCGCCGCCCTCGTGGCGGCAGACCTTCTTGAGGAACCGCATGAAGGCGTCGGCCTCGCGCCGGTGCCCCACCGCGTCGAGGGCGGCCAGGGTAAACGCGGCGTCGCGCAGCCAGACGAAGCGGTAGTCCCAATTCCGCGTGCCGCCGATGGTCTCGGGCAGCGAGGTCGTGGGAGCGGCGATGATCGCGCCGGTTTCCGCGTGGGTCAGGAGCTTGAGCAGCAGCGCGGAGCGCTTGACCATGCCCCGGTATGGGCCGCTGTAGCGCACGCCCGCCGCCCAGCGCGCCCAGAAGGCGGCGGTGATGTCCAGCTTGCGCCCGCTCTCGTAGCGATCCACCGGGTGGATGTCGTCGTCGTCGTACCGCAGCACCAGCCAGCGCGCCTCCCCCTTCTCGATGGGAAACCTCGTCGTGGCGGCGGACTGCTCGACGATCCAGTCGAACGGCTTGGCGCTCGAGAGCGTCAGCACCTGGTCGGTGCGATCGGTGGCGAAGACACCAGCGCGGAGCAGCTCCAGGCGCGTCGTCCGGGCCCCGTACTCGAACCGCGGCATGAACACCATCTGCATCGCCACCAGCCCGCGGGTGCAACGCAGGTGGCGGTGGATCTCGGGGTGGGGCCCGGAGGGTCGGCCGTCCTCGTCCACCGGCATGAAGTCCGTCAGGACGACCACGCCGGCGGCGGTCCGGAAGGTGGTCTCGAGAATGTTGGTGCGGGGGAGATAGCGCTGGGTGGAGGTCCATTCGCCCTGGGGGCGGATGGACCAGGTGCCGCCACGCTCGGGGTCGAGGAGGGCGGCGAAGACGCTGCCGCTGTCGAAGCGCGGGAGGCAGCACCAGTCGATCGCGCCGTCGAGTCCGACCAGCGCGGCGGTGCGCATGTCGCCGATGAGCCCGTACTCCGAGAGTGTCAACGGGCGGGTCGGAACGGGCCGGCGCTCGGCCGCGTCAGCGGCGGGATCCAGCTTGACGTCGGTCATCGTCCAAGTATAACGGGACCCCGCTGAGGAGCTTGCATGGGCTCCATCACCCGCCCACCTTCCTGAACCTCTTTCCCCTCTTCGCATGCGCTTGAGTCCCATGACCGCGCTCGTCAACGCGGCGATCCTGACGCTCGGCCTGCTGGCGGGCTGCCGCCGGGCGCCGCCGGACGGCATCGCGCTGGTGGGCGCGACGCTGATCGACGGCGCCGGAGGTCCGGCGCTGCCCGATGCCGCCATCGTCGTGCGCCGGGGCCGCATCGAATCGGTGGGGACCAGTGCGGGGTTTGAGCTTCCCGCCCGGACGGTGCGGGTGGACCTGACGGGTCGCTGGATCATCCCCGGCCTGATCGATGCCCACGCGCACGTCGAGCCGTGGGCCCTGCCGAGATACCTGGGGTGGGGCGTCACCACCGTGCGGGACCTCCACGGTGCGCTCGACTCGATCCTCCGCCTGCGCGGCCAGGCGAATCTTGGCGCCGTTGCCGGCCCCCGGATCTACAGCGCGGGCGCGATGATCGACGGCCTCCCGACCACCTACCCCGACGCGATCGGCGCCAACAACTCGCGCGACGGGAGGAAGGCCGTGGATCGCCTGGTCACCGCCGGAGCGGACCTGGTGAAGGTCTACACGCGCGTGGATCCGGCGCTGCTCCGGGCGGTGATCGACGAGGCACACAGCTTCAATCTCCGCGTCACCGGTCATCTCGGCCTCACCGACGCCGTCACCGCCGCCCGCGCGGGGATCTCGTCCATCGAGCACCTGACCGGCGTGCCCGAGGCGTGCATGAACGACGCCTCCTCGCTGTTCGCCGCGCACTACCGCAGCTTCTTCCCGGGATGGACCGCCTTCGAGCGGAGCTGGGGGACACTCGACTCGGCGGCGCTCAGCCGCGTGGCGGGCGAGCTGGCCGCCCAGCGGACGATGCTGGTGCCGACCCTGGTGCTGCACGAGACCTTCAGCCGCCTCGATGACCCCGCGGTGCTGCAGGATACGATGCTGCGCGCCGTGCCCGAGTTGCAGCGGGCCAGATGGAACGTGCCCGACATGGTGCGGAGGGCCGGGTGGACCCCACCGGACTACCTGTCCTTCCGCGCGGCACGCCCGAAGCAGGACCTCTTCGTGCGCCTGTTCGTGGCGGCCGGCGGCCGCATCGCGACCGGCACCGATGCGTCGAACCAGCTGCTGATTCCGGGCTACAGCGAGCACCGCGAGATGGAGCTGCTGGTGGGGGCCGGGCTTTCACCGCGGGAGGCGTTGCTGGCAGCCACGCGGAACGGCGCGCTGATCCTCGGCGTGGACTCGCTCGGCCTCCTCGCCCCCGGTAAGGCGGCCGACCTGGTCGTGCTCACCCGCGACCCGCTCGCCGACATTCGCAACACCCTAGCGATCGACCGCGTGATGTCACGTGGCGTGCTGCTCTCCGCCGATTCCATTCGAAAGGCCTGGTAGCCGGATGGCGTTCGGACGCATCGCAGCGGCCGGCGTGGTGGTAGCAGCCTGGCTGGTTATCTGGGCCGTGGCCGAGCGGCGCGTCACCGGCGGCGGCGCCCTGCGGCCGAACGAAGCGTGGCTGCTGGGCGGCGAGGCGCTGCTGCTCACCCTCTTCGCCGTGCTCTGGTTCGGGAGCCTGGGTGCGGGAGCCTGGTGGCTCGTGTTCCTGCTGCTCGGGGCGCTCATGGAATGGCCGGTGGGCTCGGCCGCCGGGGCCGCACGCATCGCGCGTATCGTCGCGGCCGGCGGCCTGCTCGCGTTGACGCTCCCCACGTGAGCGCCACACCGATCGAGCGGCTGTCGTCGTACGTCCGCGGACTGCGCACCCGGCAAGGTGTGCTGGCAAGAGCGGCGCTCGGCGCGCCGGGCGTGGCGGACGATGCGCTGGCCCGCGAACTCGCCGAGGCGATGGCCGCCGGGGTCCGGCCCGATGGCACGGTCGCGGGTGGCGCGCTGGCGACCATCTGGCGCGCCCACGAGCTGCTGGACCTCGGCCGTCGCCCCGACGATCCGGCGGTGGCGCGCATTCTCGGGTGGCTGCTGGATCGGCAGGGGCGGTCAGGAGCCTACGGGGAGGGGTGCGACAAGATCCGGCACGCGCAGCGCATTTGCCAGCACTGCCTAGGTGGGTTCTTCTCGCCGGCGCCTAAGGAGCAGCGACTCGCGCCGATCACCCTGCCTAACGGCAAGGTGTTCCGCGCCGAGCCGGCCGCGCGCTTCGCGATCAGCTGCCTCGGCGTCCGGGCGGCTCTGCGGGCCGGATTGCGGGAGACGCCCGGCATCGGGCGGCATCTCGAGAGCCTTGGCGCGCTCGCCACGCGGTGGAGCGACTGGACCGGATTCTTCGCGCCGGACGTGATCGTGGCCGGGTTGCACGCACTGGCCCTGGGTGGGCCCGCCTATCGGCCGGAGGTGTCCGATGTGGTGGAGGCGGTCGCGGCGCACCAGAAGCTGGATGGTCTGTGGCTCAGCGCGGACCTGTTCGCCACGCTCGAGGCCCTCACGGCGACCGGCCTTCCGGCGGCCCACGCGGCGGTGCGGCGCGCAGCGCCTGCGCTGGCGTCAGGCCAGCGGCCCGACGGCACCTTCGGCCTGGTGGCTCAGCAGGAGCGTGCGCTCATCGGCCTGCGCGCGCTGCGCTGGGCGGAAACGGCGCTATAGCCCCGACGCGCGGACGAGCCACCATCCGCCGACCACGACTCCGCAGATCCCCACCAGCGCGATCGTCCGACGTCCCCAGGCGAGGGACTGCCCAGTCGCGCGGCGCATCGCCCCGGCGGCCGAGAGCGCGAAGAGCGTCATCGCCACGGTCACCCCAATGCCGAAGCAGGTGAGATAGCCGAGGCCGAGACCCACACGGTCCATCATGCTGACCGGCACAAGAGCGACGACGCCGGTCGTTCCGGCGAGCCCGTGGAGCAGGCCCACGAGGGTGATCCCGCCGTGATCGTGTGGGTGATTCGCCGCGGTCGAGGGACCGTGCGGATGGGCGTGCGGCTGACCGCTCCCGTGCAGGTGGACGTGTGCGTGGTCCCCGTGTTCCTCGCTCGGGTGCAGGTGTAACTTCCGGGCGGAGATCAGGGCCCAGATGCCGAGCCCGACGAGCATGAGGCCGACCAGCCCCTCGCCGTACGCATCGAACCGGGCGGGCCAGCGGAGCCCGGTCGCGAGGAGAAGGCCGCCGGCCGCCAGGACCGCGAGCGAGTGCCCGAACCCCCACTGGAGGCCGAAGCGCACCGCCGCGGCGGAAGTCGGGCGCCGACTCACGAAGGTGCTGACCGCCACCATGTGGTCCACTTCCAGGGCATGGAGGCAGCCCAGCATTGCGGCCGTGCCGAGAGCGATCGCGTCGGTCCACATGGCCCGAATCCTACCACCGTCCACCCCCTGACCGAAGTGACCATGACGGACACCACCGGCGCCCCGCAGCCCAGACTTCGACTGACCGCTCTCTCGCATGGCGCCGGGTGTGCCTGCAAGCTCGGCTCGGTGGATCTCGCCGAGGTGCTGCGGCACGTGCCGAGCGTAGTGGACCCGCGCGTGTTGGTGGACGCCGGCACGCGGGACGACGCCGCGGTGTTCCGGCTGAGCGCCGACCGGGCGCTAGTGGCGACGACCGATTTCTTCACTCCGATCGTCGACGATCCTCGGGCCTGGGGCGCGATCGCCGCCGCCAACGCGCTGAGCGACGTCTACGCGATGGGCGGGACACCGCTGTTCGCGCTCAACCTCGTGGGCTGGCCCCGGGAGAAGGTGCCGTTCGAAGTGTTGGGCGAGGTCATCGCCGGCGCCGTGGAGATCACCGAGCGCGCGCGCTGTCTCATGCTGGGCGGACATTCCATAGACGTGCTCGAGCCGCTGTTCGGTCTGGTCGTGATCGGCGAGGTCCATCCCGACCGCACCCTCACCAACGCGGGCGCCTGCGCGGGAGACCTCCTGGTGCTCACCAAGCCGCTCGGCACCGGCATCCTCGCCACCGCGCTCAAGCGCGACGCGCTGATCGAGGCGGGGATGGCTGATGCGATCCGCTCGATGACCACACTCAACGAGGGTGCCGCCCGGGCTGCCCTCGCCGTCGGCGTGAGCGCGGCGACGGACGTGACGGGGTTCGGACTGCTCGGGCACCTGGGGAATATCCTCGCCGCGAGCAAGGTCGGGGCGGAGATCGCCTACGAGGCGCTGCCGATCCTGTCGCACGCGTGGAACCTCGCCAACCGGGGGATCGTCCCCGGCGGAACCCAGCGCAACCTGGCCGCCGCCGAGCAGGTCGAGTGGGCCGAGGATCTGACACCGACCGACCGGATCCTCTGCGTGGACGCGCAGACCTCGGGCGGGCTGCTGCTCGTGGTGCCACCCGAGAACGAGGCGGCGCTGCTCGCGGCACTGCGCGAGGCGGAGACACCGGCGGCCGCGGTGATCGGGCGGATCACGGCCGGGCCGGTGGGGCGGATTCGCGTGACGCGGCAGCTCCAGTGACCATGTCCTTCCCCCCGAGTCATCCTGAGCGAAGCGAAAGAGCCATGCCCCAGCGCATGCCCCCTTCGCTCCGCTCAGGGTGACTCCTGCTCCCAGCCAGTACCTGCCGACGATGTCCCCCGTCCGCTGGACCGCCGACCGTATGGATCAGCTCGAGCACGCCGCGCGCCGCGGGCAGCGAGTGGCGCTCTCCCGCCGCGGCACCGAGTTCGTCGTCGTGGCGCTCCGGGTTACGACCGAGGGCCGGCACGATGTCCTCGTCGGCCGGCTGCCGATGACCGGCGAGGAGCTCAGCTTCCGGTTGGAAGAGATCGACAGCTTGCAGGTCATCGGGTGAGCGGCATCGCCGTGCTTCACCTGGACGAGAGCTGCCTCGGCAACGGCCGCGAGGGCGAGAACCCGGGCGGTGGCGGCGGGCTGATCGAGGCCCGGAGCGGCAACGGCCGCATTCAGCGCCGGGACTTCTTCATCAGCTCGCCGGCCACGACCAACAACCGGATGGCGCTGAGCGGCGCCATCGCCGCACTCCAGCTGCTGGCCAAGAAGGGCGCGCGGCTCCGGGTGCTCATCGTCTCCGATTCGCAGTATCTGGTGAAGGGGATGCGGGAGTGGGTGCCGGGATGGGTCGCTCGGGGCTGGCGACGCAAGGAGGGGCCGATCGAGAACCTCGAGCTCTGGAAGGCGCTGCTCGCCAGCTCGCGGCTGCACGACGTGCAGTGGACCTGGGTGCGGGGGCACCAGGGACACGCCAAGAACGAATACGCTAACGATCTGGCGGTGCTCGCGGCGAAGGAGCAGAGGACGTCGGACGGGATCGTCGAGTCGGGCTTCGGGGCGTGGCTCGAGGCGAGGCGCGCGAAGGGAATGTATCTGGAGTACGATCCCGATCAGGCCTTTGTCTCGCTGGAGCGGCGAGTGGCCGCCGGTGAGGAGTTCCCGCTGTCGGACGAATGAGCCGCCGATTCACTTCCCGGCGGTGAGCCGCTGGAACCGCGGATCGGCGCGCAGCGGGGCCCAGAAGGGATCGACCCGCAGCCAGGCGGCGGACACCGGCGGAATGTGCGGTGTAGCCAGCAGCTTTTCCAGGCGGTCGAGGGCGGCACCATTCTCTCCCACAGCCACCTCAATGCGTGCGGCGGTATAGAGGACCAAGGAGCCGTCCGCCGCGTCCTTGGACGGCGGCATCAGTCCTTCCGCCAGCCCGGCCTCCCTGAGGGCATCCGCTTTCCTGCCAAGACCGGCGAGCACGACCCCGAGCGACGCATGGTAGTTATGCTCGCGGGGACGTATCAGCAGGCGGGCTTCCAGAACTCGGCGAGCGGAGTCCAGGTAGGCTCGTTGTTCGACCTCCTGTCGCTGGTGCGCGTAAATGTCCGCACGCCAGCGGTAGTAGATGGCCGAGTCCCCAGTGAACGCCTCGGATGTGTCCGACACCATCTGCCCGAGCTCTGAGGGGCCAAGGCCGAGCGTCACGGCATCGCTCAGTCCTGCCGCGACGATCCACCGCACGATTACCAGCTTGTCGGCTGCCTTTGCTCCCTCGAGCACTGCCTGCCGCATCCCTGCGAGGTCTCCGTCCCGCGCCATCCGGAGCGTCGCCAGATTGGTGTAGGACCGCGGCTCATTCGGGGCGACCGCGAGCCCCCGTCGTATCAGTGACTCCGCGTCAACATATCGGCCCAGCGCGAGCGCCGTCCATGCCGCTTCGGCGTAGACCCTTCCCGATCGAGGATCCAGCGCCACCGCTTGCGCCAAGTTCTCGTACGCCTCCTTCCACTTGGCTTGACGGCGTTGGATGAAGGCCAGGAGCTGCAGAATTTCGGCATCGTGCGGGCGCGCCCCTCGTGCGAGATCCACCTCGGCGAGTGCCCGCGGATAGTCCAGGTGCCCGTGGTAGTAGTAGTAGCCGAGCGCGAGGTGACCTTCGGGAAGGCCGGGCTGGAGCTGGAGCGCCCGCTCGGCGGCCGCACGCGCGAGCTCGAGCCGCTGGTCGGTCCGGTCGTAGTAGAACCAGTAGGTGCGGTCATGCACCTGAGCGAGCTCCGCCCAAGCCAGTGCAAAGCCGGAGTCGAGCTCGATTGCCTGCCGGAGCAGCGTCTCCGCCGACTTGAGGTTGTGCTCGCTGTAGTCGCGCTGATAGTAGCTGTGTCCCTGGAGGTAGAGATCGTACGCCTGCGCGTTGGCCGTCGGCCGGGCACCGAGCGCCTCACGCTCGGGCGCGGCGAGCGCGACGTTGAGCGCCCCGGCCACCTGTTCGGCGATCTCCGACTGGACGCTGAACACCCCCGACATCACGGCGTCGTAGCCATGCGCCCAGACGCTGGTGCCGTCCGACACCCGAATGAGCTCGGGGCTCACGCGTATGCGGCTGGTCGTATCGCCCGCCTTCTCCCAGCGCACCGTGCCCTCGAGCACGTACGTCGCGCCCAGCTCCTGCCCGATCTGCCGAAGCGGCTTTGTTGTCCCCTTGTACTGCTTGGCGCTGCTCCGCGCGATCACCCGCAGGCCGCTGAGCCCCGTGAGCCGGTTGCCGAGTTCCTCGGTCATGCCGTCGGCGAAGTACGCGTCCTCGGGGCGCCCGAGGTTCTCGAAGGGGAGCACGGCGACCGTCTGGGGCCCGGCCGCACTCGCCGGCTCCGGTCGCGCGCCGCGATAGCGCGACACGCCCCACGCCACCGCGAGCGCGACGGCCAGGCCAAGCACCAGGTAGCCGGCCCGATGCGACCGCCTTGCCGGTGCGGCCGACGTCACGGCCGTCGGAGCCGTCCCGCCCGACACCGCCGCCACGGCTGCCGTCGGTGCCATTCCGCCGCTCGGCGTGGCCATCGCCTCGAGCTGGTGGAGCAGCTCGTCGGCACTCTGCCACCGATCGGCCGGCCGCTTCTCCAGGCAGCGCATCACCAGCGCAGCGAGCACCGGCGGCACCGACGGGCGGAACCGGGTCACCGGCTCCGCAGCCTGGGTCACGTGCGCGGCCAGCACCGCCTGCGGCGTGGGCGCCACGAAGGGCGGCCGCCCCGCGAGCATCTCGTAGGCGAGGGCGCCGACGGCGTAGATGTCGGCCCGGTGGTCCACGTGGGGGTCGGCGGTCGCTTGCTCGGGCGCCATGTAGGCCGGGGTGCCCAGCGCCACGCCGGCGGAGGTGAGCGAGCTCCGTCCGGTGGCCTCGCTTAGCGCCTTGGCCACACCGAAGTCGGTGACCAGGGCGTGATTGCGCGAGAGCAGCACGTTGTCGGGCTTGATGTCGCGGTGCACCACGCCCCGCTCGTGCGCGCAGGCGAGCGCGTCCACGACGTCGCGGAGCAACCGCACCATCTCGCCCACCGGCAGCTCGCCCTCCCGGGCCAGCCGGGTGCGCAGCGAGTCGCCCTCGATGAGCGGCATGGTGTAGTACAGCAGCCCGTCCGCCTCGCCGGCGGTGAGGAGCGGAACGATGTTTGGGTGGTGGAGGCTGGCGGCGAGCTGGATCTCGCGGCGGAAGCGGTCCACGCTGAGTCCCGCGCCCAGCTCGGGCGGCAGGACCTTGAGCACGACGCTTCGGCCGAGCGCGATCTCCTTGGCCACGAAGACGCGGCTCATCCCACCCCCACCGAGCTCACGCTCGAGGTGGTAGGCGCCGCCGAGCGCGCTCTGCAATCGGGCGAGAAGGTCGGACATCTGCCGTCCTGACAGCGGGTTGTGCACTAACGATACGGCCCGGCGCCCTCCCGGGCCAGCAGGCCCTCAGCGCACCGCGTAGCTCGCCATCACCCGTCCCGTCACTGCGTCGCCGGGCGCACCGTAGATCTCGCCGCTCAGCCCAAGCCCGCGCGCCGCCGCCCAGGTGGCGCCGCCGAACAGCGCGCCGCGGGTGAGATTCACCCGGATCTTCGTGTCGTCGAGCTCGCCGAACTGGTTGGTGAAGTTCACCTGGAAGCGCGGCCGGAGCAGGTTGAGGCCCGCGCCCACGAACGGCCGCACCCGGCCCCCTCCGAGCGGCCAGCCGAAGACGCCCTCCAGCCCGATCGTCGTGGGATGGTAGCGGTCGTCGGAGGGCGTGCCCTGGAAGCACTCGCTCGACGGATTCTGGAGCTCCTCCTCCGGACAGGTGATCGCCGCCCGGATGAGCCCGAACGTGCCGTGGGCGCGGAGCGTGAGCACCGTTCCCCTCTCACCCAACGAGAATCCGCGCGCCACCGAGAGCCCCACCAGGTTGGACTTCACCCCATTCAGCCGGATCGGCGGGATCCAGCTTGCCTCGGCCACCACACCGCCGGGAAGCCCCAGCATCGCCCGCGGCCTGGGAAAGGCGGACAGGAGATCGGTGTGCTCGGGACCTTTCCCCGGCCGGCACTGGGTGGGGGTGCGGATGGTCTCGTCGATGTTCGGGAGGTAGGTGCCCTCGAGCGCCACCCGCACGGCTCCCGGCGCCATCCGGCCGGGCGCTTCGGCGGTGGCATAGGCGATGGGCGCCGCCAGCGCCGCGAACAGTTGCGCCTCGTGAGAATCGGACGTGGGGGTGCAGAGACGCTGTTGGCCCCCGGCGGCCGAGGCCCGGGCGGCGAGCAGCGCGGCGGCGGCGAGGACGACGTATCGCATGCGGACTCCTTCCTTGACACTGCCGGAGGCGACCTCTAACCTGCGACACCGACCGTCATTCCGCGAGGCCCGCGTGACCGATCTCGAGCGCTTCTTCCGGCGGCTCGTCGCCAACCTGGCGGCGAGCGATCCGTCACGCCTGCACCGTCCGCTGCCGCTCGAAGACATCCACGGGTCGATCATGCCCTATCGATCCAATCGCCGGGCGCTGCAGCTCGAGAGCAGCGAGGACTACGAGATGGTGCTGCTCCGGCTCTGCGCCGGCGAGGGCGGGCTGGTGCGCACCGAGCCGGAGGAGGCGCGGGCGCGGTTCGCCGAGGAGATCCGCAGCCCCAACCCCGACCTGCGGGTCCTGCGCCGGTTCGAGAACGTGCTGGTTTCCCTGCAGTCCGAGTCACTCGCCCGGGCGCTCGGTCCGGAGCCCGATCTGCCGTACGCACTACCGGCCCCGGTCCCGCCGCCGGTGGCCGGCCTCGACCTGCTGGCGCTCGACCCACTCGACGAGGTCGAGGCCCTCCCCCAGCCGGAGTCGGACGTCGAGCCCGAGCTGGACGAGGACCTCGGCCCGGGCGGCCCGCACTGCCTCTACTGCGGCGGTGCCCTGCCCGGCGACCGGCCGGTCCGGTTCTGCCCGCACTGCGGGCAGCGTCAGACGCCGCCGGAGTGCCCTCAGTGCCACAGCGAAGTGGACCCGGGCTGGCGGCATTGCGTGAGCTGCGGGACTACATTGACCGATCACTGACGCGAGCCTTGCGTCCCCCGTGCCGGTCATCAGGTTTGGCGAGGTGTAACCATGCTCTGGAGTACCGCCGTTCGCCCGCAGGACGTCGTCGCGGTCATCATGGGCGGCGGCGCCGGCACGCGCCTCTTTCCGCTGACGAAGGACCGCGCCAAGCCCGCCGTCCCGCTGGCCGGCAAGTACCGCCTGGTGGACATCCCCATCAGCAACTGTCTCAACGCCGATCTGCGGCGGATCTTTCTCCTCACCCAGTTCAACAGCAGCTCGCTGCACCGGCACATCCAGGAGAGCTATCGCTTCGACAGCTTCTCGCCTGGCTTCGTCGAGATCCTCGCCGCCGAGCAGCGCCCGGACCGCACCGACTGGTACCAGGGCACCGCCGACGCCGTCCGGCAGAACCTGATGCACATCAACTCGTATGCCCACCGGCTGGTGCTCATTCTTTCGGGCGACCAGTTGTACCGCATGAACTACCGGACCCTCCTCGAACAGCACGTGTCGAGCGGCGCGGAGGTCACCGTCGCCACCACCCCGGTGCGGGCCGACGTGGCCGGCGGGTTCGGGATCATGGAGGTGGCGGAGGGCGGCCGGATCACCCGGTTCGTGGAGAAGCCGACCGATCCGGCGATCCAGGCCAGCCTCCGCGGCTACCCGGATCGGTTACCCGCCTCGATGGGCATCTACGTCTTCGACCGGGAGGTGCTGGACGACGCCCTCATAGGGAGTGAACACGACTTCGGCAAGCACATCATCCCCAGGCTCATCGAGACCCGCCGGGTGCACGCCTTCCAGCACGAGGGTTACTGGGAGGATATCGGCACGATCCGCGCGTTCTACGATGCCAATCTGGACCTGTGCGAGCCGCTGCCGCAGTTCAACTTCTACGACGCCAGCGCGCCGATCTTCACCCACGCGCGCTACCTGCCGGCGACGAAGATCATCAAGAGCCAGGTCGAACGGTCGGTCATCGCCGATGGCTGCATCATCAACGACGCCCTGATCGAGCACTCGCTGATCGGCGTGCGGAGCCGGATCCAGGCGGGCGCCACCATCCGCGACGCGCTGGTGATGGGACAGGACTACTACGACAGCCCGGACCGGGTGCCGATCCCCGGCGCCCCGGCGATGGGCATCGGACACGCTGCCTGGATCGAGCGCACGATCGTGGACAAGAACGCCCGCATCGGCGACGACGTCCGCATCACCCCAGACGGCAAGCCCGACTTCCTCGACGGCCCGAACTTCTACATCCGCGACGGGATCGTGATCATCCCGAAGAATGCGGTGATCATGAGCGGCACCGTGATCTGACGTATATTCCGGCAATGATGTCCCCTCCACGCGAGACCGGTGTGGTCTTCCTCTCCGGCGTGCGCACCGGCTTCGGCGCGTTCGGCGGTGCGCTGAAGGAGCTGTCCGCCATCGAGCTCGGAACCATCGCATCGCGGGCAGCCATGGACCGGGCGGGCGTCGAGCCCGCCGCCATCGGCCACGTGGTGTTCGGCAATGTCCTCCAGACCTCCGCCGACGCTCTCTACCTGGCCCGCCACATCGGCTTGCGCGCGGGCCTGCCCGTCGAGACGCCCGCGCTCACGGTGAACCGGCTCTGCGGGTCGGGGTTCGAAGCCGTGATCGAGGGAGCCCGCCAGATCCTGCTCGGCGAGTCCCGGGCCGTGCTGGCCGGCGGCACCGAGTCCATGAGCCAGGCGCCGCACGCGGTCCGGGGGGCCCGGTGGGGGCTCCGCCTGGGGCCGTCGCCCCCGCTCGAGGACACCCTCTGGGAGGCGCTCCGCGACAGCGGCTGCGGACTCTCCATGGCGGAGACCGCGGAGAAGCTCGCCGGGCAGTACCGGATCGGCCGGGAGGCGGTGGACTCCTATGCCGCGCGGAGCCAGGCGTGCGCCCGGGCCGCATGGGACGCGGGCGTCTTCGCGGACGAAGTGGTCCCGGTCACGCTCAAGGACCGGAAGACCCGGCAGGACGTGGCCTGGGCGGCGGACGAGCACATGCGCCCGGGCACGACGGCTGAGGCGCTGGCCAAGCTCCCTCCCTACTTCAAGCAGGACGGCGTCGTCACCGCAGGGAACGCGTCGGGAATCTGCGACGGCGCGGCCGCACTGGTCGTGGCCGGCGAAGCGTTCGCCCGCGAGCGCGGACTCCGGCCGATCGGCCGGCTGGTCGCATGGGGGGTGGCGGGAGTGGACCCGAGCGTCATGGGAATCGGGCCAGTGCCCGCCTCCCGCCGCGCGCTCGCCGCCGCGGGGCTCACGCTCGCCGACATGGACCTGGTCGAAATCAACGAGGCGTTCGCCGCGCAGTATCTCGCCGTGGAGCAGGAGCTCGGGCTCGACCGCGAGCGCACCAACGTCGACGGAGGCGCGGTGGCGCTCGGCCACCCGCTCGGGGCCAGCGGCGCGCGCATTACCCTGCACCTGCTTCATGCCCTGCGCCGCCGTGGCGGGCGGTACGGCCTGGGCGCTGCTTGCATCGGCGGTGGGCAGGGGGCCGCGGTCGTGGTGGAAGCCTTGCCCGCCTGAGGAACCTCCCTATGGATCTCCTGTTGCCGCTCCTGCTCGCCGCGGTCGTCTACTCGTTCGTGAGCCTGCGCGTGATTCGCCAGTACGAGCGGGGGGTGGCGTTCTTTCTCGGCCGGTACTGGGGCACCAAGGGGCCCGGGCTCATCTTCCTGCCCGCGGGCTTCGCCTCGCAGAAGCGGGTGTCGCTCCGCATCGTGGCGCTCGACATCCCGCCGCAGGACGTCATCACCCGCGACAACGTCTCGGTCAAGGTCAACGCCGTGCTCTACATGCGGGTCAGCGACCCGGCGAAGGCGATCATCGAGATCGAGGACTACCGCTATGCCACGAGTCAGCTGGCCCAGACCACCCTGCGATCGGTGCTGGGCGAGGTGGAACTCGACGAGCTCCTGTCCGACCGCGAGAAGATCAACGCCGTGCTGAAGAAGATCATCGACGAGCGGACCGACCCGTGGGGGATCGAGGTCTCCGCAGTCGAGGTGAAGGACGTGGACCTCCCCGACCAGATGAAGCGGGCGATGGCACGCCAGGCCGAGGCCGAGCGCGAGCGGCGGGCCAAGGTGATCGCGGCCCAGGGTGAGCTGCAGGCGTCGAAGACGCTGGCGGAGGCTGCCCGGACCCTCGCCACAGAGCCGAGCGCCATCCAGCTCCGCTATCTGCAGACGGTCACCGAGATCGCGGCGGAGAACAACTCGACCACGATCTTCCCCATTCCGATCGAGCTGTTCAAGCCGTTCCTCCAGGCACAGGCGCCGCGCCCGGTGCCGCCCCCGGCCGACGTCGCGGAGCCGCAGGGCGCCGCGCTCTCCGCCGGCGACCTCTCCACCCTGATGTCCCAGCTCCGCCTCGGCGCGGCCCGGACGCCGGCTCAGGAATAGCATGGGCGAGGGTACGCCGGCCCGGATCGACCGGGCCGCGCTCGAGCGGATCATCCAGCGAGCCGCCGAGCTGCAGACCGCCGATCGCGACATCGCCGACGGGCTCACGCCCGAGCAGGTTCTCTCGCTCGGCCGGGAGGTCGGGATCCCCGAGCGGCACCTGCAGCAGGCGCTGCTCGAGGAGCGGACCCGTCTCGGCACGGTCCCGGCGGCGGGAGCCTGGGAGCAAATCGCCGGGCCGGCGCATGTGGTGGCACAGCGCGCCGTGCCCGGCGAAGTCCCGGCAATCGAGTCGGCGCTCGTGGAGTGGATGGAGGACAAGGAGTTCTTTTGCGTACAGCGGCGGCAGCCGGGCCGGGTGACGTGGGAGCCGCTTGGCGGGGTCGCGGCCGCGGTGCGCCGATCGACGGCGGCGTTCCGCCGCGGAAGCTCGGCAATGACGCTCGCGCGGGCGGACACGGTCTCCGCCACAGTTTTTCCCCTCGAGCCGGGCTGGTGCCACGTGACCCTCACGGCGGAGGCGCGGCGGGCCCGCGCCGAGTTCGTCGGAGGCGGGGCCGCATTGGCGGGGGCCGGGATGCTCAGCGCCGGCGTGATGATAGTGCTCGGCGCCCTGCTTCCCGTCGCACTCATCCCGCTCCCGCTGGCGGTCGGCCTGGGTTACGGCGTCGCCCGCCAGTACCGCCCGGCGCTGGCCCGCGTTCAGCTCGGCCTGGAGCGGGCGCTGGACCAGCTCGAGCACGGGGGCGCGCAAGCCACGCAGCTGCTGCCGGGACGGTCGGCCGGGCTGCTCGGGATGCTGGCGGAGGAGATCCGGCGGTCGCTGCGGTAGTGGGGAGGCTTCGGGGCAGATCCCGTTCGAGTCACCCTGAGCGAAGCGAAGAGGCCAAACGCTGGGTCATGCCCCCTTCGCCATACTCGGTGTGACGCCAGCACTCAGTGACTCACGCCAACCGAGAGAAGAGTTCATGTCCGAAATCTCCCGCGTCGGCGTCCTCGGCTGCGGCCTCATGGGCAGCGGCATCGCGCAGACGGCCGCGACCGCCGGCTTTCCCACCGTCGTACGGGACGTTGACGCAGGCCCGCTCTCCAAAGGCCAGAGCGCGATCCGCAAATCGCTCGACAAGCTGGTCGAAAAGGCCAAGCTGGATCCGGCCGCCCGCGAGAGCGCATTGGAGTGCCTCACCTTCACCACCGAGCTCGGTGCCCTCGCCGGGTGCGACCTGATCGTCGAGGCAGTCACCGAGGATCTCCGGCTCAAGAACGAGCTCTGGCGTACCCTCGACGCGGCCTGTGCCTCCCCGACCATCTTCGCCTCGAATACGTCCAGCCTATCCATCGGCGACATGGCGGCGGCCACTGCGCGGCCCGACCGTTTCATCGGCCTCCACTTCTTCAATCCGGTCCCCTTGATGCCACTGGTCGAGGTGGTGCGGGCGGTCACCACCTCGCGGGAGGTGTTCGAG
>Ga0209798_10000154_pt1 | contig 38671 bp, 30 predicted proteins | sample DOMMetBare3Fresh_FD_187475 | JGI IMG/M metagenome (GOLD analysis project Ga0209798, IMG submission 187475) | Wetland sediment microbial communities from St. Louis River estuary, USA, under dissolved organic matter induced mercury methylation -... | ecosystem: Environmental > Aquatic >...
TGCGGTTGTGGTCCAGAACAAAATTTGATGGTGGATCGCGGCACGTCGCTCCCACTTCCGTATAGGAGAATGGTTGTTGTCGTTGTGAAGCTATAAAGCTATCAATGGCGTTTGCAGAAGGTTCATTAGCAAAGAACATAGGGATTCACGGCAAAAGAATTACAGAGGTAGTCGTGACTTACTTGTCCTTTGGTTTATTGGCGACAATTCTCGCGCGTGGGTGATGAAGATCATAAGCGGCGCGCAAGTGACGATTGGTAATGTGTGTGTATATCTGCGTAGTGGAGATGTCACTGTGGCCCAGCAACGCCTGGACCGAACGTGAGTCGGCGCCTCGCTGCATCAGATGGGTGGCAAAACTGTGCCTTAGGGTATGAGGCGAGACATCTTTCAAGCCCGCCTGTTGGGCATAGCGCCGAGTGGCAGTCCACACGAACTGTCTGGACAAAGGCCGCCCGGCATGTAGAAACAAATTGGGTAGAGTTGCTCTTCCGTAACTCGCCCGAATCGCCGCGTACTGCTGCAACCAGTGGATAGCGCTCTTGCCGATGGGCACGCGACGCTCTTTGCTGCCCTTGCCGTGAGCTTTGACCAATCCTGCGTGGAGTTCCAGATCCGCTTCTTTCAACGCCGTCAACTCCGAGACGCGCAATCCCGCTGCGTACATCAATTCGAACATGGCGCGATCGCGAATTCCCTCCGGGGTTGAGATGTCCGGTTCCGCAAACAAGCGATTGACTTCATCTTCGGTAAGGAACTTGGGTAAATAGTTGAAACGCTGCGGAGTATCAAGATCATCGGTGGGCTGCTGCTGGCGATGACCGTCGAGCATCAGAAAACGAAAGAATCCGCGCGCCGCACTGATCGCGCGCTGGACTGACGCAGGCGCCAACCCGTCACGTGAAAGTTGCGCAATGAACTTTCTCAGGTCAGGCTGAGTCAGATTTTCAACCGCCGTGCCTGACTTCGCCGCCCAGCGATCCAACCGTCTGAGATCGCGGCCATAGCTCTCGAGTGTGTGGCGCGCCAAACCTTTCTCAACCTGAATGTAGGCGAGAAATTCTTTGATCAAATCACGTTGTTGAGTATTGGTAGCCAATCAAGCGTTGTCCTGTAATTCCAAGAGTGGCTTGCAGCCTTCGACCTGATGGATCAGTTGGTGGCTGGTACGAGCCAGATCATTATAGATAATGACGGCTCTAATACAACGCTTTATTCGTATCTCAGACACTCAATCGGATCGAGGCGCGAGGCCTTGCGGGCAGGCCAGACTCCAAAGATTAGACCCACGCCAACGGAGACTGTCAGTCCGGTCACGACGGCCCAGGTGGGCACGGAAGCCGGCAGGCTGGGTACGAGGAACATGATCAGCTTACTGACACCGACTGCCACGACCACACCGAGGATGCCCCCAAAAAACGTCAACATCATCGCCTCAAAAAGAAACTGGCGCACAATGTCTTTGCGCCGCGCACCCAGGGCTTTGCGCACCCCAATTTCCCTGGTGCGTTCAGTGACACTGACCAACATGATGTTCATGACACCGATGCCCCCGACCAGCAACCCGAGACACGAGATGGCAATGGCGATCAGGCCCACCATAGCAGTGATGGAATCAAACTGCTGCACAAACTTATCGGCGGTCTTGATATCGAAATTGTCGGGCTCGCCGAACTTCACGTTGCGCCGCCGCCGCAGGATCTCTTCCGACTGCTCCAGCGCCTCGTTCAACTGTCCTGGCTTTCCCCGGATAACGATCATCATCCAACCACGCGCGGGCGCAATTTTCTGGGCCGTGCGAAAGGGAATGAAGACGGCATTGTCCTCTTCGTTCTCGCCGAAGAAGCCTGCTTTGCGCTTTTCAAGCACGCCTATGATTTCAAAGTTAATGCCGCCCATGCGCACCTGAGTGCCGGCGATATTACTGGTTTGTCCCGGAAAAAGCGCGTCGGCCGCGTTAACGCCGATGACCACCACGTTGCTCCGTTGCTGGTCATCCATCTCGGTGATAAAGCGACCTTCACGTATGGCGACATTAGTGATACCCGCGTAATTCGCCGTGACCCCTGACGTGTTTCCCCAGCGATAGTTGTGCCCCTGATAGGTAATGTTGTCGTCGAAAGGTCCTCCCGAGTAACCAACATTGGGGGAGACCCAGGCTAGGTCGTCAACGGCGGTGGCCTGGGCGCGGATTGCTTCGGCATCGGCAACACTGAAAGGCTTGCGCAGTCGCTCAGCCCGATCGACGGTCGTGCGCGGTCCGGTAGAGAGATGAAAGGCGTAGATGTTGTTGGTGCCGTATTCTTCTATGATGGCGATAATACTCTGCCGCATCCCGGTAAGAATCGAAGCAATCACGATAGCTGTGAGCACGCCGATGACGATGCCGAGGACCGTCAAAAAGCTACGGAACTTATGAGCACGGACGCTGTCGAACGACATCGCCAAGGTCTCTTTGAATAGCGCTCTGGGGATCTTGATCTTCATGCGCGTTCCAGGACACTGCTTATGTGTGAGCCAGGGCGACGATCGGATCCAGGCGCGCTGCTTTGAACGCCGGATAGATCCCGGCCACCATCCCGACCAGGGTCGAGACAACCAGGGCCAGCAACACATAGCCAATAGTAATGGTCATAGTGATACCGGCCCACGTTGTGATCGTGAGGCAGACGGCCCACGCCAGGGCCAGTCCCAGCATGCCACCCAGCGCACAAAGCAGTCCTGATTCGATCAGAAACTGCATCAGGATCTGTTTTCGCGTGGCCCCGACCGCCTTGCGCAGCCCGACCTCAAAAGTCCGTTCCGTGACGCTCACCAGCATGATGTTCATTACCACGATGCCGCCGACAATCAAGGTAATGAGAGTAATGGGCACCACTACCGAGGCGATGGTGCCCGTGAATTGATCGATCTGCTTATTCAATTCTTCGACATTGACCAGGCCGAAATCATCTTCTTCGTTACCCTTCAGCCGGTGCTTGTTGCGCATCGACACGCGCGCGTCTTCGATGACCGGTTCAAAGATCTCGCGACTGGGCGCTTTGCCATGAATCTGTAGATTGCTGCGCCCGAAGAGCTGCAGATGCGTGGTCACCGGAATGTAGATATGCCGGTCGATTGAATCGCCAAAGAACGAGCCACGTTTCTCTTCAACCCCGACGACGCGCATCGGGAGCCCGCGAACCTTGAGCGTCTTCCCGAGCGCATCGACGTTGGGAAAATATTTTTCCTTGAGATCGTTACCCAACACGACTACCAGGGCTGATCGTTGTACTTCGTCCGCGGAAATGAAACGCCCTTCGGTGATTGTCTTGTCTTCGATATCGACCATGTTCGCGGTCACCCCGAAGATAAGAGCTCCCGGGAATTCAATCCCATCCTGGGAAAGATCAGCCTGGCTCTGTGAGACGGCGCCTACTTCGGCACAAGAGGAGCAGTGATCGCGCACCCACTCATAGTCGTCCCAGTTCAAACGCTTGTTACGGCGATTCATCTTCTCAAATTCCTCATCCGAAAGACGGCCCGTAGAAGCGATCCGCGCCATCATGAAATGATTGGCGCCCAGTACTTTAGCGACCCGCTCGACGACGTAGGTGTTCAACCCGCTGATCGAAGCCCCGACTGCCACCACCGAGGCAACGCCAATGATGATCCCAATCAGAGTAAGAAATGCGCGGAGCTTATGGGCGAAGATTGACTGTAAAGCAATCTTCAAAGCATCCGTGTAAAAGGAAAATAGCGCTTTCATTGAGACTTCCTGCCGCTGCCGCTGTGCCATTCGGTGTACGACGAGCCCGCCGCGAAAGTTTACGAAGAATGAGAATGGAAGGACGTGTGGGGTGAGGGCCAGGGAGGCTGGATTGCCAGCAGGTCGGAAAGGAGACCAGGCTAAATTTCCGAACTCCCCGGGAGCGGGGCCAGGCCCCGTTCCCTCATATGCGGGTCAGCCTTGAAGATCAGGTCAACCCAAATGCGGCGTCGGTGCAGCAGCTTTCACGGCGAACTTTTCCGCCCAGCGAATCCGGCCGGTCACTTGCATCACCACGAACAAGGTAGTGACTGAGCCCACAGTGATGGCCAGACCGGTGAAACCCTTCAGGAAAAAGGCATACGAGAACAATACGAGGTATACAAATTGAGCAATGGCCGCCTCGCGAGTGGCAAACTGAATCCCAACGACCAGTCGCAGGTAACTGACCACCAGGAAAACCGAAACCACTGCTGCTATTGCGAACGCTGCGTGAATCGAAAGGTGATCGACCAGGTAGGCCAGTAACAGGTGAAATGAGAAAAAGGCCGTAGCCAGGAAGAAATAGTTCATCGGATGGAGTTCAATACCGCGCATGGTTGTGATAATGAACATCAGAAAAAAGAAAAAGAAGAGCGATACCGGAGCGAAAAAACTGATCTTGCCGGCCAGCGGCCCTGGCTGCAGCTTTTCAGGCATAACCATCGCGATCTGATAGCCGGAAAGAAGGTTCTTGTATGACCAGTTAAGATCCCAACCATTTGCAGTTTCATGCTTTTCAGTCGGCGAGATAGTGTTGTCCGGAAAGTCTATGTCCTTGAAGTTTGTCTTCATGTTGAGGGTAAAGTCTCGCACCTGGGAGACATCGGCGTTGCCAAAACTGTAACGCCATTCATTCAAGCCTTGCGAATGGTAACCGACCTTAAGTATCGCGGTCTGTCCAACGGCAATTCGTGCCTGGCCACTCGCTGAGTTCTTTTCGTTGCTGATGGTCAACGGCTCGCCATTAAGGTTGAAGACCAGATCATCATAGATTGCCTGCGAGGCCGGAAATGCCAAAGTGAAAGTTACTGCCTGTTCTTTGTCGCTCGTGTTGCGAAAGCTATAGACACCTCCATAGTTCACTTTGTAGGTGCTGAACCAGAGCAACCCCTTCTGCCGGTGCTCGAGGTCCAGGGTTACATCGATACGACTACTATTCAAATTTAACGGGACCTCAACTTTCTCCTCGACCTTGCGCACAATTTTGGCGCCATTCTCAATGCTCTCTTCATTCTTGATGTTTACCTGCACAAAGCTGGCCTTGGGCGGTGTCTGGTTCTGCGGTGTTCCCCATAGAGATTCCACCTGGCCTGAGGATCGGCTACTGGAATCGTAAGTGCGTGAAAAAATCGTCCCGCCCAGAATGGCCCAGGCTATCGACGCGCAGACGAAGATAAAAGCAATTGCGGTAATACGTTTAACCATGGGTAAACTCCTTGTAGCGGTAGTGTTCTGGCCTGATTGGAAGTGAGCAAATGATGTAAACATTTTTGGACTTACCCTATATAAACCCGCCGGCCGGGGCCATCAATGTGGTTTCCCACATTAGTTGTGTGTAGCCAGCTACGCCCTGCTCGTGCAGAGTGCGGGCTGCCTCGCCAGTTCCAAATCCATATCGGGGAACGAGCCGCGCGCGAAAAAAACCCGCCAGGCAAACGAATTCAGAATCGGCAGGCGCAGACCCGCGCAGGCCATTTCCACCAGCAGGGGCTGTCGAAACTTCGCCACAATGCGGCGCATCCACAGACGAGAAATGAAGCGAGCCCGAAAGAGCTCTCCGGAATAGGCAGCCAATACGTTCGGGTCTTCATTAACTAGGTATTGCGAAATTACTTTCGCGGCGAAGCTCGACAGACGCATGCATGGATCCAGCCCTCCGGCGGTCAATGGTGAGACAGCGCCTGCGGCATCGCCAACCAACAGCCCACTCGTGTTCGCTATCTTCTCCAACACGCCACCGACCGGAATGCGGCCGCCCCGGCGTTCCCTGAGACTGGACTGGTTCAGGTCGATGATTCCATTCAAGGATCCGCGAAACTCCTGCAGGGCTGCTAGTGGATCAAAGCGTGCAGGATAGCCACCCACACCCACATGCACCTGTTCGCCATCGTGAACCACCCAGGCGAGGTACCCGGGTGCTATGCGCGGATCGAGAAAACAGTGAAGCCGCGGCGGGCCTTCGAGTGGTACCCCTGCGAAGACTTCTTCCACACCAACAATCCACTCGCGGTTTTCGTCAAGCTCGAGGGCTTTTGCAATGCGCGAGTTGGCTCCATCTGCGCCCACCAGATAACGAGCGCTAACCCAGCGCGAGAAGCCGCGGCCATCGAGACGCACCACCAGCGCGCGTTTGAGCGGAGTATGGCCAGCGTAACGAGTGGCTGGCATCCACTCGACTCCCGCCCGCAAACACTTGTCGAGCATACGTTGATAGAGCTGACCCATCCGGCCAACGCGAAATTCATCATGAGGACTCTCCAGGTCGAGCGAGCGTCGCCCTGGCGAATATAACCTGACGTGGCGCACCGGCGGGCCCAGACAATCTTCGGGAAAGTCGAAGTCTTCAAGTGTGCGGCGAACAAAGATCCCGGTGGTATGAATTGAGTCGTCAAGCGCAGTTTTCCTATCGGCCAGCAGCACCTTTAGACCTTCGGTGGCCAACAGGCGAGCGCACTGCAATCCCGCCAACCCGGCGCCGATCACGATAACGTCGTATTGTTTCATTTGTTTTTGTGGGCCCGTTTCACTTGCCGGTAATGGACAACGGGACGCTGCCTGGTAGTTTTGTGCGCTCAGAGCTGAAACCTGGTTTTACCGTGGAAGGGACTATTTTCGTGTCCGATCACGAAGTGCGTTACCCACTCGCCTTCGTTGATTAGCAGCGTGGGATTTCCGGCGTCTGCCGGCAGATCAAAGACCACCGTGGTGGTGTAGGACTCCCCTGGTCGCAAGGGAGTCGGCAGTGGCGTCCCCGCCGCACCCGTTGCTTCCAGCGCACGCTGACCAGCAATCGCCGGCGAGTAGCGGCGGCCCTGGTCGTCCACTAAGGTCAACACGCGGCTGTTGGGATAGAGCATGGCGTTACCCCGGTTGGGATTGATTGTCGTTTCGTCGAAACGAGTCTTGATCGTTACGGCGGTGAACACGCCTCTCGCGGTTACTTGTTCCGGAACGTTGCCGATCGACTTAGTCTGTTTGCTGTCGACTACTGAGTAAGCCAGGTGGCAGTCGATTTCGCAGAAGTGTTTTTCCCCGCCGCGGGCGAGGACTCTATCGCTACTGGCGAAGGCGAAGGCCAGCAGCAGCGCGAGGTAAAGAGCGCCGGCGATCAGCAGCGCCAGGGCTGCAAGTTTGGCGCGGCCAAAACGGCGCACGGCGAGTGAATAGATCAGAAGTACGCCAATCACGCCCAGCACGAGGCCGGTTCCCATGAGAGCGATAACGCCCAGCGGCGCCGCTAGATTTACGTTTGTATCCATTGGGTTTCTCCTGAGAATTAAGCAAAGCGCTTTACCGGACAAAGCAAGCAGACAAAAAAAGAGACTTATCGTCCGCGCATCTGTCTGATAAGGCTTTCCATATGATTCAGATAGCCCTCCAGCGCGCGACGCCCGGATGCAGTCAGCTTGTATTCAGTTCTGGGAACACGGCCATCAAAAAACTTGTTGCAGCTAATGTAGCCGGCATCTTCGAGTTTTCGTGCATGAACGCTCAGGTTGCCGTCTGTAATGTGCAGCAGGTTTTTAAGATCATTGAAGGTCAGCGACTCGTTGGCTGCCAGCGCGCTGACAATCCCCAGCCGCAGTCGTTCATGAATCAGGCGATCGAGCGCTTCCGGCGCGGTCGTCTTTGTCTTGCCGGTGCCCAGGCCACGCGGCCCGCTGTCCTGTTTGCCGTCCGGCCGGCGATGATGTGATTGTTTGAGCGCCGATGATTTAGCCACCATACCTCCTTGCGATAACTACTCCGAACGTAATGTGCAGTACTCCAAAGCCAAGCGCCATGAGCCAGTCAGTCATGAAGGCAGGCGCGAAGAGTGCAACAGCGCCGAGAGCCATGAAGCACAAGCCCATAACCGGGACGATGCTGACCGAAAACATGCCGCCAGTAACCACGCCGGTTCCGTACAAGAGCAGCCAAACGCCGGGAATGGCATTTGTGAGCCTGGCGCGATACAGCACGGCCGTGAGCAATGCGCCGGCCAGCAGTGGTGGCGATAGACTGAACGCTACTTTGCGCCCCGGACCTGAAAACAGGGGCAGGCGCGCCGCCCGAGCTTTGCGATCCATGGACCACCCGGCTATGAGAAGCGCAAACAGGGCTTCGGCAATCCAGACCGTCAGCCACGATTTGACGGTGGGCTGTTGGGCTGCCAGCAGCGCAGCGGCCAGCGCCGTGAAGCCGATGGCAACCTGTCCCCAGCCGGAGACTCCGGTGAACGCCGAGGCCCGCTCCATGGTCTCGCGGATATAGCGCAGGTTATCCATGGCGCGCTCATGCAAAGCGGGTGGTCCATCCGCTTCAGAGCGCGCTGGTGCTGCTGGGGCTGGCTGGGCGGGCGGCATGACTGAGATAATCACACAACTAAATATTTACGTCAAGTACTTTGTTACGTAAAGCCGGGTGCGAGGAGGGTGGCTTAGAGTGACGGGAGAATATCCGCGCGGGTGCCGGTTCTCTCTGGCGCTGGGAAATCGAGCAGAACACTGGCGAGTGGTGACTAGGTGATCGCCAGCGCTTCCTCGCTCAGTTTAGCCTGCTCCAGTTGATGAATCTGGTAAGAACCGGTGGCGGGGCTCGCCGAGGCTGCGCGGCCGGCGTAGCGCGGCCGGCCTAAATGCGCGAGGAGCTGCTCCAGGCGGGGCTCAACAAAGGTCCAGCCGCCCATATTCTTTGGTTCTTCCTGGCACCAAACCAGCTCTGTCGCGCCCGGGTAGCGGGCAACAAGCTCCAGCAGGCGTATCGCGGGAAACGGGTAGAACTGTTCGAGACGGAGAATACAGACCCGATAAGCTCGGGAAGCCCCAGCTGTTTTCCGGCGCGCCTCTTCCAGATCGTAGTAGACCTTGCCGCTGCACAGGACGAGGCGCTGCACCTTTGTGGGATCTTCAATACCCGTGTCATCCAGCACGGCTTGAAAACCGCCGCTGGTGAGGATTTCCAGTGACGAAGTGGCCGCCGGCAGACGCAGCAAACTCTTGGGAGTCATGACCACGAGCGGGCGCTCAAACCCCGGTCTTACCTGACGGCGCAGTAGATGGAAGTACTGGGCCGGCGTCGTTGGATTACAGACCGCGAGGTTATTCTCAGCGCAGAGTTGCAGGTATCTTTCCAGGCGGGCGCTGGAATGTTCCGGGCCCTGTCCCTCAAACCCATGCGGCAGCAGCATTGCCAGCCGCGAGGTTTGCTTCCACTTGGCTTCGCCTGCGGCGATGTATTGATCGATATCGACCTGGGCGCCATTGCTGAAGTCGCCAAACTGAGCTTCCCACAAGACCAATGCCTCTTTGGCGACGATGGAATATCCATACTCAAAGCCCAGCACGCCCTCTTCGGACAGGGAACTGTCGAATACCTCAAAGCGGGCGCCCGGCTGCTTTTCTGATCGCAGCTCGGCGAGTGGAGACCAGGGCTTGCCGGTCTGCGTGTCGTAGAGAACCGCGTGGCGTTGGCTGAAAGTGCCGCGCCCGGAGTCCTGGCCGCTCAAGCGGACTTTCGATCCTTCCAAAACCAGAGAGCCAAAGGCAACCGCTTCAGCAAAGGCCCAGTCAATTGACAAGGCGCCTTCGCCCATTTTTGCGCGCCGGGTCAGTTGACCCACCATCTTGGGATTGATATTGAAGCCCTCGGGAATGACCGCAATCCTGTGTGCGATGCTGCGGATTATTTCCGCGTTGACACCAGTGGCGATCACTTCGGAGCCATCGATCTCCTCGGTCGGCGGCGTGATTTGGGCTGGCGGCTTTTTTGCGACAGCTTCTTTAGCGCTTGCCTGCGATGCTTCCAGTCTGCGGGTTCGCTCGGCCAGCATCTCATTGAGTTCGGCCTCGTCAAGCACTCCTTCCTTGAGTAAGCGCCTGGCGTAGATGGTGCGTACTCCCGGATGGGCCTTGACTCGCGCGTACATTAAGGGCTGGGTATAACTGGGTTCGTCGGTCTCATTGTGTCCAAGCTTCCTGAAACCGATGACATCGAGCACCACGTCTTTGTTGAATTCCTGCCGGTAGTCGAACGCTATCTGCAGAACGCGATAGGCTGCCTCGGGATCATCCCCATTGATGTGAAAGATCGGCAACTGCATCATGCGCGCAATATCTGTCGAGTAAATAGTAGAACGTCCGGCTGTTGGGGAAGTTGTAAACCCGATCTGGTTGTTGATGATGATGTGCATGGTACCGCCCGTCGAGTAGCCTCGCAGGCCGGCGAAATTCAATGTCTCCATCACTACGCCCTGGCCCGCAAATGCAGCATCACCATGTAACAACACGGGCAGTATTCGATCGATTACCGCTTCGCGTGCCGCCCCTGTCCCGTGCTCAAGCAAATCCTGGCGCGCGCGCACCATCCCCTCGACGACCGGATCCACCGCCTCCAGGTGGCTCGGATTTGGGGAGAGGGTAATCCTGACCTTGCGCCCGCCCGGGGTCTCGCGTTCGCCGACCGCCCCCTGATGATATTTCACGTCGCCTTCGTCGGCGGGAAAGGATGGATGCGTTGAGCCTTCAAAAGCGGCGAAGATGCGTTCGCAGAATTGCCCCACGACGTTTGCAAGAACGTTCAAGCGGCCGCGATGGGCCATACCCATGGTTATTTCTTCAACACCACGCGCGCCGGCTCCCAACACCAGTTGATCGAGCAGGGGGATAATTGTTTCGCAACCCTCCAGCGAAAAACGCTTTTGACCGAGATACTTGGTGCCCAGAAAGCGTTCAAACTGCTCGGCCGAGATCAGTTTCCACAGCAGTTGTTTCTTGATCTCGGGTGCCAGAGGCTCAGGACTGACAAAGTGTTTGCGGATCGCCTCACGAATCCAGAGCTTCTCTTCCTTGCTTTGGATATGGCGATATTCAGTGCCGACTTTACCGCAGTAGGCGCGGCGCAGGATATTGAGAATCTCGCGCAGCGTCGCGCTTTCAGTCCCTCCCAGGCCGCCGGTAATAAACAACCGATCAAGATCCCACATCGAAAGATAGTAGGTTTCGATATCCAGATCCGGGTGATAGAGCACCGGCATTGCATGGAGCGGATCGGTGTCGGCGATTAAGTGGCCACGCACCCGGTATGCATTGATCAATTCCATCACCCGCGCCTGGCGCACGGTTTGTTCGTGTGTTTGATCACCGCCAAGGAAGAATGGATTGTGATCGATATTCCAACGCAGCGGTGGATAGGGAATTGCGAGGTCGGCGAAGACTTCGTCGTAAAAGTGGTGCTTGCCCATCAGCAGTTCGTGGACTCGCGCAAGGAATGCTCCGGACTCGGCCCCCTGAACTACGCGGTGGTCGTAGGTGCTGCTAATCGTGATCGCCTTGCTGATGCCGAGCTGCGACAGGGCAATTGGAGCCATAGCCTGGTACTCGGCCGGGTATTCGATCGCGCCGGTGGCGATGATCAATGACTGGCCGGCCATTAGCCGGGGCATCGAAGCAACTGTCCCCAACGTGCCGGGATTGGTCAAAGAGACTGTGGTGCCCTGGAAATCGGCGACCTGGAGTTTTCCCGAACGTGCGCGGGTAACCACATCGTCATACGCCGCCAGGAATTCCGAAAAGCTTAGTCTGTTTGCGCTCTTAATATTGGGCACCAGCAGTGAGCGGGTGCCGTCCTTTTTTTCGAGATCGATCGCCACGCCGAAATTCACATCGTGACGCCGCAGGCGCACCGGTGATCCTTCCTGTTCAGCATAACCATCGTTGAGTTGCGGGAATTTTTCGAGAGCGCGCAGGATGGCCCAGGCAATCAAATGCGTGTAGGAAGCTTTGCCGCGTTCGCCTTCCTCAAGCTGCTGGTTGATGATGCGCCGGTTTTCATCCAGAAGTTTGACGGGAATTCGTCGTTGCGAGGTTGCGGTGGGCACTGCCAGGCTGGCTTCCATGTTTTCTACTATCTTCAGGGCCGCGCCGCGAATTGGCAGAGACTCGACACTATCCTGAATCGTACTCGCCGTCGCCGGCTTAGGTTCCTGAGGCGGAGCCGTTGCCGGGCCAGGTTGGTTTTGCGGAGAAACTGCCTGAGGAGTCGCAGGGGCCACGCTCGTGGAAGAGCGCTGACCGTTTTCTGAAGGTGCTGGAACGGTGACTGTGGTGCCGGCGGCCTCTCCCAGTAACTCTCCAAAATAGGCGCGCCAGGATTCGTCAACCAATAGTGGATTGCTGCGAAAGCGGCTCAACAAACCTTCAACATAGGTTGCGTTAGCGCCAAAATTTTCGGCGATGATTTCTGAGAGATCGGATCCAATATTCTGCTGACTCAAGCTGCTTACCTCGTGCATCAATGGACAGGTCGCACCTGCTGTACGCCTGCAAATTGAGTAAAAAATCGACCTTTGGCTTTGAACAATAGACTACCATCATCCCAAATTGTTTGCATGTGCTCTTGAGGAAGGGATTTGGTCTTGGGCCTTGGGCCTTGGGTCTTGGGTCTTAGGTCTTGGGTCTTGGGCCTTTGGTCTTTGACTTGTGCTGTTCGCCCTTCGCCCTTGTGGCCCGTAACAACCGAAGACCAAAGACCAAAGCCCCAAGACCTATTTTTCTACAAATAATTCCCGGTCGGTGATATCGTACCGAGCCACTTCGGAACAGACAGACCTGAGGAAACCACCATGGACCAAGCGCCGGAACCAGGCACCAGATTGAGGACGATTCTTGTCTTTTCAATGTTCTTTGCCGTGCTCGGGGCAGTGGTCGTTTTCGCCTACTTCGCAACTTTTTCGCACCCACTTACAACTGTGATCCTCGTGCGCCATGCAGAAAAAAACATCGAGCCCAACAATCCTGATCCCGACCTCAGTCCTGCCGGGATGGCCCGGTCCCAGGAGCTGGTGCGGATCCTTGGAGGTGCGGGCGTAAACGCAATCTACGCGACTCAGTACAAGCGCACTCAGCAAACGGCGAAACCACTGGCCGACAACTTGCAACTGACTGTTAATCTGGTTGACGCAAAGAAGACCCAGGAATTGATCAATAGTATCCGCACGAACAATCGAGGTCAGACGATTCTCGTTGTCGGCCACAGCAATACGGTGCCTGAGATAGTAACGGCGTTGGGCGGAGGCAGTGTTCCGGAGATTCCGGACGGCGATTACGACAATATGTTTATCGTCAGCATCTACAAAGCGGGCAGCGCCAAAGTCACCCGGATCAAATATGGCGGCCCGGTCCCGTCGAGTGGTACCACAAACGCGCCGATGATGCGATAACTCAAGGTAGCAAACGCGTCAGTAGCTGTCCCAAATTCAGAGATCGGCCGAAACCGAATCTTGAACATATATGGATCCAGGCAAAGAGGAAGCAGGATGAGAAAGCCGAATCAACCAAAAAACAGAATCAAAACCAAGGCCGGCGTTGATCGCCGCTCCTTCGTAAAGCTCCTGCCGGCCCTTGGAGCAGCCGGGCTTGCCGCTGCCAACCTGCCGCTAACTGCTGCTACCCAAACACCGACTCCGATTCCTACACCCTCGCCCGCGCCAACACCTCCTTTGCGCATCACGAAAGAGATGATGCACACAGCGGAGAAGCTGATAGGAATTGAATTCACCGACGCTCAGGAAACGCTGGCCCTGCCCGGCGTGAACCGTCTGCTCGATAGTTATGAAACGGTCCGGAAAATCGATGTACCTCTCGATACTGAACCAGCTATCGCCTTCCATCCCGCCCGAGCGCGCCGGGAATTGTTTGGTACCCCAATCAAATTTCGTTTTCAAGAGCATGAGCCCGCACAATTCAAGTCGGTTGAGGAGCTGGCTTTTGCCACCGTGCCGCAGCTGGCTGAGTTGCTGAGGACTCGAAAAATTTCTTCTACCGAACTGACGAAGATGTACCTCGCGCGGCTGAAACGATTCGGCCCGAGGCTCTTCTGTGTAGTAACGCTCACTGAGGATCTGGCTTTGCGACAAGCTGCAGCAGCGGATGCCGAACTCAAGCGGGGCAAATATCGCGGCCCGCTCCATGGCATTCCCTGGGGCGCCAAAGACTTGTTTGCGACCAAAGGAATAAAGACAACCTGGGGCGCCGAGCCTTATCGGGATCAAGTAATAGATTATGACGCGACCGTGGTCCAACGTTTGGAGCAGGCAGGTGCAGTGCTTCTAGCCAAACTGTCGATGGGCGCGCTTGCCCAGGGGCCCAAGTGGTTTGGTGGCGTGACGCGCAACCCCTGGGTCCCCGATGAAGATCGCTTAGGGTCGAGTGGATCGTCAGCGGGTCCCGCATCCGCAACCGCTGCAGGTTTGGTGGGGTTCTCAATTGGCACGGAAACACTGGGCTCGATCGTCTCGCCGTCTTCCCGTTGCGGCGTTACGGGCTTGCGCCCAACCTACGGCCGGATTAGCCGCTTTGGCGCGATGGGACTAAGTTGGACGATGGACAAGATCGGACCAATTTGCCGTGGCGTAGAGGATTGCGCAGCGGCGCTTAGCGTTCTCTATGGTCCCGATGGACGGGACATCACAGTCGGAGATGCGCCTTTCAACTGGGCGCCCGAACGGAAACTCGCAAGCATGCGCATTGGCTATCTGAAAACAGAATTCGAGGGCGCAGGATTTACTCCCACGACCGAGGCGCAAAAGCAACAAATGGAACAGCGTCGCGCGCTCTACAAAGACGCGCTCGACGCTCTGGAAAAAGCCGGAGCGAAGCTAACCGCAATGGAGCTGCCTAAGTTTTCCACAGCCGCGCTGCGTTACATTCTGACGGCGGAAGCGGCGGCGGCTTTTGACGACATTACCCGCGATGGCCGCGTCAATCAGCTCTCTGGGCAGGAGCCCGGTGACTGGCCCAACTCGTTTAGAATGGCGCGCTTTGTTCCCGCGGTGGAATACCTGCGCGCTCAGCGTGCCCGTACATTGCTCTTGCATGAAATGGAAAAGCTGATGGCCCAATGGGATGTGTTTGTGTCCCCAGCCCCAGGGAGCGCCAGCCTGCTCGTCACCAACCTCACCGGTCACCCGGCGGTCTGTGTGCCCTGCGGCTTTATCAACAACCTGCCGCAGGCAATCATGTTCACCGGCGGTGTCTATGACGAAGGCGCGCCGTTGCGGGTGGCGCTCGCCTACGAGCAAGCGACAAAGTGGCACACAATGCATCCGAAGGTCGATTGGGCGTGAGTCCAATTCAATGCTGGTTATTTCGATGTTCTACGGCATCATTGTGTTGATGTTTTACTGCGACAATCAGAACGTCATCCAACGTCATCTCGAGGATTGTGACGGCTCTTCCAACCGGCAGAGGTAAGTCTATGCGCTATATTCTTATTTGCATCATCTACTGCTTCACTGCAGTCTACCCATTCAATGGACTCACTCCGTCTTCCCAGGCACAGTCGCCCCCGCCCAAACCAGCTGATGCCCTTTACCTGCTCAAGCCCGCGTACGTCTTTGACGGCGAGGCCGCGGCAGTGCACCGCGGCTGGGTCGTGCTCGTGCGCGGCGAGAAGATCGATGCGGTGGGGCCGGCTGAAGAGATCAAAGCACCGGTTTCAGCGAAGGTGATTGATTTGCCGGGACTGACATTGATGCCCGGCTTGATCGAAGCCCATTCGCATGTCCTGCTGCATCCTTACAGCGAGACCGTTTGGAACGATCAAGTGGCGCACGAGTCACTGGCCCTGAGGGTCGCCCGCGCTACCAATCACCTGCGGAATACTCTGCTCGCGGGCTTTACTACGATTCGTGATCTGGGTACTGAAGGTGCGGGCTATGCGGACGTTGGCTTAAAGCAGGCGGTCGAGCAGGGCATCATTCCCGGACCGCGAATGTTTGTGGTCACGCGCGCAATTGTGGCCAGCGGGAGTTATGGCCCAAAGGGCTATGCCGCTGAGTGGCGCGTGCCCCAGGGTGCTGAGGAAGCCGATGGCGTCGACAGCCTGACCCGGGTGGTGCGCGATCAGATTGGCCACGGAGCAGACTGGATTAAAGTGTATGCCGACTATCGCTGGGGCACGCAGGGCGCCGCTCCCACCTTCTCACTCGATGAATTGAGGCTGATAGTTGAGACCGCGCGCAGCGCCAACGTCCCCGTATCTGCGCACGCCACTACTGCCGAAGGCATGCGCCGCGCCACTCTGGCCGGCGTGGAAACGATCGAGCACGGTGATGGTGGTACGCCCGAAGTATTTCGACTCATGAAAGAACACGGGGTCGCCCTCTGCCCGACGCTCGCCATCGCCGGCGCGAACGCCGAGAAAAAGAAAGCGGTCTTCAAAGCAGCGCTGGCCGCGGGAGTGACGATCGCCAGTGGCAGTGACGTCGGCGTCTTTGCGCATGGGGAAAACGCCAAAGAGCTTGAATTTATGGTCGATTTTGGCATGCCGTTAGTCGACGCCCTGCGCTCGGCTACTTCGGTCAACGCCCGCGTGTTGCATCAGGAGGAAAAGATCGGCCGGGTCAGAAGTGGGCTGCTGGCGGATCTGATCGCCGTTCAAGGCGATCCCACGCGGGACATCTCAGCGCTGCGCCGCGTGCGCTTTGTGATGAAGGATGGGGTGATCTATAAGCCGCTGAATTAGTAACCTCGACGGTTCACATCTCAGTCCTGAACCGAAGACGCGATCTGTGAGCGCGAGAGCAACTGGGGCAAATCCAATACGAGGGCGACAGTGCCATTCCAGAGTTCGGCGGCCCCAGCCACACCCGGCCAGAGAGCCGCATGGCGTCCCAGACCCCGCACCAGTACCTCCTGATTTCCTTCCACACCTTCGATGAGAATCGCGTGACGACTGATCTGTTCGCCTGGCCCGTCTTTGCTCTCCGCAGGAAGATCACAAACCAGTACCTGTGAGTTGGGGGTTGCAGCGGTTGCTGATTGCTCGAGCAAATGGTGCAGATCGATTGCGGGCAGTGTTTTATTGTGCCAAAGAAATACCTGCTCTGCTGCCTGGGCTCGCAGGTCAGTTTCTGCCGGACCGCAACGATCGACGATCTGGCGCGAGTCGAGGCAGTAGCGATGCCCCCCGGAGACGACCACCAGCGCGCGTAACACTCCCAGCGTGGCAGGCAAACGGATCTCGAATTCAGATCCCCGGCCTACCTGGGTCCGCACGTGCACCGCGCCGCCTACCCGTTCGATCTCTCGTTCAACCACATTCAGACCTACGCCGCGACCTGAAACATCGCTGACGGTGGCTGCAGTCGAGAAACCGGCGCGAAAGAGCAGGCGCAGACACTTCTCGCTACTCAATATCGTCCCCTCTTTTATCAAGCCCTGGTTGGTTGCGGCCTGCGAGACAATTAGGGGATCTATGCCGCGACCATCGTCCGTTACCAGCACACGCACCCGCCCGCCGGCGGCTGCAGCCTCGACGCGAACATGACCGCTGGGGGACTTACCGGCCTTGACTCGTTCCTCAGGCAGTTCAATACCCTGGTCCACGGCATTGCGCACGAGGTGCAAGAGAGGGTCGGCAATTGCATCACAGGTCAGTTTGTCAATTCGCAGATGACTGCCGCCGATGCTGATTTCAACTTCCTTGCCGCCGACCCGAGCGGCTACGCGCCCGGCCCGCACCGCCCGCTGCATCACGCGTTCGAGCGGCACCATGCGCAGTTGAATGATTTTCTCTTCAAGCGAAAGAAGTGACTCCCTAATCTGGGCGTCAAGATTCTTTAATTCCGACTGTGACTCGGCCGCCAGCTGGTCAGAAACCAGATCGAGCGCCAGCACCGTCTGCCCAAAAAGTTCATGCGCTGACGCGATCAAACGGTCTAACTCTTCGATACCAATGCGCACAAAGCTTGCTGGAGCGGGTCCCGAGGCAACGCGCTCCGGCTGGCTGAGCTCGAGGGGATCAGCAGCCGATCCGTAACTCGGTACCCCGATGATAACTACCTGAGGGAACGCCGCCAGCGGCTCCTGTAACTGAAGCAGGGAGAGATCGGAGGCATACAGAATGCGAAAGCTTACCCGGTGAGGATGCAGTGAATTGGCGCTCGGCAGCGAGGAGATTACTGCTCCCTGCCGGGCCAGGAACGTGCGCAGCCGGCTAAACTCCTGCTCGAAAATGGCGAGGGGAAAATCAGCGTTGATGAGATAAAGTTTCTCGTTCTGTTGCAGCGCCAAAAGCAGCGCCTGCTTTTCATCGTCGTTCAATGAGGAAGAGAAGTCAGCCGGCAAATCTGGTAGCGGCAAACTTGTATCCTGCAAAACGTCTCGCCGGGTCCAGTCCTGAATTTTTTGCAGCAGGGCAGTATCAGGTTTGGGGACAGTGGCCGCCGCAACCGCGCTCAGGCTTTCTGAGATTGCGTTGGCAGACTCTTCAAGGAGCTCCACAAACGCGGCGTCCAGGGCGATGCGTCCGGAGCGAGCGCCCTCCAGCAGGTTTTCAGTCTGATGAGCCAGATCGCTAACGCTGGTGAGGCCGGCCGTTGCGGATACCCCTTTGATGCTATGTACGTGACGGAAAATACTGTCGAGCAGTTCGCGCCGCAATGGACCCTGTGCGTCCTGGCGGCGTAAACGTTCCGTATCGGCGAAGAGTTGCTCCACCAATTCTTCAATGTCTATCAGAAACTCGCGTTGCGTTTGCCTGTCCACGGCAGAGATAGTAAAGGGCAAAGGGCAAAGAGCAAAGAGCAAAGGCGAAGGGGCGAAGGGCGAAGGGGCGAAGGGGCGAAGGGCGAAGGGGCAAGGGGCGGGGAGCAAAGAGCAACTCTTGGCCCTCTGCCCTTAGCTCTTTGCCCCTAGCCCCCCTCTAGTCTGATGCAGCCGTCTGGCTCTCTGCAGTTTCTTCGTCGCCCTCTGCGGTTGCGTCGACATGCAGTTGCGGTTGATGCTCATCGAGGTCTCGCTTGATGGCGTCGAGAATACCATTAATAAACTGGGTTGCCTCGTAGGTTGAAAAGCGTCTGGCTATTTCCAGAGCTTCGTTGATAGCGACCGTGCGCGGAGTAGGTTCGTGCAGAAATTCGTAGACAGCCAGGCGCAGAATATTGCGATCCACAATCGCCATCCGCGAGATACGCCAGTGCTCGGCGCGCAGCCGGATTCTCTCGTCCAGCTCTACAGTATGCGCGAGCGTGCCCAACGCCAGGCGTGTGGCAAAGTCACGCGCAGGCGCTTCAATCTCAGTTTCACCAAGCTCCGCCCAGTACGTCCTTACCAGATCGTCTGGGGCAGTTTGTGAAACATCAGCCGCAAAGAGCATTTGCAAGGCGCATTCGCGCGCCTTACGGCGAGAACCCATAACAACTCAAGGATGAAGGCATAGCGCCAAAAACGAATACGGGGAGCAAAGGTGACCCGCAGACACGGGGACATCTGCTGTCCCAATCTCTTTCTCGGTGTCGCCGTATCTCCGCGTTTTCGCGTCAGTTCTTTGCTTCATCCTTCATCCTTCCTTGAAAGCTTCCTTGTAAAGGTTGACCAATTCAATAGCCGACGTGGCGGCTTCGAATCCTTTGTTTCCCTGTTTGGCGCCGGCGCGATCAATTGCTTGTTCGAGTGTGTCCGCGGTCACGATGCCATAGACCACCGGTACGCCGGTCTGCATCCCCGCCTGGGCAATTCCTTTCGTGACCTCGCCGGCGATGTATTCGAAGTGCGGCGTCTGTCCACGGATGACCGTTCCCAGGCAAATAACAGCGTCAAACTTTCCCGACTCCGCCACTTTCAAAGCCAGCAGAGGAATTTCGAATGAGCCGGGCACCCTGTAAACCTCCACCGAGTCTTCGCCGGCGCCCATCCGATCCAGAGCATCAAGTGCTCCTTCGATAAGGCGCCCGCTGATGAAATCATTCCAGCGACTGGCGATGACGGCAAAGCGAAAGCCCTCAGCGTTCAATCGTCCCTGATGTGTGATTGTCTGCACGTTGGTCTGTCCTTTGTAGCAACCCCTCAGGTTGCGGTGCCGCGCAAGCTGACTGCTTGCGTTACAGCCAAAGCCTTTGCAGTATAGGTTATTGCCAGGATCGCCTCAAGTACATCGCGCGAGCGACAACAGTCGCTGGAGCATAACCCTTCGTGCCCGGGATGAGAACTGAAGAGAATCACTAAAAGGTCAGAAAGCCAGGCGGTCAACGTGTTTGAGCCTACAGCCGAAGGCTTTGGCAGCGGCGATTTTCATTTGTGCCGGATCGCCTGAAGTTAGAAACCGATCGGCGCCGCCTCGTGTGACCGGCCAACGCTTAATTCTGTTTACCAACTCGCCGGCCGGATCAATGAAGCACGTATTGTGAGACACGAATTGTTTCAACACCGGAAGGATCGCGGGATAGTGTGTGCAAGCAAGCAGGACGTGCGAAGAGTTTTTGAGCGGAGCCAGAATTCTCTGGCATTGCCGGTGTAAGGCAGCAGACGAGATATCTCCACCTTCAATGAGCCCGGAAAGCGGTTGCGCTATGCGTTGCTCTACCCTGATGCCATGTTTGGCGAGCCGGTTGCGATACACACCTGAGAGTACAGTGCGCCGGCCGCCAATTAATCCAAGGCGGTGCGGTCGGTTTCGCAGGGTGAGCCGAACGGCGCTTTCAATCACGCCTTCGACTTTCAAACCTCGCGTTTCGAGATAAGGAATCACAGTACTTGCCGCATTACAGCCGAGAATCAGATGCGTGACACCGCGAGCGCGCAGAAAAGTAATGACCACATTCAGCCGGGCGATCAGTTCTGCTCGTGCCATTTTCCCGTAGGGCGTGACCCCGGTGTCGGAAAAGTAAAGAACCGGCACTTCGCCCAGACGAGACTTGATCATTTGGTAGATACTGAGGCCGCCAATGCCCCAGTCGACTATCGCAAGAGAAGAATTCTTTTTCATGGGTCCAATCAGTAACCGGAAAGCGATTGTTGCTTAGCGTTGCCGGACGTTAATCAAGGATAAGACATCTTTACTTCAACTCCCTGCTCCACCGGCCCGGAATCAAAGGCGACCAGTCGAGCGTTCCAGCCAAGATTCAGGATCTCCATCTTTTGTCCGCCAAAGCGGCTTTCCAGATACCACTTCATCTCATGTTCGGAACGGATCGGGTTGTACGCGAGCATCTTTTTCCAGTCAGGATGGCTGACAAGCTTTTTCAGCTTTGCTTTGAACAACTGGTTATTTCGACGGCCGAACGTGATGCGCAATTTGTCTTTGAGCAACTGTCCATATTCTCTGGTTTTGACGGGGACGGTAACCATATCCACCACCAAGAAGCGCCCACCTGGTTTCAGGACGCGGCGCACTTCGGCCAACAACGGGTCCCAATCAAGATAGCGAAACGACATCAGGGAAATCACCACGTCGAATTTCGCCGCTGCAAAGGGCAGGGCCGGAGAAATGACCTGGGCAAATTCAAGATTGGCAAGCCGTGCATTTCGCTGACGCGCTTTCGCAAGCATGGCTGCAGATTCGTCCACGCCGGCGCCATATTCTATCCGGGCACTCAAGGCATTGAGCAGCGCGCCATTACCACAACCAAGATCCAAAACACTCAGATCACCGTCAGGGGGTAGATGCTCATTAAGCCACTGCCACTCATCGGTGCGCACGGTGATGTCGCTAAAGGCTGCGTCATAAAGATCGGCCACCTGGTTGTAAGTGGTGTCACCGGCCGGCGCTCGCGGCTCGAACATTCGCATCTGTTCCGCGGGCATCAGTCCCGAAAACTTCACCAAAGACGCGACCAGCCCGTGCGATTTTCGACCTTTGCAGCCAATCGTATACAACCTGGGCGGGTCGGCTGTTGGCGCAGCGTAGCGATAGCGCTGCTTGTTTCGCGAAAACGTGGTGTACCAGAAAAAGCCGCCTGCCTTAACTTTAAAAGTGCGAGCAAAAAAAGGCGCGAACCAGCGCGCCGACCGGCAACAATGAAAATACGCGGAGGCCTCCGGGGCAAATGGAATAAGGGTCGTTTCCCATTCGTAAGGACTGAACTGCTCTGGAAACGCAACCGTTCCGAACATTGGTCCATACATGCCTGAGTGACCGACAAAATGAAACTCAGCGATCAGTTTTCCGGCTGATTTCAAGGCTGAGAAGATGTCCAGGAGCTCACGTTTGCTTTCCACGGCCCGCGAAATAATCTCTCCGGCAAAACCGTTTTCTCTCTTTTCGCGAGCCAGGGTGTTGGCCACGATGGGGAACTGTCGACCTCCCTTGCGGTAAAGAGTTGTATAGGCAATGACGATGACGTGCTCGGGGGACATGCCCGGAAATACTACCAAAGATTGTGATGATATTGCCGACAGGATGTGGGAAAGAGTGCTAACGGGGCGGTTACTTGTTTAAGTCCCTGCCGCCTTGACGATCCGACTTGTAATTGCGGTGGACCAAAGAATCAAAAGGAGGGCCATCCGGGAGGAAGTGAACCCGTTACTCAGCGCGGTAGAGGCTGGGGCAAATTAGCCAGGGTATAGGCCAGCACAGCCATGGCCGCCGCGTTTTCCGCAAGCTCGCGCGGTACGACCTTATCCAGCGTGTCCGCAGCCGTGTGATGAAAATCAAAGTACGTACGCGTGTCTTGCCATAATCCAAACGAGGGTACGCCGGCTGCTCCCAGAAATGAAATGTCAGTCTCAGTTTCCCTGGTGAGCTTCAACAGTCCCGCGCCCGAGCTCAGCAGGATACTCGACATCGGTTTCAGCAACGGCAGCACTTCGGGTTTACCGTTGACTTCAAAGCCAAGTGGATGTCCAGCGCCGCGATCACTTTCGATAGCGGCGAAATGATTTGCTATATCGGCCGCGTGATTCTTTGCGTAGGTGCGGCCTCCAACTACGCCGTTCTCTTCGTTCATCCAGGCGATAAAACGAATGGTCCGTTTTGGGCGCAGGTGAAGTTGTTTCATCAGTTGAACGGTCTGCATAGCCATGGCTACTCCGGCCCCATCATCGATCGCGCCCGTGCCCAGGTCCCAGGAATCAAGGTGTCCAGAGACGATGATGATCTGCTCGGGATGTTCGTAGCCTTTAAGGTCCGCGATCACGTTGTAGCTTTCGGCTTCCGGAAGCAGTTTGGGAGTCAGTACCAGGTGCATGCTTACCGGGCCCTGCGCGGCGAGGCGGGCTATCAAGTCTCCATCTTCGGCGGCAACTGACGCCGCAGGAATTTGCGGCGCATCATCAGCATAACGCAGCGCGCCGGTGTGAGGTAGACGATATTCGGCCCCTCCGGCCGATCGGTTCAGGGCCGCTACAGCTCCCAACCTGGCGGCGGCGCTGGCGCCGAAACCGCGATAGGCGACGGCTTGTCCGTAGGCCTCGCCGCCAAATCCCTGGGCGGCCATCTGGCGGTCAAAGCGGGCATTGAAGAGGACGATTTTGCCTGCCACTTTCGCGTGGCCCAAAGCACTCAACTCCTCAAAGTTGTTGACCACCACTACTTCCGCATTCAGACCCTCGTTCGGGGTCGGCACACTGCCACCAAGCGCCGTGAGAACGATCTTCTGCCGGGCGCCTTCCGCCTGGCCTGGATAACGTATCAGCGCCGCCGTTTCTTCTCCTCGTACCCAATGCGGTACCGCCAGCTTTTCCAGGCTTACTTCCAGGCCGAGCCGTTTCATTTCCTTCGCGACATATGCAACAGCCGCCGCGGCCCCGGTCGAACCACTCAAACGCGGACCTATGTTGTCGGTCAGCTGTGCGAGCTGGCGATAGGCATAATCACTGGCCAGCGCCGTCTCCTGCAGTTTGCGCAAGTCTGCCGAAAGTTGCGGGGGATAAGTGATGGTCGGCGTAGTTTCCTGGGCACGCTGCGAACGGGACGAGACTGTCGAGAGCATGACTACGAAGAAAATCGTGGTCAGGGCTGGCGCCCGAATCGCAAATTTCCTGCTCGGATTGTAGACCGTCCCACCATTCATCGGTGTTATTGCCTTCCTGCTATACGCGGCTGAGCCGCAGATGCGCCAACAGCCGGACCCAGGCCGCGGGCGCCGGCGACTGCTATACCAAAGTCATCGGTGTCGGGTTCTTTGGATCGGTAGTGTAATCGTAGAAGCCGCGTCCGGACTTGCGTCCATACAGGCCCGCCAGCACCATTCGCTTCAACAATGGTGGAGGCGCAAAACGCTTCTCACGAAACTCATTAAACATAATCTCGGCAATGTAGTAGGTGGTGTCCAAACCTACAAAATCGCCGAGCGTAAAGGGTCCCATGGGATAGCCGAGTCCAAGTTTCATGGCCGTATCAATGTCGACAATCGAACCTACGCCCTCTTCCAGGGCGCGAATCGCGTCGAGCATATAGGGCACCAGCAATCGATTTACGATAAAACCGGTCTTGTCGCTCGTGCGCACGGTGGTCTTGCCCAGCTTCCTGCCGAACTCAAGCGCCTGTTCATAGACCGCTTCGTCGGTCAGGATCGTGCGGACAACCTCCACCAGTTTCATCAACGGCACGGGATTGAAAAAATGAAGGCCAACGAACCTCTTCTGCCGCTCAGCTGAAGTCGCCGTCATCATTTCCGTTATCGAGATTGACGAAGTGTTCGAAGCAAAAATCGTCTCTGGCTTACAAATGCGATCCAGTTCTGCATAGGTCTTGCGCTTCTCTTCCAGATTTTCGATGATCGCTTCGATGATGATGTCGCAGTCCGCCAATGCTTCGAAGGTGGTGGTGCCTGACAGGCGATTTCGAATCTCTTTTTGCTGCTCGCCCGTGATGGCGCCCTTTTCGGCAAACTTCGCCAGCGACTTTTCGATACCAGCAAATCCGCGCTGGATTAGATCGTCCGAAACTTCGCGGACCACCGTTTCATAGCCAGTGCTGGCGGCAACCTGTGCGATACCCGATCCCATCAGACCGCAACCAAGTACGCCTACTTTCTTGATTTCCATCTTTTAGTTCTCCTCGGATGAATGATAATAAAATGTTTGACGAAGCTGCACGCCCTTTTCTCTTTGCGCCGGCCTCGCTAATGTGCAGGTCAGGAAAGAAATTTTGGTCACGCTATAAGTGCCGCATCGGTTGAAATTTCTTACTCGTAAGCCTTTCCGACTGTCTTGAGCCAGACTTCATAATCCTTTTCCCAGGCTTCGAAGTCCCCAAGCAGCTGACCTTTCTTGCTCAGGTTATTCTCCGGCTGTTTTGCGCGCAGCAAAAGCGCCTGGAGCTTTCGTTTTAACTGGTCGGCCTTTAGGTCCGGAGCTTCGATCTTTTCGAGCGAGGCAACCGCCGCGTCAACAGCACTTGAGTCGCCCCTGGCAGCGGAGAGGAAAGCGTCCTGCGCTTCATTAGTAGCTTTAGCGAAAGCAAGAAAGCCCCTGGCCTCGCTGCCGGGCGTCACCGCCTGCGCCTGGCTTACCTCATCAAACGGCGTCGGATCTCCCGCATGCTGAATCACGCGCGCAAAACTGAACGCGACCAGTGCCAGCGAAGCCACCTGCAGCACCTGCCAGACCAGCGACACACTCGAACGCTCACCCGGACGGCGATAACCGACTACCAAGGCCAGCGCCGCGCCGGATACAAGGCCGCCCAGGTGCGCGGCATTGTCAATAAATCCCCGGCCCATGAAGCCGATGAAAAGATTGATCATAATGACAGGGAGCAGGCCTGTGCCGAAAGCTCGTTTGAAACCCTCAGGCAGTTCCTTGCGAAACTTGATACCAAATACAAATAGTACGCCGACAAGTCCAAACAGGGCGCCGGAGGCTCCAACTGAAGGATCGTCATGCGTCTTGAGGATGAAACGTCCCAAAGTCCCGATCCGCGAGCCCGGACCGACAACCGTTAAATAGCTCGCCACTACACCGGCGATACCAGTAACGACCCAGAAGAAGACAAACCTCGCCGAACCGTAAAGCTTTTCGACGTAGGGTCCGATCATCCAGAGGCTGTACATGTTCACCAGCAGGTGCAACAGGCTTCCGTGCAGGAACATGGGAGTGACAAAGCGCCACCATTGGTGGGGCTGCTGATTGATCAGCAGGTTGAGTTTGGCGCCATAGTGGACCAGTACCGGGCCTGGGAAAATCCATAAGGCATTGCCTGACATGCCACTCGAACGCCACATCAGGAGAAAGAGAAAAAAGTTAGCCATCAGGAAGACGATGGTAAAGAGGTATGGGCGGCCGAGGACGGCGCGCGCAAAGCGCATCGTCTCGTGATCGTAGGTAGCGGTGACCGGGGTGACGATCCGGGTCGGTGCAGCCCCCAGGGAAGCGCCACAAACTGCACACGCATCCTGGCCGGCTCCGACAATTGCCCCACAACTGCGACACACGCTGGGGCGGCCGGTTTGGGAGGTCTTTGGTTTGCGTTCAAACAAGGGTGTTTAAGTGAATCAGCGTGATGCTCGGGACGCAAGCATCACGCTGGTTGTCGAACCTTCGGTTGATTTGGACCAGGCCGTTTGCGAAGCGAGCAACATGCGCCCGTGGCAACCTAACTAGCGGCTCCCTGAGACAATTCGTGTGGCGTAAATCCTTCGAGCAGGCTTACCAGGTCATCTGCGTGCTCTTCTTCCATCGCCAGAATTCCTTCCAGCATGCGCCGCGTTGTCGGATCGTCATTGGCAACATAGTTGATCATCTCGCGATAGCTGTCGATCGCGATCCGCTCGGCCACCAGATCTTCCTTAATCATATCCAACAAGGAGTCGCCCTCGACATATTCAGCATGACTGCGCGTCAGCAACCCCTCAGGTGACAGATTCGGCTCGCCGCCGAGCTGGACGATGCGCTGGCCAATCAAGTCCGCGTGCCCCTGTTCTTCGTTAGCATGCTGCAGGAATTCGGCAGCCACACTCTCAGCATTGATGCCTGCAGCCATGAAATAGTGTCGCTTGTAGCGCAGCACGCAAACGATTTCCGTGGCCAGCGCTTCGTTCAGAAGCTTGATGACAGTTTCGCGGTCAGCCAGATAACCTTCGGTGATGGCGCCGTTTTCAATGTGCCGGCGCGCTCGAGCGCGCAGTGTTTGGATGTCGGTTAGAAATGGTTTATCAGCCACCGTGGCCTCCTTGAAAATTAAGATTCCGGGGTGCAACGATATTACCCGGCTGGTTGTATGGGAGCAAGTTGGGGGCCGGTCCGCCAAGGCCGCTGAAGTGCGCCGGTTGGATGGTGGGCCGACCATTTCAGCAGCAGATCCACACTATTCCAGTCCCAGTTTGCCTGCTATTTTCAGATCGCTCGCTGCGCCGGCGTCAGCGACAACTTCTACCGGGGCTCGCCAAACCAGGGTCCTGATGCGGCAGGTACCTGTGTTGTCTTCACGGCAATAGACGAGGGTTAGCTGGATCAGCAGGTCGAACTCGCCCGGCTCAAAGGTATGAAAAGCAACACGCAAAGGGAGTTTGAGGTTTTTGACCGACTGCTTTACTTCACGTTCGCGCGGGACTCCGTGGCTGGAGTTGGCGTCCAGGGCGAGCTGATTCTCGCCGCCGGCAATAGAAATTCGATAGCGCTGCGGCGCCATTGGATTCAAATGATAACCGGCGGGCAACCCCACGCTTACCTGTAGCGATCCTGCAATCCCGGCGCGGAGCCGTTGCCGCCCAAGGATTATTTCAGCAGCATTTGGCCCGTGGTCGTCTACGGACATTGTCGCCAGAGGCGGCTCGAGACCCTTGATAACCAGGGTGGCTGTCTGTTTCGTCTTGAGGTCGACAACGCGCACGGCATGGTTGTTGGTATCGGCGATGAAGAGTTTCCCCTGCGCCACACTCAGGCCACCGGGTTCGTAAAATGAAGGTTGGCTGCCATCGGTCTGGCCGGGCTTGCCGGTGCCGATGAATGTCTTGACATTCTGACTTCTGGGGTTGAGCTCTTTGATCTTGTGATTGTAGGTATCCGCAATTAAGAGCCTGTCGCCACTCCAGACGATGCCCAGGGGATGTTGCAGCCGGACGTCGTCACCGTGGCCATCGCGATCGCCAAACTCGAACAGATCTCCGCCAGCCAGCGTGCGCACCTCGCGCTTATTGATATCGATGGCGCGGATAATGTTTGCCTCACTATCGGCCGTATAAAGTCTGTCGCCATCGGTTGTTATCCCGGAAGGCTGCGCGAAACCAGCCGCGAGTAATTCGCCGTCCGCGCGGGCTTCGCGGCCTGAACCCGCGAAGGTAGAAACAACATTCTTGTCCAGTTCAAGCTGCCAGATCTGGTGTGGTCCGGCCATCGCGATATAAAGCGTACGCCCGACCAACTGCAGGTCCCAGGGCGAGTTTAATCCGACCGTTAGCGCCGGGCCGATCTGGAAATACTCGTGCGACTGTCGGCCCGTGCCGGCCAACGTTTGCACCGCGTGATTTTTGAGATCGAGGCGACGGATGAGGTGGTTTTCGGTGTCGGCGACATAGAGCGAGTCACCGTCGAGAGCCATTCCCTGCGGCCGGTAAAGGCTGGCGCTCGCAAATGGACCATCAGTCGCGCCAGGCTCACCTGTGCCCACCGTTTCCAGCAAACTGCCGTCCAGTCTGGTGATAACAATTCGATTGTGGTCAGAGTCGGCGATGAAGAGGCGGTCTCCCCTGGCGTCGGCCAGGACCTTGCCGGGAAAGGCGAGGGGAAGATCGCCAACCTTCGCCCGTTCAAGCGAAAGCTGCAGAGGCTCTTCGTTCAGTTCGCCTCGTTTGCGAAATTCTGCAATCGTTTGTCCCACGACCTTGTCAATCGCGTCGTAGTTGCCCTCGCCCGAGACGCCGCCGATGATGTAGCCTGCCGGATCGATTAGAACCTGGGTCGGCCAGGCCCTGACGGCATAGCTGCGCCAGACGGTAAAGTCTGCATCGTTGTAGACAGGGTGCTCAATCTCGTAGCGCAGGATTATGCGGCGAATGTTCTCCGTCTCTTTTTCGTTTTCGAACTTGGCCGAATGCACTCCGATCACAACCAGTTGGTTCGGGTACTTGCGTTCCAGCCGTTTGAGATCCGGGATGATGTGCATGCAGTTAATGCAGCCGTAGGTCCAAAAATCCAACAGTACGATTTTGCCCTTAAGAGCGGCGAGTGAAAGCGGTTTGTCGGTGTTAAGCCAACCACGCCCGCCTTTGATTTCCGGCGCCCGCACGCGGACCTGATCCTGAAGAGCCATGAATAAACCTCGGTTGCTTTTTTCCTGATCTTGCTGGTTGAATTCAGACCGCGCGGATCCCACCGGATTGAGAAACAGGCAAAGCCCGGCCACCACCGTAAGGATGCTGGATCTTCGCAAGATGGTTATCAACATCCGCAGCACCAGGGAAACAAGCGGCTTAAACTCAGGCATTCTCAGTATTCTCAAGCGCTTCATCAACGCGTTCGATGGCGCGACGCAAGTGCGGAATGGTGATGGATCCGCCGACTACCAGCGCCACATTGAAAGCATCGAGGAACTCAGCACGCGTCACTCCCACCACCGCGCATTGTTTGATGTGGTAGGTGATGCAGTCATCGCAACGCAACACGATCGAAGCCGTCAGGCCCATCAGTTCTTTGGTGCGTTTGTCGAGCGCACCTTCCTCGTATGCCTGTGTATCCAGGGCGAAAAACCTTTTAATGCCCAGATGGTCGCTCCCCAGTAAACGCTCGTTCATTTCCGCGCGATAGCGGTCAAATTCGTCCATTATTGAGTTCCTTTGCAAGTATGGGAATGCCCACACTTACCCGCAACGTTAGTCGTACCTGATAAGATAACCTTACACTGATTCTAGCTTGCTGGGGTTGAGGTTATCAAAAGGGTGGTTTCATCTCATTCACGTTGAGAAAGAAATGCAGAAATCAGAGAATGACCAACGATTTGAGGTTGTAAATCCAGCTGAAGACAAAAAGTCACCTCGAGCCGTGCGACTGATGTTTGCGGGCGCTCGCTGTATCGGGCTGTTCGCGGAAGACATTGAGACCATTGCTGATTGGCGTATGCCAACGCCGCTTCCGGGAGCGCCCGGCGCAGTACTTGGTATAGTGTGCCTCCGCAGTCGGATGTCGACCGTGCTTGATGCGCGAACCCTGTTGGGCGAAGCGGGCACCTGCGCGGGCGGGAGGCTGGTGACCCTGCGTGGTGACGAGCAAATTGCACTGGCCGTTGATCGGACTGCGGAATTGATTGAGGGCCCGCCAAACTTAACCAGGGATCCCAAAGAGCCGAGTTCTTTAATCCTTGGCGTTCTGGAGAACAGCGACTCACCTGTATCGCTGATCGATGTAACGCAGTTGTTTACTACCGCGATGCGGGGCCGCGAACGACGTAAGCGCAGCTTTTAGAGAGAGCCAGTATCCAAGTTATGAATGATCAGTCATTTGAAATTCTTGAATATGCCGCCTTACTGGCATTGGTCCAGCGTCATGCGCAAACTACGATGGGCCGCGCGCGGGTTGCCTCTCTCCAGCCCCTGTCGGATCTGTCAGAGCTGCGCCAGTCACTGAACGCGTTGGCGGAATGTGTCGCCTTGCGACAGCGCGGCGTGGCGTGGTCGTTTGCCGAGGTGAGTGACCCAAGCGACTCGCTGGCGCGCCTGCGTATCGCCGGCACCGGCCTGGAACCACAGTCGATTCTGGAACTGGCCCGGCTTTGCGAACGCGCCCTGTCCGCGCGCGCGGCCATTCAGGCCGAACGAGAAGCGGCGCCGGTTATCTGGGCCTCGCTGGCGCACCTGCCGAGTGAATTAAACAGCCTCGTGGCCCGCATCAGAAACAAGATTCTTCCCAGCGGGGAGTTGGATGATCGCGCCAGTCCGGAACTGGCCCGTGTTCGTCATGAGATCGGCCGCCTGCGCTCGAGTATTACGCGCACTCTCGAGAATCTGATGCGCCGATCCGAGGAGGCAATACAGGACGAACTGGTAACGCTCAGAAACGATCGCTTTGTAATACCGGTGCGGTCTGATCATCGGGGACGCGTGCAGGGCGTAGCGCACGGTTTTTCCTCATCGGGGGCCACCACTTTTGTCGAGCCGTTGGAAACCATTGAAGCCAATAACGAGTTGCAGAACCTGCGTGAAGTCGAGCTGCAGGAAATTGCGAAAATACTATTTTCCCTGAGCGAAGAATTGCGAGCGCAACTGCCGGCCATAGGAATGGCCGCGAGCGCCATCGCCGAACTCGATTTCACCGGCGCCAGGGCTTCGTTCTCGGACCGGTTCAACTGCGTCGTGCCGGAGATTGGGCCGGAGATCGCAGACAGCTGCTCTGCTGCAACTGATCTTAGTAGCGAGCTGCACTTGAAGGAGGCGCGTCACCCGCTACTGGAAGAAAACCTTCGCGCCTCCGGGGCGGAAGTGGTGCCTGTCTCCTTTTCGCTGGGCGGCCGGCACTCCACAATGGTGATCTCGGGCGCGAACGCGGGCGGGAAAACAGTCGTCTTAAAAACGGCGGGTCTGCTTTCGCTGATGGCGTTGTCAGGACTGCCGGTGCCGGCGCGCTCAGCGCGCGTGCCGTTCTATTCTTCAATACTGGCGGATATAGGCGACCATCAATCACTCGCGGCCAACCTATCGACTTTTACCTCGCACGTGGCCAACATCGCGCGCATGATCGACCTCTGCCAGGCGCCGGCCCTCGTGTTACTCGATGAAGTTGGCACGGGCACGGACCCGGAAGAAGGATCGGCGCTCGGCGTAGCGGTGGTGGATCACTTTCGCCAGGCTTGCGCGGCACACGTACTGGCCACAACGCACTATGCCGGCTTGAAAATGTACGCGGCCAACGACGAGAGTGTGCTGAACGCGAGCGTGGAGTTTGATGAGAAGACCCTGCGGCCAACTTATAAGCTGTTGGTCGGCTTGGCGGGATCTTCTTCCGGCCTGGAGATCGCGCGTCGCTTTGGTATCCCCGCAAAAATCATTAGTCGAGCCTCCGCCGAAGTGACGGAGTCGAGTCGCAACGCTACGGAATACCTGCGGCGCATCAAGACTGAGTCCGAGGCAGCCGCAGCCCAGCGCCTTGCACTGGAAGAGGAACGCGCGGCAGTCGCCGAGAAATTCGCCACCCTCGACCGCCAGGCCGATCGGCGCGAGTTGGAAAGGCAAACGACATTTCAACGCCAGTGCGAAAAGACCATTAGCGAACTGGAAAAGCAGTCGCGAGAGTTGATTGCGACCATTCAGGATCGCTCGACCCGGCTGAAGCTTGAACGCGAGTCGCAGCGGCGTGTCGCTGAAATGAAGCGCGAAGCAAGCCGGGCGGCGGATGTTGGCGGGCGCAGAGTGGGCGAGGCCGCCAGGCCGGATAAAAGTGATGCCGGCCGCGGTATCCGCGTGCTGCGCGAAGGGTCAGTTGTTTCCCGCAGCGGGGCCCAGGCAGCGCCCGCGGCTCGCGCCGGTTCGCCTGAAGAGGAACGCTACGTAACGGCAGCCCCACGTGAGATCGTGGTGGGGGATCGCGTTCGTCTGCGGACGTTCGGATCCATCGGCATTGTCGATAACATCAAGGGGGACGATGTCGAAGTGCGAGTTAAGTCACTGCATCTGCGTGAGAAACTCGAGAATCTGGAATTGGTCGAAGCTGCACCCACTGAGACACGCAGGGCGCAAAAGCTGCGTATTACCCGCGGCACCGAAATCAAACTCGCCGTTGCGGACCATGCCGCCAGTTCTGAATTAAATGTCATCGGGCAGACAACCGACGAAGCCGTGGACGCCGTAGATAAGTTTCTCGACGCAGCTTCTCTTAATCACCTCGGCGAATTGCGAATTATCCATGGCCATGGAACCGGAGCCCTGCGCAGCGCCATTGCCGAGTTGCTGTCAGGACATCCGCACGTGGCACGATTTGCGCCAGCGCCCCCGGGCAAAGGCGGTGGCGGTGCGACAGTGGTGGAATTGAAGGAATAGCTGCTTCCGTCTGTTTGTAGGCGCCTTTCGCCTGCGATCCCGCCCCCGGAACTTCCGGCACTACCTGCCTGACTTTTGCATGTCTTTCGCAACGCGCAGAAAAGCGCGGGCAGCGTGCGAGAGGGTCGCGCCCTTCCGATAAATCAAATGCAGACGGCGTTCGAGCTTCATCTCTCTCACCGATAAGGCCACCAACTGGCCACGCGCGATTTCTGCCTGTGCGGTTAAACGCGGTACCAGGGCCACCCCCATGCCGTTTTCCACAAAACGCTTGATGGCCTCGAGTGTGGGCAGCTCCATCGAAATATTTAGCGGGGTCTTGTATTTTTGAAAAGTACTGACAACTTTTTCCCGGTATGGTGAGGGCACGTTGTGTGCGATGAAGGACTCGGCCCCCAACTCCCGAACCGACACAGTGGCCTTACCGGCCAGCGGGTGCGCCGGCGCTACGATCAGCGCCAGTTCATCCATGAGCACCGGCAGGGCAGCCACGGTGGGATCGTTCGGTTTAAAAGAAACGATGCCCAGTTCCGTTTCGCGACCAAGGACCTCAGAGGCAATCCGGCTTGCCAGGCTGCGCTTGACCTCGATCTTTATCTGCGGATGGAGCGCGCGAAAGACGGGCAGCAAGGGCAAGAGGTACATCACTGTGTACTCGTTCGCGCTGAGAGTCAGCTTGCCGCGCTGCAAGTCCTTTAATTCGCGGAGCGCCGAATGCGCATGCTGGCGCAGATTCAACATCTGCTGCGCAAACTCAAAGAGCACCATTCCCGCAGCCGTCAGCGTCCCGTCTTTTGATGAGCGGTCAAAAAGCGGTTCGCCCAGTTCGGCCTCCAGCCGTCGAATGGCCTGACTAACGGCCGGCTGGGTGCGATGCAGCGATTCCGCGGCGCGCGAGAAACTCTTGTCCCGGGCCACTGCTACAACTACCTCAAGTTGATTAATGTCCATCGAAAGTTATCACCTCAGAAGCGCGCGTTATCCTATCATGGAAACTTATCTTTTCATAGACATTATAACTTTGACTTTCTGAGAGACGCCGCCTAGCATACGCGTTTTGCATTGGAGGAGGGCCTGTATGTCTGCTGAACGAATCGCTATTTTTGACACGACACTGCGCGACGGCGAGCAGTCTCCGGGTTGTTCCATGGATTTGCCGGAGAAAGTTCGCATGGCTCGGCAACTCGAAACCCTGGGAGCGGACATTATCGAAGCCGGATTTCCTATTGCCTCTGATGGAGACTATGCCGCTGTCGAGGCGGTGGCCAGGGAATGCCGCGACGTGACTGTCGCCGCGCTTTGCCGCACCGCCGAGCCGGACGTGCGTCGGGCCGCGGCGGCGCTCCGGGATGCTGCGCGCCCACGCATTCACACCTTCGTGGCCACTTCAGACATTCACCTCCAGTTTAAGTTGAAAAAAACGCGCGCTGAAGTAATCGAGATGACCCGCCAGGCTGTAGGTCTGGCACGTAAGTATGCCGCGGAGGTCGAATTTTCTGCCGAAGACGCAACGCGCAGTGATGTTGCTTACCTGTGCGAAGTGCTGACGGTGGCCATCGAAGCTGGAGCTTCGATTATCAACATTCCCGATACGGTTGGTTATACTCTCCCCACTGAATTCTCGCGCTTGATCAGGACGATTAAGGAGCGCGTGGTTGGCGACCGCAAAGTGGTGATTAGCGTCCACTGCCACAACGACCTCGGTCTGGCAGTTGCCAACAGCCTGGCGGCCATTGAAGCCGGCGCGCGGCAGGTGGAATGCACCGTCAACGGGATTGGCGAAAGAGCGGGTAACGCTTCGCTGGAAGAAATAGTCATGGCGCTCAAAGTGCGCGCGGACCAGCTGCCGTTCATAACCGGGGTCAAAACGCCGGAGCTGTATGCGTCCAGCCAGTTGCTCTCATCGATCATCGGTTCCGACGTGCAGCCGAACAAGGCGATTGTCGGCCGCAATGCTTTTGCTCACGAAGCCGGTATTCACCAGCACGGAGTAATCAGCAATCCCTTGTGCTACGAGATCATGACCCCGGAATCAGTTGGTGTCCCGACCAATAGTCTGGTGCTTGGCAAACATTCGGGACGTCATGCATTGGCCTTGCGTTATCAGGAACTCGGGTACACGCTGGGGCCGTCCGAAGTTGATGCCGCATACGAGAGGTTTAGTGAATTGGCGGACCGCAAAAAGCGTGTCTACGATCAGGATCTGATTGCCCTGCTGTCAGTCAACACCCGTGCGACGGACGCCCCATTACCCGGAGCGTCCGCTGCCATCAATTGGGCCGTTCCCACCTACACCTGAGTTGAGAGTCACGGGAGTGCGCCGTTCCAGCGCAGCGACGACGGCGCTTTGGTTTAAGTCACCTAGATGCAACCAGAGCGCTCCAAGCTCTGCTTGCGCGGCTGTTGCTGCCCTCTGATAATCAATCAACACATGCAATTGAAAATCACGGTCCTGGAAGGCGACGGCATCGGTCCGGAAGTAACGCGTGAGGCTGTCGCTGTTTTGCGAACCATAGCCGATGTCTGCGGTCATCAGTTTGAATTCACCGCACGCCTGATTGGTGGTGCGGCGATCAGAGAAGAAGGTTCGCCTTTGCCGTCCGCGACGCTCGAAACCTGCCTGGCAGGAGATGCGGTGTTCTTGGGCGCGGTGGGTGCGCCTGAGTTCGACGCCTTACCTCCGCCGCGACGCCCGGAGGCGGGCTTGCTGGCGTTGCGTCGATCACTGGGAGATTACGCAAACCTGCGCCCGGCCATTGCTTACGACGCGATTGCCGCCGCGTCTCCCCTGCGTCCGGAGGTCACCCGGGGCGCAGACATTTTAATTGTGCGTGAATTGCTCGGTGGTCTCTATTTTGGGGAACCGCGCGGTTTAGCCGCCGACCGCGGCGCGGCGGCAAACACGATGTGCTACTCGGTTGCGGAAATCGAGCGCGTGGCCCGGATCGCGTTTGCGGCGGCCAGCAAACGAAGCCGCAAAGTGACCTCAGTGGACAAGGCAAATGTGCTTGAAACCTCGCAGTTGTGGCGAGAGACGGTTTCACGCATCGCTAAGGAGTATCCCGACGTTGCCCTGGACCACCTTTTTGTGGACGCCTGTGCGATGCATCTGATCACCAACCCCCGGCGTTTTGATGTAATCCTGACTGAAAATCTTTTTGGCGACATTCTTTCGGATGAGGCTGCGGTGATTACGGGGTCGCTTGGTATGCTTGGTTCCGCCAGTATCGGAGGCAAGGTAGCCCTGTTTGAGCCGGTCCATGGTTCGGCGCCGGACATCGCCGGACAGGGCATCGCGAATCCCTGCGGAGCAATTGCTTCGGCGGCGTTATTGCTGCGCTACGGTGGCGGGCTCGAACACGAAGCCGCAGTTGTAGAAGATGCGATTCGTTCTGTACTTGCGGCTGGTTATCGAACCCCTGATATTAATGCCGGCGCTGAGGGCATTCAGAGCAGCACGAGTGAAATGGGAAAGCTGGTGGCGGCGGCAGTAGAACGGACGATTGACGACAGAGGATAGACGATAGACGACGGACGACGGACGACAGACAAGGGACCACGGACAACTGACTACTGACTACTGACAGTTCTTATGCCAAGTACGTTATGCGAGAAGTTATGGGCGGCGCATTTAGTCAGGGCGCCGGAAGGGCAGCCGGCCCTTCTCTATATCGATCTGCACCTGGTCCATGAGGTCACTTCGCCGCAGGCCTTCGACGGATTGCGGGCGGCTGGGCGACTCGTCCGCCGCCCCGAGCTGACCGTAGCCACAGTGGATCATAATGTCCCGACCACCGATCGCAGCCTGCCCATTACTGACCAGATCGCCGCCAAACAGATCGAGGCCCTGCGTCAGAACTGCCTGGAATTTGGTGTTCGCCTATTTGATATAGGATCGCCGGAACAAGGCATCGTCCATGTGATTGGTCCGGAACTCGGCCTCACGCAACCGGGAATGACCATCGTCTGTGGCGATAGCCATACCAGCACGCACGGAGCTTTTGGGGCCCTGGCCTTTGGCATCGGCACCAGCGAAGTCGAACACGTGCTGGCCACGCAGTGTCTGCCGCAGAACAAGCCGCGCACGATGCTCATCGATGTCCTCGGCTCGTTGCCCGAGGGTGTCACTGCCAAAGACCTGGCGCTCGGAATCATCGGACAGATCGGCACCGACGGCGCCGGCGGCTATGTAATCGAGTATGCAGGTGAGGCGGTGCGGTCGCTGTCGATGGAAGGCCGCATGACTCTCTGTAACATGAGCATTGAGGCAGGAGCGCGGGCCGGCATGGTCGCCCCCGATGAAGTCACCTTCAACTACCTGAAAGGCCGTCGTTTTGCTCCTACTGGGGCTGCCTGGTTCGAGGCCGTCAGCCACTGGAGAACCCTGGTCAGCGATGCGGGCGCTGAGTTTGATCGCCGGGTCGAAATTGATGCCGGCTCGCTTGAGCCACATGTGACCTGGGGCACGAGTCCGGGCATGGTTGTCCCGGTCAGCGGCCGGGTTCCTGATCCCAATACAATTGTGAACGAGGCCGATCGGCAAGCGGCCAGGCGAGCATTGGATTACATGGCACTGGCGCCGCGAACTGCCGTAGAAGAGATTCCTATCGATCGGGTTTTCATCGGTTCTTGTACGAATGCGCGGCTTGAAGATCTGCGCGCCGCGGCGCGGGTCGTGCGCGGCTATCACGTGAGTGATACGGTGCGCGCGATGGTGGTCCCGGGTTCTCAGGCAGTAAAGCTGAGCGCCGAGGCGGAAGGCATTGACACGGTTTTCCGCGCGGCTGGGTTCGAATGGCGTGAGACAGGCTGCTCAATGTGTTTGGGGATGAATCCGGATATTTTGCAGCCCGGCGAGCGCTGCGCCTCGACCAGCAACCGCAATTTTGAAGGGCGCCAGGGCCGCGGCGGGCGCACGCACCTGGTGAGTCCGGCAATGGCCGCCGCAGCAGCGGTGGCTGGGCACTTCACCGATGTTAGAAAGTGGAAGTTCAAACTTTGAACCGGGAACTTGCTTCTCATGATTCCTTATCGTAGCCATACTGGTTTGGTCGTGCCCCTCGACAGGGCAAACGTCGACACGGACCAAATCATTCCCAAACAGTTCCTGAAGCGCATTGAGCGCACGGGCTTTGGCGAATTTTTGTTTTACGACTGGCGCTACCGGCCCACGGGAGAACTGAATGAGGAGTTTGAACTGAACCGGAAGCGTTATCTTGGTGCGTCGATCCTGGTTGCCGGTAAGAATTTTGGTTGCGGTTCCTCACGCGAGCATGCACCGTGGGCACTTGCGGATTTTGGCTTTCGCACCATCATTGCGCCGTCGTTCGCAGACATCTTTGCCAATAATTGCCAGAAGAATGGTTTGCTGCCGGTGGTTTTGACCGCCGCTGAAGTGTCCGAATTGATCCGCCGCGCGCGCGAGCAGGAAGGATTTCAGTTGACGGTCGATCTGGAACGCCTGCTGGTGAGCAGCACGGACGGATTTGGCGCTACCTTCACCATTGATGACTTTCAGCGCGATTGCCTGCTGGAAGGTCTGGATGATATCGACCTCACCCTACAACACGCCGCTGACATAACTGCCTTCGAAAACCGTCGCTCCTCCCTGGGACCGCACGCTTCCAGCGTGCTTTCAAGTCGCGGTAGATGGCCTCTGTGATGCTGGTGGCAATTAACGCCACCGAGGCACGCTGGAAGCGTGCGGTGCCAGGAACCTACGCTTCCAGGGTGCTTTCAAGTCGCGGTAGATGGCCTCTGTGATGCTGGTGGCAATTAACGCCACCGAGGCACGCAGGAAGCGTGCGGTGCCAGGAACCTACGCTTCCAGGGTGCTTTCAAGTCGCGGTAGATGGCCTCTGTGATGCGGGTGGCAATTAACGCCACCGAGGCACGCAGGAAGCGTGCGGTGCCAGGATCCTACGCTTCCAGGGTGCTTTCAAGTCGCGGTAGATGGCCTCTGCGATGCTGGTGGCAATTAACGACACCGAGGCACG
>Ga0209798_10000155_pt1 | contig 38610 bp, 34 predicted proteins | sample DOMMetBare3Fresh_FD_187475 | JGI IMG/M metagenome (GOLD analysis project Ga0209798, IMG submission 187475) | Wetland sediment microbial communities from St. Louis River estuary, USA, under dissolved organic matter induced mercury methylation -... | ecosystem: Environmental > Aquatic >...
ATCCGGATTTAATTCGCGTCGGAGCCGGGCGAGCGTATCGAAAAGCTCAGTTACACCCTCCAGTGCATAATATTCGCACTGAATCGGGACAAGGAGCGAGTCTGCCGCCGTCAGACCATTTATCGTTAAGATACCGAGTGAGGGTGGGCAATCGACGATAATATAGTGAAAATACTCTTTCACGCTGTTAAGCAGTTCTTTTAGAGCGTAATTCCGATTGGTCGATTCAACCAGTTCCACTTCTGCACCCGCAAGGTTCTTATCTGACGGTAGCACCCAAAGCGTCGAAATCGCGGTCGGTAATACCATTTCGCGGGGCGATTCGCCCATAACTAAAGCGTTGTAAAGCGTTTTGCGTGAATTGTTTCGGGCGATCCCGGCACCGGAGGTCGCATTTGCCTGAGGATCGGCATCTACAAGGAGCACCTTCTTACCTTCGGCCGCAAGGGCGGCAGCGAGATTGATGGCGGTCGTCGTTTTTCCGACACCGCCTTTCTGATTAGCGACTGCAATGATCTTCCCCATTTAGTTAAGAAAAACGCGAATTTCTAAGGTAGCACAGCTGAAACCCAAATTCTAATCTGAGGCATAGTGGCACGTGCCACCTTTCAAACAGGGCAAGATATGTGGGACGTACCACATTTACGAGAATCTTAATTGCGGTTTGCTCTAGTAGGATTGCTGGCCGTCAGATGAACGAGAACCGACGAAACAGCGGCCGGGGTAAGTCCGGCAATGGTGCGAACTTGGGCGAAATTTTGCGGGCGCGCCCGTTCGAGCCGCTCGACCATCTCGTTTGAGAGTCCTCCGATGGTAGCAAATCGAAAATCTTCCGGTACTTTTAGGCCGTCGTGATGATTGACTCGCTCGGTCGCAACCTTTTGCTTTTCGATATATCCGCTATACAGCGAATCAGCTAATGCAGTTTCAAGCTCGGCAATTCGCACGTCCTCTCCTAACTCTTCCTGCAAAAGTCGCCCGATAAGATCGGGTTTCACGCCTTGCCGCATAGCGAGTTGGGACAAAGTTATCGAATCGCCCAGATCGGCCTCCAGAATTTGCGAAATACTCGCGTACTCGACCGATGACCGCTTGAAACGTGTAAGATCGAGCCGGTTTCGCAGATTTGCCACGCGGTCTCGTTTTAGGTTAAATCGCTCCCAATCGGCATCGCCCACCAACCCCGCCTCACGACCCTTTGGCGACAAGCGCTCGTCGGCGTTATCGTGTCGCAACGTAAGACGCGCCTCGGCACGAGATGTAAACAAACGATAAGGTTCGTCCACTCCATGTCGGATCAAGTCGTCGGTAAGAACACCTATGTACGCCTCATCTCGTTGCAGAATAAATGGTTTACGGCCCTGCACCGAAAATGCTGCGTTGATCCCGGCCATTAAACCCTGGCAAGCGGCTTCCTCATATCCGGTTGTTCCATTTATCTGACCGGCAAGAAAGAGACCCTTCATCCGAGTCGATTCCATCGTTGGTCGCATCTCCCGCGGATCAACGAAATCGTATTCAATAGCATATCCGGGTCGGATGATCTGGACCTTTTCAAAACCATCGATCATCCGTAGCAATTCGAGCTGAAGATCCGACGGCAACGAAGTTGAAAATCCGTTCAAGTAAACCTCATTGGTATTATGACCTTCGGGTTCGAGAAATAGCTGATGCCTGTCCTTATCGGCAAATTTCACGACCTTGTCTTCGATCGACGGACAATATCGAGGTCCGACGCCTGTGATCTTCCCTGAATATAGGGGTGATTGGTGCAAATTATCGCGAATCATCTGATGGAGACGCTCGCTTGTATAACCGATGAAGCATTGAATTTGCGGCTGTTCGATCTTTTCAGTAGCAAATGAGAACGCAACGGGCTTTTCGTCGGGTGGCTGCGGCTCAAAAGCATCCCAATCGATAGAGCGGCCATCAAGCCGCGGCGGTGTACCCGTTTTCAGTCTTCCGACCGGAAATCCGTGACGTTTAAGGTTTTCAGCAAGCTCGATCGAGGCGGGTTCACCGGCCCTACCCGCCGAAAATGTCTTTCGACCCGCGTGTATCGTGCCGTTTAGAAATGTTCCGGTCGCAATTACTACTGATTTCGCACCAAACCGACGTGAATCCTGCATCTCCACGCCGATAACCTCATTGTTCTCAACAATTAGAACGATAACAACACCTTGGCGAAGTTGCAAATTCGGCGTCGCCTCGAGCACACGCCGCATTTCAGTTCGATAAAGGCTGCGGTCAGCCTGCGCGCGAGGCGATTGCACGGCCGGCCCCCGCGAACGATTCAAAAGTCGAAATTGTATGCCTGTGCGATCAATGACACGGCCCATAATGCCGCCGAGCGCATCGATCTCACGTACGACGTGTCCCTTCGCGATGCCGCCGACAGCCGGATTACATGACATCTGCCCGATCAGGTCAAGATTGATCGTAACGAGAGCCGTCTCGGCTCCCAGACGCGCCGCGGCCGATGCCGCTTCGCACCCGGCGTGCCCTGCTCCAATAACGATCACATCAAAATTTTCGTCAAACATATATCCCAAGCCAAAAAGAGCGGGTTTTCCCGCTCGTATTGCCAAACTCACTATTCTAGATCAATACACTGCGTTTGCAAATATTATCCTCCGAGCGACTGGACTATTCGTTCGAGGAAAACAGTTTGCTCATCCGATAGGTCGGTAAAGCGAACGCCGAACCCAAAGCCCTCGAGAATGTATGCAATATCGCCTGTAAAGGGCAGCGAGCGTCCATTTGGATGTACCAAGTCAAACGCAACGTTCTCATCAACGCGAAAAGAGGCGATCGTGTCAATGTAACATCCGCCCATACTAATATCGCTGATTCGCGCCTCACATTTTCCCGAGCCGGACTTAAGCACGATCTCTCCTAAAAATGGAACTCGTTTTTGTTCTCTCGGCATAGCGTACTAATGGCGACTTCTAATATTACGACGAAAGAGACGGAAGTCAATCGATTTGGTGAGCAATTTTCGACCTTAAAACCTTCCGATCGATTGTAGCTCGAACCAAAACCGACAAACTAATTATACGCCTGTTTCACCTTTCACATCCAACGAGTTTGGTGGGATAGGCAGAAATTACTCATTGGACCGCCAAATTATATTTTCGATCGCCACGGATTTAACAATGCTTTTAAAGGGGAGCGAGTCGGGACGGAATTCCTGACTGGCCGGGGGCGGGGCGAGCCGGATCGTGCCCTGGCTGGCTCCCCAATTATAGATTACCCTTTGGCAGCGTCTCGTAATGTCGGGTCGATGACACAGAATTTCCCAGGGACGCTTCGGTTTGGCAATTATTTCGACTTTAATTTCTCATTTTTCAGATCAGCATCCGTTGCAGAAATGATCTGTTCGACAATACGGCCGGGTTCCATTGGCTCCAGCAAGGCCGCCGTCTCAGGGTCATCGTCTGCGATACCGACCTTTTGGGCAATGCGCTGGAGCAGGTCAAGCATCTTCGTATTTTCCTGTTCAGCAAGCATGTTTATCTGGAGGTCAAGGTGGTTACGGCGTTCGGTTAGCTCTGTTTCGTGGTTCTGGCTAATAAGGATAAATGTCGAGAGAAAGATGGCTTCGAGCGAAACAACCAGGGTCAGAAATGTATACGGAAATGGATCGAACCGTGCGAAGGTAAAGACTGAATTAATGAGTATCCAGCCAGAGAACCATATGATGTGCACGTATACAAATACCATGCTGCCACAAAATGCGGCCACCAGTTCCGCGATCTTCTCACCGACCGTCCGATTGGCCTTTTGGGCCTCTTCGATTTCCGCAACTTTCGCAACATTAATGTGGGTTTCGGTCTCTAAAGCATCGGACCCGGCCGGGGAGTGTTTTACCTTAGAGGCTTTCTTATTCGTCGTTTTTTTATTTGGCATAATGTTGGTCCATGGATGAGAGGGTCGAAGAAAACAAAGGGAGACCGCAAGCGATTTCCCAATGAACTCTCGTTCAACTGTTCTTAAACAACGGGTCGTCGACCCGTTATCAATTGAACAATCAGCACGATGAGAGCTACGACGAGTAGCAAATGAATGAGCCCGCCGATCGAGGCACCGCCCACGCCGAGACCAAATCCCAGCGCCCAAAGTACTATTAGTACCAAAATGATAGTCCAAAGCATAATATTTTCCCCCTTTTATTTAAAAACTAGGCCCTCGCGGAACCTTTACTTGCCTTTGTAGCAGGCTTTGAAGCCGGCTTTTTGGTCGATGACGACGGCTTACCGCCAGCCTTCGCATTTTTCGCGGTTCCGCTGCCGTTTCCCGCGCCTTTCGCCGCCGATTTGGCGACAGGCTTTTTCGCGGACGATTTAGCCCCGTTGGACGACGATCTGGTAGTTGCCGCCTTACCGCTGCTATTCGATTTTGCCGAAGCAGATTTCCTACTACCGACCTCTTTCTCGGTGGAACTGGCAGCCCCGCTAAGTGCCCCAACCGCAGCCCCCGACAGAACATCCGACACTACCTCTTTTGCTTTAACGTATATAGTTTCGAGCGTTCCTTTCTCCGTTGTTTTCTTACTATTCATAATTTCCCCCTTTTTTAATTAAACTAAGACCTATTTTCCGGCTGTTGCCGCCTGTGACTGCCTGAAATTCTTTTTCTCTGCTTCCATCTCGGCACCGAGTTCGTCAAGCACTGCACTGTCGAACCGACTCTTAACAAGTGGAAACATTTCATTTTCCTCTTCCTTTACGTGATGCTCGACATCCTCGATTAACACCATGAGCTTCGGTTCAAACTTTTCGCTGTCATCCGCCAGCGCATCAAGTTCCCGCAGGAACATTTTTACCTGACGGTGCTCCTCTATGCCCTCTAAAACAATATCTACAAGCTCTTTACTGCCTTCGGCTTTGAGTTTCGGATAAAAGATCGTTTCTTCGATATGGGTGTGGACGTCGAGTTCGGCTTTGATTTTCTTAAAGATCGCCGGATGCTCACTTTCGTTGCCTGATTCGACCTTTTTAAATAGATCTGCAACGACATCATGATCGGCTTTTAGTAATTCGATTGCATTCATTTTATTGTCTCCTGCTAAATAGTACTTATCACAACACCCACGTTTCCTTGGGCAATGGTGAGTCTATGCAGTTGAAAATAGAATGTATGTACGCCGGGATACATTATCAAAAAAGGTTGAAACTTCAACACGGAGTCCGGGATAATGCGTACCTCCGGGGTTACGAAGTGATTGGTAGTCGTCCGAACTCAATTTTTCCATCGGTCGACTCGAAGATACAATTCGAAAGGAAGATTCTGATAAACTGACAAAAAGGAATAATCACTTGCTGGTTGCGACCGCGTCGATGTACGGGCGGGACACCGTGGTAGCTGCAACTTTTAATTGATTGAAATCGTGATAGAACAGACCTCCGACTTGAAAGTAACCCCAGGGTTTCAAATGCGCTGGCCGCAATTGGTCGGCACATTGTTGTTGGTTTATGCACTGACAGGTGGTGTGATCTCCTTTTTGGGCTGGGCGTTGGACGTACCGCGTCTGACCGACTGGAGCAATACTGGTATTTCGATCCAACCGAATGCCGCTCTCGCGGTCGTTGCCGCTTCGGCATCTATTTTGTTGTTGCGATATGGGTACTTCTGGTCAGTGACGATACTCGGCGCTTTGGTCTGGTCAATAGGATTGAGTACGGCCTTTCAGATCGTTTCCGGAATATATTTAGGTATTAACACTCTGTTGATGTTCGACCGACAATGGGGTAGAGACGGGCTTTTAGTGCCCGGACAAATGGGCACCCCGGCCGCGATCTCATATACCGTCATCGGCATTTCGATCGTATTAATGTCAGTCTATCGGCGGGAAAATTTTCGCGCTTACCGAAAGTGGATCGCCTTGACAGCAGCGTCGTTAACGTTGGTTTCTTTAACAATTTCAGCATTATCGATAACCGGGTACCTCTACGGCGCACAACTTCTCTATACAATACCAACCCTGACCTTGATCGCTTTTCAGACAGCAACTTTTATTTTTGCGATCTCGTTTGCTCTTTTATCCTCAATCACAGAAGCCGGTCCAATGCGAATAATGGTCGAGGATAGTGTTGCGGGTGTTATGGTGCGCCACGCTGCGCCCGTGATTGTACTGATACCGATCCTGTTGGGTTTTTTGCATCTAGCCGGCGAGGACGCAGGATTGTATAACAACGCCTTCGGGACAGCGGCGAAGACTCTGCTAGAGATCGCAACTCTATTAATTCTGCTATGGTTTACCGCTAACTCCGTTAGCATTCAGTCACAACGGACGACGCGGGCTACAACTGCCCTTCAAGAGTCTGAGAAAAGGCGAAAATTAGCTCAGGCCGCCGGCAATGTTGGGATCTGGGACTGGAATATTATCACCGGCAAGACCTATTGGTCGGAGAATATGTGGGCCTTTTACGGCGAAGAGCCAAGTGATATTAATCCGGATGAACCGTATTGGATTGCCCATCTGCACATTGCCGATCGTGAAAGAGTTAAGTCTAAGATCCAAAGCGTGTTTGTTGCACACGAGGCCAAGTACTTTGATGAGTTCCGAATTGTAAGGCCCGATGGTTCGGTTCGATGGCTGGAGTCGAGAGCCGAGATTACCTACGATTCGACTCTAGCGCCAATTCGGATGTACGGCGTGACACTCGACATTACGAATAGAAAGGACATCGAGGAGCGGATAAAGGTCAGTGAAAACCAGCTTCGGCTCGTTACCGACAGCGTTCCTGCTTTGATCTCGTATGTCGATACCGACCTTAGGTTTCGATTTGTTAATAAGAAATACAGCGATTGGTTCGGAATTACCGAAGATAAGATCATCGGTAGAGAAATTGCGGATGTTATGGGCTCGGTGGCATTTGCGAAGGTCAAAGACAGCATAGACCTGGTGCTGACTGGTCAGGAAACGTCATTCGAAGTAGAGCTTGAATTCGAAAATACAGGCGACCGGTACGTAAGGATGTCATTTGTGCCCGATAATGATCTGGATGAACGAGTGGTTGGTTTCTACGCACTCATCAACGATCTGTCGGATCTCAAGCACACACAGGACCAACTTCGACAGGCCCATGACGATCTCGAGATCCGGGTCCAGGAACGAACCAAGGAGCTGGCAGAGGCAATTAACGCTTTGGTGCAGGAGATGAAGGACCGTGAGATCAGTGAGAGGCAGCGAATCGAGCTGCTGAGGAGAGTTGTTTCGGGGCAGGAAACCGAGCGCCGTCGTATCGCCCGAGACCTTCACGACCATCTCGGCCAGCGTTTGACGGCGCTGAGATTAAAACTTGCATCATTGAATGAAATCTCGGACGACAAAGAACAGTTAACTGTGCGGATCGCGCGTCTTCAGGAGATTGCCGAGCGATTAGATTCTGAGGTAAGCTTTCTTGCCTGGGAACTTAGGCCTAGCACGCTCGACGACCTGGGCCTGCTCGAGGCGCTGAGAGCTTTTGTAACAGAATGGTCGAGGCACTCTGAGATACCGGCAGCGTTCCATTCCGCAGGGCTTTCATCGGATAGGTTGGATCGCGAAACCGAAACTCACCTCTATCGGATAACTCAGGAAGCGCTGAACAATATAGCAAAACACGCCGAGGCTAATAATGTTACGGTGATGCTTGAAAAACGAAGCGACGATGTCGTCCTTATCGTTGAGGATGACGGTATCGGTTTTGAGGCGGGCGAGGAAACGGACCCTAATGACGCTACAAAGGGCCTCGGTCTGTTGGGGATGAGCGAACGAGCATCTTTGTTCGGCGGAAACCTAGAGATCGAATCCGCACCCGGAAATGGCACTACTATTTATGTCCGCGTACCGTTTTCAGCATAGGTTTAGGAAATATGAGCGAAAAACTACGAGTCCTCATAGCTGAGGATCATCAGACAGTCCGCGTAGGTGTGAAGCTGCTCGTGGACGCACAGCCGGATATGGTGGTCGTGGGTGAGGCTGGCGACGGCGAAATTGCAGTCGAAGAAGCAATCAGGCTCAAGCCGGACATTGTACTAATGGACATCTCAATGCCCAATCTGAATGGTCTCAAGGCCACTACACGACTACGCCGCCTCGATCCTAATATCAAAATATTAATACTCACCCGTCACACCGATGACGGCTATTTGCAGCAATTGATAGCCGCCGGAGCAAATGGTTATGCGCTAAAACAAAGCGCCCCCACAGAACTCATTAACGCGATCCGCACCGTTGCGGCCGGTGACGCATATCTTGACCCGAGTCTGACGAGAAAGGTAATGGGTGGCTATGTTAATCGCTCAGCATCCTTAAGAGGCGAAAATAAGGGCGACCTCACGGACCGGGAAAACGAAGTCCTACGTCTGATCTCATTTGGTTATAGCAATAAAGAGATTGGCGGACAACTCGATCTGAGCGTAAAGACGATCGAAGCCCACAAAGCCAATGCAATGCGCAAACTAGGCATCACAAGCCGCATCGACATTGTCCGCTATGCAATTTTGCAGGACTGGCTTAAGGATGATTGACCTAACTCACTAGGGATTTCCCCTAATAAACTTTCCTATTTTCCCGATTTTCCCAAAAAACCGTTCACTGCATACTTAGACCATCGAGAAGGCAAAGGCGGAATTTGCGCTAGTGATGGAGCGATTTCTGACAGAGGGGGCCTGATCGATGATCAAGGGGGAACGAGCAAGGAACCGTAAAAAGTTCCTTGCTCACAAATCTAACGAACATTGGATGCTGATGAACATTCCACACGTGTGGTCATGATGAAAGTGAGCTCTTATTAATTTAGAAAATACGATTTTCAAAAGGGGGAAATAAGATGGATTTCAGAGAGATTACACAAACCAGGACAAACAACGCATTTTTAGGCGCGAACGGCGCATATATTGGTAATCAGAAGTATGTACAACGAGACAGAGTGGCAGATTCGGGTAACTTGCTGCTCGATGCCCTTCCGGTCGGAGTGAAAAGACAATTGCAACCGTCCTTAAAACCAGTTGAATTGGGCAAGGAACAATTTCTCTATCAGGAAGAGGACAAGCTTGATTTCCTTTATTTTCCGATCACAGCGGTTGTTTCCGAATTCAAGATGCTCGAAGACGGTCGAATGGTGGAGATTGCTGTTACCGGTAAAGAAGGCGCTGTCGGGTTGTCATCGCTCTTTTCCGATTCGCGTGTGTCAGCCAACTGCATACAGGTTTCTCAGGCTGGTACCGCAAACCGAGTCGACGTAGATACGTTTGCTAAATTAGTTCGGTCGAACGAAGAGATTCGAACGGACCTGAGCCATTTTATAGACATCTACATCAGGCAGATTTCGCAAAAAGCGATCTGCAACATGTATCACTCGGTCAAGGAACGCTTGTGCACATGGCTATTGATGTTGCAGGACCGCTGCGGCCGTCGAATTCTCAATCTTACTCACGAGCAGATCGCGCGTACATTAGGCGTTTATCGCCCCAGTATCACTTGCATTGCCCAAGAGCTGCGAGAGAGTAAGCTGATCAACTATTCGCGCGGCGGCATTTTGATCCAGGATCGTGGGCGGATAGAGCAGTCCGCTTGCACGTGCTATTTCGAACTGTGTTACTAAGCCGGTCAGACTGCGGCAGATATTTTACAAATTCGTAGGCAATCAAACCATTGATTGACTTTAAGTCGGGGTAGCCTTTACCGCGACCAGATTGGCGGGGCCGACCTTACCATGGACATCCTCACAAATCGTTCATCGGTCCCCGCCAAAATTCTTTCCGCTGGAGATTACTAAAATGGCAAACGACTTTTTCAATGTTGATAAAGAGGATTTAGGCTCAAGTGAAGATACGGCAAAGGCTTCGCGAGGAGTCAATTGGGCTCTCGTATCGATCGCTGGATTTGTTCTGATTACCGTCATTTTGTTTGTAGCTTTTTTCATATCCGCAGCAAAGGATGGGTCGATCGAAACACCGTCTCAGATCGAGAATTCGAATTCTCGATAACCTTAGTCGATTCGATCGGTAAGTGACAGGTAGACGGTGTCTGGCATTTAAAATAAGAAAGGAGGCCCGCGAAAGGCCTCCATTTTATTAACTGAGCGACATTCTAAGCGGGTTGCAGTACCACTTGTTTCAAGGCTATCCGCATTTCAAGTTCAGCCAACTCGGCTTCGAGATGCTTGGTTTTCTGCTGAAGCGCCGCTATCGCACGCAAACGGTCGTCCGCGTTCGACAATGACGTGTAACTCTCATCCGGGATCACTCGAGCATGGCTACTACAGATCTTAGCCATGTTCTGCGTCGCTGACGAGTTGTTTAATTCGCTCATCGGATATGCACAAAACAGCGAAAACGGATATTCTTCTCTCAGAGTATTCCAAAAGTCCTCAAGCCGGATCGCCGCTGGGTAATTCTGGCGGCCGCAGAGTAAGCCGACCATTTCACCAAATATCCTGATTTTCCGCCCACGCCCAGCGGCTTTAGCGATCGTCGTCCCAATGACTTCAGAAAATAATTCGGCGTCCGGCATATCTCCGACCATTAGGCTGTCGAGCGTGCCTTCCGCGTCCAAAGGCAAATATCGTTGTTCAAAGCGCGCCGCGTCGAGGCCATCAGTAAATGATTCAACGATCTTCTCCACCTCGGCCATATGCTTTCGTGATGCCACGATGATACAAGTTTCGTTCGACCGCAGTCCGTGAATAACGTATTCAGCGATCGAATTCACGATAAAACTGTCAGATTCGTAAAACTGAACGAAATGGTCAGATCCACCCATATCTGACCATCCTGACGTCGGTGCAATGCGTTTCGAATACAATTCCGCCAGCCCAACTTTCTCCCGTGAGCCGGAAGTAGAAGATTCGTTTCTGGTTCCCATAAAACTTGCGTCGTTCCTTTCGCTGTCTTAACGACCTTTAATCAATATTCTACAGTCTAAAAGGTCGATTCGCAACAGAATTTAATTTTCAAAATCGGCGTCAATATTTCTGTGTACCAATAGCCGGGGAGCTCGATTAATATTCTGGACCCATCGGCAAAAGTCTAATGTCTGCTAGCATACCGACAATGGAATCAAATTGCCGAAATTATTTAAATGCCGGCACCGATACCCTTATGTGCGAGGGAAATTTGGCCGATCGATAGATCCTTTGCGTCGCTGTTTTATAGTCACCTTCCTTTGCGAGGAAAATGTTTTCTACAAATGTCTGTGGGTTGCGGTCATAGAGGGGAAACCAAGTGCTTTGGACCTGCACCATTATCCGATGCCCTTTCCGAAAAGTGTAATCGTTGCCACGAAGATCTACGGTATATTCTTCGACTATCCCCGGCTTGATCGCTGACGGTTTTTCCCAACTTTTTCGATAACGCCCGCGAAAGATCTCGTCTGCAACCATTAGTTGGTATCCAGCCATTTTCGGATCGTCGGGGTAAATTTCGGGATAAACGTCTATCAGTTTCACTACCCAATCACTGTCAGTGCCGGTAGTTGCGGCATAAAGATGAGCGATCACGTCGCCGCTTATTGTTGTGTCCTCGGTCAGAACATCCGTTTGCCAGCGCAAGACATCCTTCCGATCGGCAACAAATCGCTGGTCCTCTACCAGCCATTGCCGCCATCCCGACCCTTTCGGATCGTAGGTCGCCTGGATAGGACGTTTTCGATACGGCACCGGATTTGCCGGGTCCGACACGTACGAGTCGCATAAGTCGCCGGATTTGGCAGTCACGGGTTTCTCAAAGGACAATTTACCATTCGCTTGAAAGTAAAGTCCCTTCGCGACGCCCTGTCTCGGCGGCCACGAATCGTAGCTCATCCACCTATTTGATCCGCTTTCAAATATGCTTGCCTCTGGTAGAGTCTTCGTACACTTGAGTTTTAGCTGGCAAGCAAAGAAAGGCGCCTGTATCTCGTCGTGAAAGTACTTCCCGGTGTCGCTGCCAAAATCAATGGCCCCGAGTTTACGTCCGCGTCCGTTCCATCCGCCGTGATTCCACGGACCCATTACAAAAAATACCTTGTTCTGCTTGTCAAATTTTTCAAGCGCCTTGTAGGTCGCCAAGGCACCGTACATATCCTCCTGATCCCACCAGCCGCCGACAACCAGTGTTGGGACGCTTGTTTCCTTCAGATATCGATCAGCAGCACGAGCTTTCCAGTAATCGTCATAGGCCGGGTGCGCAACAAAGGCATTGTAGGTAGGCAGTTTGTTCTCGAGTTTCGTAGTCAGGGCGGAAACGGTTTTCAGATTCAAATACCAATCGTACGCATCGATATCAAACGAAACATCCACGCCCTCTTTACCGGTTTCCATCGACTTTACATATTCGTGGCCGTAACTCTGCCGCCACGCTCCGTTATGAAAAAAGTCATCGCCCATCCAGGTATCGGTCATAGGTGCCTGCGGCGACGAGGCCTTTAGCGCCGGGTGCGGATCGATCAACGCGACGGCAGCCAACCATCCGGGATAGGAGACACCAAAGATCCCAACACGCCCGTTGTTGTTTGGGATGTTTTTGATCAAATAGTCGATCGTATCGTACGTATCCGTGCTCTCGTCGACCGATTTCGAGTCACTTTTGTCGCGTAGAGGCCGGTTCATAATGAACTGGCCCTCAGACCCATAACGGCCGCGGATGTCCTGATAAACAAAAACGTACCCTTCTTTTGCAAGTTCAGGATTTCGGTTTACAGACGACGCGTTATTGCCCTTAACCCCATAAGGTGTCCTAACCAATAAAATAGCGGAGGGTTCAACTTGTGTTTCCGGAGTCAAGATCACTGTGAAGAGTTTTGTGCCGTCGCGCATGGGTATCATCGCCTCGGTGCGCTTGTATGGAACTCTAGTGTCCCTGGCTGGGGTGTCCGCGGTTCTATTGGTAGTGAATTGTTGTCCGCCCTGCCGCCAGACCATACTAATCACTCGTTCGCTCGGGTCACGGAAAAATTCTGCTTCGGCCTGCGTTATCTTCAAAAAGAATTTTGTTTCCGACGAAGGAAACATCTCAAACTTGTCTTGATTCGGTACCCGTCCGAAAAATCTGTCACCTTCGCGAAAGATCGAGAAGACGATTCCCGGCAGATTCACCGCGTCCTCATATTGGCCAACATAGGCGTCAAAAACCGTCGGATTGATCCTTACTTCAACCGGCGTTTGTTGAGGAGCGGGTTGTTGGCCCAAAACCAAAATATCAGTCAACAAAAAACATGCTGCGATGACCGCGACGGATCTAAATGCGCGAAATGCTTTGTACATTTGAAAACTCCTTTGACGAAACGTCAGTATCCGTAACGTTAACTCTAACCAAATCACGAAATCAAGACAGAAACCCTCTTACGATTCTAAGGCCGATCAAACGATGACGCTGCGTGTGACTATTTCCCGATGCAAAATGTTGAAAATATGCGGGTTAACATATCCTCGGTCGTAGTTTCACCGGTGATCTCACCGAGGTATCGGAGGGCGTTGTGGAGGCCGATCAGGACGATCTCTTCGCTCATTTTCTGTTCCATTTGTCCGAGCGACTGTTCGATCTCGCTGTTGGTCCTGATCAAAAGGTCGTGGTGGCGGGCATCGGTCACCAAAAATCCGGAATGGGTAATATCTTCGGGGTCAAAGGGCTTTATAATGGCCTCACGCAGATCGTCGAGGCCCTCGCCCGTCTTAGCAGAGAGCGGCGTGATCTTTGGCCGCAGATAGCCGAGCCGCGAATTCTCGGCTGCGATAATGTGATCGACGTCGAATGATGGCGTTTTGTCGATCTTATTGAGCGCGACGATGTAATTAAGGTCCTTTACGCTGTCGAGAATTTCATGATCTTCGTCCGTTATCTCTTCCGACGCGTCAAGCATAACGATAACGATATCCGCGTCCGCCATCGTCGCTCGCGAACGCTCGACCCCGATGCCCTCGATAGTATCAGTAGTTTCGCGCAGGCCGGCGGTGTCGATCAGTGAAATTGGAATATCTCTGATCGTGAATCGTTCGTGGATCTGATCGCGAGTCGTGCCGGCAATATCAGTGACGATCGCCCGGTCGCTGCCTAGTAAAGCGTTGAAGAGGCTCGACTTACCGACATTTGGACGGCCTACGAGCGCGACTTTCAAGCCCTCGCGGATGAGACGCCCTGCTTGAAATGTAACACCGAGTTTTGTAGTTTCGTTCGCGATAGCCGAAAGTTTTTTCTTTACGTTCTCGGCCTGAACCTCTGGCAGATCGTCCTCGACAAACTCGAGCGCCGACTCAAGCACGACGATCACATCGAGCAAATCGTCTTTCAGAGGCTGCAGCCGCTGCGATAATTCGCCACGCATTTGCCGCACCGCCTGCCGCGCCGATGCCGTGGTTTGTGCGTCGATCAGATCGCGTATTGCCTCGGCCTCCGCAAGGTCCATACGGCCATTCGCGAGCGCCCGCAGCGAAAACTCACCGGCATCCGCCATTCGTGCATTCTGCGCAAGACAAATCTCGATAACCTGTCGCAACAAGACGGGTGAACCGTGGCAACTGATCTCGACGACGTCTTCGCCCGTAAACGAATGTGGAGCCTTGAAATACGTGACTATCGCTTCATCGATCACATCGCCCGTTGCGCGATCGTGAAGCTGTTTTAGGTATGCAGTTCGTGGTGTCGGACCAAAGGTTTTGTCCGCAACTAATTCGCCGGTTATACGCAGAGAATCATCGCCGCTTAATCGAATCACACCGATACCGCTGCGACCGGTAGGAGTTGCAAGTGCGACAATCGTGTTCATAAAAGAAAAAAATAAAAAAGGGAAAGAGTGAAAAAGTTACTCTTTCCCTTTTTCACTTTTACACTTTTTCACTATCTACTGAAGGCGAACCTGAAGGCGGCGGTCGCGTCCGTCGCCGACGGACTCGGTAAACAAATCTTCTTCCTTTTGCAGCGTTGTGTGGATAATACGTCGCTCCGTGGAATTGAGTACGCCAAATGTAAACGGGCGGCCGTTCTTTCGAACCTGTTCTGCGGCAAATCGAGCCATTGCGTGAAGTTCGGCCTTACGTGTCTGCCTAAAGCCTTCGGCGTCAACGACGATCCGGTGTTCGCGATCGAGTTCGCGGCCATAAATCTGAAAAAGCAAAACCTCGAATGCGTCGAGTAATTCACCATTCTCAGCCAACGCAAAATGAGCATCCTCACCGCTTAGATTTAGCAGACAGCCTTCGTCCGTCCATTCCGATGAAACCGTGAGATCAAATCGTAGATCCTCCACGAGTCCCGAAAGGAATTCTTTTGCGTTTTCACAGGTTTGATTCATACCACTCACGTTGTCGAAAGCTTAGGCTTAACCTTCTTTGCATTTGCCGGCACGGAATCGACTATTTCAGTTCCCGGCGGCGTATTCGTGATGTTCATCCGGTTGATGATCATCTGCTGGCCAAAGCTCACGATATTGCCAAAAAACCAGTATAGCAAAAGTCCGGATGGGGCCGCCCACATCACCCACAACATCATTACCGGCATCAGATAGGTCATCATCTTTTGCTGCATCTGTTGTTCCGGCGTGACGGTTGCTGCCTGCGGCGTAAATTTCATCGACAAGATCATCGACAGCGCAAATGCAAACTCAAGCAAATGCCACGGATCAGCCGCTGATAGGTCTGGCAGCCAAACAAAGGACGCTTGCCGAACCTCAAGTGAAACCGTTACAGCCGTGTAAAACGCTATAAGCAGCGGAAATTGCAAGAGCATCGGCAAACAACCGCCGATCGGCAGCGCATCCTTTGTCATCTTCAACTGCTCCATCTGCAGTTGCCGCATCCGCGGATCGTCGGTCGGCACGCCCTTCTTTTGCAGGTCTTTGATCTTATCCTGTATCGCCTTCATCTTAGGCGCATTGCCCGATGCTTTCTTAAAAGATCTGCTCTGCGACCACCGTAGCGGAAATAGGAGCGAGTAAAAAAGGAACGTAAAGATAATGATCGCGACGCCGTAGTTATGGGTCAGGCCGTTAAAGAAATTGAGCGCGTACAAAATCGGTATAGACAGTGGTTTCGTGAGCCAACGCAGCCACCAATAGTTGCTGAAATTGATCAGGTTTGTGATCTCGACGTTGCGGCCGACATCCTTTGACAGAGATTCGTTTAGCCCCGATAGCAAGAAATAATCTTTGGTCCCGGTAAAGATCTTAGTAACCGAGCCGTCGGCCGTGATCGGCAAATAGACGGTCACCAGATGCCGTGTTTCGGCGGTTTTAGAATTACGCAAGATCCACTGAAAGATGCTTTCGAAATAAGGCTGAGTCTGGACGTCATATTTCTCGGCCCGGTATTCGACAGCCTGTGCCTGTGTGGCCGGTATCGCCGCCATCGCAAAATACGCATCGCCGACTCCGGCCCAATCGACCGTTCCTGTTTCGGTTAAAGTCGCTTGATTGCTTGCATTGTATGTGAATGTGTAGTTGCCCTGATGCCGCTTAAAATCGCCGTTGATCGCGGCAACAGCCTCGGATTCGATGTGGTAAAAATTATGGTTGTTGATGGCGTGATCGCCGATGCTCGCACCAATGAGCAGCTTTGTATTCGGGACCGTCTGGCCGCCGAGCTTTAGGCTTACAGCGAGGTCCGCAACGTAGCTATCGGCCCTGAAAAGAAAGGTTTTCTTAACCTCCACGCCGCTTGCGTCCGTCAGCGTAAAGTCGACCTGTTTTTCCTGGCCGCTGTCCAGCGTAATCGTCTCTTCCGCAGCCGAGATCTGATAATTGCGGTCGTTTACGATCGACGTTACATTTGGGTCGTCGGTCGCGAGGCGAAATGGTATCTCACGCGGGTTGTGTTTTAACGCTTCGTCCGAGATCAACTGAAGTGGTTTTCTCTCGCCGTCGTGGGAGCCGTCCGCAAATACGGGAAACTCCGCCTTTCGTGACTTGTTCTTTACTATTATCCAGCTTGTCGCAAGGGCGCCTTTGGAATCCAGCGTTACCTCATACAACGGCGATTTGATCGTGATCGTCCGGTTCGGTGTCGTGTCGGGGGTAGTTACAGCGGCCGTTACCGGCTGAGTCTGAGGGTTTTGTGCCGTCGGAGCCGGAAGCGGCGTTCCGGCTGCAGCATTGTTTGTATTAGTCGCGACATTTGCGTTAGCATTTTCAGCTGGTTTTTGAGGAGCAAAGAAATACGACCAACCAAACAGCACAACCATCGACAGAACGGCCGCGATCAAAAACCGAGATTGATTATTATTACCGGGATTTTCCATTACTTCACTGGGTCTTCACCGCCCTTGCAGAGCGGCTGACACCTAAGGATACGCGTCAAACCCATCCATGTTCCGCGTATAGCACCATACTTTTCGACCGCCACGCGTGCGTACTCAGAGCACGTTGGCTCAAACCGGCACGCCGGCGGGAAAAAGGGCGACAAAAACGTCTTATAAATACCTAAGAGATCTAAAACCAAGAACTTCATCGCTTTAAAGCAATTTACCACAGAGAGCACCGTGTTCACTGAGAAGCAAAAAAGAACCGCACCGGCCTAATCTTTCTCTGTGTTTCTCTGTGATCCCTGTGGTAAGTAATCCTCACCCTTTTCAATTCGGGCCGCGATCGCCCGAAACTCAGCCAGCGGCTTATCGAGCTTTACATTCAAAATGCTTCGCCGGGCATTCAGTACCCAATCATATTTCGGCGAGACACGATCTAATTCGGCGCGGCTTAATCTAAAACTCTCACGCAGAAGTCGTTTTGCACGATTACGATCGTGTGCCTTACCGATCGCTTTCTTTGTCGCCGTTATGCCGACGCGATGCCAATCTTGTTCCGCGGGCAAAATGAAAACCGTCATAAAACGGCCTTCAAAACGCTTCCCCTGATCGTAAACCCGTAGGAAATCCGCGCGTTTTAACAGCCGCGCTTCCTTCGGCAAACCAAAGCCTAATAATGGTGGACTGTTAATCTCTTGCGTCCTTTCGCTCGGCGGCGTTTGATCACGGCCCGGCCGTTCTTGGTCGCCATCCTCGCCCGAAAGCCGTGCTTTTTCGCGCGGCGGCGGTTGTTTGGTTGATATGTTCTCTTCGGCATAATTACTCTCCATCACTTCTAGTGCGAAAGTGAAAACTTTGAGTTTACGGAAAAAGAGCCGCCGTGTCAAAGGGAATTCACCACAGAGTCACAGAGAGAACTGAGATACGCGGGCACATTCAACCTTCCCAAATTCTCAGTGTCCTCTACGTCTCTGTGGTGATTAATTTCTTAACTGCCTCGACGTAGAGCTTATGCTCCTCCTCCAAGATCCTCGCCGACAACGTCGCAACCGTGTCGCCAGGTAACACCTCTACCTCTTTTTGCAAAATGACTGGTCCGTTATCAAGATGTTCGTCAACAAAATGCACCGTGCAGCCGGTGACCTTGACGCCGGCGTCAAAAGCCTGCTTCTGCGCATCGAGGCCCGGAAATGCGGGCAGCAAACTCGGGTGTATATTGATGATCCGATCCGGAAACGCTCGAATAAATGCAGGCGACAAGAGACGCATATAGCCCGCTAAACAAACGAGCTCAACGCCGCTCTTTCGCAACTCGCTGATTATCTCTTCGTCATGCTCCTCGCGCGGTCTGCCATTTCGCTCGATAACAATTGTCTCGACGCCTCGTTCACGAGCTTTTTCCAATCCAATCGCGCCCGCCTTGTCACTAATTACAATCGAAACCTGAGAATCAGGTATCTCGCCGCTCCTCACCGCATCGACAAGAGCGACCATATTCGATCCGCGGCCTGAGATAAGAATTCCTAGTTTCATTAAGCAATGTGAACTTCTTTATTTCCAACAGATACCTTGCCTATTTCATAGTATTCGCCAAGAAGCCTCATGACCGTTTCCATATCATTTCCAGAGCAAACAACGACCATCCCGATCCCCATATTAAATGTGCGGAACATCTCTTTCTCATCGACGTTGCCGAGATGCTGCATCATTCCAAAGATCGGCAGTTCGGGCCACGTGCCGCGGTTGATCTCGACCGAGACGCCTTCGGGCAAGATTCGCGGAATATTTTCGAGAAAGCCCCCGCCGGTTATGTGGACCAAGCCTTTGATCTTGCCGCCGTCGAGAAGCGGGCCAATCTGCGGGAGGAAGCTGGCGTGCGTTTCGAGCAGAGCTTGGCCGACGGTGGTGCCGAGTTCTTCGACAAAATCGTCAACTTTGTAACCGCCGATCTCAAAGAACAATTTGCCTGCGAGCGAATAGCCGTTGGTTTGCAGGCCGGTCGACGGTATGCCGAGAACGACATCGCCGGGCGTGATCGATTTGCCGTCGATGACCTTTGGTTTATCGACGACGCCGACGATGAAGCCGGCCAGGTCGTATTCGCCATCGGCGTACATCGAAGGCATCTCTGCCGTTTCGCCGCCGAGCAGGACGCAGCCGTTTTCGCGGCAAGCACGGGCCATGCCCTCGACGACCGACGCTGTCACGTCGGGATCCAGCTTGCCGGTCGCGAAGTAATCGAGAAAGAACAATGGCCGAGCGCCTTGGACCAGGATGTCGTTGACGCAGTGGTTTACAAGGTCGGCACCGACGGTGTTGTGAATGCCCATCTCGAACGCCAGCTTTAGCTTTGTCCCAACGCCGTCCGCCGATGCGACCAATATCGGCTCCGACATATTCGGAAACGCCCCGGCAAACATTCCGCCGAAACTGCCGATCTCGGTCAGCGTCCGCTCGTTAAAGGTGCTCCTCGCATATTCGCGGATCTTAGCGACCGCGAGATTTGCGTTGTCGATCGAGACGCCCGCATCGGCGTATGAAATTGTTTGAGCCATAAAATCTAACCACGAAGTGCCGGAACAATCCCAAATTCCCGTTCCAAAAACATCTCAAAGTCCAGTTCCGATTCAACCGCCGCCTCTATTTTCTCGCCGTTTGATGTAACGATAAACCTCGTGTCCGTCAACGATTTCCGTCCATTATCAGTCAGGATCGAACAGAGCTTTCCTTTTGTAAACTGCGATTCGGGCGAATATTGATGAAAATCACACATTGTCGCAAATTCCGAGAGATCCCTGCCTAGCATTTCAAAACGGTATTGTGGCGTCCACGCCCCGTCAACGCGTTTAGCCACTTCTAAGACGCCAAAATCGTCGCGTCTTATCACAAAGTCACCCTCACGATCCTGCTGTTCTATGTCGGCTGTCAGTCGCAGAGGTTCTACGGTAAAATCGCCGAATCCGACATCCGCGAGGTACTCCAGTTCGCCGATCGTCACAATGATCGCCGCATGATCGAACTCAGGGCCAAATCCCTTCTCGCTGTCAAAGACGCGTGCTGATACGAGCCGTGTTTGAAAACCGACCTGTCGCAACAATTCATTAAACAACCCGTTCAACTCATAGCAAAAACCGCCGCGTCCCTCGCCGACGATCTTTGCATACAATTTTTCGGTATCCAATACGATCGGCCGATTCCAGTGAATATCCAGGTTCTCAAACGGCACATTCAGCAAGTGCTGCCGCTGAAGCATTTTTAGCGTTCCCAGGTCGACTGCGATGCCCGCTTGCCTGGCCTTGATCCTGTCGAGATATTTCTTCACGCTTAATTGTCTTAATTCGAAAGTATACTTTGAGCCTGGTCGAAACAAAAACTTTCGGCAAAATCGATTGACTTAGGCCGCCCTCGCGCTTAGCATTTTTCTAGGTATTAAATATGAGCTTCACACTAACTGATCTCGGCAGCGAGAACTTCGAATTTGCGGCCAACGTATGGCATTGGAAAGCCGCACTCGAGGTGATACGCAGCCTCAACATCATCGGCGAGGGCGATTTGCGGCAGATGAATTACAACGCCACCGGCGTTAAGATCTCGATGGCTGATGCGCACGAGATAGGCACGCGTATTCAAAGCGAATTCCTGCCAAAGCTCGCACCCAACAAACGTATTTACGCCGATCTGTCGATAACCGATGCGCCGGACGATATGACGCTTCACCGCGACGGCGATGAGCAGTGGAAGAACTACAGCGTCAGCCACGATTGGCTGCAGGAATTTGCCGAATTTTGTCTTAGGTCAAAAGGGTTTCAGATCTTTTGATGGAAACTCTGCAAGAGATTTCAAATTCCGTTTGGCCGATCTTTAAGAACCTCTATGTTCAGATCGGCCTTTTGATCGTTTTCGCAACGCTCCACGGTTACGCAGGCGCTTGGCTCGCCGTCAGGATGCTCTTTAGGCCGCGTAAACCATTCAAAATACTAGGAATTACGGTCTTTCCGCAGGGCATGATCCCGCGTCATCGAGACCGTCTGGCAAACGCTATCGGCAAGGCTGTCGGCGAGGAGCTCGTCTCGCAAGACACCATTATCGAACAGCTCACCGGCAAGGATTTCCTGCGAAGAAAGATACAGACGGTCGTCGATTCATACACAAATGATATCCTCGCCCAGGATTACCCGTCGCTCATCGAGGCACTCCCCAAAGGTATCCGCGAGCCGATCCTCGACGCAATTTCGGCTCTCCAGCACAAACTCGCCGAACACATCAATGATGTTCTGAAGAGTGACGAGTCACTCGACGCCATTCGCGGTTTTGTTACACGCCGCGTAGACGATGTGATGGGAAAACGGGTCGCCGACGTGATCGACAACGAGAGCTTTGAAAAGATCGTCGGCTTTTTGGATGAGCGCGTAAGCTCGGCTGTCCGGGCCAAAGCGTTCGAAGAGAATGTCCGCGATTTTATCAGCCGGCGGCTCGACGATCTGATGAATGCCGAAACTCCGCTTCGTGAAATGTTTACGCCCGATGCCGTCGCCCTTTTAAAAGAGAAGGCTAGTGATCAGATCGAGCCCGTCATACACCAGCTAGCCGAACTCGCCGCGGCCGAGAAAACGCGCACCCAGATAAGCGCCCTGATCAAACGCGAGGTTCACGAATATTACGAGAATTTGTCGTTCTTTAAGAAGATCTTTGTTTCGCGCGAAACGCTGCTCGGTGAGGTCGACGACCTTGTTAATGAGAATCTGCCGAAACGCATCGCGGAAACGCTGCGTGGTGATGTTTTTGCCGAAGAGGCCAGGTCGTTTATCAACTCAAATATTGACAATGCTCTCGCCAAACCACTTCCGGCGGTTCTGGGCAAGATCGTTCCAGATCAACTCGCTCGCCTCAAGGCGCAGGTGACGAAATCGACGCTTGGTTTGCTCCAGAGCGAGGAAACGTTGGCGGGGATCAAGGCATATCTGCGCGATACGCTTGAGAAACTGCGTCCGCACAGCATCGACGCGCTGTTAAAGGTCATTCACCCCGAGTCGGAAGATAAGCTAAAGGCAATGTTGTCAAACGGACTGCTCGATATCCTCGCCCGCGAAGAAACGTCGAATATCATAAACGAAATGCTGGCCGCCCAGATCGACCGCCTGCTCGCAAAACCGATCGGCAAACTTGGTGACCATATTCCCGAGGATAAGCTGCGCGAGGCGTCGCTCTCACTAACTGACGCGATCATATCCGCGACGACCGCAAAGCTGCCCGAGGCCATCGCCGAGTTCGATATCGGCGGTGTCGTCCGCGAAAAGATACACAATTATCCGGCAGTAAAGCTCGAGTCGCTTGTGATGTCCGTCGCCAAAGAACACCTTCGCACGATCGAGCTTTTCGGCGCGCTGTTCGGATTTGTCATTGGCCTCCTGCAGGCGATCCAGTTTTACATCTACGCAAAGTAAGACAACCTTTCCCGCGGCATTTACCTAAGTACGATCTCGGCAAATAATTCTCTGCAAGTTTTCGCCAGCCGCACGTTCTATCGCGCGCAGTGTTGATGTGGAGCGGTAAATGAATGGCAATCAAATGCGCATCGTTTGCAGAAAGACGCGTCGCATCAGTCCGGCTGTGGATGTCTGTGCAGCGAACGGCGGTTCGTTCGCGTGTTTTTAGTATTTAGGAGAAATACAATGAGAAGATCATTAATATTGACAACTATTCTGGCGGCAAGCGTCGCCGTGTTGGGTGCCTGCGACCCGAAACCCGAAGTTCCGAATAAGCCGCCGGTGGCGATTCCGAGTCCGATTCCCACGGCCAGCCCGGTTGCGTCACCAATCGTGTCGCCCACTGGTTCGCCCCTGAAACCGGGCGCATCGCCAGAGGTTAAGAAAACCGATGAAAAGGGCGTTCACATGGACGTCAAGCCCACATCGGCCGAAACGCCTAAGGCGAAATAATCCGCGCAACCATCTTCGGATTAGAAAGGCGGGCCCCGCGGCTCGCCTTTTTTGCGCCTGACTCACTAATCCTTCGAACGGCGAAAATGAACAGTCGCTCATGGTCCATGTAGCAAATTCTTTCGAACTTTTCGTGCCGGAGTTTCGTTTGCGTTTCTAAGTTAGGTAGTTTTCTCTGGAGGCATTTTATGAAGAAGTTAGGAATCATTATTTTTGCGGCGGCCCTCATTGTCGGCCTCATCGTTACGAACATGTTCTCATTTGGGCGCGTGAGGGACAGACTTTTCAATTTCTCATTCAATTTTAAGGGTGTTCAGGGCTCGGGCAAGACGGCCTCAGAGGTTCGGGGTCTGGACGGCTTTAAGGCGGTCGACGTCAGCGGCGTCATACAGGTTGAGATAACCGCGCAAAAGGATTTCAGCGTCGAGGTCGAGGCTGACGACAACCTCTTACCGCTTATCACGACCGAGGTTACCGGCGGCGTTTTAAAGATCGGGACCGAATGCCGGGTTTCGTCATCAAACCCGATACGGGTTCGTATCAATGCGCCCGATATCGAGAGTCTTGAGGCGTCTGGCGCGACAAACATAATAGTTAATGACCTCAAAAATTCGAGCCTGTCGGTCGATTCGAGCGGAGCGTCAAAGATCAAGATCGCCGGCGAAACGTCGCGGCTGACCGTTGACGTGAGCGGTGCGACGAAGGTCGACGCCGATGCGCTTGTGACCGAGAACGCGATCGTCGACGCGAGCGGGGCAAGTCATGTGAATGTGAATGTAACCGGCCAACTGCGAGGGGATGCGTCCGGTGCGAGCAAGATCGTTTACTCGGGTTCGCCTGGATCGGTCGAGAAAAAATCGAGCGGCGCGGCTAGCGTCTTGCCAAAATAACGTTCGGATCAGGTTTCGACTGCCTTGGTCTTTACTCCCATTAAATATCCATCCTTGTCGATACCAACGGCATAGATTTCGATCTGGATCTTTCCGATCCTATACACTTTCGGCTGTCTTAGATTTTCCTTAAGCAGCTTTTGCAGGCTGAGGAATTTCTCAGCTCTGGCTCTTTCTCTAGCGCCGAACCAATCTTTGATCGCCGTCAGCCGGTCAAAAAACGCATCGAAAGAAACCTCTTCGACCGGGTCGCCGGCTTTCCCTTTTGTCTGTTCCAAAATGATCTCTCGGGTGAGCGTATAGGTCGGCCTGCCCGAAAATGCTTGCACCGGCGCGTCCGTTTCGCTGATATAAACGAGCCCGTCGCTCGCCCGCTCGATCTCGCGAAAGAGTGCGCGACCCTTTTTATTATTTTTTTGAAAAAAATCTTGCATTTTTTGTCGATTTTCGGCGCTATTTTTGTCAAAATCGGGTCGATTTCCCTAGTCTAACACATTGGAAAATTACACCGAATTGTTGTCAGAAAAGGAAGTTAAATTCGTGTTAAACGCTCCGAAAAAAAGCTGTGGATTTCTGTTTGCATTCACCTTTTTTTCGTGTTAGTCTGTTACCCGTTTCCAGATATTGGGCTACTGTAAACCATTGATAGTAAACGGCTTAAAGCGTTACCTTAGGTTTTATGCGCTTTCGCACGGTTACTGTGAAAAAGCTGTGAATAATTCACAGAACTGCTCGGTTTCGGCTCGGCGGAAACCACCAAAACTGAAAGACTTCTGGTCAAAATGATGCGGATGTAAACGTGCCGCGACCGAAGACCGCTGACACAAAATTTTGCTTAAATCAGGCGCCGCTTAAGCGCCCGCGATTCGACTAACGACATTGAAGGAAATCTCGCAAAAATCTACAACCTGGAACGACGTTCTCCGCGTCGTCAAGACGCGTCTTAACAAGGACGTTTACAACACATGGTTTCGTCCGATCCGCTTTGAGAGCATCGACGAGGACCGGCAGGTTTTTAACCTCAGCTCGGGTCAGGTGACCAAAGACTGGGTCTGCCTCTACTACTCAGATCTGCTCGATCAGACGCTCGACGAGCTAAATCTTTCCGACCATACGATCGAATGGAAGATCGAACCGGAAAAGCAGGTCGACCCTCAGTTTGAAGTCGAATTGGCGGATGAGGACCTATTCTTTTCGCCAAAGAACAGCGGCGTTCCGGTCAGGTCCGAGGCCAGCGGTTCGGCGCATTTTATCGACATCGAGCCGGTTGAGGATTCGCTTAATCCAAAATACACATTTGATAAATTTGTCGTCGGATCATGCAACCAGTTTGCGAACGCGGCGGCAAAGGCTACGGCCGAGACACCCGGCACGACCTACAATCCGCTCTTTATATACGGCGGCGTCGGCCTCGGTAAGACACATCTGATGCATGCCATCGGCCACTCGATCAAGGCTCGTAGCCCGCACATGCGCGTTGCGTATATAACCTCCGAGCGGTTTATGAACGAGCTGATCAACGCGATCCGCTTTAACAAAACGCCCGCGTTTCGCGATCGATACCGTTCGATCGACGTACTTCTGATGGATGACGTTCAGTTCATGGCCGGCAAGGAACGCACGCAAGAGGAGTTTTTCCATACATTTAATACGCTGCATAACGGCCAAAAGCAGATCGTCGTGTCGTCGGATTGCCCGCCGCGCGAGATCCCGACACTTGAGGAGCGCCTTCATTCGCGTTTTGAGTGGGGATTGATCGCCGACCTCGAACCGCCTGATCTCGAAACCAAAGTCGCCATACTTAAACGTAAGGCCGACATGGATGGTATTCATCTCGACGACGAGATCGCCCATTACATTGCCGGTAAGGTCAAGAGCAACGTCCGCGAGCTTGAGGGTTCGCTCGTCCGCCTGGTCGCTATCTCGTCAATGCGGGGCGTGCCGATCTCTAAGCTGCTTGCTCAGGAATCGATGAAAAACATCCTCGACAGCGAGCGTCCCGCGGGGCTTACGATGGAGCATATTGCCCGCACCGTCGCCTCGCACTATAAAATGACGCTCGACGAGATCAAGGCAAAAAATAATTCGCGCGGCGTCGCCGTCCCGCGTCAAGTGGCGATGTATCTGTGTAAGCGATTGACCCGGCACAGCTTCCCGGAGATCGGCCGTGAGTTCGGCGGCAAGCATCACACGACCGTAATGCACTCTGTCGAAAAGATCACGGGCCTCGAAAAAGACGATAGAAATTTCCACAGGGAAATAAATGAGTTAATCGATAATCTTTGCAACTAATTAAAGCTGTTTGAACGCTAAATCGAGGGAAATCTTTTCCACTCATTTCGGAAAGTCATTGTCGGGTTAAGTTGTTTGTTTTTAGATATTTGAATAAGTTTTATCCACATTTCCGCAGGCACTGGCCGCCAGGCGTTGTGGATAGCAGTGGAAAACGGCGAGCGTGCAAAGTTATCCGCAGGCCGACAGAGTTATCCACAGATTTTCCACAACGACCTGTGGAAGGAAAACTGGTTGTTTTATAACAGTTTAGGACGCTTTTACACATTTACACAGGCCCTATTCTTACTACTATTTCTTAAAATGTATTTGAAAGTTATTAGTGTTAGGAAAAGGCGGGAGCGATAAGCGGCAGGGTGGCAGCGGCCGAAAAAAAGTTTGAGAATTGAGGAAGCAGGTTGTACAATATTTGAAATAGGGTTTTACGCATGAAACGGCGGCGGAATTTATTGAAGAGGAGTCAAGGTAATGGAATTTAAAATTAAACAGAGTGTTTTAAAAGAAGAGTTGGGTTTTATACAGGGCGTCGTGGAACGCAAGACGACGATCCCCGTGCTGTCAAACATCCTGATCGAGTCGATCGGCGAAAACGAGATCCGCATTGTCGGCACCGATCTCGATTGCACGATCCGCTGCGACGCCGAGGCCGAGATCGTGCGTGCCGGTGCGATCTGCATACAGGCCCGCAAGCTGTTTGACATCGTACGCGCGCTCGATGCCGGCGACGTGCACTTCAAAAAAGAGGATAACGAGTGGGTGACGATGAAAGCGGGGCACGCCAATTTCCGCTTGGCAGGTGTCAGTAAGGACCAGTTTCCGGAAATTCCGCAATTCAAGAGCACGCCGATGAAGCTCTCAGCTGAGACGTTTTCGTATTTTATCCGCAACACGGCTTTTGCTATCACCAACGAGCAATCGCGGTTTACGCTCTCGGGTGCAAAATTCATTTTGGGCGAGGGCTCAGCAAAAATGGTCACGACCGACGGCCACCGCCTCGCTTATGTCGAGACCGCGATCGACGATAAAGAGGCCGTGATGGATACGCTGATACCAAAAAAGGCTCTGCTCGAGCTCGTCAAGCTGTCACGCGGCGAGGGCGAGGTCGCATTTGGCGAGGACCCAAACCATATTTATTTTGAGACCGAGGGACGCCTGCTCATTACCCGCAAGCTCTCGGGCCAGTTCCCCAATTACGAGATGGTGATGCCAAAGGACAACGACAAATCCGTCGTCTTTGACCTCGAGGAGATGCGTGGCTGCATACGCCGTATGTCGCTCATCGCCGACGAACGCAATCGCTCGATCCGCCTCACCGTACGCGAGGGCGAGATCGAGGTCACCGCCCAATCCAGCGAGGAGGGAGAGGGCCGCGAGGTCGTCCAGGCCGATTACAAGGGCGAAGAGATCCAGCTCGGCTTTAACTGGCAATACCTGTTCGAATTCCTAAACAACGCCGCCACCGGCGACCTTGAACTCGCCGCGTCAGGTTCGGAGTCAGGGGAGGCGGTTTCATCAGATAAGGGAGCCGCCGCCGGAACAGCCACCGCACGAGAGGGCCGTGCGCCGCTGCGAATCACATTCGATTTCAAAGACGCCAACGCCCAAACCCAAATGTCCATCGCCGGCGAAACCACCTACGACTACAAATACATCGTCATGCCGCTGAGGATATGATCTGATTTGAGGTGGTGGACCGAACATATTGTTGAAGTCAACAACATGTTGCGTTTTGATACACATATCATATGAAAACAGAATTGGTATCAGAACTTCTCGAAAGGTTTGAAAAAGCTTGCTACGACGTTGATGGCATTGAATGCTGGAGCGCCAGGGAACTTCAAGAAATCCTTGGTTATTCCGAGTGGCGAAATTTTCAGAACGCAATAGGAAAGGCGAAAGAGTCGTGCAGGATAGCGGGCGAAGAGTTACAAAATCATTTTCGTGACGTATCAAGAACGGCCGAATTAGCGAAAGGAGCAACCAGAGAAGTTGAAGACATTGCCCTAACCCGGTATGCGAGTTATTTGATAGCCCAAAATGGTGATTCTGCTAAGCCGGAGATAGCTTTTGCTCAAACTTATTTTGCCGTCCAAACGCGCAAACAGGAGATCATCGAAAAGCACCTGCTGGACGTCGCCCGAATGACGGCACGCGAGAAGCTTTCGAAATCGGAAAAGAAGCTATCTGGAATTATTTACGAACGCGGCGTGGATGATCGAGGGTTTGCCGTAATAAGAAGCAAAGGGGATCAAGCCCTTTTTGGTTTTTCAACGAACGATATGAAGCGGAAACTTGCTGTTCCGAAGGGGCGGCCATTAGCCGATTTCTTGCCAACGCTTACGATAAAAGCAAAGGACTTTGCGACCGAGTTAACAAGCCACAATGTTATTGACAAAGACTTGCACGGAGAAAATAGGATCTCGCAAGAACATGTAGATAACAACAGGGCGGTTCGAAAGATGCTTGACGAAAGAGGCGTGAAGCCGGAGCGATTGCCGGCCGCCGAAGACGCAAGCAAGGTCAAACGAAAGCTGGAGAGTGAGTCGAAGAAGGTGTTAAAAGACGGAAAGAAATTGAAAGGTAATTAATGGATGACGCCAACGCCCAAACCCAAATGTCGATCGCGGGCGAGAGCATCTACGACTATAAATACATCGTCATGCCGCTGAGGATATGACCTGGGAACGCAGGCGACTCGCCTGCAAACGCCGCTCGTGGCGTGGAAAGAGCAGGCCAACGCTTGCATTGGATTAAGATTAGTCAGCGAATAAATAGGAGGGCTTCGCTCGGCAACGGGCGCGGCCTTTTGCTATGGCGAATGCAAATGAAATGCAGCTATGCGTGGCATCGGTAGAGATGACGTTAACAAAGACAAGCGACAATGGAAGGTACCTTTTATACCTTAGATCGTATCCATATCGTCTGAAGAAATTAGCTAAAAACACATGATAATCAAGGAACTGCGGATTTCGAATATTCTAAGTTTTGCGTACTCTGAGAACATCGCAGAGGCAACAAAAATTGAGGTTGATCGCGATCTTAATATATTTATTGGCGAAAACGGATCGGGAAAATCAACTGCCCTAGAAGTGATAAATTTTGTGTTCAAAAAGGTATTATTCACTCAATTCAATGTCAACCAAGATTATTACTCTAGAAAAAGCCGAATAACCGCCGACGAACGTAGACAAATCTTGACTCCAGCAAACAACACGAGCGTGTCTGAATTTAGACTCAATCCAAACTGGAACACCTCTAGCGACCCGCAGAAAATCTGGCTTACTATTAAGCTAGATGAAATTGACGATGCCAATATCAAAAACCTGATTGCCAATTGGGAAAAAATCGACCGTCTAGCGTCGTTGTATACGCAGCATTCCTCAAAGCCGGAGCTCCCTAAACAATGCGAGTACGCCGTAGAAGTTTCATTGAATTACGATTCCAACAGCTTTTCGTCAAAAATAACACCTGAAGACGATCCGGGTTTTCGTTACCTTGTCGATTATAACTTCTACAAGGAGCTGATAGATTTTTACAACCTTGAGAATCAGCGAAAACAGATACCGTCTCTCTACGAGTCATTCATGTTGATCGGGGGCTATAGGAACTATCACTCATTTAACCCGTCTGTTTCACTTTCGGGCTCCACCGCAGGGCAACAAATACAGAAGATTCGAGTCGGTAATTATTCAAAGAGCCTCAATTCAAGTGAAGACTCGGAGCCATCGATTTTTAATTTGGTAAGGCTACGAGTCGCAGCTGCCCACTATGAGCTTTTCGGTGAAACGAAAACGCGTGCGGACAGTGAGGAACTAGCGAACAAACAAGAGTTTCTCCGCAAGATAAATAGGCGATTGAAGCTGGTGAATTTAGAGGTCAAGATCAGTTTCCTCGATAAACAAACATGGGCTTACTCTTTCCAGCTTTTGGATTTGAAGCGTGGCGAAACCGTTACGGACATCAACAGTCTGAGCGCGGGCCAGAAAGCAATTGTACATCTCGTTTTTGAGGCCTATGGGCGCGGGGATTTAAAGGGAGGGCTTGTCATAATCGACGAACCGGAAATCCATTTACACTATCAGTTTCAGAACGAGTATCTGAATGTTATCAATGAGATCAACAAGGAACAGAGCTGTCAGTATATTTTAGTTACTCATTCAGAATCTCTCATCAACTCATCGACTATCGGGCGCGTGAAAAGATTCGCTCTAGATTCTGAGAACAACACGGTAGTTAAAGCTCCTGCCATAACGGCAGATGAAAAAACCCTCATTAAGATTTTGGACAACACGAGGTCTACATACGCCTTCTTCGGAAAGAAGGTTATCTTAGTTGAAGGCGAGACAGACAGATACTTCTTAAAAGAAGTTATTCAGCGTCTCAATCCGGAGTTGGTTCAAGAAATTGCAGTCCTCGACATTATGGGAAAGCCTCAGGAACCTGAATGGCGCGCGTTTTTCGAGTCGTTTGGATTGAGGGTCTATTTCGTTGGCGATTTCGATAACCTTTGCAAAATTTATGGGATAAATCCTGCCCCCAAATTAAGGACGCCCGAGTCAATTGCTACTTTCAAACTCGACCATCCCAGTTGGGAGGCTGACATAAAATCTCAATATCGAAACAAAATCTTCATTCTAAAAGAAGGAGCTTTGGAGTATTATCTTGGATTGGAGAAGAAAGATCTTGGTGAAACAGTCAGGTTTTGTAGCGAAAAACTCGATGCTTTTCTCAACGAACGAGGAAATGAAAAGGTAAAGAATATCAAGGATATTTATCGCAAGATAATAAAGAACTGAAGGACGTCGAAACACCCTCTTAGTTTATTTTCGATCAACAACCACGCCGTAAACAACATGACTATGTGCCGTAAAGCGCGGGCTTAGTAAATTGTGAACGGGTATTCCATAGTGCGGGTAACCGTCTGCGGAACACCGTCAACCTTTTTTGGCTCAAATGAAATCAATCGGGCAGCCGCTATAGCCTGTTCGGTGAGTCCATGGGGCAGTCCCTTGACAACCGATATGCTGCCGATCTGGCCTGATGCCAGGAATGTTATCCGAAGAACTACAATTCCCTGGATGTTGTTCTCTCGTGCGGCATCGGTGTATTTACCAGGGGGTTTTGAAATAATCCGCAACTCCTGAGTAATACTGCCAGTATTTTCGCTGCCAGAAACGGCGTTCATGCTGGTGCCTGAACCGCTTCCAGTACCGATGCCCGAACCACTCCCCACGCCACGACCGCTACCTTGGCCGGTACCCGAGCCAGTTCCACGGCCACTGCCCTGCCCGCCGCCGTCTGACATGAATCTGCCATTCGGATCGCCCCACCGGTCGAATGTGGGATTTGGTGCCGTCGAATCACTCACAGCAGAATCTATGCTAATCGAATTACCGTTGATCCAGCCGACCGAATCAATTGTTTGCACCAAATACCAAGCTCCGCGCTTCGAAATCACATCTACCGTGTCATCTTTTTTCACGGTGGTAACAATTTTGCCCCGAGCGCTTGGCGTTCCTCTTAGATTAGCTTTTGTAGCTATTACCGTGGCCGAGCTTTGTCCCCAGACGGAAAACACAGAGACGAAAAAGACAATTCCTAATGAAAGCGATTTCAACATATCGACCTCTTCACTTTTATAATAGCAAGTAATCTATCAAAACAGTTGTGCTACCAATCGCGGCCTAGCCGCTGAGAAAGGATATTTAATAGTTTTCGGGGAAGCAGAGCTTCCCCGCTCGGCGAGAATTCTTGATATTCCATTTCGAATCTGTCCCGCAGGGACATAACGCCAATGGCCCCGCGATTTATCGCTGGGAACAATGTTCGCCGAGATTTGTTTCCGCGACCGCCGCGATCCGCCTGTTTTTGAAAAAGAAACTATCGTAAGATGACGGTATTCTAAAACCAAAGACAAAATTATTTTTGATATTGTGGGTGGCCGGGATGGCGGGCGTCGCGTCGTTCCTGTTTGTCGATCTGCACGCGTTGATCGCGGCAATCCCGCTGCCACCGGGCCAGGCTCCGCCCGAACTGCCGCCGCCGGCTCTGCTCAAGTTTCTGAGCGCTATTCAGCCGGCCGTTATCACGTCGCTTGCCGTTGCTATAGGCTGCTGGCTTTCGGGCAAGGTCGGGCTGCATTCGCCGGCTGCGGAAGCGGCGGCGAACGGCGAGCCAATTCCCGCAAAATTAAAGCCGCAGATACTGCCCGGCGTGATCGCGGGCCTTGTGTCCGGCGTTGCGATAATCGCGAGCTGGGTCGTTGCCAAACCATTCTTTTCGGCCGAGTTTATTACACGCGCCGAGGATTTCAATAAATTCATGCCAGCCATCACGCGGCTCCTCTACGGCGGCTTTACCGAGGAGCTGCTGCTTCGATGGGGCTTTATGACCTTTTTGGTGTGGGGGCTATGGTGGTTGTTTCAAAAAGGCGAAGGGACACCGAAATCCATTTGGTTCGTCGTGGCGATCGTCGGCTCGGCCTTGCTTTTTGGCATCGGCCATTTGCCGATCGCGTCAATGCTGGCGGGCGGCCTGACGCTGCCGATCGTGGTATACGTAATTACTGCAAATTCGATCTTCGGCATCGTTGCCGGTTTTCTATATTGGAAAAAGGGCCTCGAGGCCGCCATCATCGCGCATATTTCGGCTCATGTAGTACTTATCTGCGCGATCTATTTGTCATTCTGAGCAAAACAGCGATTCAAGAGAGAACCACCCCGTCTGCCGAGACGGCATCCACCCCTCCTTCGGAAGGCGGGGAGCCTAAGGATGCTTTGACCACTGATGCGGCGGGTGTATGCTTGGCGTATATGGACAAGCTCGAATACACGGACCTCAACGACGACATTATTGACATTACTCCGAGGGAAAAGCGGCCGGGCGGACGGATAAAATGGTTTGCCATACCCGTGGTTCTCTTGATTATCGCGGGTTTTAACGGCATCGGCATTTATACCGATTCGCTGTGGTTTGGTTCGCTTGGGTTTGCCTCACGGTTTTGGTACGTGTTCGGACTCGGCTGGGTGCTTTTTGGGGTTTTCGCGATCCTGACGTTCGCGATATTGGGCGGCTGCTTTTACATCCTTTCGCGATTCTTTGGCACCGATATTCTCAAACCTCGTAAGATCATCGTTAACAAACAACCAGTCGATCTCAATTTCGGCCGCTTTGTGCGCCCGCTCGGTTGGATCGTGGCACTCGTTTTTGCCCTCGGGTACGGGCTGAGCCTAAGCGGCGACTGGCAGACGTGGGCGCTCTATCTGCATCAACCCGTGACGGCCGCAACCGATCCGGTGTTTGGCAATCGGGTCGGATTTTACCTTTTTACGTTCCCTGTTTATGACGGTTTGGCAGCGTGGCTGTCGGGTCTCTCGATGATATTGCTTGCCGCGGCGGCGATCTATTCGTTTTTGTCTATCGTGCCGAACGATCCGGTGGCATTCGCGGAAAAAGATACGCAGCTCGTCGGTTTAGGCGGCCAGGCGTACGCGGCGGTTTCGGCTGCGCTGGCGTCGATCCTGCTGATCACGGCGGGGCGAACGATGTTGTCGCGTTACGAGTATCTGTGGACCGATCACTCATCTTTTAGCGGCGTGACGTACACCGAGGCCAATTATCTGCTGCCGGGCCTTACAGTGGTCGCAATCGCTCTAGTGGTGGGCGCGATTATTCTGTTGGTCAACGCTTTTACAAAAAAAGGCTGGCGATTGATCGTCGTTGCGCTCGGCCTGCCGGCTTTGGTTTATATCGTCGCGGCTGCGGCCGTACCTGCGTATGTGCAGAGCTTTGTCGTCAAGCCAAACGAGCTCGGCCGTGAAACACCGTTCATCGAACACAACATCGCCGGCACACGCACAGGCTTTAACATCGACAACGTCACCACCCGCGATTACGCCGCCGACATCACGCCCGATTCGCTCAATCTTACCGCGAACCGCAGCACGCTCGCGAACATTCGTCTGTGGGATTGGCAAGCTTTGCAGGACACTCTGCGGCAGATACAAGAGATCCGCACCTATTACGATTTTCCCGATGTCGACGTCGACCGGTATCGAATAGGCGGCGAGATGCGGCAGGTAATGATCGCCACGCGCGAGCTGGACGTCAATAAGCTGCCCGAGCAATCGCGCAATTGGATCAACGAACGCCTCGTCTATACGCACGGATACGGCGTGACGATGAATCCGGTCAATGAATTTACGGACGAGGGCAAACCGCGGTTCCTCATCTCGAATATGCCGCTTTCCGCGCATCCCGACGTGCAGGTGACGCGGCCCGAGATCTATTTTGGCGAGCGGACCGAGACGAATGTTTATGTGAGGACCAAACAGCCGGAATTCGATTATCCGCAGGGCGAAAGCAACAACTTCACAAACTACGAGGGCGAAGGTGGATTTGCCGTCGGCAGTGGCCTACGGCGGTTTTGTGTGGCGTGGGCGATGGGCGACCTGTCGAAGCTGCCATTCTCGGACGACGTGACGAGCGAGAGCCGCGTATTGATGTATCGCAATATCAAGGACCGAACTGCGCGCATCGCGCCGTTTCTCGCCCTTGACGACGACCCGTATATGGTCGTGAATAAAGACGGCCGGCTTGTCTGGATGATCGATGCGTATACGTCGGCCGATCGCTTTCCGTATTCGCGTCACTATAACGTAGGCGGGAAATCGGTAAATTATATCCGCAATAGCGTCAAGGTCACTATCGATGCCTACACCGGCGCCGTAAATTATTATGTTTTTGACGACGCCGATCCGGTTGTCGCGGCGTACCGTGCGGCTTTCCCTGAGCTCTTTAAACCGGCGTCAGAGATGCCCGACGGGCTGCGGGTCCACATTCGTTATCCAGAGACGCTGATCAAGGCGCAGGCCGATGTCTTCGGTCTCTATCACACGACAAATGCGAAGATGTTCTTTGGCCGCGAGGACGTCTGGAGTATCGCCCGCGATGCCGTGGCATCGGCGGACGGTACGGCAAAGCAGGGAGCGCGTTCGCAGCCCGCGCCGCTCGAGCCTTATCAGGTTTTGATGCCGCTGCCAGGTGAGCGTCCCGAACCTGAATTTGCAAAGGTTCTTCCGTTCACTCCGGGCAATCGCAACAATATGATCGCGTGGATGGCCGGCCGCTCGGACGGCGACGTTTACGGACAGCTACTCGTATATGTGTTTCCTCAGTCACGTGTGATCGACGGTCCGCTGCAGATCGAGGCTCGCATTGATCAGGATGCGCAGCTTGCCGGCCAGATCACGCTTTGGAACCAACAAGGTTCAAAGGTAAAACGCGGCAATCTCATTATAATGCCGATCGGAACCGGGCTGCTCTTTGTCGAGCCGATCTATCTGCAAGCTGTCCGTAGTCCGATGCCGGAGTTGCGGATCGTCGTGCTTGCAACGCAGGAACGGCTAGTTTACGGCGAAAATTTCGAAGCTGCGTTGAGTCAGTTATTGGGCCAGCCGTCGCAAAACACGGCGAAACAAACCGATGGTAAAAAGCCGAGCGAGACGCCTACGACCCCGCCCTTAGCCAACGAGCTGATAAAGCGGGCGGCGCAGACCTTTGCCGATTACCAACGTCTCACCGCCGACGGCAAACTCGCCGAAGCCGGGCAAAAACTCGACGACCTCAAGCGTCTGCTCGACCAATTGCAAAGCCAGCAGAATTGAGTAGGGCGCCGGCTTTTGCCTATTCGACAGAGCGCCGACGCACCGGAATTCGTTGACTTTTGATGGAACGGGCGTATGCTGAGAGTATAAGAACTTGAAAAGAGGGGAACAAAGATATGACTATGCTTAAAATAGGGACCCGCCGGTCGGGATCGGTTGTGATTGTTGACCTCGAGGGTCAAATACGGATCGGAGAGACAAATATTGACCTGCACAAAACCATTCAGGATCTGGTCGCGAGCGGCGAACGCAAAGTTTTGTTAAACCTTGCGGCTGTTACACATATAGATTCGAGCGGACTGGGCGAACTGGTTGGCGGTCACGCAACTCTGGAAAAAAACGACGGCGAGATGAAACTGCTTAATCTGACGGAACGCGTTTCCGAGCTAATGATGATCACAAAACTCTTGACCGTATTCGACGTATTCGAGAACGAGGCCGAGGCGGTCGCGTCTTTCGATAAGGCCGTTGACACTGCTCGCGCCTAATTAGGACCGCACTTTTAACTCTCTCATCATCCGCGAGTGGTTTCGATATCGACGGCGATGCTGCGCCACTTGCCCTGTAGAAATCTAATTACGCTCAATCCGCAGCGGGTCATGTGACCGGCGAGTATCGCGATCCAGATGTGGATCGGCTCGAGCGTGCTAAATTCCTTGATAGCCAGGCAGATGCCGATCGGGATAATGACCTGCGAGATGATCGAGATGTAGAGCGGGCTTTTGGTGTCGCCCGTGCCTTGCAACCCGCCGGTGTACGTCAGCGCAACCGAGATGAAAAGGCCCGAGAACGCCAGAACGCGCAAGAGTTCGACGCCGATCTCAACAACTAACGGATCTGTCATACCGAAAATCGCGAGCAATTGACGCGGAATAAACAAAAAGAAAAGTCCGACAACGATCGCCCCGCCAAGGCCAAAGCTCGCCGCCGTGCGCACCGCGGCCACGGCACGATCGGGTTTACCCGCTCCAATATTTTGACCAGCTACGGACGCAGATGCTCCCATCAGTGCATTTGACGACCAGGTCACGAGCAAGAAAAGCTGGCTGTAGCAAACGGCGTAAACGGCCTGCGTTGCCTTACCCTGAGCGAGCGAACCCATAAACGCGGCCATGATCACACCACCGACATTCATGGCGATACCCTGAATTCCGGCGGGTAGGCCAAATTTGAACAGAGAACGAATGACCTTCCAGTCGGGAGCAAACCCTGATTTTGGAAACGACACGACCCACGTACCGCTGTAAAGCTTGTATAGCGAATATAGACCGACGAGGCCCGACGCGATGCAGGTGCCCATCGCCGCACCGGCCGTGCCGAACGACGGAATTGGGCCAAGGCCGCGGATCAGGACAATATTCAGCACGACATTGAGCACCGTTATGGCCACGCCGAGAATCATCGGCGTTCGTGAGTCTCCGGCCGATCTCAGAGCTCCGCTGAGCATGAAATAGATCAACATTCCGAAACTGCTCGTAAACATTATCCGCAAGAACGGCAACGCCTCGGCCAAAACCTCTGGGTCGCTTGTAACGAGCCGAAGCAAATATGGCGCGGCAAAATAGCCGATCGGAGCCAAGATGCCGAGAGCCATAAAAGCCGCGGTCAAAAAGCCCTGATAGACGGTTCGTTCGACTTTGACGTGGTCGTTCGCTCCGGCAAATCTTGCGACGAGCACGCTCATTCCGATAAAGATCGACGAAACAAAAACTATGACGACTAGAAAGATCTGAAAACCGACACCGATCGCAGCGTTCGCCTGATAGCCGATCAGGTTCCCGACCATGATCTGATCGACCCAACCCTGAACGCCGCTGACAATGTTCGTCAGTACCGCCGGCCACGCGATCTTCCATACGGCGCGGGTCAGCGGGCCGTCGACGATCGAGCGGTCAAACTTTGGCCGATCCGGAATGATCGATTCGACATCAGACGCGTCCGGGGATTCTAAATCGGGGTTTTCCGTCATCAAACGTGAATATTCAACATTTTTGTCCGCAGCAGATAGATATCAACGACTTTTGAAATACCTGCGTCGTCTGAGTCGGTTAGCTACGCAAGGGAACCAGGGCCCGCAGACGCGGATCGCGCAGGTAAAGCCCTAGCCAAATAAGCATTCCGGCAATGACCGGAATAATGAACGGATCACCAATGCGCACGTGTGTGGCAGTCGCGCCGCCGAGATATGCGGTGAGCAGGATTGCCCCGAGAACGGCTGTGCGGGGAATCAGATATAAAATGACGCAGACCGCCTCGAGAATGCCGAGTCCGGTCATCTGACTCATCTTCCAACCAAGCTGCTCGATATTGGCCTCCATTCCATCGGGCTTAAAAAACTTGCCCGAAGCGCTGAATATCAACAAAAGCACGGGCAGGGAGCTGATGATATATCCGGCCCAGAGGATCTTTTTCGAAGCAGTTGGTAATGTTTCTTCGGTCATGTGTTTCTCCTTTCGGAAAATTATATCCCAAAGCCGACAAAACACCCGCTCGTTAAGATCGCCTTTCGACGGGAACACCACGAATGCCTGGACGAAAGAGAAAGAGTGCGGCCTTTTTTGAAAAGCCGCACCCGGTAGGTTTACTTGGTAGGTATATATGAAGGGTATGTATGAATTCGCTCAG
>Ga0209798_10000156_pt1 | contig 38479 bp, 25 predicted proteins | sample DOMMetBare3Fresh_FD_187475 | JGI IMG/M metagenome (GOLD analysis project Ga0209798, IMG submission 187475) | Wetland sediment microbial communities from St. Louis River estuary, USA, under dissolved organic matter induced mercury methylation -... | ecosystem: Environmental > Aquatic >...
AAATATTTCTTCAAACTGATCAAATACAAGAATTGGAGTTACTGTTTTCCATAATGGTTCTTTGTGAAAATATTCCCAGAGTGTTTCTGAAGATGGATAAGATTCAACTTTAAATCCATATTTGTCTATTTCTTCTTTTAATACTTTTTTTATTTGAGTCAAGAGGTCGGGGCTGTTATCATTGAACTCAAGCCGTATTCTGAATGGCAGACAAAAACTTTTTCTGAGTTTTGGGAATACTCCTGCATTTAATAAAGATGTTTTACCCGTGCCTGATCTCCCGAAAACTATTGTTAATGTATTTAACTCCACAAGACTTGTCACCGCATCTATTTCGATATCTCTTCCAAAAAATGAATTTGATTGTGCCTCCGTATAAAACTGCAACCCCAAAAAGGAAGTTTGCATTGGCTGCCCTGTATATGTATTTGCTGATGGCATTTTGGTTGCTTATACGAGATTGAGAATTTTCTTTATATCTTCTAAAAACTCCTGGTTGGGATTTCCCTGTGGTACTTTTGTAAAATTTATTTTTGAATCAAAGTGTTTTGAAATTTTTTCACCATACGCTTTGCTATCGTCAATGATCACAGGTATCAGGTATTTATCCGCTTTTTTATCGGCATTTCTGAATACATATTCATTTGTTCCCTGCAGCCATTCTTTTTGCACATAGCCATCTTCATGTTCAAGACTGTTTGCAGAAATAAGTGGTATAAAAAGATCTGCTTTGCGGATATTCACAACAATTTTTTCTCTCCAGTCATCACCAGGCTCTAATTCACGTTTATCATACCAGCAGGTTATATTACCGATTTGCTCAATTCCTTTTTTCATACTCTCCACTGCTGCTGCATCGGCTCTTGTATAACTAAGAAAAATTGATTTGGTCTTTCCTCCAGCTGGATTTCTTTTTTTCCATTGGTTATTCAGCTCGTTTACAAAATCACTTGTGCTGCCTTCGTAAGTTATCACATCATAGTTCTTAAGGAAATTAGTTTGTTCGTCCCGCAAGGGCGAAGGATCACTAACAACAATAACAGTTCTTTTTGAGCCCCATTCATGAAGCGGTTCATTGGAAAGCAAACGCAATGTATAGCGAACCATCCAGTCGGGAAAAGTGCAGCCAAGAAATAAAAGATTTTTATTTTTTAAAGCGCTAACAATATTTGTAGCGCTGCTCATCTTTTCCTTAAAGAAACCGGTGTATTCAAGCATGTCTTCTTCACTAAGTGCCGGGTCAACAGTATTAAGCAATGATCCGAATACATTAAAAACAAATGGCTCGGTCAGTTTTTCAAGGTCAGGGCAATCAGGAAAAGGTTCATTGATCGAAAAATTAATTGAATTGGCTTTCTGTCTTCTGGTTTCAAAAATTTTGTTTTCGAGTACGGTATTGTAAACAGCCGTATTGATAAAATAATTAAGATCGGTAATATCCAATAACTGACTCAGGACCGGCAATTCAAAATTTATATCTTTTACAATGGATTTCAGTTTGCGAATGACATCCATTGATTTTATTTTTTTCTCAATTTCAAGATAATTAACAGCTTGTGATAAACTTGCTGCGTTGTAATCTGAGATCTTATGCAGTTCAAGGATCTTTTGGGATAAATAGTTATCCAGCGGAGCCAATTTATCAGCATCACTGAAAGTGTACATCTCCTTTCCAAGTACGGGAGTAAGTTTCTTTTCGGCTATAAAATCGAGCAGCTCATCCCAGTCGAATTGGTCTGAAAATATCTTATTCATAAAGAAATCAATTGCTTGAAGGGTATTGGTTCAGTTTTTTGTAAGGCAGGATAAGGTCGTGTAATGATAAGGGATTATGAAATTAATCTTTTTTCTTATAATTTTTATAGTACGCAGCTGTTTATTATTGAACTGATCACTGGTTTTAGTGACTTTTAATTTATAATTTCTATTAAAATCTGTTTTATTGATGTAAATAAACCTTAATTTCATTATCCTTTTTTTAAATAAACCGAAATACAAATTTTTGCCACCTAAATTTTTTTTATGCAAGGGCCATCAACTAAACCAGAATTGATATTAGGAAAAGAATATCCCGGCGAAAATGAAACAGAAGTCGCTGAAGATCTTGTAAAAATGCTGCAGGAACAGATGCTTCGTATGTATCCCAAAGGAACAAAGCAACTCAGACAGGTACATCCGAAAATGCATGGTTGTGTAAAAGCACAATTTATTGTTGATCCCAATCTTCCGCCAGAATTGAAAGTCGGATTGTTTAAAGAAGCGAAATCATATCCCGCATGGATCCGTTTTTCAAATGGCGAAACCCATTTGCTTCCTGACAAGAAAAAAGATTTCCGTGGATTTGCCATTAAGATCATGAATGTACCTGGCAAAAAACTCGATCCGAACGATCCGGATATTCCCGTGCATGATTTTGTATTAATGCACAGAAGAATCTTCTTTGCAAAGAATATTTACCAATTTAAGAAAATTATTAAAGTAATCGTTACTCCACACACTCTAAGCTCAATTCCGGAAAAGCTTGGTACTATTTTATCAAATATTCCAACACTAAAAAGAGCTGTTGACGGAAAAATTATAATTGAAAACCCGGTAAAGATTCCCTACTTCAGTACCACGCCTTTCAGGTTTGGCGATGAATCGAGAGCTGTAAAATATGAAGTGAGACCTTCTTCAAAAAACATTCTGAAAAGTCCCGATCAATCCAGTCATGATTATCTGCGGGTAAATCTTGCTGCTACATTAAAAGAGAATGAGATAGATTATGATTTCGGTATCCAGTTTCAAACTGATCCTGTGCGGATGCCAATGGAAGATTCATCAATTGAATGGGATTCACCTTTTGTAAAACTTGCCACTATAAGAATTCCTGCACAGATCTTTGATACGCCGGAACGAAATGAGTTTGGCGACAATCTCACATTTAATCCATGGCATTGTCTTCCGGAACATCAACCGCTTGGGCAATTTAACCGTATAAGAAAGATTATTTACGAGGAAATGTATGAATTCCGGCTAAGGTTTAATAATATACCAGATACACAACCAACAGCAGGGCCTGATTTTTTTAATGATACAAAATTTGAACAACATGGATAATATTCAGCTGATACAACAGATGTATAAGGATTTTGCTTCGGGTAATATTCCGGCTGTATTATCTGCTTTCGATAAAGATGTTATATGGATAAGACCAGGTGAACCGGCTATTCCTTTTTCCGGTGTTTTCAAAGGCATGGAAGGATTGGCAAAAATGTTTTCATTGGTGGCGCAATCGGTAAAAATAAAAGCTTTTCATCCGAAGATAATTTTAGGTAATGATGATACCGTGGTAGTGATCGGTGAAGATGATGCTGATGTAATTGCTACCGGAAAATCCTATACATCGCAATGGGTATATGTTTATACCATAAAAGATAAAAAGATCACTCATGTACAGGTGTATATTGATACACTTGAATTATCAGAAGCATTCAAACCTTAAAGAGTTCCCAGGAACTTTAATACAGAAACAGAGGGAAAAAAGAAATAAGCTCCGCCTTTTACAGTAACAAAACTTTGCAGATCTGGAATAACTTTATTTACTGTTTTTTGCGGTATTGTAAAGTTTTGTTTTACTCCCGCTGCAGGACATTCCCTTACACCAATTATAGGATCAGGGTCATCATAAAGTCTTTTGAATTTTGGAGAATTGCCCCATGTGTATTGCAAAAATTCAAATTGTTTGGAAATATTTGCCATAAAACATCCAAACAACAAACCTACTTCACCATTGGGTTTATGATTTTCGGCTGAGCCGATAAAATCTTCACCATAAGAACGGACACGGCGAATGATGCGGTGACGGCGGGTGAGTTTAAGCGAAATACCCGGTGGTGATTCTTCAAACTGATCTCTTGGATTCATTCGCCTGATATGAGAACCAAAAGGACATTTTTCTCCTTCCGGGTCAGATTTATAATAACTGAAATTGTTCTCATCACTTTTGTTGGCAGGATCATTTTCATTATCAGGGTTAGTAACAAGTGGTGCGCCGTTTGGCCAGCGGCCCATCATCTTTGCAGCCAGCATCGTACTTTCTTCGTTTATTGTTTTTGTATCCGGCGCATTGGTTTGTTGTTTTAAAAATTTCCAGAAACCATCTACATCCTGCTCCAACTGGCGAAGAACAAAATATGTTCCGTTGCGGCCTAAATCTTTAAATGAAGAACCACTTACATCTGCTGCCAACGACTCTTTATTGCCCTGGTTTTTATCATCAAGCAGTAACGGTGATGCCGGAAAAATATCGTACTCATTCTCATATCCCATTAAAAATTCACCGGGATTGATATCGTTATTATTGCCTGCTGGTTTTATACCACTGCCTTTAATTACAGGTTGTGAAATACCATCTCTAAAACCAAAATGTTCCCTGTCATTTGGCAGTGGTTTGTTGTTTAATATATGTACAGTGTGGAAACCGGCATCTAGTTCTTGTTTCAATTGTTGAAACAGATTATCAACTCCAGATTCATTTTTACCAAATATTAAAAGCATTACATCCACCCGTTCATTTGCGGGCCCGCCCCATTGCCATTTTGAAGGATCGCTGCTGTCAAAATCACCCAGCAAACGCTGGCGATGTGGTGTTACCATACCTTCTCTGAACTCACGGGAAAAAGAATGCATGTTCACTTCGTTTAATCCTAAAGCAATAAGCCCCGTATTTGTAAAACCGATATTCAGTGATGTGTCCTGTGCAGAAACTGCAGCATTGGAAATGCTGCCGGCTATGGAGGCGATTAATTTTTTTGCAGCCGTAGCATCTTTTACTTTCAGCAGGTAATATCTTGAATAACCCATCTCTTTTAAATCATTTAGGAGGTATGCTTGTATTTCCGAAAGCTCTATTGGTGTCATTGTAGAAAAAATTAAAATCTTTTTAAAAATATTTTTGCCTGTGCATCATTCAGATCTTTGTGCAATTCATTTCGTATTGAGGTATTGTTATTAATGTTTTTTATAGAAATATGTTTGTAAGGACAATACCAAACCTGGGTAGGCACCTGTGTACTGCGGCTCCATGCAAGAAAATGCTCTTCATCATAGGCACCGCCGGTAAGTAAAAAGTTGGTCCCTGGAAATTTTATAGGCATACCTGGCAATGCACCAAGTACTCCCATGAAATGTGTTTTAGGAAAATTAATTGTGTTACTAAAGATGCCACTCAAACCCCATCCCGACTGATCAATAAAATCACCTAGGTATTGTTGCCAGTTGCCATCAAAGTTGCTGAAGAATAATACATGTTTGCCGTTATCAATTCTTACCCAGCGGGCAAAGTGAATGGTAGGTATGTTCAGCAGTTTTCCTTTTATAAATACCCTTCCGGCTAAAACTTTTGTTCTTAACATCCATATCCAGAAGTTGAAAGACCGCACAATACCGGGTTTCATTACAGCAACCTGTGTAAATTGATTCTGCGGAAATAAATCTTCTGTTTTTTTCAGTTCATTTACTTTTTTATCATCAAGCTGGCTTAGCGTAAGGGTTCCGTTTTTATCTCTTCTTTCATGGAAAAAATGGATAAATAAAATCCAGAGTTGTATTAAACCCAAAAAGAGTGAAATGAATATGAGTAAAAAAGAAGCAATAAAACTGAGTTTGCTGAAATCAATAAAAATTAGCATTAGTGCGGTCGTAAAGAAAAATAATATCAATAACAAGATGGTATAACCAATAAAGACCACTATGTTAGGCAGGTTAAATATTCGCGGCAGCTCGGCTTTTTGTTTTGACCATGCAAATTCTGCTTTACTCTCAACTTCTTTGCGAATAGCACGGTGCATTTCCACAGCAGTTGCGTTCTTATCCCATTTATTGTTTTTGATGAAGTTCCAGATATATTCCCTCAAAGCTTGTTCCTGGTGGATTTGTTGTACCGATCGGCCAGGTGCACCATTATAAAAAGCCGAAGTCTTTATTGAATATTTTTCCAGGTAGTTTTTTCTGCTTTCTGTTGTTCTGGCGCCTGGTTCAGGATAGCCTTCACAACATTCATATATATCATCAAAATATTTTGTCAGGTTAGTAACCAATTCATTCAGGTGATTGTCTTTATCTCCATCAAAATTTGTTGAAAAGATCAACCTGATACCAACAGGCACTGCCGGCTCGTCGCGGAACGAGTCTCTGCTAAGTATTACCCAACGTCCATAATGCAATGTGGGTACTTTTCTGAATTCAGTTTCTGTCCCTTTCTGTAACTTTTCCCTGATAACACTTAATCTCATATCCAATGTTTCCAGTTTATCTTTTCTTACAGGAGAAAGAATGATCAGCGGGTGTTGTTTTATCATATCAACTGCATTTGGTGGTTCAGGTTGGCTTTCGTAGAGGGATTTATAACGGGTTCAAACAGGGTGATGAAATTTTCAGTAATATAAAATAAATTATAGAATATACGCTATGATTTAAATTTATTATGTGACTAAAAAATCATAAACTTACAATTATTATTCTTCAAACAACTTTCAATGATCAGGAATATTGATCATGCAAACGTTATTCATTACGGCGCTGATTCGTTAATTATTAAATCCGCTTTGGGGGATAACGGGCAACAAACCTGTATAAAAATAATTAAAGAGGAATTTCCCTCACCCGAACTTATTGCTCAGCTGGAAAATGAATTTGAAATATGCTCAAAAACAAACAGCAGTAGCATAAGAAAGGCATTGCGAAAAGAAAAACAAGATGAGCATTCGGCAGTTGTGCTTGAATATGTACCTGGTAAAGACCTTTCACGATTTATCGCTGATGAAAATCCAGACTTTGAAAAACAATTGAAGCTTGCGGTATCAATAGCATGTGCATTATATGAGCTGCAAAAAGAAAATATTTTTCACGGGCAATTGCATCCGTCAAATATTATTATAGAAAGTGAAACCGATCTTCCGCGACTGATCGATTTCGGACATGCCACAGTTGGTAATGTATTCGGCGCTTCACACCAGTTCTCCAAAGAAAAAGAAATTGATTATCTGAAATACATTGCCCCTGAACAAACCGGGCGTATTAACCGACCTATTGATAGTCGTGCTGATCTTTATTCATTTGGTGTTATCCTTTACCAGTTATTCACAGGGTTAGTACCTTTTGAAAGTGATGAGGGACTTGAATTGATCTATTCGCATGTTGCAAAAACCGCAGAAGAGCCGAGACGGTTAAATAAGGACCTGCCGCAAGCCGTTTCTGATATTATTATGATGTTGCTTTCAAAAAATGCAGAAGATCGTTATCAATCTGCATTTGGGGTAAAAACAGACCTCGAAAAATGTTTGCATCAATATGAGTCCAAAAAGCAAATCAATGAATTCAGGCTTGCGACAAGAGATTTTTCCGGAAAATTATTCATACAAGGAAAACTTTATGGTAGAGAAAAGGAAATAACATACCTGGGTAATTTATTCAGCAGTTGTGCAAATGGAAAAAAATCAACCTTGCTGTTATCCGGCTATTCAGGCAGTGGTAAATCTGCCTTGATCGAATCTTTACAAAAACCAGTATCACAGAAGAAAGGATATTTCATAAAAGGAAAGTTTGACCAGATAAGTTCAAATACTCCTTATTCCACTTTTGTGCAGGCATTCAATGAGCTTATTCAAATGATACTAACCGGCGAAGATGCTTACCGGTTACTATGGAGAAAGAAAATAATGGATACGATGGGAGGTTCTGTAAAAATTCTTACTGAATTTATTCCCGGCATTGAAGAACTAACCGGCAAATTACCTGACATACCAATGCTGAAAGGCATTGAAGCGCAAAATAGATTCAATTATGAGTTTGCAAGATTTATTAAGACGATCGCTGATAAAGATCATCCGCTTGTGATTTTTGTAGATGATCTGCAATGGGCCGATGCTTCTTCTCTAAGTCTTATAAAGATAATTGCGGAGAACAGGGATATCGAATATGTAATGCTGATCGGGGCCTATCGAAAAAATGAAGTGGACGAAAATCATCCGTTGATAAAAAAAATAAGCGAGTTGCGTGATGAGAATGTTCCTTTTGACGAAATGGAATTAGATGATCTTTCATTTGAAGATGTGAATAGCCTTGTTGAGGGTGCCCTTAATTCCAACCTCAAACACACTTCGTTTTTATCAGACATTATTTATAATAAGACAAAAGGAAATGCTTTTTATACCTGGCAGTTTTTGAAATCAATTTTTGATGAAAGATTTCTTTGGTTTGATTTTGAAAAACAGCATTGGCAATGGAATGCTGACCTGATCATGCAAATGAATGTATCGGGTAATGTGGTGGACCTGATGACCGATTATGTTCAAAAACTGCCAGTTGAAACGTTAAGTTTGCTTGAAACGGCTTCTGCCATTGGTAACAGGTTTGATAAAAAAACACTGGCTGTGGTAAAGGAGGCTGATGAGAGGAAAATACAGAGCCAGTTAAATATTGCAGTGTCGGATGGTTTATTAATACCATCAGGTGATGAATATAAGTTTGCCCATGACCGGGTGCAACAGGCCATTTACTCTTTGATACCCGAGAAGGAAAAAACTTCTCTTCATCTTTTAAATGGAAGAAGACTGGTGTCGTATTATGGAATGAATGAACAGCAGGAAAGAATTTTTGAAATAGTAAATCAATGGAACCTTGGCGCCGGGCTGCTTACTGATAAAAAAGAAAAAGCGTATCTCAGCAATCTTAATTTACAAGCAGGAAAAAAGGCGATGGCCTCCACAGCATATCCGCAGGCATTGCAATATTTTGAAAAAGGAATCATTGTTTTGGATGATGATGAATGGGAAAGTCAATACAATTTTTTATTAGAATTAAATATCAATGCTGCCGAGGCAGCTTATTTATCCGGCGAATATGATAAAGTAGATAAATATGTGCAGCCGATAGTAAAACGCAGCCATTCCTTAGTTGACTCAGTGAAAGGTTATGAGATCGAGATAAAAAAATTAATTGCACAAAACAAGCTGATAGAAGCGATAAAGCTTGGCCTTGAGGTTTTGATCAAACTTGGAATTCATTTACCAATGAAACCCGGCAATCTTTCTGTTTTAAAAGATCTGCTGAAAACCAGGTGGCTGCTGCGGAATAAAACAGCCGACTATTTTAACAGGCTTCCTGAAATGGAAGATGAACAAAAGAAAGCTGCAATGCGGATCATGTCTGAGATCTCATCCGCTTCTTACTTTGCTAATCCTAATCTTGTGCCGGTATTGGTATTTAAAATGGTAAGCATGACTGTGAGATATGGTTTGTCAGTTAAATCCCCATTCAGTTTCGCCGCATATGGATATATATTGAGTGCTCACCTGAAACAAATTGATAAAGGAAGCAAAATGGGTGAAATTGCCATTCACCTTGCAAGAAAAATAAATGCCGAGGAAGTATTAGGTTCCATTATTGCAACCAGCAACCTGTTTCTTGATCACTGGAAGAAACCGCTGATCGAACTCAATAATGATCTGGAAAAAGCATTCAGGCTGTCCATTGAGTATGGTGATAATGAATGGGCTTCATATGCAGCACATAATTTGATTTATCATTTATTCATTTCCGGCTCCCAGCTTCATACACTTAGTAAGAAGGGAGCAACACTCGAACTCCAGATCGAGAAATTCAAACAGGATCTCACGTTGAAAAGATTGCAATTATTCCGGCAATCCATGGACAATTTGATCAATGAAACTGATAGCCCTGACCTTCTTCGTGGGAATATTTATGACGAATCAACAATGGATATAGGAGAAGTAACAAAAGAAAACGAAGTATATTTTCAAAATCTTTATATCCTGAAGTTATACCTGGCACTGTTATTTAATAATTCAGAACATGCCAAAAAATATATTGCGCAGGCTGAACGATTCCAGGAAACAGTGAAGGGCACTTCACTGAATCCATTGTTTTATTTCTTCCGGTCATTAGCTATTGCTGATTCTTCTATTAATGCTGCAGTAAAGAGCCCGATCTTAAAACAGGTTAAAAAAGATATTAAACAATTAAAAAGATTTGAAAAGCTGGCGCCACAGTACAATACGCATAAAACATTATTGCTGCAGGCCGAATATCATTACCTGAAAGGAGAAATGGAAACTGCTAAGATATTTTATGATAAGGCATTAAAATTTGCAACTGAAAATGGCATGCTCAATGATCTTGCTTTTTGCTGGGAAAGAGCCGGTCAATTCTTTTTAAATACAAAACAAGACCTGCTGGCAGATTTTTATTTGCAAAATGCATACAAAACATATAAGCGCTGGGGCGCCGATGCCAAAGTGAAGCAAATGGAGAAACGCTACACACATCTCCATTCAGGTAAGCAAATTGTCTGGCATACGGAAACTACACAGGAAGCAACTCAAGAAAGAAAAGGGAACCTTGATATGGAAACTGTCTTGAAAGCATCTTCAGCTATTTCCGGCGAAATCGTTTTATCAAGGTTGCTCAGAAAGATGATGCAGATAATTTCTGAAAGTGCCGGTGCACAAACAGGCTATCTTATTATGGAGAAAAAAGGCGAACGATGTATCGAAGCCGAGATAAAAGCAGAAGACGAATCTATGAAGGTGTTGCAATCCCTGCCGGTACATAAGTCAGGGTTAATGGCCGAGTCAATTTTAAATTATGTGTACCTGACAAAAGAAAAAGTGATACTTGATGATGCAGAAAAGAGTCAATTGTTCGGTAATGACGAATTTATTAAACGTAATGGATGCAAATCCATTTTATGCATTCCATTAATGAATATGGGAAGAGTGCAGGCCGTTATTTATTTATCAAATGATCTTACTTACGGAGCATTTACTGAAAACCGGGTAGCATTATTGGAGGTATTGGCAAGTCAGATGGCTATTTCAATTGAAAATGCTGTGTTTTACAATGAGCTTGAAAATAAAGTGGAAGAAAGAACCAATGAACTTTATATTGAAAAGAAAAAATCTGATGACCTCTTGTTAAATATTTTGCCAGAGATAGTGGCGCAGGAATTAAAGCAAACCGGCAAAACTACTCCCCGGAGTTATGAGGTAGCCACTGTTATGTTCACGGATTTTGAAAACTTTACGGTGAAAAGTGAAAAGCTTTCTCCTGAAGAGCTGGTATCTATCATTGACTCCTGCTTCAAAAAATTCGATGAGATCATTTCAAGACATAACATTGAAAAGATAAAAACCATTGGTGATGCTTATTTATGTGTAAGCGGTTTGCCCGACACAAAAGATCATAATGCAGTGAATGTGATAAATGCAGCTATGGAAATAATTGAGGTAATAAAAAACCTGAAGTACGAGGATGAGGAGAAGGGATTCTTTGATATCCGTATCGGGATACATACCGGCCCGCTGGTAGCCGGCGTAGTTGGGAATAAAAAATTTGCATATGATATCTGGGGCGATACGGTGAATACTGCAGCAAGAATGGAACAAAGCAGTGAAGCGAATCGTATCAATATTTCTCAAAGCACTTATGAACTGGTGAAAGATAAATTTCAATGCAGCTTCCGCGGCAAACAACCTGCGAAAAATAAAGGGCTGATCGAGATGTATTTTGTGGAAGAAAAAAAATAGGGATTAACTAAACCCAAATTAATCAAACAACCTCGCAAAATGATTTTCTAAATGGTTTCGCATACCATTTCTGAATTGTTCGGGTTCACCGTTTTCTAAAATTTCTACTAGTTCTTTGTGAGAGACAAATGTTTTGAGTAAAGGTTGTTTCTTTAACAATCCGCTGTTATGTACATAATCAAAAACCGGTAATAACATTTTCTGAAATTTTTTCAGTGTCTTATTTCCAGTAATCTCATATAATTTTCCATGAAATGCGATTTCATGTTCAATATTGAATAAATGATATTGGGTGGCAGTTGGCTCGTTGCTTACAATTTTTTTTAATTCTTCAATATCTTCTTTTGTAATCCGATGAAAAAGCAAATCGGCCATACCAATCTCAAGTACTAATCTAATTTCAAAAATCTCTTTGAGAGTATCCTGGTCAAGTATGTGGGGGTTCATACTTTTACTCATGATCCCAAACAAATCCGGACTTGTTATTACCGAGCCTTTCTTCTTTTTTGATTCTATCAGCCCCATCATTCTTAATCGTAGCAGTGCTTCACGTATGACAGTACGGCTAACCCCTAATGATGCTGCTAATTCGATTTCTTTTGGAATTGTATCTCCAACCTTCAATTTCTTTTCTTGCAAAAGTTCAACGAGGCTGGTTTCAACCCGATCCACTAAAGAACTGGTATCTACTGCCTTAAAACTATCTTTTATTGCAAGAGTATCCATATTTTATGTATGATTTAATCAAACTTAATTTAGCAAATTACCCCATTTTTCATCTCAGTTCTTCCGAGTTGACCTTGATCTGAGTTATAATTCTGCACATTTTATTAAAAAAAGTTTGTTAAATCAAAAATACACATATTTTTGTTATGTCGTACATAATACATAAAATTAAATTGCTTTTTATGAAATCTGCTGCTTTTAAGGTCTGTTTTATTGTTGCCTTTATTCTTTGTTCTGCTTTTGCCTGGTCGCAAGCAAAGAAAATTTCAGGAAAAATTCTCTCACAAGAGGATAATAGACCGCTTACAGGTGTAAACATTATTGTCAAAGGAAAAAATACCGGCACACAATCCAATGTAAATGGTGAGTACAGTATTGACGCATCAGAAAATGATGCTTTGGTGTTCTCTTACACCGGTTTTATTTCTCAGGAAATTAAGGTTGGAAATTCATCCACCATCGACCTGATCTTGAAGCCTGATGTAAGTAAATTAGGAGAAGTAGTAGTGGTGGGTTATGGTACACAGTCGCGACGGAATATTACCAGCGCAATTGGAAAACTTGACAACGAAGTTTTGTTAAATGCTCCAAGGTCAAATGTGGGTACAGCATTACAGGGATCGGTTGCAGGATTGAGAGTGGTAAATACAACTGGAACACCTGGCGCATCACCATCCATCTTACTCAGGGGTGGCGCATCTATCAACAATCCGGGATCTCCGCTTGTAGTTGTTGATGGAATAATAAGATCTTATAATGACATTTCACCAGATGATATTGCTTCTATTGAATTATTGAAAGATGCTGCTTCAACTGCTATTTATGGTGCAAGAGCTAATAATGGTGTTATTCTGATAACAACAAAGCAGGGTAAATCCGGTACAACCCAGGTTTCTTATAAATATGTTCATGGGTTTAATAAAAACAGGGAGGATTATAATCATCTGAATGCAAGGGATTATATTTATTATAACAGGCTGGGTAATTTAAATTCACAACGAACACTTGCACAGGTAAATGCTTCGAGGGGGTATGGGCTTTTAACTAGTACCGCCGATCTTGCATTATTTGATATAAGAGCTTACACTCCTGCTAATGCCTTTTTATTACAGTCAGGCTGGGATACATTAAGCGACCCTTATGGCGGCACCATTATTTTTAAAGACCATGGCGACGAAATAAAAGATCTTGTTTTTAGAAACACACACACAAATGATCATTACATAAACGTAACCGGTGGAAATGATAGAGGTAAATATTTTGCCAGCTTCGATTATTATGATGAACAGGGAATCATTGTAGGTTCTGATTATAAAAGATATTCTGCAAACATCAATGGTTCTTATAAAATAAAACCCAAACTTGAAATCAGTACAGGAGTCAGCTTTTCCACTTCGTCGCAGATTGGTGTAATAGGCGGAGAAATAAATACACTTTACCGCAATCTTTCCTTGTGGCCTACGATGAATCCATGGTTGGATTCTGCCAAAACAAAACCTAATCCCGGTAATGGTATTGCTGACGGTAACCCATTGTATTGGTTAGGTAAAACAAACAGAAGTAATGAAATTAACAGGATTACTGTGAATGGTTCAGCTAAGTATGATATTATTCCTGGGTTGTATATAAAACTTTCTGGTAATGCTTATTTGTTTGAAAACACCAACGAATCATTTACAAGAGCAACACAAACCTATACGGGGCTTTACACTAACCCTCAAACATTTAATACTACCCGACCCGCTGCATGGTCTTTCGCAAGAACTTTTCAGCAGCAGTATAATGGTATTATGAATTATACAAAAACGATTAGAGGCAATCATAATATTAATGCAATGCTTGGCGCTGAATCTTTCGGACAGAAATCCTTCAGCTCTCAAATTTCCGGAACGGGAGCTCCTACAGATGATATCCCAACTTTAAATGCCGCTACATTGTTTGCAGCAGGAAGCAACTTTACTGCAAAATCAGAATACAGAATCATTTCGCATTTTGGAAGAATAAACTATGATTTCGACCAACGCTATCTTCTCACTTTGGTTTATCGCCAGGATGGTATTTCAAGTTTGGCAGAAGAAAACAGGTGGGGTTTTTTCCCTGGTATGTCTGCCGGTTGGAATGTTCATAAAGAGAAATTCTTTGAACAAAGCGGAATTTCAAATGTGATAACTTCTTTAAAGCCCCGTATCAGCTATGGAGTAAATGGTAATGTTGCAGGTATTGGTGATTATGAAATTCAGGGTGGTTATGGATCTCAGGGAAATTATAATGGCAGTCTTGGATTTTTAAATACAGGTGTTATTAATAACGATTTGAGATGGGAAAAAAGTAAAACAACAGATGTGGGTCTTGATGTTGGTATTTTAAAAAATAAGATCACACTGATATTTGATTATTATGACAGAAAAACAAGTGACCTGCTTACTAATCTTACATTGCCCAGCTATGTTGGTTTCGGTTCTATCAGAACAAATTTGGGTACTTTTCAAAATAAAGGTTTTGAATTTACTGTAAATGCCAACATCCTTAATAAGCCAAATGGGTTGAAGTGGGATGCAGATGCAAATATTTCATTTGTAGAAAATAAGATCCTTCAACTTCCATTCAATGGCAATGAATTTAACAGGCAAGGTGGAATACAGATTTATGATGCTGGACAGGGTAAAGTAGTTTGGGTTGGTGGTTTGCAGGAAGGACAACCATTAGGCGCAATTTATGGTTATAAACAGCTTTCTATTTTCCAGAATGACGGAGAAATAGCAAAGTTTGCTAATAACAGGAGAGACATTATTGCTACTATCAGCGGACCCGGCGTTACTTACGGAACTGCTAAAATAACTCCCGGTGATGTAAACTGGTTGGACGTTGATAAGAATGATACTATTGATACAAGAGACCAGGTGTATCTAGGTAATGTAAATCCAAAGTTCACTGGTGGTTTCTCTTCCACTTTATCTTATAAAGGGTTTACGCTTTACACACGGTTTGATTTTGCATTGGGTCATACACTTTATAATGATTTAGTGGCAAGAACACTTGGCAACTACCAGGGCACATTTAACTATATTGACTGGCAGAAAAAAGGTTTCTCTGGTGATAATTCAATGAGTAATATTCCCAAAGTTTATTACGCTGATCAGGTAGGTGCACCTGCCGGAAAGAAAAACTATACAAGAGCAAATAATGCAGGCCAGGTATTAAACGGCAACAACTCCAATTTTTATGAGAAAGGGGATTACCTCGCTTGCAGGGAAATCACTTTGTCTTACGATTTTGCAAAATCAATTCTATCAAAAACAAAAATTTTATCACAGGCAAGAATTTATGTAAATACGAACAACCTGTTTTATATAACCAAATTCAGCGGCAATTCACCTGAGCCGCTTTCAAGCGGAATTTTTGCCGGCACTTACCCAACACCAAAATCATTTGTATTAGGTGTGCAGGTATCTTTTTAATTTTTAAAAAAGTAATTATGAAAAAGATATTAAAATATACTTTATTGATGTTAGGGGCCGCAACTATTATCAGCTCCTGTAAAAAGCAATTGGAACTATCACCGATCAGCAGCATCACCGATGCAAACTTTTGGCAAACGCCTGACCAGTTTGATGCATTTGTTTCAGGAATTCAATCAAGATTCAGAAGCCACAACTCAAGTTTCCAGGCATTGGGCGAAATGCGTTCCGATATTTTTGGAACAGAGCCTGGCAATGCAAGTGCATTTACAGGTGAAGCAACTCAGGGAGTAGAAAGAATGTGGCTGCAAACTCTCACATTGGATGCAGCCGGTGTCAGCAACTTTGGAGGATTCTACAGCAATATAGTGCAGTTGAATTTGCTGATTGATAAATTGAGCTCCACTAATGTTGTAACTGCTGCCAATAAAAGTTATTACCTCGGCATGGCTTATGGCATGAGGGCTTATTATTATTTTCAATTGACAAGAAGCTGGGGAGATGTAGTGATACAAACCGACCCGGTTACTTCTTTTGATATTTCAAGTTTATCAAAAGCGGCGTCGCCTGCTGCAGACGTGATGGCTTTGATAAAAGATGATATTGATAAATCAGTTACAAACTTTGGCAGTAATTATACTTTCAGAAATACAAAATCATACTGGTCAAAAGCTGCTACATTAATGCTGAAGGCAGAAGTGTTTTTATGGACAAGCTACCGCGGCGGAGGCGCCGGTGATGCTACAACCGCATTGAATGCATTGACAGATATACAAACAAATGTGGCAGGGCTTGCTTTGCAAACCAACTTTGCTAATATTTTTTCAACAACTAACAGGGGTAATAATGAGATCATTTTTTCCATCCGTTATTTGGCAAATGAATCAACAATGGGTTATGTTACCGGAAGCTTCGTTCCACAAACAGGATTGATTGCAAATTTTCATGATTCAGTTGGAGCAAGACAGTTTAATGTAACCGCTGACAATTGGGGTGGTTTATTAAGGGCGCCTGTAAGAGTTGCTACATTCAGAAAATTTGATGATAAGGATTCAAGAAAATGGGCTTCTATTCAACCTGCTTATAACCGGCCATCACCAGGTGTGTATGTAATTGCAGGAAGTTTTACAAATAAATTCCAGGGAGAACAGGTAGCTGGTGTAAGAACGTTTACAAATGATTATCCTGTTTACCGCTATGCAGATCTGTTACTGATGATTGCAGAGGCAAAAATTATTTTGGGACAAAATCCTGCTGCAGAAATTAATTTAGTACGTGCAAGAGCATTTGGCGTCAACTATGTTGGCGCTGTTCATGGGTATCCTAACCAGGCAATAGATGCAAGCCCGGCGAATGCCATTTTACAAGAACGTTTATTTGAATTTATTTTCGAAGGCAAAAGATGGTATGACCTGAGAAGATTTGGTAACAGTTTTGTTTTTGCAAACACTGCAGTTTTGCCAGGCGAAGCTTATAAAGTGCTCTGGCCGATTGACAGAAATTCATTAACAAATAACAGAGGATTGGTTCAAACACCGGGCTACCCGGCATTTTGATCCAGTCAGTTTATCAATGAAAAGCATTTGTGATCTTAAAACTTCTTTTCGTAAAGCAAGCATAAGCAACATACCGGGAATAGTCTTGTTTCTGGTTTTTTACAAAACTTATATTAATCAAACACATTAAGATATTAAAAATGAGGATTCGGCATTTACAAGGATTGATCGCAGCGCCATTTACACCGATGCATCAGGACGGGTCATTGAATCTTTCATTGATACCAGACTATTATCGGATGTTGAAAGCAAATGGAATTAATGGTGCTTTCATCTGCGGCTCTACCGGCGAAGGTGTATCCATGACGGCAAAGGAAAAAATGGCTGTGGCAGAAGCGTGGGCTGTCTGTTCAAAAAATGATACTGATTTTAAAGTGATGACATTGCTCGGCGGTACCAGTATTACTGATTGTAAAGAACTGGCAAAACATGCAGAGGGTATTGGATTATTTGGTGTATCATTCACTGCTCCGTTTTATTTTGAACCCGTTGATATAACCATGCTGGCAAAAGCCTGCATTGCAGTGGCGGAAGCAGTGCCTGATATTCCATTTTATTATTATCATATCCCTGTGCTTACCGGTGTAAATTTTCCAATGATCAGTTTGCTGAAAGAATTAGATGGTAACCTCCCAAATTTCGCAGGTATCAAATACACTCATGAGGATTTTATGGATTTTCTTTCATGTCTTCATTTTGCAAATAGAAAATATGATATGCTGTGGGGAAGAGATGAGAATATGCTGCCGGCATTAGCCATCGGTGCCAAAGGTGCGGTAGGAAGTACATTCAATTATGCTGCTCCATTATATCACAGTCTGATGGAGGCGTTTAAAAATGGAGATTTAGAATTGGCCAGCCAATTTCAGCAGCAGGCTATTGATATGATCAGGTTGTTAGGAAAATACGGTGGCATTGCAACAGGTAAAGCATACATGAAACAGATTGGATTGGATTGCGGTGAGTTTCGGTTGCCTGTTAAAAACATGAGTGTTTCGGAATTTGAAATATTTAAAAAAGATGTGAAGGCTTTAGGATTCGATAACTTTAAATCACAGTTGCCGGAAAAAATAAAAGCCTGATCACCGATGCGTTTTCAAAAAAAATTCTTCTTCATTTTTTTATCTCTGCTAAGCTTGTTTGTCACCAGTTCTATACCTGCACAAAAAAAATACAAATCCCGTTGGTCTGTAGCGGCGAATTTACCAGTCAATCAAAAGCTGGGTAAACAACCAGGAGTAGCAGGTCCATTTTCTGGTTTTATCAATGGAGAATTGATCATTGCTGGTGGTTCTAATTTTCCAGACAGTATGCCGTGGCAGGGTGGAAAGAAAATCTATTGGAATGACATTTACATAATGCATATAAATAAAAAAGGTAAATGCAGCTGGGTAAATAATGGCGTGTACAAGTTGAAAGAAAATATTGCTTATGGCGCAAGTGTGCAAATGAAAGAAGGTATTGTTTGTATTGGTGGGGAAAATGAAAATGGCATATCAAAAAAAGTTTACTTGTTGCATGGAAATGATATGAATAAAAAGATCGTTACTGCTGATCTTCCAGAACTTCCTCTGCCTTTGACAAATCTCTCAGCTGTTGGTATTCGGAGTAATGTATACGTTGCCGGGGGTGAAACAGATACTGGAGTTTCAAATCATCTATTCAGATTAAATATTCATCAACCGGCAAAAGGTTGGATTGAGCTGGCGGCATTGCCTGTTGAAGTATCACATGCAGTATTAGTAGAAGGAGACAAAGATCTTGGTTCCTTTATTTATTTAATAGGAGGCCGAAAGAAAAACAAAAACGGTATCAGTGATATTTATTCTTCCGTATTTGAATATGACATTGAAAAGAATATGTGGACAAAAAAGAAGGATATGCCTTATGCTGCTTCTGCAGGTGTTGGGATCGGTGGAATAACAAACAATGTACTTTTTATTGGTGGTGATAAAGGGGAGACATTTCATAAAGTAGAAACTTTATTGGCTGAAATCGCTATTGAAAAGGATGAAGTAAAAAAACAGCAACTCATAAAAGAAAAAGATCAATTACAAATAAATCATCCCGGTTTTAGTAAGGATGTTTTAGCATATAATATTTATAAAGATGAATGGAGAAAAGCCGGGCAAATTCCTTTTGCTTCACCGGTAACAACAATTGCAGTTAAAGGTGGTCACAAATATTATATTCCCTGTGGTGAAATAAAAGCAGGAGTAAGAACTACACAGATATTAGTTAAAAAATAGATTACACATTTGAAGACTGATAAAAAAATAGAGAGTTCTCCCAATACCCCTTTAGGGGATAGGGGTAAATATCCATGGGTTGTGGTAGCATTGCTTTGGGTAGTAGCGTTGCTGAATTATATGGACAGGCAAATGCTTTCTACCATGAAGCCTTCAATGATGATCGATATTTCAGAATTGCAGTCGGCTACCAACTTTGGTTATCTCATGGCCATCTTTCTTTGGATATATGGTTTCATGAGCCCTGTATCAGGAATCATTGCTGACAGGGTCAATAGAAAGTGGCTGATTGTTGGAAGTTTGTTTGTGTGGAGTGCTGTTACGTTTGCGATGGGTTATGCAAAAACATTTGATCAGCTCTATTGGTTACGGGCAGCAATGGGTGTGAGTGAAGCTTTATACATTCCTGCGGGTTTATCATTGATTGCCGATTATCATTCTGATAAAACAAGATCACTTGCTGTTGGCATTCACATGACAGGTTTATATATGGGCCAGGCACTCGGTGGTTTTGGTGCAACGATCGCGGCAGAGTTTTCATGGCAGCAAACATTTCACGCCTTTGGTATTATCGGAATTATTTATTCTGTTGTTTTGATCTTGTTCTTAAGAGAAAAAAGAATTACTGAAGAAGTAATGATTGGGAGTAATAATTTTATCCAGGTAAAACCATCTCTTTTCAAAGGACTGGGAATTTTATTTACCAATATTTCATTCTGGATAATACTTTTCTATTTCGCAGTACCAAGCCTGCCGGGGTGGGGCGTAAAAAACTGGTTGCCCACTTTGTTTTCAGAAAACCTGGGTATAGAAATGAGTAAAGCCGGCCCGCTTTCCACTATTACGATTGCTGCATCATCTTTTTTAGGAGTTGTGTTTGGCGGAATATTATCTGATAAATGGGTGCAGAAAAATTTAAGGGGAAGAATTTATACAAGTGCAATCGGGTTAGGCTTAACGATTCCTGCACTGGTGCTTGTTGGTTTTGGAAATACCATTTTCGCTGTTGTCGGCGCAGCATTTTGTTTTGGATTTGGCTACGGTATGTTTGATGCGAACAACATGCCGATACTTTGTCAATTTGTTTCATCAAAGTACAGGGCCACTGCTTATGGTATGATGAATATGGTAGGAGTTTTTGCCGGTGCTTTTATCACCGACTGGCTGGGCAAATCAACCGATGCAGGAAACCTGGGAAAAGATTTTGCGATACTTGCAGCTATTGTTGTTGTCGCATTGATAGTTCAGTTATCATTTCTCCGGCCAAAGGCAAATGATTTTGTTGATAATAAAATGTGATTATGAAAAAATTTCGTTTTGATTTTTTACTGATACTGCTTTTTGCAGGTGTCAGCAGTTTTGAATGTTCAAAAAAAACATCGGCAGCACCACCGGGTGAAGTACAGGCCTCAGCTTATTCTCCATCAGTTCCTGTATTAAAAGGATTAAGTGCCAATCCTGTTTTGCGTATTGCTGTTTCAGTATCATCGGGTAATCCGGAACAACGATTTCGAAAACTTCAATGCTCATTGAATGCAGAAGCAATAAGCAATATTCAGAAATTAGATGTTTATCTTACCGGAGCTGAACCATTTTCAACAGGCAATCTCTTGGCATCGGTTAGTCCCTCTTCAACTGTATTTGATATCACTGTTAATATAAACTTCAGTGCAAGCATCCAGTTTATCTGGTTTAGTGTTGTATTGAAAACTGATGCAGTCATTGATAATAAGATTGAATTGAGTTGTACTAAGCTGATAGATGATGCAGGAAAAGCTTTGCTGGTTAAACAAAATAATTCTGTTTTTGCAAAACGGGCAGGTGTAGCAATAAGAAAGGCAGGTGATGATGCAGTAAACACTTATCGTATTCCCGGAATTATACAGACAAATAAAGGAACCCTGATCGCAGTTTATGATATTCGTTATAACGATAGTAAAGATCTTCCCGGCAATATTGATGTAGGTATGAGCCGCAGCACCGATAACGGCAAAACATGGGAACCGATGAAAATAATTATGGATATGGGGGCACCACATGAAAACAATGGCATTGGAGACCCGGCTGTTTTGTTTGACCCCGTGACAAAGAAAATTATTGTCGCTGCCTTATGGAGTAAAGGCAATCGTTCCATCGCAGGATCGTTACCGGGACTATCACCTGACACAACAGGTCAGTTTGTTTTGGTGAGCAGCAGTGATGATGGATTAACATGGTCAGCGCCAAACTCTATTACCCCGCAGGTAAAAAATCCTGCATGGCATCTTTTCTTCAATGGTCCGGGTAGCGGAATTGCTATGCAGGACGGTAAACTTGTTTTTGCAGCACAATACTGGAATGAAACAAAGATTCCTTATTCAACCATTATTTTCAGTGATGATCATGGCGCATCATGGAAAGGAAAAATTGCCGGACCAAAATCAAATACAACAGAAAGCCAGGTAGTAGAAACAACATCGGGTACTTTAATGCTGAACATGCGGGATAATCGCGGAAGTTTTCGCAGTGTGGCTACAACAAATAATATGGGAACAAACTGGACAGAACATTCAACCTCTTACAGCGCCTTGCCCGACCCGGTTTGCATGGGAAGTTTAATAAAAGCCAAAGTGAATGTAGCCGGCGTATTAAAAGATATTTTGTTCTTCAGTAATCCTAATACTTCATCAGGTCGGTATAATATTACCGTCAAAGCAAGTCTGGATTTTGGACAAACATGGTTGCCCGCTAATCAATTACTCATTGATGAAAGAACTTGTTACGGATATTCATCATTGACAAAAATTGATGAAAACACTATCGGGTTACTCTATGAAGGAACAAAGGATCTGTATTTCGTAAAAGTGCCGGTGAGTGAAATAATAAAATAGCAAGAGTTATTCTTAAATTATTAACGACCTGAAGCCCTCTCCATCGGTGAAGGCTTTGGGGTGAGTTCAAAAACAATGACTTATTCAAAGCAGGATTTAATTGCACTGAAAGATTTTTACAACAACCAGTTACTGAATGATACAGTTCCATTCTGGTTTCCCCGGTCATTCGATAAGAAGTATGGCGGTTTTTTATTAATGAGAGATGCCGATGGAAGTTTAATTGATGATGATAAAGCTGTATGGATACAAGGCAGGGCAACATGGTTGTTATCTACTTTGTATAACACTGTTGAGAAAAAACAGGAGTGGTTAGATGGCGCTAAACTTGGGTATGATTTTTTAAATAAACATTGTTTTGATGCGGACGGGCAAATGTTTTTTCATGTAACAAGAGACGGAAGGCCCATTCGTAAAAGAAGGTATTTTTTCTCCGAGACATTTTATGTGATTGCTACTGCTGCTTATGCCAAAGCCAGTGGTGATAAACAAGCTATAAAAAATGCCAGGGATGTTTTTGGAAATTGTATTGCCTATGCAAGTGGCAGAAAGAAACTACCATCAAAATTCACCAATACAAGACCATCCAAAGGAATTGGCGTGCCAATGATTATGATGAATACTGCACAACAGTTGCGGAGTACAATTGGTGACGAACGTTGCGATGAATGGATAACAAAATGGATTGAAGAAATCGAAAGAGATTTTGTAAAAGATGATATAAAATGTGTAATGGAGCAGGTAGCTCTGGATGGCAGCATCATTGACCACATTGATGGAAGAACACTAAATCCCGGTCATGCTATTGAAGGGGCATGGTTTATTTTACATGAAGCAAAACGGCGAAATAATGATCCTCATCTGATTGAACTGGGCTGCAAAATGCTTGACTATATGTGGGAGCGAGGATGGGATAAAGAGTATGGTGGCATTTTATATTTCCGTGATGTGTACAATAAACCTGTACAGGAATACTGGCAGGACATGAAATTCTGGTGGCCGCATAATGAAGTTATCATAGCAACATTGCTGGCTTACCTGATGACCGGCAACGAAAAATATGCACAATGGCATAAGCTGGTTCATGATTATGCATACAGTCATTTTCATGATAAAATTAATGGCGAATGGTTTGGATATCTTCATCGGGATGGAAGCATCGCACAAGAAGCGAAAGGGAATCTATACAAAGGACCCTTTCATTTACCGAGGCAGGAATGGTATTGTATGCAAATACTAAAAGAATATTTAGAAAAATAGTGATGTACAGGATAATTCTCTTCATATTTCTGCTGCCGATATCCGGGCAGGCTCAACTCCGGCTTGCGAAAATATTTTCAAGCAACATGGTGCTGCAAAGAGAACAGCCCATTTACATCTGGGGTAAAGGAATTCCCGGAAAAAATGTGGGTGTTGGTTTTGCTGATGAGGTCGCAATTATAAATATTAAACCTGATTCAACATGGATTGTTGACTTTAGTCCGCAAAAAGCAAATTCAAAACCTCAATCACTGTCGATAGAATCTGCAGGTGAGAAAATTATTTTAAACAATATTCTTATCGGTGATATATGGGTTTGTATCGGTCAATCCAATATGGAATGGCCAATGATGAAAGAAATTCATTTCAAAAAAGAGATTAAAAACAGCGATCAGTTGTTGCTTCGGTTTTACAACCCTACTTATGCAGGTAAAAATATTTTTGGATCAACATTTACTGATTCAGTTTCGGCGTTGCTTACCGAAAATAATTTTTACAAAGGTCAATGGCAAAGCTCTGATAGCAATAGTTTCAAAACAATGAGTGCTGTAGCATATTATTTCGGAAAGGAAATAGTAGATAAAATAAATATACCGGTTGGTTTAATCAATCTTTCTATCGGCGGAGCACCGTTGGAAACATTTATTGATAAAAAAAATTTGAGAAACAGTAAACAATTTTCTGCGAAAATAAATGGTGATTGGTTGGTAAATGAAGCCTTACCGGTTTGGGTAAAAGAAAGAGGTATACAGAATGTGGGTGGTCTGAAAAATATTTCTATGGACGAAAATGGAAAGAGCCATGCATACAAACCGGGATTCGCTTACGAGGCAGGAATAAAGCCATTGCTGCAAATGCCAATCAAAGGAATTCTTTGTTACCAGGGAGAAAGCAATGCACAGGAGATTGAAAGAGTGAATGAGTATGCCGCCTTATCTGAATTAATGATTAATGACTACCGGGAAAAATGGAAGCAGCCGCAATTGCCATTTTATTATGTGCAGCTTTCATCAATTGATACAGTAAAATATAAAGGACATCTCTGGCCACAATTCCGTGATGAGCAAAGACAGCTGCTGCAAAAAATTCCTTTTAGTGGCATGGCGGTTTGCAGTGATATAGGTTTTAAAGATGATGTACATCCCACCAATAAAAGAGATGTTGGAGAAAGATTGGCAAGATGGGCTTTGAATAAAACTTATGATCAGCAAATTGTTCCTTCTGGCCCTTTGCCGGTAAATGCCAGGTACATAAATGGAAAAGTGATTATCAGTTTTCAATACATGGCTAAGGGTTTAAAAACATCAGATGGGAAAGGACTAAAAGGTTTTTCACTTGATGGTAAAAATGAAGTTGATGCCATCATTGGCGACAGTGGTATTTTGATTTTTGTTAATAAAAAGCCAGGCTATGTTTATTACGGCTGGAGATCGTTCAGCAATGGCAATCTTGTAAATTCTGAAAACCAGCCTGCATCCACATTTAAAATAAGAGTCCAATGAGAAAACTGCTTACGCCTATCATTTTACTTTTTGTGATAAATAGCATGAAGGCGCAGATTAAGCTTCCTGTTTATCCTGATTCTTTATTTTCTACTTATTATCACCAGCGATGGACATTATTTAAATCATTTCCGCAAACTAAAGATGATATAATCTTTATTGGTAATAGTATAACCGATGGCGGCGAATGGAGTGAGTTGTTTAGTGATTTGCATCTTAAAAATCATGGCATCAGTGGTGATATTTCAGCTGGCGTTATCAAAAGAATTGATGAAGTGGTAAAGAGAAAACCCGCCAAAGTTTTTCTAATGATTGGAGTGAACGATTTAGCAAGAGGAATTGTGCCAGATAGTGTAGTGAAAAATATTTTACTGATTGCAGGCTATCTGAAAGAACAAAGCCCTTCAACTAAATTGTTTGTGCAAAGTATTTTACCGGTCAATGATGTTTATAAAATGTTTGGCGGACATACCGGCCAGGCTGTTCAGATAAAGCATGTAAATGAACAAATAAGACTAAAAGCTGCTGAATATAAATTTACTTTTATTGATTTGTATTCTTCGTTTTGCAACGAAGTAGGAAAACTAAAGCCTGAATTGAGCAATGACGGTTTGCACCTTAAAGGCGAAGGATATTTATTATGGAAGCATCTTGTATTTCCTCATGTGTACGATCTCCAGGCAAAGCCCTCTTTATTGCCCATGCCACAACAAATGAAATGGGATCCTGGATATTTTAAATTATATAACTGTAAAACGATAATAATTAGAGATGACAGTTTGTACAATGAGGCAAACCGGTTACAGAAATATTTATCTGAGAAAGGATGGCAGTCTGCCATAGCTAACAAAGAAAAAAATAGGGAACTATTTATTGAATTGCGAATCGATAAAATAAATTCTCCATCACTTCCTGCTGAAGCATACAATCTTGAAGTAACAGAAGAAAGGATATTAATTTCTGCAAATACAACGCATGGTATTTTTAACGGCATACAGACTTTACAGCAACTAATGCGTGATGGAATAATGATCGATGCCTGTAAAATCACCGACTGGCCTGCCTTTTCATGGCGGGGATATATGATTGATGTCGGAAGAAACTTTATGTCAGTTGATTTACTAAAAGAACAGATCGATGTCATGACGAAATATAAGCTGAACGTTTTTCATTTTCATGCGACAGAAGATATAGCTTGGCGGATAGCAATCAAACAATATCCGCAACTGACCGCTCCTGAAAATATGTTGCGCAATAAAGGCATGTATTATTCTGAAGCTGAAATAAAAGAATTAATTGCTTATTGCAATGAACGATACATCACATTTGTTCCTGAGGTTGATATGCCCGGGCACAGTGCTGCATTTAAAAGAGCAATGAAAACCGATATGCAAAGTGATACCGGTTTGCTGTATGTGAAAAATATTCTGAAAGAACTCAGTGATACTTACGATGTACAATACATTCATATTGGTGCTGATGAAGTGAAGATTACAAATAAGGATTTTATTCCTGCTGTAACAAAATATCTGCGGAGCCTTGGAAAGAAAGTTATTGGCTGGCAACCCGGCGGAAATTTTACTGATAATACAATCCGCCAGCTCTGGATGGATGATAATGCTCATCTGTCTGTAAATACAACTACTCAATATATAGATTCACGCCATCTGTATTTAAATCATATGGATCCCTTGGAAAGCGTAGTAACGATCTTTAATAGAAAAATTGGAGATAAGGAAAAAGGAGATGCTTCATTATTGGGAGGAACTATTTGCATGTGGCATGACAGGGCAGTTGCAAATGAAAATGATATTTTAAAAATGAATCCTGTTTATCCCGGTATGCTTGCATTTGCTGAAAGGAACTGGCAGGGTGGCGGTAAGTCGGGTTGGCTTGCTAACATCAGTGATGGTGATGAAAAAGCTTTTGTAGAATTTGAAAACCGGTTATTGGATAACAAGAAACAATACTTTAATGACAAGCCTTTTACTTATGCAAAGCAATCAGATATTCAATGGAAATTATTTGGTCCGTTTGATAATAATGGAGATGTTTCAAAAAGATTTTCACCTGAAATAATCCGGCGGGAAAAAAGTGACTCAAATGTTTACAAACAGGTTACCGGTGGCACAGTTGTACTTCGTCACTGGTGGGCACCACTGATTAAAGGAGCGATTGATGAACCAAAAGAAAATACAACATGGTATGCCACCACGAGTATTTGGAGCGATAAAGAAGGAGAGAAAAATTTCTGGATCGGGTTCAATAATCTTTCACGTTCACCTGCGACCGATTCTCCACCTGTAGATGGATGGGATAATAAGGGCAGTGCTGTTTGGGTGAATAGAAAATTGATTGCACCACCACAATGGAAACGAGCCGGACAAAAAGGTAATTCTGAAATCCCATTAAGTGATGAGGGATACGAATACCGTGATGCGACAAAAATATTTTTACAAAAAGGATGGAACACGGTTTTAATCAAGGTCCCGGTTGGAAGTTTTAAAGGAAAAGACTGGCAAAACCCCGTGAAGTGGATGTTTACATTTGGAATAGCTGAATAACGATTGATTAACAAAATCCAGGAGAAAATTCCAATTTAAAAATTGCCTTCTTCGTAAGCCAAACAACCTTCAAATTCCCGCAGTTCCTTACCTTCGCACCTCAAATCAAAAAAACTGAATTAATCATGAGCACAGTTAGAGTTGCAATTAATGGTTTCGGACGTATCGGACGGCTAGTTTACCGCCAGATCTATAAAATGGATGGCATTGATGTAGTGGCTGTTAATGATCTTACCAGCCCAAAAGTTTTAGCGCATCTTTTAAAGTATGACAGTGCACAGGGAAGGTTTGATGCTGACGTGAAGTCTACAGACAACTCGATAGTTGTAAATGGTGATAATATAAAAATATATGCGCAGAAAGACCCTGCACAAATTCCATGGAAGGATCACAATGTTGATGTGGTGCTTGAGTGTACAGGTTTCTTTACAGATAAAGCAAAAGCAGAAGCACATTTGACTGCGGGTGCAAAAAAAGTAGTGATCAGTGCGCCAGCTACCGGTGATCTGAAAACAGTTGTATTTAATGTTAACCATAGTATTCTTGATGGCAGTGAAACTGTTATCAGCTGCGCAAGTTGTACAACAAACTGTCTTGCTCCGATGGCTCAGGTGCTCGATGAAAAATTTGGTATCGTAAATGGTTTGATGACAACTGTGCATGCTTACACAAATGATCAGAACACACAGGATGCGCCACATCCGAAAGGTGATCTTCGTCGTGCAAGAGCTGCGGCGCAAAACATTGTTCCAAACAGTACCGGTGCGGCAAAAGCAATAGGACTTGTTCTTCCTAACCTGAAAGGAAAATTGGATGGCTCTGCGCAAAGAGTCCCTATACTTACCGGTTCACTAACCGAAGTAACTGCTATGCTTGGTAAAAAAACAACGGTTGAAGAAATAAATACTGCAATGAAAGCTGCATCCAATGAAAGCTTCGGATATACTGAAGATGAAATTGTAAGCAGCGATATTATTGGTATCAGCTTTGGTTCATTGTTTGACGCTACACAAACCAAAGTGCAGACAGTTGGCGACACACAGCTTGTAAGAACTGTAAGCTGGTATGATAATGAAATGAGTTATGTGAGCCAATTGGTTCGTACGCTGCATTACTTTGCCAAATTGATAAAATAAAAACCCCTGCCCCTAAAGGGGTGAATGGGCAACGGGTTTATTATATAATTATAAAGTTTAACTTCGATGCTCTCTTTTTATAAGAGAGCTTTTTATTATCATTAACTTCAAAAGACTTCGCCTGAGGCGGATTGGGGGTTTCAATATGTCAAAATTCTCTGAATATAATTTTAAAGGACAAAAAGCATTGATACGGGTTGACTTCAATGTTCCGCTGAATGATAAATTCGAGATCACGGATGATACAAGAATGAGAGCTGCCATTCCAACGATTCAAAAAATAATTAACGATGGAGGCAGTGTTATATTAATGAGTCATTTTGGCCGACCTAAAGAAGGCCCGGCAGAAAAATATTCTTTGAAACATCTTGTTGTGCATTTAAGAAGGCTGTTGAATGGCGAAGCAGTTTTATTTGCCAATAACTGTATTGGCGAAGTAGCGATCAAAATGACTGCTGATATGCAACCAGGTGAAGTGTTGCTATTGGAAAATCTTCGTTTTTATAAAGAAGAAGAAAAAGGGAATGAAGAGTTTGCTGAAAAGCTGAGCAAGCTGGGTGATGTGTATGTTAATGATGCATTTGGCACAGCACACAGAGCTCATGCATCAACTGCTGTCATTGCAAAATTTTTTCCTCCGGATAAAAGAATGTTTGGCTTACTGATGGAGGCTGAGGTGAAAAATGCAGAAAAAGTTTTACATGGTTCTGTCAAACCTTTTACTGCCATAATTGGTGGCGCAAAAGTTTCTGACAAGATACTTATCCTTGAAAATTTGTTAGAGAAAGCAAACGATATAATTATTGGTGGCGGCATGGCCTATACTTTTATGAAAGCAATGGGAGGAAAGATCGGCAACTCACTTTGTGAGGAAGACAGATTAAGTACAGCTGAAGATTTGATTAAGAAGGCCGAAATGAAAGGCGTTTGCATTCATTTGCCACCGGATTCAATTATCGCCGATAAGTTTGATGCAAACGCAGATACATCTGATGCGCCAAGCAATCATATTCCTGATGGTTGGATGGGATTGGACATTGGCCCAAATGCCTGCGACCAGTTTTGCAATGTTATCAAAAGAAGCAAAACAATTTTATGGAATGGCCCGATGGGAGTTTTTGAAATGGAGAAATTTCGTCATGGCACTAAGGCAATAGCTAAAGCCGTAGTTGAAGCTACAAAATCAGGAGCCTTTTCACTTGTCGGCGGCGGCGATAGTGTTGCAGCGGTCAATCAATTTGGCTATGCTGACAAAGTAAGTTACGTAAGCACAGGCGGTGGAGCGCTGCTGGAATATTTCGAAGGAAAAGAGTTGCCAGGGATTGCTGCGATCAATCAATAAGCAATTCTGTCATAAAAAATAATATGGCCCCTGATTTGAACAGGGGCTTTAATATTTTTAAAACACTTAATTTTAAACTCTAACTAAAAATTAAAACCATGAAAGGTACTCGTAATCTAACTCTTTATATCGTATTGGGTCTTGTATTCATTCTTCTTGTTTGGTCGGGATGTGGTTATAATGGTTTGGTGAAGCAAGATGAAAGTGTAAAGAAATCCTGGAACAATGTGCAGGCTGAATATCAAAAGAGATATGATCTTGTTGATAATCTTGTAAACACGGTAAAAGGGGCTGCTAATTTTGAGCAATCAACTTTAACCCAGGTAGTTCAGGCAAGATCGAAGGCTTCTTCTATCCAGTTAAATGCGGATCAGCTTACACCTGAGAACATGCAAAAATTTGAACAGGCACAATCTGAATTAAGTGGCTCATTGAGCCGGTTACTTGTTACAGTAGAAAGATACCCTGAATTGAAAGCAACACAAAATTTTTTGAGGTTGCAGGAGCAGATTCCTGAAATTGAAAATGATGTAAGAAATTCACGGCGATTGTTCAATGAATCTGTTAATACATTTAATACCAAGGTCAGATCTTTCCCTACTAATCTTTTTGCCGGAATGTTTGGATTTAAAGCCAAAGAAGGATTTAAAGCCGAACAAGGAGCAGAGAAAGCGCCTAAAGTTCAGTTTTAAGCAATGAACAAGAAACTTCTTATTCCTTTAATAATTCTTGCTTTACTGATCCTTTATTTTATCGTCACTTACAATTCTCTTGTGAAAAAAGAAGAAAAGGTAAAACAGGATTGGTCTGAAGTGCAAAATACTTATCAGCGTAGACTGGATATTATTCCTAACCTGGTAAGTGTGGTAAAAGGCGTATCAGAATTTGAATCTTCGCTTTTACAAAAAATTGCCCAGTTAAGAAATAACACTTCTGCAAGTTTGAGTCAATCAGAGATGAGTTCGGAGAAATATGCAAAGCAAAAGCAATTACAGGACTCGCTGGCTGCAAATGTGAACAGGCTTATTGTATTGGTGGAAGCATATCCTGAATTACAGGCTACCAAATCCTATTTGGCTTTACAAACGGATCTGGTTGGTACCGAAAGAAGGATCAAAGTGGCAAGAAAGGATTTTAATGAATCGGTTTATAATTATAACAGGACGGTAAAGCGATTTCCGACTAATCTTGTTGCCGGTATTGCGGGTTTTAAACCCAGGCAGGGGTTTGAAAGTGTAGCAGGTGCAGAGCAGGCGGTAGAAATAAATTTTAATAAATGAGTTTGCTTTCATTTTTTAAGAAGGAAGATTTTTTTACTGAAGAAGAAAAACTTCAGATCATCGAAGCTGTTCGCAATGCAGAAAGAATGACCAGTGGCGAAGTGAGAGTATTTGTTGAAGGCCGGTGCAGTTATGTAGATGCAATTGACAGGGCAATGGAAATTTTTTCTGAATTAAAAATGAAAGAAACCAACGACAGGAATGCTGTGTTAGTGTATGTTGCAATGAAAGATAAACAGCTTGCTATTTTGGGAGATGAAGGAATTTACAGGGCATTAGGGAATGATTACTGGAATAACGAAGTAAAAAAAATGATTGCCAATTTTAACCGGGAAAGTTATGCTGTTGCTATAAAAGAAATCGTGGAAGATATTGGTGATGCTTTGACAAAATATTTTCCTTATAAAAATGGTGCAGATAAAAATGAATTGCCGGATGATATTATATTCGGTAAATAAGATTAAATGAAAAGAATTTTCCTGTTCATTGCTTTATTTTTTTCGGTTTGCCTGCAAGCGCAAATTGGAAGTGTTGTTCCGAAGAAACCAGCGGCATCAGAAGGACTTGTACTGGATCAGACAAAAACACTTACACCCGAACAGGAGGCTGCCCTTGAGCAAAAGTTGATATCGTATGACAAGAGTACTTCAAATCAAATAGCAATAGTTCTTATTCCATCTTTAAATGGTAACTCAATAGAAGATGTGGCATTGGAAATAGGAAGAACCTGGGGAGTAGGCGGCCAGGCAGATAAAGATAACGGTGTTGTTATTCTGGTTGCAAAAAACGACAAAAAAGTAAGAATAGAAGTTGGTTATGGATTAGAAGGTGCTGTTACCGATTATGCAGCATCTTCAATTATTGAAAATAATATTCGCCCAAATTTTAGAAACGGTGATTATTATCGGGGTCTTTATGAAGCAATAGATGAAATAATAAAAGCAGCAGAAGGCAGGTATACTGCACCAAAAGGCTACGGTAAAAAGAAAGGATTAAAAACATGGCAAATCATTCTTGCTGTTTTAATAATTTGGATAATACTTGGTGCTATTGGAAAAGGTGGAAGAGGTGGAGGCGGATATGTTTCCCGTCGTGGCTATCGTAATTGGGGCGGACCAATATGGTGGGGCGGAGGCGGATCCGGTAGCGGTGGAGGTTGGTCCGGAGGTGGAGGAAGCGGCGGCTTTGGAGGTTTTGGTGGCGGTAGTTTTGGCGGCGGTGGTTCGAGCGGCAGCTGGTAAAAAAACTCAATAGAATTAACGGACGATAAAGTGACCTCGCTTAAGGCGAAACATAAGATGATAAGAAATACTAAAGCCGGTAATAAAATAAAAAAAACCCTTTCATTGAAAGGGTTTTTTTACTGAGAGATCAAAATCCTTTTTTATCCGCGGGAGGGATTTTTCCTTTGATGTAGTCAATTAATTCTTTCAAAGCTGCATTGCCAGCATCAGTTTTGAATGCTTCTGCTTTTTTTGTAACAATGTTTTGCAAAGTTTCGTTGATGTAAGGATCAGTATTGTTCCTGAATTGTTGCGGAATTGCATCGCGGAATTTTACAATTTCATCAACCGAAGCTTTCACTTTCTCGGTATTTTTTAATGCGCCAAGATATTTTCCTAATGGGCCGAGTGCTTCAAATTTTGCTTGTGATACAGGGAGTTTATTAAAGCCACCAATAATTTCTTCTTCCAGACTCTCATCGCCAGATGCAGCTTTTACATTTTGTAAAGAATTTTTCAATGCACCTTTAGCAGGTTTTTTATCTAATTGTTTAGCAATTTTCATTGCAGCATCTTTGTCAACTTCCAATAAAGCAGTCAACGCATTTCCCGCAATTGAATAAGAAGAATCAGATGCAACAGCTTTGAACAGTGGAGCATATTCAGCTTTTTTATATTGGCCAAGAATATTTATAGCATTAGCTCTTACAGTTGATTTCTTATCATTCTTTGCAAGGTCAGCGAGGATAGTTTCAACAGCTTGTTTCACTTTTTCATTTTCAATATCTACGCTATATATCGTTGCATTACGTAGCCCATGATATTTATCTTTCAACGCAGCCTTCAACAGATCAAGAGCTTTCGGATCATCCTGATTTCGGGATGCAAACTGAATTGCCTCGAGCCTGTCAAGATAATTGCCTGCGTATTTATATTGATGAATAAAATTATCAAGTGTCTTATTATCTTTTTTATTCCATAGCATTACTTTATCACCGTCCACATTTACAAGGTCAGGTCTTTTTGTATAGTTAAATGTAAAAGTGTCAACAGCATTTTTCGACCATACATTGTAGCGGATTTTATTGGCGCCATTATAAATATCAATTGCAATAGGTAGGGTAAATAATTTTCCTTTCTGAGTTTGTTTTAAGATCACATTCACTTTACCTGCTGCATCATCATATGCATAGTCAATTGTTACTGATGGGTGGCCGCTGCTGAAATACCATTGATTAAAGAACCAGTTCAGATCACGGCCGGTTACTTCTTCAAATGCAAGTCGCAAATGATGTGCTTCAGCGGCTTTGAATTTATTTGTAGTTAAATAAAGATTGAGTGATTTAAAAAATGCGCTGTCGCCAACAAAATTCCTTAGCATGTGAAGAATGCGACCTCCTTTTTGATAACTCACAGGGTCAAACATATCTTCTTTATCAGCATAGAAAAATCTGACAAGATCTTTTTCCTCACTTCCACTTTGCAAATAACCCTGCATGCCCTGGTAATTCTCTGCGGCGCCGGCATCTTTTCCATTTTTATATTCTTCCCATAATGCCTGGCTGTAATCGGCAAATGATTCATTCAATGTAAGATTGCTCCAGCTTTCCGCTGTCACATAATCACCGAACCATTGATGAAACAATTCATGTGCAATAGTTCCTTCCCAAATATTCCCATCGATCAATTCTCTGGCATCCTGTTGTGCACCTTCCTGGTGAATAGTAGCCGTTGTATTTTCCATTGCGCCGGCTACATAATCACGTCCGGTGATCTGTGAGTATTTTGCCCATGGAAAAGGAACACCAGTGATCTTTGAAAAGAATTCGATCATTTCAGGAGTGTTTCCAAATATCTTTTTTGCAACTGTAGCATATTCCGGCTCTACATAATAATTAACTTCTTTGCCTCTCCATGTATCTTTTATAACTGCATAATTTCCCACACCTAAAAAGAAAAGATAAGGCGAATGGGGTAGCTCCATTTTCCAATAATCTGTTCTTGTACCATCAGTATTTTTCTTTTGGCTCATCAACTTTCCATTAGAAAGAGTAACATACTTGTTATCGACTGTTACTGTAAGTTCCTGAGTCGTTTTCTGGCTGGTTTTATCAATTGTAGGGAACCATACTGAGTTTGACTCTGTTTCACCCTGCGTCCATATTTGTGTAGGTTTATTTTTTTCTTCCCCGGTGGGATTGATAAAATACATTCCTTTTATACCAAGGAAATCATCGGTGCCATATTTTTCCTGGTACTCATCAGGCTTTGCTGTATAATCTATATATACGGTGTAAGTTTCATTTGCTTTATAAGTTCTGTCTAATTTTATTCTTAGATAATGATCGTCATTATAATCATATTTTAACGGAATTAGTTTTGGGCCTTTTACTAAAGCAACATTTTTAAGGCCCATTCCTTTTGCGTCAAGCGTCAATGAATCGGTTGGGTAAAAATGAGGTTTAAGTGTTATCCATGCTTTTCCATACAAATATGATTTTGAGAAATCCGGTTTTACTTCCAGTTTTGTATGAACAAGGTCATTGATCTTAGTAGCAGTTTCCCTGTATTGTTTTTTCCAGGATGTATCTTGCTGTGCATGCAGTTGCGCATTTGATTGAATGGCGAGCAGGATTGCTACAAGGATAATTGTTATTGATTTCATGTCGAGATTTTAGATTTGTAAAAATAAAAGTTGCCTGTGAAGGAAGCTATGATATTTTATAAATGGCAAGTTAATAGTTTAAAGAAGTCTTAAGCTTTATTTATATTAACTTTGACCAACTTTACCCATATAACTCCGATGAAAAAAGCATTCCGTTTACTCGTCATTTTGTTGCTTGGTTTTACTTCTCTTAAATCTCAGAAGGTTTATTTTGTTTATCTGCAAACTGATAACCATCAGCCTTTCTATGCTCGGTTGGGAGAGAAAATTTATAATTCTACATCTTCAGGCTACTTGATACTTTCAAATCTTCGGGATAGTATTTATTCTGTAAATATCGGTATCCAGGGTAGCCAGGCACCAGATCAACCATATACAATAACAGTAAATAAAAAAGACCAGGGGTTTTTGATAAAAAATTTTGGAGAAAAAGGTTGGGGGCTTTACAATTTAAGCTCAATGGCTGTCACTATGCCGGCGATCAAACCTATTAATGCTGTTCAAACAGTAAAAACTGAAAAAAGAGAAGATAATGCATTCACTAATTTATTGGCGAAGGCTGCGGATGATTCAACTATTAAGGAAAAGCCGATAATAGAAAAACCTGTTGAAAAAGAAGTTGCTCCTGTAGTTACAGAGAAAAAGGAAGAATTAAAAACTGAAGTAACAGAAAACATTCCTGCTAAACCTGAAGAGGTTAAAAAAGAAATAATTCCAGCTGAAAAGAAAGAAGTGCCAAAGGTGGATTCCGTGGCGATTAATATTCAAATTCAGGATGAAAAGAATGCTGCCAAAATAAAAGCAGATTCAATTACAGCTGGAAAAAGCAGGGAGGATGAGTTAATAAAGCAGGAAGCAAAAAGAAAACAAGATTCGATAGATAGCGCAAAATCTGAGTTGGTTACTGATGTAGAATATAAAAGATCGGTTGTAAAACTTAAATCGGAAAGTTCTACTACCGCCGGTATTGGCTTAGTTTTTCTGGATATGGTATCTGATAAATTTACTGACACTATTAAGATTCTTATTCCAGCAGAAACTAAGAGGCAAGCTCCGGCCGAGCTGAAGCAAGTAGAAAAAAAGTTTCTTGATATTCCGCCTGCTGATTCTATTCAGAAAGAGACAGAAAAAACTTTAGCAACAAACAAAAATAATTGTAAAGAAATAGCTAACGAGGATGATTTTTTCAAACTAAGAAAAAAAATGGCAGGAGAAAGTAATGACGATGATATGATAACCGAGGCAAAAAAAGTTTTTAAGATAAAATGCTTTTCTACTTTGCATGTAAGAAATTTAGGAACACTCTTTCTTACTGATGAGTTCAAATATAAGTTTTTCGATGCGGCATACCAGTATGTAAGTGACCTCGAGAATTTCTCTTTGCTTCAGTCAGAATTAAAAGAGGACTATTTTATCAACCGTTTTAAAGCAATGCTGCGTCAAAATTGAGATGCGATATTTTCTAGAAGTAGCATATAAGGGTACAAACTATAGCGGTTTTCAATCGCAAAAAAACGCCAACACAATACAAGCGGAAATCGGAAGGGCATTTAAAATTCTTCTTAAGAAAGAAATAGAATTAACCGGTTCGTCTCGTACTGATGCAGGTGTACATGCCTATCAAAACTATTTTCATTTTGATGTAGAAAGCGAATTATCATCGCAGCTTTTGTATAACATTAATGCAATTTTGCCCACTGATATAGCGGCAAAAAGATTAATCAAAGTTAAGGATGATGCTCATTGTCGCTTTGACGCTATTAGCAGAGAGTATAAGTATTATATTTATAAAAAAAAGAACCCTTTTTTGATTGATAGGGCATTTTACTTTCCCTATCCATTGGATATCGATTTACTACAAAACGCAGCATCTATTATTAAAGCGTACTCTGATTTCACTTCTTTTTCAAAGAAAAATACTCAGGTTAAATCATTCGTGTGTGAAATAAAAGAAAGTAAATGGATAGCTCAGAATAGTTGTCTCGTTTATCATGTAAAAGCCAATAGATTTTTAAGAGGAATGGTAAGAGCGTTAACAGCAACAATGCTAAAATTAGGGAGAGGTAAAATAGATCTGGACAAATTCAGAAGTATAATTGAAAAAAAGGATTGTGCCTTGGCAAACTTCGGAGTGCCCCCACATGGCTTAATTCTTATTGAAGTAGGCTTTCCCAATAATTATTTTAATTAAAAATTTTCCTTTAAGACACATACCAGAGCAGCGTCTTGCTCGTTTGTTTATTCCTTTCATTAAAAAACATTTGGTAGGTAAAGTTCCACCCATATCTTTGCCGCCCGTTTGAATAAAACATAGCTCTTTAAATGTGAATGATCGCTGAATGAAATGTGGACAAAAACGGCAATAAAAATTGGCTGATAAATATGGCAACGTTATCTTTGCCCCCCTCTTAAAAAAGGGATATAAGTTCTTCGAAAACAAATTGAAATTCAAACCAAAAGCTGTAAAAAATTATAACAGAAAATTTTGGTAGGAAACATACGAGCCTTTACCTTTGCACTCCCATTTTAAAAATGGGATGGCAATAAACGGCCAAAGATCTTTGAAAGTAGGGAAACAACAGCATTCCGATTATATCGGAATCAAGGTAAGTCAAGCGAAATACATTCGATTTGACAAGTTAATTCTTGAGAATTAAAATGTCAGTATCAAACAACATTTACAATGGAGAGTTTGATCCTGGCTCAGGATGAACGCTAGCGGCAGGCTTAATACATGCAAGTCGAGGGGCAGCAGGTTTGTAGCAATACAAATGCTGGCGACCGGCAAACGGGTGCGGAACACGTACACAACCTTCCTTTTAGTGGAGAATAGCCCAGGGAAACTTGGATTAATACTCCGTAACATATAGAAGTGGCATCACTTTTATATTAAAGCTCCGGCGCTAGAAGATGGGTGTGCGGCTGATTAGGTAGTTGGCGGGGTAACGGCCCACCAAGCCGACGATCAGTAACTGGTGTGAGAGCACGACCAGTCACACGGGCACTGAGACACGGGCCCGACTCCTACGGGAGGCAGCAGTAAGGAATATTGGTCAATGG
>Ga0209798_10000158_pt1 | contig 38372 bp, 32 predicted proteins | sample DOMMetBare3Fresh_FD_187475 | JGI IMG/M metagenome (GOLD analysis project Ga0209798, IMG submission 187475) | Wetland sediment microbial communities from St. Louis River estuary, USA, under dissolved organic matter induced mercury methylation -... | ecosystem: Environmental > Aquatic >...
CTAAGGCTGCTCGCTCAGTCTATGTTTCGAGATCGTTGTGTATTTTGAGCCTTTAACACCCAACTCACTACGAATCACCGACAACTCTGTTACCGCAACCTCCACCGCCGCGAAGCCCATCTCCTGGTGGGCCGTGGCCAGTGCGCGTGCTCCTCGTTGACTTCGCACGCGGGCAATCGTCAGATGCGGATGGAAGGCGCGTTCTTCGGCAGTGAATCCTTCGCGTGTGCACTCCAGGTCTAGTTGCGCATGTAGTTTGGCCAATCGTTCGGATGGATCCTTAATGCCGAGCCAGAGGACTTTGGGCGGTCCCTTCTTCGGGAACGCGCCCGCACCGGCGACGATGAGATTGAAGGCTGAAAGCCTGGCCGTCGCCCGTTCTGCTGCCAGCGAAAGCCGTGCGACGTCTTCCTTCGGGACTTCGCCTATGAATTTCAAGGTGAGATGAAACTTTCCCTCCCGGTTCCAGCTGGCCGCGACGTCAGGAACCAGCCGCCGGAGACTGTTGATACGATCGCTGACCCGAGCCGCAGCGTTCGCGGGAAATTCGATCGCACAGAAAACGCGCCAGGGGGAGGGATTAAGGCTGAGAGATGAAGGACGAAGGCTGGATGAAGAGCGCTCGTTCGCAGGGAGGTTAGGCGCCGGGGAGTCAGCGTTTGAACGCAGCTCGTTTACTTCCTCCTCCATCCTTCCAACTTCATCCTTTGTCACTACTTACCCGGTTCCAGAACAAGGGTTCTTCTGGTCGCCTTAGTTATCGCCGCAGCGGTAAAAGGAAAAGTTCTGGGGGTGACGGCGCGCCAGTCAGGGAGTTGATCGATCCAGTGCGGATTGTTGGGGATTCCTGACTCGCCCAGCGCAATTCCGTGCTGGGTCCTGTCCCAATCGCCGGCATCGGCTATCAAGCGCATGGAAACGGCGGATCCCACATTCACGGTCGCGCCCAGCAGAACACCGGTGCCATTTTGCGGGAAAGGCGGAATCGCAAACTGTAGTCCCACGAGTGGAACGCTGGCCAGTGGGTGCGGGAAACGGGCCCTGGCCAGGTTGCCCCAGGTCCATCGCGACTCATCAGCTCCGAGGTTTTTGGTTAGGGCCTGGCGGGCATCGGCGTAACAGGCTCGTAAGAGTTCCGCATAGCTCTTGAAGTCTTTCGGCAACCAATCAGCAGGCTGTTCTGTGATTATGTAGTCGAGGGTAGTGTCAAAGTTGGACCAGCCAAAGGTGCGGGCGCGCTCTTCGCCGATCGCGGCGTTGATGATGCGACTGCGAAAAGCAAGACGCATTTGCGCCGCCACCGGTCCCGCCATCGAATCCGCGTCCAGCCGAGCGTCCCACTTTGCAAAGGTAGCCAGAGTTTCTTTCAGTTGATCGTCTGCCGGTGAATTTAACTCTCCCCCCAGGATCTTTGCGGCGGCCCGCGCGAAAGTCTCGCCCGCGTGCGTGTAAACATCACCCTGAATGGCGCGAAAGTCTTCGGGCGTCAGCTTCGGTTTAGCTTGCAGCAACTCTAGGATGCGATGCGCCCGGTAAGGTTGGGCCCAGGAATGCGTCAGAAAGAAAGGATAATCCTGACCGACGATTCGTTGGTTGGCCGTAACAATTATCCCCGCTGGTGGATCATAAAGATGCGGCAATTTTTCGAAGGGAATGAAGCCGGTCCATTCTCCGCTGTCGGTTGAGCCATCATAAGGCGTACTGCCATCGCCTGACTTTCTAAGGGGCACTTTTCCCGCAGCATAGTAGCCGATGTGGCCCGCGTCGTCAGCATAAACCATGCTCTGCGTAGGACCGGTGTATGACCGGAGAGCGGTCGTAAATTCTTTCCAGTTACGCGCGCTGTTGAGCGCCTGGTTCGCGCTGGCCCGGTTCAACTCAGGATCCAGCGCGGTCCAGCGCAGCGCATAACGCCGTCCATCCTTGTCGAGAACTATTGGTCCGTGACGGGTGACCGTAACGTCGAGCGCGACGATGTCGGTCGAGCTGTCAGTGAAGCCCTTGCGCACCTTGATTTCTTCGTGACGAACCTCAGCGTCACGCCACCCCTCCGGTGTCAAATAACGCCTGGGATTCTGCGGGTCAAATTTCTCGAGATAAACGTCCTGTACATCGGGACCAACGTTCGTGAAACCCCAGGCGATATGATCATTGTGTCCGATTACGATGCCTGGCAATCCGGCTGCCGTCACTCCGGCTACGCGCAGGTGCGGCGCGCTCAGATGGACCAGGTACCAGATTGAAGGCGCCGAGGCAGCCAGGTGCGGATCATTTGCCAGTAGAGGTTTGCCCGACGCGGTGTGCTTGCCACTGACAACCCAATTGTTACTGGCGGCGAGGTTTTCAGCGTAAAGACCGATGCGGCCCAACGACCGGGCTTCAGTATCTGCATCACGGCTCAGTTCTCTGAGTATGGCATTCGAGATTTCATGACGCTGGGTAACTGCCGGCAGCGCCGTCGTCCTGGCGGCATCCTTACCGACCACGACAACATCGAGTGGCGAAGTTTCAGGCAAGAGCCCGGCACGCTTAGCAGGAGGCAGATCGCTTAACGCCGCGCGCATCAGGTCAAGCCGCCACGTCGAGCTCAGGGACTCAAAAAAATTCTTGACAATGATCAGCGAGTCGGCTGGTGTCCATGGTCGCGGTTTATATTGTAATAGTTGAAACTCAGGCGGGAGCGTTTTGGCATCGAGTGACGAGATGTAGGCGTTAACGCCGTTGGCATAAGCTGTCAGGATGGATCTTACCTCGGGCGCCGCCTGGGCTGCTTCAGTCTCTACTACACGGGCGAAGCCGAAAGTACGATGTCGTTTATCGTCTTCGAGGGCGGCGTTGCCGAAGATCTCGGCAAGTTCGCCGCGCGCGTTGCGACGAAAAAGGTCCATTTGCCAGAGGCGATCGCCGGCAGTTACGTAGCCCTGGGCAAAGTAGAGGTCATCATCATTTTTCGCCTCGATGTAAGGGATCCCGCGCTCGTCGCGACGCACGGTGACGCGGTCGCGCAAGCCTGAAACCTGAAGCGTTACGGCTGTTTGCTTAATCTCCTGCGCCCGAACGGCCGACGCAAGTACCAAAACCGCGATCAGTGAGACAAAGATTGCTGGCCGGAAGGCGCACTTTCTCATCATTTTCTTAGGGAACCTCGAATTGGAGTTTGCCGCCGGGTTTGACTGCGGATCTCTGCAAGAGCAATTTGATTGATCCAGGCAGACACACGAGCGGGGTCTCGCGTTAGTCAATTGAGACCTCGATACTGGTCAAGATACTAGCATAGGCACTCCCTGAACTTAATAGTTGCTATCACCGGTCAATAAACCTACAATTTTTTTGCAGGCAGACTACAAAACGTGGTCTGCACATCAAATTGTCGTGGTCGAGAAAATGAATCGATCTGAGGTACTGACAATCAGCAATTGTTTCTTTGATTAATGTCCGAATTTGGGGAGGGTTAGCTCCCATCCCCTTCAAAGGATCCTCCATATGAAAAAAACCAGCGCCGCCATTTTCCTTCTTTTTGTTTGTGCGTTCTTGTCTATCGCCCAGGAGCAGAGTGAGTGGATCAAATACTCCTCTACCGAGGGTCGCTATAGTGTATCCGTGCCTGTCACGCCAAAGGTTTCGACTCAGGAAACAACGGCTGCGACCGGCGAGAAACTACCGCAGTACCTGGCTTCGGCAGTCGAAGGAAACGGTGTTTACATGATCGGGTACTTCGATATTGGTAACATGACTTTTTCGCACGATAAAGCCAGAGATGGGATGGTGAGCAGTATGAACGCCACCTTGATAAGCGATGATGAGATTAGTTTCAATGGCGCTCCAGGGCGTTCCCTGAAACTACTGGCAAAATCTTCAGACGGCACGGAGTTCCTCGACCGGGCGAAGTTTTTCGCGATTGAGAAGCGCATTTTCATACTGCAGTGCATTTTTCCTAACGCGGAAGACAGCCCTGGCCTCGTGGCCAAGTGCGCCAGGTTTTTCGACTCATTTAAGCCAGAGGGACAATGAGCACGGCTAAAAGCGAGCTCGACGGAAATCCAGTCAATCAAAATTCGTGGGTTTATTGGATCCCTGCCGTCGGCAAAGCTCCGAGGGAGTTTAGCTTCTCGTTGACGGCCTGCCTGCTGCCGACTACAATTTGCAGTTGCCAATGACTTCCATTCTCAAAACAATCGCGAGCGCACTCGTCACACTTGGTTTCGCGCTCAGCCTCAGCCTGGTGGCGTGCGCGCAACAACGACCGTTATTGACTGAGGACGTGGACACGATTCCGCCGGGAACCATTCGCATCCAGGCTGGTCTTGATTTCATGCAGGATGTGAAATATACAGCGTCAGGGTTGACGGGCGATCTGACGCGGGTAGGAGTTATTGGGATCAATATCGGGCTTTCGCCAAACGTGGAATTTCAGATCGAGGGTGTGGCCCAGAATTTTCTAAGTATCAATTCTCGGAACCCAGGGGCAATCCCTCTGACCCTGGCCCCTGGAGTCAATTCGACCAATGATGTTGGTGACTTCATTCTCTGGACCAAAATCAAGTTACATAATGAAACTCGGCACGCTCCGTCGCTGGGTTTTCGTGTCGGCGTGCAATTGCCGAACTCAAATCAGGCGCGTGGATTGGGCTTGAACAACACCAATGCTTTCGGCTCGATCTTGATCGGGAAGAAGTTTGGGGCCAATGGTCGTCTAAACACCTTTGGGAATTTCGGCATTGCCATCATTACCGCGCCGACACTCTTGTTTACTCAGAACGACATGTTGACCTACGGCGCCGCCGGCATCTTTCGCCTTAATAAACAATTCAGCCTTGCCGGAGAAGTAAATGGTCGGGCCAACACACGCCCCGGTAATGGACCGCTCGGTACAGAAGCACAGTCTGAGGCACGTCTCGGGATGCAAATCCACGCTTCCGGTTTGCGCTTTGATTTTGCCGGCATCCGGGGGTTGGGCAAATTTAGTCCGAAATCAGGTGTCACAGTGGGCGTCACCTACGACTCCCCCTCGATCTTCGCACCCGCCAAATAATCAGCAAACCCCAAACGGAAAATCGTTCCGAGTGACAAGGGCACGCTTACGAGGCTAAGCTAGTCGCCTTGTAGGCTTACTCATGCATTCCTTGTTGGCCCGAGTGGGCTGGGCAAAGCTGATTGGCTGGGTGGTCTTATTTACTGCCTGTCATGCTAAGTTATGTTTGATTGGTTAAGAGCATTCAGTCGTTGGTTGGAGCATTTCGTCATCGGGGCACCGCTGTATGTGGCCGGTCCGGCGATGGTTCTGATTGGAGCTCTGGACTCATCACTGTTGTCTCTGCCAGAGATTAATGACTATTTGGTAGTGGGGCGTTGTTACAAATATCACTCCGCAGTTTTCTATTTCCCCTTATTTGCGGCGGCGGGGTCGGTCATCGGCTGCCTGCTGCTTTATTCAATTATGCGGCGTGGTGGCCAGGCACTCCTGCGCCGGCGTTTTCGCGCGGAGCACATTCTGCGAGCAGAAAAAGCTTATGCAAGGTTTGGCGTGCTCGCTTTGGCAGTGCCGGCGATATTGCCCCCGCCCTTGCCATTCAAGATTTTTGTGGCCACCGCCGGCGCACTCGAGTATCCCCGTTGGAAGTTCCTGGTTACGGTTCTGATTGCCCGGGCACTACGTTATTACGTCGAGGGTATCCTCGCCGTATTTTATGGTCGCAGGGTTCTAACTTTCATTGAAAAGAACGGGCTCGCAATTATCAATATCATAGCCGCACTTGGCTTGTTGGCCCTGCTGATCTATCTATTGACCAGGCGTGGCCGCGCCGCTACTACTGCCGGAAAGGAAGCCAAGGAACAAGTGAAACAAGAGGCTGAGGTCGAGGCCGCCCAGTCCGCTGCGGCAACAGACAGTCCTCGTTGAAATGCTTAATACTTCGGAAAGGAATCATCCAGCCCAATGATCTTATTTCTTCTCAGCCTCGGCAGTTTCCTGGCCAAGATTTCGCGGAAACTGACCAGGTTTGGCGCTTACGTGGCGGCCTTTGGCGGACCGGGGCTTTTCATCCTCTGCCTGCTGGATTCCACCTTTGTGCCATTGCCGAGCAGTGCCGACGCCCTGCTGATTTTTCTTTCCATGGCGAACCCGCGCTGGATGCCTCTATACGTCCTGCTTGCAGTACTCGGTTCAACTATCGGTTGCGTCATTCTCTATTACATTTCGCGGCGCGCGGGCAGCCGGGCCCTGGCGAGGTTTTCGCCGGAAAAGCAAAAACGCGTTAAGGACTGGATTGACAAGTACGATGTGTTATCGGTGCTGGTCGCTTGTCTCCTGCCGCCACCTTTTCCGCTCAAGCTTTTTGTCGTGACGACAGGTGTGTTGCGATTGAGCGTGGTGCGCTTTGCCCTGGCCATCGCCGCTGGGCGAGCATTTCGATACCTGCTGCTGGGTTACCTCGCAGCGCGGTATGGGGAACAGGCAAAGGTCATCCTGGCAAAGTATTATCCCTGGGTTGGGCTGGCATTAGCCATTTTGATCGTGGGATTTTTCCTCGCCCGGTCGTTCCTGCGCCGGCCGCGGCCCGTCGAGATCTAAGCCTCGTTCGAATTTGAGCCCCGTCGAGATTTGCGCATTGAGAAACGCAGGGGCTTTCAAGAAACAGTGATGCGCTCAAACAGGCTAATGACTCTTTCCAACGGATTGCGGCGGAAGTTTAGAACGTCTGAAGCAGCGGTAAGGCTTCCGGCGCATCTTCAATGACCCGGAAAGTTCTGGCCGTGGCCAGGTCTCGCACGCCGTGTTCATTCAGTCTCGCAAGCAAGTGAATGAAGATTTGAGCTGTGGCCAGGGCGTCACTACCGGCTCGATGGCGATTTGAGATATCGATTGAAAAATGGCTGGCAATTGTGTCCAGGCGATAATTGGCAAGGCCCGGCAGGGTGCGGCGGGACAACTTGACCGTGCAGATATGCGAGTTGACCATTCGGTGCCCGGGATAAACTCGGGAGATTTCATGGTTCAGAAAGCTCGTATCAAAAGGGGCGTTATGTGCCACCAGCACGGCATCGCTTACAAACTCCAACCAGCGAGGCGCCACTTCGGCGAAAACTGGCGCCGCTTTGACCATGTCGTTGGTGATGTGAGTGAGAGAGGCGACGAAACGCGGGATGGGCAGTTCAGGATTGACGAGAGTTACAAATTCGTCAACGATGCGGCCCGATCGCACACGGTATGCTCCCAGCTCGATTAGCCGGTTGGGAGGGGTCTTGGCGCCCGTGGCTTCGACATCAACTACCACAAACTCGAGCTCTGAGAGTGGCTGGGTTTCAACGTTGCTCGTCAGTAATTCGACCATTTGTCCGTCAAAAGCTTTGAAGCGGTGATCGTCCCGAACCAAATCAGCTACCAGCAGACTGGCCAGTTCCGCGTCGATATGTGAGATCTTAAAGACGCTATCGGCAATTTCCGTCGCGGGCGCTCGTCCACCACAATCGCGGAGGAGATCAATTGTTTCCTGAACAAGGGTTGAGTCGGATACGAGATTACGAAATGGCGGCATGAGCGGCTAAGTATAACATGCCTTAGACTCGAAATAGGAGCGAATCATTGCAGGCTGAGTCAGTGATTGAAAAATTTAAGGCCGCAGGGGCCCTGCTTGAGGGCCACTTTGTGCTGTCCAGCGGACTGCACAGCACCAGGTATTTGCAGTGCGCCCTCGTGCTGCAGGACCCGGCCCAGGCTGAAGAATTCGGACAGGCTTTAGCCTCGCATTTTAGAGAACAGAGGATCGACCTGGTCGCGTCTCCGGCCATTGGCGGCCTGATTATCGGCCATGAAGTAGCCCGCGCGCTCGGAGTGCGCTTCCTGTGGACTGAGCGTCAGGATGGCGTAATGACTTTGCGCCGCGGGTTTTCAATTTCGCCTGGAGCAAGGACCCTCGTGGTTGAGGATGTCGTCACCACTGGCGGCTCCACGCGCGAGACTATTGCAGCGTTGCGAGCCGCTGGCGCCGAGGTTATTGCTGCAGCTTCGATAATAGACCGTTCGTCAGGAGCAGCCGACGTAGGTGTACCCCGCATTGCGCTCGCGCCCCTTGCTGTCCCGTCGGTTGAGCCGGCGTTCTGTGAGGCTTGTGCGCGCGGTGAAGCGACGACCAAGCCAGGTAGCCGGAAGGGCAGCACCGAACTGACTCCGGACTACTGACAACTGACAATCCTGGGATCTAATGAACTATAAGCTCACGCTTCAATATGACGGCACGGATTTTCACGGGTGGCAGATACAGGATAGTTTGCGCACCGTGCAGGGTGAGTTGAAGCGCGCTTTATCGTTAATCGATGGTCGGGAGGTTGTGGTCCATGGTTCAGGTCGAACTGATGCGGGGGTTCATGCTGAAGGACAGGTCGCCAGCGTAGACATCAGCCGCCAGATAGCCCCTGAGAAACTGCGCGCCGCGCTGAATGCCAACCTTGCTGCTGACGTGCGGGTCATGGAAGCGGCTGTGGTGCCAGACGATTTTCATGCTCGCTACTCTGCGCTTGGCAAAACTTACGTGTACCGGATAATCAATGGAAAGGTTTGTTCACCGTTTTGGGCCCGTTACGCCCACCAGGAAGCGCGAGTTCTCGATGTAAAAAGCATGCAACAATGTGCCCTGCTGTTTCTCGGGGAGCACGATTGGACAGCTTTTTCGTCCGCCCAGTCGGACGCCGAGAGTCGAGTGCGGACGGTTACACGCTGTGCAGTCCGCGAACATCTCGATGAACGTGCACGGGCCCGCATGATCGAGATAAGCATGAGTGCGGACGGTTTCTTGCGCTACATGGTTCGCTCAATGGCTGGCACTCTGCTAGCTGTTGGACGCGGCGAAATCGATTGTGCCCGTGTTGGCGCGGCGATCCGGAACGGAGACCGTTCGCTGGCAGGAGCAACTGCACCGGCCTGCGGCTTGACGCTGGTGTCCGTGACTTATTCTTAGCCCGGTCTGTTGGTCTTTGTCGCACTCGCAACCGAGAGCAAAGGCCAAAGACCTTCTTCTCAATTGACAGTCACGGAGCCAGCGGCAACAATGTCGAGCGCCACTCGTGATTCGAGCATGCCCACAATAAACACCGATGCTGTCTGACTTCTCTGAAGTAGTGGAAAAAGGGACCCGCGATGCTGCGCTGCTGGGCGCCATCGATTGGGACCGTCTTCCCAGACATCTCGCGATCATTATGGACGGAAACGGCCGCTGGGCCGCGCGTCGCGGACAGCCTCGTATCGCCGGGCATCGAGCAGGTGTTGAGGCCGTGCGAGCTGCAGTCGATACGGGAGCCAGGCTTGGCCTGGGGGGACTGACTCTGTACGCGTTCTCAACTGAGAACTGGAAGCGGCCGCGTTACGAAGTCGACGCCCTGATGCGTATGCTGCGTCGTTATCTGAGGCTCGAGTTGGATGAAATTGACCGGCAAAATATCAAGTTTCAAACCATTGGACGAACCGGCGCGCTGTCCGAAAGTGTGCGTCGCGAAATAGCACGTGCGGCGGACCGCACGGCCGAAAATTCCGGGATGGTGCTGACCGTGGCCTTGAACTATGGAGGACGGGCCGAGATCGTTGATGCAGCGCGCGCAGCGGTGCGGCGACTTATTGATGAAGGGAATCCGGCGGATGAACTGACCGAGGAACGGATTGCCAACGAACTCTACACCCGGAATCTTCCCGACCTGGATCTGCTGGTCCGCACCAGTGGAGAGATGCGCATTTCCAATTTCCTTCTGTGGCAGGTTGCCTACAGCGAAATTTATGTTACTGAGACACTTTGGCCCGAGTTCCGCCGAGTTCATTTGCTGGAAGCGATCGTGGAATACCAACGCCGTGATCGCCGCTTCGGTGGATTGAAGCTGGTTAGTAGTTCTTAGTGTTGGTACGTCGCGTCTGGGGTTTTGTTCCTTCGCCGCTCTCTGTTCACGCTCGGGGAGTCAAATCAAGGAACGAAGAACCATGGATGAAATCAAACGCTTAAAGCCAAAGACCAAAGACCAAAGAGCAAATCCCAAAGACCATTCTTTGAAATGAAGCGCATCATCACCGCCGCCATCCTGCTTCCATTCCTGATTTCGTCAATTCTTATTGCCTGGTTACAACCGCTGTTTGCTGTGCTGATGGCGGCCGCGATGAGCCTCGCGCTGTTGGAATTCTGGAAGCTGGCCAAGCGCCGCGGGATGAAGCCGGACATGGCCGCTGGTTATCTCGGTGCGGCCGGCATCTTTACAGTGTTTTTTTTCAATGAACCGAGTCAGGATTTGTTCTCACTGCAATTGCTTTTACTGATTTTGGTGGTGCTGACGATAGGCACGCTGGCCGCGGCCACTTTTCGCGGCGCTCCTTTTGAAACCATGATCTCCTCGACCGGCGCCACGTTGCTCGGAGTGCTCTACATCGTGCTGCTCGGCGGTCACCTGGTAGCATTGCGAACGGGCTTCAGTCAAAAACTTTCGGCGCACCTGCTGTCGTTTTTCTTTCTGGTAATTATGGGCGCTGACACGGGAGCCTACTACGTGGGGCGGACATTTGGAAAGCGCAAGCTGGCGCCCAAGATCAGCCCCGGCAAGACCTGGGAGGGCGTGGTTGGCGGTCTGCTTACGGGATTGCTTATGGCCGCATTATCGCACTTCTGGTTCTTTCGCGAGCTGCCTTTGAAGTGGGCCATGCCGCTGGCCGCCATCATGGTAGTGTTGGGAATTGTCGGAGACCTCACCGAAAGTGCTCTGAAACGAAGCGCGGGCGCGAAAGATGCGGCAAACATTCTTCCGGGGCACGGCGGGATCCTCGATCGACTCGATAGCTTGCTCTTCAACGCACCCCTCATCTACTATTTCGCTCGGATTTACTTTCAATAATCCTTAACCTCGATGACCACTAAGAAGATTGTTGCAGTAGTCGTCCTGGTGCTGCTGGCGATGGGTTTGGCGGCAGCGCTTTTCGCCGGAGGCATAGTGGCCTACACGCTTTATGCTTTAGGGAAGAGCGATGCAGCGAAGGTGGCTAAAGCTTATCTGCGCAGTAATGAAAAACTAAAACAGGACATTGGCGAAATTAAGGAATTTGGGACGTTCGTCAGCGGCAACCTTAACGTGCAAAACTCCGATGGCGACGCAAGCTTGAAGCTCAAAGTAATCGGCAGTAATAAGACCGTAGATGCCACCGTTGACCTGACCTATCGCCAGGGCCGCGCCTGGCGCGTGGTAGGAGCCTCCTACATTAGCGATCAGGGACGCTTGATCGAATTACTCAACCCCTACGAGTCATGGTTGACTCTCGTCCCCCAGGCCGCCTGATATGAACTATAAAGGCGTCGCGATTCTGGGTTCCACCGGCTCAATCGGCTGCAATACGCTGCGAGTGATTGAATCACTTGGCGAGCAGCGCTTTCGCGTCGTCGGCCTGGGGGCCGGGCGAAATATTACGGTCCTGGCAGAACAAGTGGCTCGCTATCTCCCCGAGGTGGTGTCGGTTGAGACGGAGATGGCTGCTCATGATCTGCGGACGCAGCTCTTTCAGCGGGATGTCGATTTGCCGCGCATCCTGATTGGGGAAGCAGGCTTGTGCGAAATTGCCACCCATCCCCAGGCCGACTGTGTAGTCTCGGCTACCGTAGGGGCGGTTGGCTTTGTTCCGACTTTGCGCGCTCTCGAGGCCGGTAAACGTGTTGCCCTGGCCAATAAAGAAACGCTCGTCATGGCCGGCGAACTCATGACCCGCGCTGCCGAGGCCTCAGGAGCAGAGTTGCTGCCGGTTGATTCCGAGCATAATGCCTTGCATCAGTGTTTGCGTGGAGAAGACATCAGCGAAGTACGCCGAATTGTTCTAACTGCTTCGGGGGGCCCGTTTCGCACCAAGAGCAAAAGTGAAATGCAACAGGCAACGGTGGCCGATGCGCTGCGCCACCCCACCTGGAACATGGGTGACAAAATCACCATTGATTCGGCCACCTTGATGAACAAAGGGCTGGAAGTGATCGAAGCCCGCTGGCTGTTTGGCTTTGAGGCCGACCAGATTGGAATCGTCGTTCATCCGGAATCGGTAATCCACTCGATGGTCGAGTTGATTGATGGTTCCGTGATAGCACAGATGGGCGTGACAGACATGCGCCTCGCGATACAGTACGCATTGACGTATCCCCACCGGCATTCCTGCGCCCTGCCGCCGCTGGATTTGACGGCTCTCTCAGCCCTCCATTTTGAGGCACCCGATCCGGATCGCTTTCCCTGCATTGAACTCGCCTACAGGGCCCTGCGCACCGGGGGCACCCTCCCGGCGGCGATGAACGCCGCCAATGAAGTGGCTGTGCAGGCATTTATCGATGGACGCATCTGTCTAACCGACATCCCACTAGTGATTGCCGCAGTCATGGATAGTCACCGCACACGAGCCCTGGCGGACCTCGATACGGTGCTTGAAACCGATCGTCTGGCACGTTTAGCGGCGCTCGCAGAACTAGAGAAACTGGCGCAGACTCCCAATCAATTGGCCGAACGAATGGTTTGACGCCTGCTCGGACGCCGCGTAAACTCAGTTGTGCAACCCAATTTAGCAGGGTTGACTCTGAGTCTGTGTGGCTTTGGTTGCAGTTTCTAGAAAAGAGAATTTGAACGAATGCCTTCTTTAATTGGTGTTTTAGCTTTTATCCTGATTTTAGGCGCGGCGGTCATTCTGCACGAATTTGGCCACTTCATCGTGGCCAAACTTCTCAAAATCCGCGTCGAGACTTTTTCTGTCGGTTTTGGACCCCGGTTGCTTGGCAAGCGCTGGGGCCAAACGGATTATCGCCTGTCAGCGATTCCGCTGGGCGGCTATGTGAAGCTCGGCGGTGATGAATCGAATGCCCCGCTGGAAGGAGCCGGCGCCTCCGATATTCCTCCGGAAGAGATGTTCAACCTTAGGCCCCGGTATCAGCGCATTCTTGTCGCCCTCGCCGGCCCGGTTATGAACGTGCTTACCGCCTTCACTATTCCTTTCGTGGCGGCCCTAATGTTCGGGGTGCCAAATACGCCGGCCCCAGTTGTCAGCTTTGTGGTCAAGCAAGGCGCCGCTGAGGTAGCCGGCTTGAGAGCGGGCGACCGCATTGTCCAGTTCAACGGGGTCGAAAATCCAAAATGGGACAGCATATACGGCGATGGCTTGTTGTCACCGGATCAGGAATTGCCCCTGGTAATAGAACGGAATGGGCAAAGGCTGGCCCTCAATATCAAGCCCACGCCGCGGACGGAGAACGGCGAAACCGCCGGTACTCTGGACTTCGTCCCGGACAATGGCGGAGTTCCGATTGTGATTCACGAAGTAACTCGTGACTCGCCAGCCGCCGCAGCCGGCTTGCAAGCCGGAGACCGGGTGGTGGCCCTGGGTGGCCAACAGGTCAGGAGCGCCGCGCAGGTCACCGGCTATATTCGCGAACACAATAATCAGCCACTGCAACTGACCGTGGAGCGTGGCGGAAAGACAGTCGAGATAAACACCGATTCGCGGCGGCTGGCCAATGGAGTGCTCGGGATAAGTATCGGGGACGAATTCCCGCTGCAAAAAGCCGGCATTGGCGGCGCTGCCAGTTATGCCTATCGCTCGAATGTGGAAATCATCAAACTGACCGGCAAGGCACTGGGCCAGGTGTTCAGCGGCAAGCGTTCGGTGCGCAACACGCTTTCAGGCCCCATCGGTATCTATAAGGTCGCTTCCACCCAGGTTGAAAGATTGGGCTGGGACGGGTTTTTTCAGATGCTGGGATTCTTGAGCCTGAATCTCGGCGTATTTAACTTATTGCCGATACCGGTGCTGGACGGTGGGGCTATCTTTCTCTTGCTAATCGAAGGCGCGCTCGCCGTGATTGGCCTGTCGCTTTCGACCCCGATTCGCGAGCGTATTCAACAAGTAGGCTTTGTGATGGTCATTCTGCTGATGGTGTTCGTGATTTCAAACGATCTGCTGAAGACGTTTTCTCCGGAGCCTGACAGTAAGCCGGCAGCCACGACGCCCGCGAAGTAGCTTTGGTCCGACAAGCCTTAGTTTGTCGTTTGCGCAGCAGAGAGTTCAACTTAGGACCAAACAACAAATGGAAGTTTGTCGGATGTGATGCGAAAAACTCGAGTAGTAAAAGTTAAGGACATTCAAATCGGCGGGGGCGCACCAGTGGTCGTCCAGTCCATGACCAAGACGGACACCGCCGACGTTGCCGCCACAGTGGCCCAGATTGAAGAAATGATGCGGGCCGGTTGCGAGATAGTGCGCCTGGCCGTCCCCGATAATGACGCGGCTATCGCCCTCAAAGAAATCCGCAAACGCGTCCCTGACGTTCCCATCGTCGCTGACATTCATTTCCACTACAAGCTCGCCCTGATGGCCCTTGACGCAGGTATCGACAAACTGCGGTTGAATCCGGGCAACATCGGCTCACAGGAGCGCATTCGCGAGGTAGTACGCGCGACCCAGGCGCGGAAAGTTCCCATTCGCATCGGCGTAAACGGCGGCTCGCTGGAAAAGGATCTGCTGAAAAAATATGGCACGGCGACGCCCGAAGCTATGGTCGAATCGGCCCTGCGCCACATCCAGATCCTGGAAGACCTGGATTTCACCGATATCATCATTTCGCTGAAAGCCTCGGACGTGCACCGGACTGTGGCCGCGTACCGAATGCTGGCCGAGAAGGTCGATTACCCGCTGCACCTGGGCGTCACTGAAGCCGGTACTGCGTTTGCGGGGACTGTGAAGTCGGCCATTGGATTAGGCATTCTCTTGCATGAAGGCATTGGCGATACGATTCGTGTTTCGCTCGCCGCAGAGCCACAGGAAGAAGTTCGCGTCGCCTGGGAAATTCTCAAGTCACTCGAACTGCGCAAGCGTGGGGTCACGGTGGTGGCATGTCCCACCTGTGGGCGGCTCGATGTTGACAACTTCGTCGGCATCGTGACCGAAATTGAAAGACGTCTGGCCCACATTCAGGAGCCGCTCCATCTGTCAATCATGGGTTGTGCGGTCAATGGTCCAGGCGAGGCGCACGACTCGCAACTTGGCGTGACCTTTGGACGTGGCGTCGGCATGATTTTCAAGGACGGCGTGCCCATGCGCAAAGTTGGCGGGGCAGACATCGTCGAGGCCTTTGTCCTGGAGACTGAAAAACTGCTGGCCGAGATCGAAGCAAAAAGGTCCGCCACGGAACCGGAACTTGTAAGCATCACCTAGAAGCAACGAAGTTCCAATTATTGAAGACTGCCCGGTTGGTTAGCCGCGCAGTCTTTTCATTTTTGCGGGTGTTTTTTTCTCGCCGGCCGTTGACATTCTCAATTAGCCAACGCGGAATGCGAAATTGGGCCACCCAAAAGCCATTGACTCCAGCTCTTTCATGGTGATAAATCTACGCCCGTTCATACTGCGTTTATCCGTCCGCCTTTTGCATTAGTCCGATCCCGAGGGGAATCCATTACGAAACGTCCGGCTGCGTAATCTGGAACGCAGGGGAGCGTCGGCTCTTCATCTGGTACCGGTGAAGAAGATGACGCGGGACGAATTCTAAGAGGAGACTCTCATGAAGACAGCTATCGGATTTCGCTTCACGGCCTCTACACTCGCCGCGATAATGTTAATCGCTCCACTGAACGTCGCATCCGTTCCGGGGCCTCCGCCGACTGCCAATGAGTATGACGACGCCAGGAAAGACGCGGAAAAAAAAGTAGCCGCGGCGGATAAGCTGGCGCAGGACTGCGATGAGCTGAAGAAAAAAGCCGCGGCAGCCAAGGCTGCTGCGGCCGCGGCCAGGAAAAAAGCTGACGACCTCCGTAAGGCTGCCGGCGATGCCGCAACGGCAGCGGCAGATGCGGAGAGCGCTTCGGGCGGGGCGGGGAATTACCGGGACGGCAAAGCTGCTGACGCGGCCGACAAAGCAGCAGCCGACGCTTCAAAGGAAGCGGATGACGCCCGTGATAAAGCCCAAGACAACCCGAACGACAAGAAAGCGCAAAAAGACGCCAGAGATAAAGGGAACAGGGCCAACGAGGCAGAGAAGGCAGCTGACCTGGCCGATGCGAAAGCGTCGGATCGCGGCAAAGGTGAGGCTACGACTGCTGCTCGGAAGGCAGCGCGAGCAGCCGAAAGGGCAGCTCGGGCCGCGGAGAGAGAAGCCGCAGCAGCTGAGGCTGCGGCCGCTGGAGCACAGGCCCTGGTCGATGCAGCGGATCCGTGCGGGAGAGTCGATGCTGCGCGTGCGGCCGCCGATGCGGCCATAGCACGGTTCGAGAGGTTGCTCGCAGAGAAGATCCGGAGGACAGGCGGTTCCTCGGAAACAGAAAAGGACACTGCGACGGTCGACGGCTGGAAACAAAGAGTGCATTCGCCACCGCCCAAACAGGGCACTGTGATTCCGGCGGGCCCTCGGGACACAGTCGAGACCGGAAGCGGTAATGGCCTGAAGACCGTCACGTTCGATGCGATTCAGGGCCGCGTCATCGTGAACCTGCCAGACGACATGATGGCCGGCGATACGATTTCCGGAACGGTCATAATCCAGCCGAAACGACAGAGCCAGCCAGAAGTGGACAGGGGTAGCGGTGGTAGATCTTTGCCGCTGGAGTTGCTGTTTGATTTCTCGAAGCCAATCGCTGTCCCGACCACCGGTGGCGTACCCGAACGCTTCACCATAAAGATTCCTGCCAACCTTGGAAATGACACTGCTGAGGCGCAGATCAAGCTGGCACTCAGAAGCAAAGATGGTTCGCAGATCCATACTGCGATGGTGCCAATTTCGTCGGCGCGGAGTTCGGCGGTCGTCGCCGGCAGCGGCCAGGTCGCGCCGCTACTCCCCAACGTCCTGGCCATCGGATCCGATTTCACGCTTCCAACAATAGCCCAGCAGGGACGGCCCGTGGAGATTTCGGGCAATTTCGATGGCAGTTCCCAAAATACGAGATTGCTCGTCGGCGGTGAGGAAATCCCAGTGCTTGCCGAGTCTTCGCACAAAGCTGTGTTCCGAGCCCCCACCAGAGTAACCGGGCTGACTGAGATTGTGGTTAATGAAAGGGGGCAGGAAACTAAGGGCCAGTATCGCAGCGTCGGCGTGAATCTAAGCGCCCCGAAGACAAGGCTGCTCAGGGGCGAGAGCACGACGCTGACTATCGAGGTGTCTGGTTTGCAGGGAATCACAGAGCCAGTTCCACTCCACCTGAGCAAGGGCGGAGTCGTCAACATGGAGGGTGGCGACGCGCAAACGGTGGCAATCAGGCCGGCTGAGGTTCAAGGTAACGGGATCTTCAAGGCTACGCGGACGATTACCGGTCTGCAAGCTGGGGGTTGGAACGCGACGGCCACAGTGGTGATATTTGACATCTGTTTGCAGGATGAGAGCAATGGCAATTCTCTGATTTTCAGTTCAGACACCGGAGACTACGTTTTCTGCGGCTCTGCACCCGGGCTTAATATTGCCATCGCCTCGTTCGACAGTGCGCGCGGAGGCGGCAAGCCGTCGCACCCTGATCTCGATACTGTTTATCCCAAGTTGATCACAAGAACCGGCGCCATCCTCAAAGGCGACTTTCGCTTTAACGAGGGGCGAATTCAGGCACAGGTCGACCGCTTGGCACACACGGGCAGTGCGACGGTGCAGACAACAAATCCGCAAAGAAATTTCACCATTACGGATCGCTACACCAGAAACAACACCTGTGCCTGTCCTGGACCGGAGGGCGTTCAGGGAAATGAAGCCGAGCAACCGCCGGTGGCAGAGACGACACCGTCTGCCACTCCTGGTGGCACGAAATTGTCCGGTTCAAATCGCAAGGTGAAGGCGATCGATCTCGAGGGGCAGACAATCCACATAGAAGGTTCGCCGCAACCGGGTGTCAAAGGACTTTGGCACATCAAGATCAAGACACGGTTGGATGCTACCTCCGAAGTTTTCATCAAGTCTGACGAGATGCCTGCGCTCAAGTTCTGCGATTGGATCAAGGTGAGTAAAGCACACGATGGCTTCAGCGATCCGTCTATTGACTCGTACGAGAAGACTGACGATCCGACGCCCAAGCCCCCGCCTACAGGGCCCAGGCCCGCCGATAATGCAACGCCGCCAGCGAAAGTCACGCCGATGCCTACGCCGGAGGCGCCGCCAACGCCGCCCACAAATCCCCCGGGTGATACCACTGCGAGAGAATGTGATCCCGAGGGCGCAAAAAAAACCGAGGCAAGGACAGAAGTGACCTGCGAGCTAAGCGACGCCGCGGTGACCAAGTACGGAATCAGCCCCGAGGGTGAGGTGTTGATGAATATCTTCGGAGCGATCATGAAAATTGCAGGCGCAGGCAAAGGGGTAAAGCTTGGCGAAAAGATAACCGGCGCCTTTTCCACTTCGGCACTGCGACATATCTACGTCAAAGTAAAGAAGACGACGACCACGTACAAGGACCTTTACATCTGCGAGCATGGCAAATGGGTCTTGAAGGGTCAGGATGGGGCTCCAACGTCCGAGACCAGTGAGTCCGGATGGATAAAACTGATGAACACTAACAATGGCGGAACCGATTATTGGTTGGCGGGTGATTCAACTGGAGATGTTGAAGCGGGGGTGTCTCTCGCGAAACAGTCACTTGGCTGCCCGTAGGAAATCGCTGAGAAAGAAACTAACTTTGAACTGAGATTTGTGGAGGATTCGGCGTTGTGTTTGTGCTGGCTCAAGCGGAGCGCGTTATGGAGCAGGCTGAAATGATGAGGATCTAATTCAAGCAGGTGCGCTGAGGGTTTTCTAGGTGGATGCGGCCAGCGAGAGAAACAGCGCGTCAGTAGCTACCTTACGGTTGATGTTGACTTCCAGTTGTTCGCGCAAAGTTTCGGTTTCGGCAATCCAGCGGGCCGCGTTCCGGCTGTCAATCTTATCTGCAATGCTGCCGAGCTCCTGCCGCAAATCTTCATTGACAATTTCTCTCGTCCCCAAACTCAGCCTCCAGGCGTCACGAACCAGCCCCTCGAAAATGTCCAGCATCTCTTCATAATCGTCTTTGTACCTGACACTGTTCAGCTCTTCAGCCACGCTCAGGAGTTGCTGGCGATCCCCTGTAAGCGCGAGCGCTTCCAGTACGCGCATCATGACGGCCCGGTGCGCTTGATAATCTTCCAGATCACTCTTTAAGGCCCTGCCAATACTGCCGCCGGCAAGTCGAGCCCGCAAAGGGGTCTCCGAAGCTTTTGCAGTCTTGCTGCTGGCCAGGTACTCCTCCATTTCCGCGATACTGAGCGGAGCAAAGCGAACCATTTGACAACGTGAGCGAATCGTTTCCAGAAGCATCGCGGGACGTGAGGTAATGAGTATCAGGTGAGATGTAGCCGGCGGCTCTTCCAGCGTCTTTAAAATGGCATTGGCTGCCTCGTCATTCAACTTGTCGGCATCATCAATCAGAAACACGCGCGCCTTTCCTTCGAAGGGGCGATAGTTGGCCTCGCGTTCGATAGCCCGCATCTGTCCGACCTTGAGAACGCGTTTCGGGGGCACGACCATGGCCACATCCGCATGATCAGTACGGATCAATTCGTTCCAATCGTCAGACTTATCACTTTGCGGAAAATTGAACCTGGCAATGCGAAGACAGGCTGGGCACTCGTCACAGGCTTCCACACCGCGTGGTGCGCGACAATTCAACGCTTTCGCTAGTTCGAGCGCAAAAAGCTTCTTGCCCACACCCTCAGCACCGACAAACAGGAGCGAGCCGGGCACGCGTCCGGATGCGAGAATCCGGATGAGGAGCTTCTTTATGCCTTGATTGCCCGCCAGCTTATTGAACATGATTCATTGTCCTGACAATCTTAAGATTGTCGTTATTTCCTGAAAGGATCTTCAGTGCGAAGCTTCCTTCCGTGCAGCGACAAACTAAAGTGTGGCGGAAGCCTTCTTCCGCTTTTCAAGGAACTCGTTGACCAGCGCCTTTACCCGCGCATGAGTTTCCTCCACTGACCCTTCGGTATTAACGATTTTGACGCGCTCAGGTTCGGCCGCCGCGATCTCGAGATAGGCAGCGCGCACCCGGGTACGAAAGTGGACATCTTCAGCATCAAGCCGATCGGTCTGCTTCTTTTCGACGGTGCGGCGCCTGGTCCGGTGCCCGCCTTCAGCGACCGTGAGATCAAACAGTAAGGTTAAGTCAGGCTTCAGTCCCTCGGTGGCCAGCTCGACGATTTCTTTAATCAACTGCGGCGAGAAGCCGCGCCCGGCCCCCTGATAAGCGACAGTGGCATCGGCGTAACGATCGGAAAGTACGATGCGACCAGACTCCAGCGCCGGCCGCAACAGTATGCGCACATGTTGTGCGCGATCCGCGGCAAAGACCAGCAGTTCGGTGAGTGGGTCCACGTGTTCCTGCGAATCCAGCAGGGCGCTGCGCAGGCGAATTCCCAACGGCGTGCCGCCCGGTTCACGCGTGCTGATAACGTCGTAACCCGCCATCTTCAGATGGCTGGCGAGCAAGCGCAGCTGGGTTGACTTACCGCTGCCGTCGATCCCTTCAAAGGTAATAAAAATGCCGCTCACTCGCTCTCCTCGACGTAAAATCTCTGGAATTGGCGTACGCTTCTCCGTCGGGCATTGCTGGCCTCGCCCTCAGTTAACTGCAAAAATCTTAATCAACGAGTCAGGATCCGGATGGAGCATCGCTTTGAGGCGGGGCTTCAAGCTGCGGAACTTCGGCTGGCGCACCACGCAGTTCGCCCAGCGGGCGCCTGACGACGGTTATCGTCGAGATGGCATGCTTAAATATCAGTTGCTCCTGCGAGGTTGATTCCAGCAGCACTGAAAATTTGTCGAAGCTGCGTATCTTACCGACAAGTTTTGCTCCGCTTAGCAGATAAATGGTGACACCAATCTTTTCGCGTCGGACCGTATTCAAGAATGCGTCTTGAATATTCTGCGGCGTGGACTTTCCATCGCTCATGACCCACCTAGCCAAAACTAAATTAGGGGATTTTAGATTACATCAGGCGCTATCCCCTGACAAGGGAGAGGCAGCCGGCAAGTTGGGGTTGTTTGCCTGGCGCGGGCCCTTATTCCAGGCAAAGCAGTATTTGTGTCCCAAACAAAGCGTGTCAGCGCGCCCAAAGGCTGTTTGTGCCGCGCGCGAGTACTGCGTTGAGCACTCGTTCCTGCACTTCCGGCTGATCGCCAAAACCTTCAAACCACTCCACGTCCGGCTCATGGCGAAACCAGCTTAACTGCCGTTTTGCGTAGTGCCGTACGTCCAATCTGGTTTGTGCCACCGCGCCCGCCAGGTCGCGTTGGCCTTGCAGGTATTCAACGACTCGTCTGTATCCATGCGCCCCTAACGCGTTAGACTGTGGCGGCACCCCTTGCGCCAGCAATTTCCTGACTTCTTCCACGAGCCCGGCTGCGAAATGCTCTTCCGCCCGCTCATTAATGCGCCGGTAGAGTTCAGCTCGTGGTGGGTTAAGAGCCAAGATCCGCAGGCGCCTGACACTCTCGGGAGGTTCTGGCCGCAGGTCTTTTTGCGCGGACAACGATGCGCCTGTCTGCATGTACACTTCGATCGCCCGTTGCACCCTCGGCCAATCGCGCGCGTAGAGCTTGTTCGCCGCGTCGCGATCCAGACGTTGCAGAATGCGATGAAGATGCTCTGCCCCCCGCCGCTCGCGAATCTGGTTAAGTCGTCGCCGCAATTCAAGATCGGTAGGTGGGCTGACGAAGAAGGGCCGGCGCAAGGCACGCAGGTAAAAGCCAGTGCCTCCTACCAGCAATGGCACTCGACCGCGAGTTTCGATCTCGTCGATAGTGGCTGCCGCCGCCCGGGCCCATTCACCCGCAGTGTAGTTAACCTGCGGTGGTATGAAATCGATTAAGTGGTGCGGCACACCCTGACGCTCAGCCAGGGGTACTTTGGCGGTGGCGATTTCAATGCCCTGGTAAACCTGCACCGAGTCGCAGTTAATAATCTCTCCCTGCAGTCGCTGTGCAAGTGTGATTCCGAGCGCGCTCTTGCCCGAGGCGGTGGGCCCAACAACCGCTATGATTGGCTTTGCTTTCGGCTCGGAACTCACGCGAATAAAAAGCGATAGCAGATGACGATCCAGATAGCCGCGAGCAATAAGAGTGCTCCGATGATCTGGGCTCGAGAGAAGCGCATTTTTCCCGGTTTCGATAATCGCGAACTCGCCGTCTGCGGGCCGACGGGCTGTGACCACAAAGCACTCGAATCTGAACCGGAGGGCTAATACATTCGAGTCAGTTCAATCCCTGTGTAGTACGCTTGCAGGATTTTTTCGTAGCTCCAGCCCTGGCGGGCCAGACCATAGGCGCCCACCTGACAAAGTCCCACACCATGGCCCCAGCCGCGTCCGGTGAAAATATAGGCGGTCACACGCCCCTCTGAGTCGTACCTCTTTTCAACTACGAAGAGCTGTTCCCGCAACCCCAGAGCAGAACGAATGCGGCCCCCACGTACGTGAGCTATACCTTCGCTTCCCATTACCTGGAGGTCGGTTGCGCGTCGCGAGGCACCTCGGGCAATCACGCGCAAGTCGAGCAGGGAGCCGATACCCTGCGCTGCGCGTCCCAGCCGCGCCCTAACCGCGCCCGGCGTTAATTCAACGGTCCAGTTGGAAAAGGGCGAAAAGCGATCGGCCGCGGCGCCGTTAGGAGCTGGTCGCACTTCCAGATAGTCAACGGCGCCGTAATTATCGAGATGAAAAGTTACCGGCTCTCCACCCACCAGAATAACGGAGCGCGTGGCATAGATTTCTTCGCCGAGCTGGCGAAACAGATAAGCATTGCGGCCGACTTTAAATGGCTGGTCCTTGCCTTTGGCTGAACGCAGAACCAATGAGCCGTCAGCGGCGGGACGCGCCGTGCCTTTTTGCATTTGCAGCAAACCGCGGGTTTCGAGCAGGCGAGCTATGGCACGCAGCACGCGCCCTCTGGTCATGATCTCTCTCGCGTGCAGACGCGCATCCGGAAAGACCGACAAGTAACCATCGCGAACCAAGAGCGCGACGTCCGCCCGATTGGGCGCGGGCACTTCACTGGCGTCACGAACTGCGCAGTAGTACTCAACATCCGCATCATTCAGCAGCGTATCGGCACGACTTTCACCAAAAACAGCGAGGCTCAGGGCCGTGGCGAACCCAGGCGGGCGATTTGCGTCCTCGCCAGTCGGCACGACAGGTTGATGGGCCAGGGCGGCAACAGAGCCAAACCAACTCCGGAGTTCGCCCATGGAAACCGGCGCCGATAGCCAGGAATCGGATATGCGCGCGGGCAGCATTCCAAAGTTGTGAACGGAAAGCATGGCCACCAGGCGGGCCAGCGGCACGTGTCCTTCTTCCTTAAACTCAGCCGGCTCCCGTGCTGATTGAATAGTGAAAGAATCCAACTTCGTCCGGCCTTCAATCGAGCATTCGCGCCCACGCAGGTAGGGAACTTCGCTGACGAAAATGTTTACCGCATCTTCCGTACGTCCCCCACAAGTCGAGGTGTAGAGAGCGTTGATTGGTTGCCCTTCGTAAGTCGCGACCAGGCCGCGGGTGCCATCTACGGCGCGGGATGAGAGCGGCTGCTCTGAACTCAGGCCCCGATAGACCTGCGAGCGAGTGGTCGGCAAAAGATCAAAACCCTGCGACATGAACTGCCCGCGATTCTTGATGGCATAGGTACGGGCGGCAATGGCCTGGGCCTTAAGGGCCTCCAATTGTGGGTAACCCCCAGGTGAGAGCTCATTTGCGACTACGCCGCGAACGTAATCTTCCAGCCCAATCACGTTGACAACCGTCAGTAACCCGCGGCTGTTGGCGAAAATCTCGACACGCCCGCGATACGGCTTATCATTGAAACGGACCGGCGCCTTGTTTTCATCGTCAGAGGCAAACAATACCGGCGCGGTAGAACTGAAGAGTTTGGCTGCAGTCACCGATGATGCCACCAACTCGCGTGTGGCAATACTTGAACGCGCGGCGAGGCGAACAGCTGGATTGTTCGTACGGGTAGACTTTCCTGGATCCGGGTCTGTCTTTGCTGGGGTCGACGCTCTTGGCTCGGGCGTGAAAGAGCCGACGGTTCGGGTGAGCGTTGCTGGTTGCCCGTTTCGAGTTGAATCAATCGGCGGCGACGGACGCTTTGCGGCCTCGGAATCTGAGTTATTGCCGGCCCGCGACTCGAGATCAACTATGGTGGCCACAAAACCCGCTTCATCAAGTCGCGTTTGTGCCTGCTCAGCTTCTTCGCGAGAGCGTCGCCCGCCTATTAGCAGTCCCCAAGTTTCAGTTTCGGCATCGAACACAAGTTGCGATTTTTCTGCCGTTGCCTCGCGTATTAATTTGGCTTGCTCCTCAGCCTGTGCGCGCGAGCTCAACCCGGCAACCCTGACCAGGAAGGTCTCCGCCATGACCGGCATTGGCGCCAGCAAATGTGATTCAACCCGCACCCGCGCGACCCCCAGCGGCACAAAGGTTTCTGCGAAGTCAGTTGCGCTCAGCAGTCCGGCATTGGTTGAAACGGTGGCCGTGCGCACATCAGTTGCCAGGGCGATGCGCATGATTGGCTCCGCGCCATTTAGCACGCCATGCGTTGCGTCAACCCGAGTGATTGCAGTCTCGGGAGCGCTCCATTCCTTAGCGGCCGAACGGGACGACGTGTCTGCATCCAAGACTTCAACCGGTGTTCGATTGTTGGGTTGAGCCTGAGTACGGCGGGGGCGCATCTCTTCGCGCCTATCCTGTTGGGCCAGCACAAAGCTGGAAACAGAAATCGAATAAACGACCACCAAGACAATTGCTCTGGCAGGGAACCTTAACATCAGGCGGAAGTCCTCGGCGATGAAATCTCGGGGCCGCAAGGCAATAGTACTACAGATGCCCCGCATTGAGATTCATTATTAAGCGAGGTCGTCCAGTGTGTCCCCCGGCAGAAGCTCGCAGGGCCTCTGTCCTCTGCGGAAAATACGAGCTCCCGACGGGCCCTTTAAGATTGACGAGCCGTGCTCGACGCGCACCATCGCACCCTCCCTGAGTCCGACCACAGCGGTATCGTTTTCTTCAAGGAATTGCAACAGTCGCTTCTCACGAGTCTCGCCCTGGTGTGTCGACTTCGGATCGGGGTCGAGGTAATGCGCATTAATTTGAAAAGGCACCAGGGCGAGCGCGATGAATGATGGAGGTTGTACGATTGGCATGTCGTTGGTGGTCCTAATCGTGGGGGCCGCCACCACGGAGCCGGCACTCGATCCGATGTACGGCATTCCTTCCTCGACGCGACGGCGAATTGTTGCGAGCAGGTCAGACCTATACAGGTTCAGCAAGAGTCGAAAGGTGTTGCCGCCGCCGATGAAAATTGTTTCTGCCTCGAGGACCGCCCGGCGGGGATCCGTGGCCGTGTGGATGGACGTCAACTCGTACCCCATCTTTCGAAACCGATCACCCGCCGTGTTGGCGTAGGCTGCATGATCGTAAAGGGCATAGGGCACAAACAGGACGCGACTCGTCGACTTACCCAGGAAATCTCGAATCTCCGGTTCAGCGTGATCCAGATAGCCGCTACCGTAGAGTGTGGAGTTGCTAATCAACAGCAGTCGTTTGTTCGGGTCCGGGGTGGTCATAATCTCTATCTTGGAGCGAAAAATCCGCTCTCAGGGGGGGTTACTGGTTTCTTAGGCCCTGGAGGCATCTTGGCGATGCGAGTCGTTCAAGCCTGAGACAGGACGGCGGTAATTAACGCTACGGCAGTTGCTGAGGGCGCTACAGCACTTTCGCGATGGGGCAGGACTTCGAACCGGACGCGGCGAATGTGACGCCGGTCAACCCGTTCCACTGTAAAACGTCCTCCGTTGTATTCGATAGAGTCCCCCACGTTCAGCAAGCGACCCGCCTGGTCCATCAGAAAGCCAGCCAGGGTGGTGTAATCCGAGCGCTCGGGGAGATGAAGTTGCAATGCCCGGTTAGCATCGCGAACCGCCAGCATTCCGTCAAGCAGGTATTGTTCGCCGTCCTTGACGATTTGAGACCGCAGCTCTTCATCATATTCATCATTGATTTCGCCCACGATCTCTTCGAGCAGATCCTCCAGGGTGATGATTCCTTCCATTCCGCCATGCTCATTTACGACACAGGCTAGATGAGCGCGCGTCTTTTGCATCTCTTTCAAAACGGCACCGAGGAGCGCACCTTCAGGTATGAAGACGGCCGGGTGCAGTAATTCCTGAAGGGCGAATGTGAGACTCTGGTTTTCAAGATAGGGCTCTAAATCTCGTCGGAACAAAACGCCTACCACGTCATCGATTCTATTGCTGTAAACAGGCATGCGCGAATAACCGAGTCCGCGAAAGGCCTGCCGCGCTTCGTCCAAGGTGGCGCTTAGAGGTAACGCCGACACCGCGGTCCGCGGGATCATGGCCTCGCGAACGGTGGTGTCCGCAAAGTCAAAGACTCTGTTTATCAATCTCTTTTCGTCGCCTTTTAGTTGTCCGCTCTGATGCGATGCCTCAATGAGTTGCCGTAATTCGTTTTCAGTGTAAATTGCGGCGTGATCTCCTGAGGGGTGAAGCCCAAAGAGGCGGACGGTGCGTGTTCCGGCCCAATCCAGCAGTCGTATGGGCCAGCGAAAGCACCTGTAGAAGAGTCGCAATGGGGGCGCTATCGCGAGTGCAATCTTTTCCGTCCTTTCGAGGGCCAGAGTTTTGGGAGCTAGTTCGCCGATCACGATATGCAGAAAGGTGATGATTGTAAACGCGAAGGTGAAGGCTATCGTGTGTAACCAGGCCTCGGAGACTCTTCCTTCCAGAGGCCCCTCCAGCAGGTGAGCAAAAGCGGGCTCGCCGATCCATCCCAGCGCCAGCGAAGCCATCGTGATGCCCAATTGGGTTGCTGAAATGTATGCGTTAAGGTGATCAAGCAGATCAAGAAGCAACCGCGCGCGCCGGTTTCCTGCTTCGGCCAGAGCGGTAATCCGTGATCGCCTCACGCCGACGAGCGCAAATTCCGAGGCCACGAAAAAGCCGTTTGCCAAAACCAAAAGAGCTACGATAAAGATATACAGAGCTGTCAGCACGAATTCTTATGCTAGATGGTCGTCGCCTCGTCGTCAATTATGCTTCATGTTCTCTGCTCGCCGGACACATCCGTGGATTACCTCAGGAATCCGGTTTGTCACGACTTACCAAACTTCTGCGTAATCGGCCCGCCCCTAACATTGATCTTCCCCCAAACAATGAACCTGTGATATAGACGCTAGACCCCGCAAGCGCAATGGCATTGGAGCTGAGTGTCGTGTCCCCGGCTGAGAAGGATCTGCCGTTAGAGGGAAGGTGCATTGATGAACCGGAGAACTCTCGCAGGTTTTTTCTTGTCCCTGATGTTACTCGCGGCGGGTAGTTGCCTGCCCAAACCTCCGGCCGAAGGTGGCGGTCTCAATATTACGGTCTATGGCTTTTCGGTGATGAAAGAAGCGCTGGAGAAGTCGATTTATCCGGCCTTCGCTGCCAAATGGAAACGAGAGCATGGCCAGGACATTCACTTTACCTCGTCATTCGCCGGGTCAGAGACCATTACGAATCAAATCCTGCAGGGCGTTGGGGCCGAGATCGGAATTTTTTCAATTGACCGCGATCCCATGCGCCTAAAGGATAAGGGGTTTATCACAAGTGATTGGCACGCCCTGCCGCACCAGGGAATTATCAACCGGACTCCGTTCATTATTCTGGTGAGGAAGGGTAATCCAAGAGGTATTAATGATTTTGCTGATCTGGCCAAGCCGGGCGTGCGCTTGATTCATCCCGATCCGATCAGCTCCGGCGGCGCCCAGTGGTCCATCCTGGCCATCTTTGGTTCGGAACTAAAACTCTCTGAAAAGCAAACCGGGCAACCAGACAAGGCACGTGCGCTGCAAACTCTTCAGGCTGTTTGGAAGAATGTAATCTCCACTCCCGGATCGGCACGCGAGGCACGCACAACCTTTGAGCTTGGAAATGGTGATGCGCTCGTTACCTACGAACTCGAAGGGCTTTTGATGAAGGAGGCTAATTCACCAATTCAGATAATCGTGCCGCAGGCGACTATCTTCAGTGAGCATCCCGTCGCCATAATCGATCGCAACGTGAAGCCCGAGAAACGCCCTGTGATCAATGCCTTTTTGCAATACCTCTGGAGCGACGAGGTGCAGCGGGCGTTTGTCCAATATCATTTCTACTCGGTGACCAACGAAGCCTTCAATGAAAATAACAGAGAGTTCGGACATATCGAGATGCCTTTTGGTGTTGACTATTTCGGGGGTTGGGTCCGGGCTTACCCCGAGGTGATTGAGCAGATTTTCCGCGATCAGGTGCAAAGAAGAGGTAAACGGTGAGCAGAAGCCTGAGCCAAATACAGTGACACCCTACCCGTTTAGATTGTTTTGCGCTACGTTTTAGCCGCGTTTGCGGCTCAAGTTCCGGTTACAATTGACGCTAGCCTGATGAGTTCTATAATTCCAACCATGCGACATGTACGCGGCTTTGACGTCGCACGACCGCTGAGCATCGGCATGTTGATGTTCATGATGCTGCCGCTCGTGTTCCTACCGCTGCTGTCTATCTTTATCTTTGGAACCAGCAAGGGACTTGCAAGCTTTTGGTCCGCCCTGACTGCATCTGAGGCGGTATTTGCGCTCAAGCTTTCGCTGGTCACCAGTTTTTGGGCGACTGTATTTAATGTAGTGTTCGGGTTGTTCGCCGCCTATGTAATCTCGCGCCATAATTTTTGGGGGCGAAACGCACTCATCGTCACCATCTCTTTGCCGACTGCGATACCCACGGCCGTGGCAGGATTTGCTTTGCTGTTGTTGTGGGGGCCTTACGGTACCCTGGGAAGACTCCTGGCCCCACATGGCGTACAGGTGATGTTTACCGCTGGTGCGATCATCTTGGCAAATATTTTCGTCACCTTCCCGCTCGCTTTTGGGGTTATTAAACCTGTCTTCGACACCATGAACCGGTCCCTTGAAGAAGCATCCGCAACGATTGGCGCGACCCGGTGGCAGACCTTTTGGCATGTGACGATGCCATCGCTGCGTGGCGCAATCGTCTCCGGCGCGCTGCTTACTTTCGCGCGCGCAGTAGGTGAATTCGGCTCTACAATTCTGGTCTCCGGAAATCTTGCCGGGCGTACGCAAACAGCGCCCCTGTATATTTTCGCCAAGTTCAACGAAGGCCAGATCGAAGCGGCAAATGCAATCGCCATCGTGTTAGCATTGTTCTCGTTCCTGATTTTCAGCGTGCTGTTCTTTGCGCGGGAATGGCTGGATGTTGATTGATACTCCGGTGTATTCAGTTTCGCGATTGTCGCGCAGGCTCGGAACTGTGCTGGCTCCGAGCTTGACCGGAATTGCGATATTGAAGATTGCCGGCTTTTAGGGAATTAATGATATGGCAGCGAGTGCGGCTAAAATAGTCCCCAGAATGACTCCAGTCGACGTTCCGAGCTCGGAAGCGCCTCAACCCGCAGCCAGTGTGCGTGCTCTTAGCAAGCGCTTCGGGCAGACGCCCGTGCTCGAAGACATTTCTTTCGATGTTGCTGAAGGAGAAGCACTGGTATTGCTGGGCGCTTCGGGCAGCGGCAAGACCACGATTCTGCGTGTCATCGCCGGACTTGAACAGCCTTACACCGGTAAGATTATCCTGCATGGTAAGGATGTGACCGAGCTGCCGGCCCGTGAACGCGGGGTAGGAGTCATTTTCCAGTCTTATGCTTTGTTTCCGAAGATGACCGTGGAAAAAAACATCGGTTACGGGTTAAGAATCCGCCGCCGGCCGCGCAAAGAGGTAAAGAAGACAGTTAATGAGTTGCTGGCACTGGTCCAGCTTGAAGAGCACCGGAAAAAATATCCATCTCAACTCTCTGGCGGTCAGCAGCAGCGAGTGGCGATTGCACGAACTCTCGCATACAAACCCGAGGTCCTGCTCTTTGATGAACCTTTCGGTGCACTGGACGCGCAGACAAGAGTGCACCTGCGGCGCGAGATACGTACGCTGCTGAAGAAGGTGAATGTGCCCGCGATTTTCATTACCCACGATCAGGAAGAAGCACTGGAGCTGGGCGATCGAATTGCGGTGATTAATACCGGGCACATCGAACAGATCGGGACGCCGCAGCAGATTTACAACCACCCAGCTACCGAGTACGTGGCTACTTTTCTGGGAGCCGCAAATATTCTGGAGGCGGTGTTTCGGGGAGATCGCCTAGAGATTTGTGGCGCTCTTATTGCCGCTGAGGTAGACCGTAGTCGTTTCCGTGATGGTCAACCGGTGAAAGTAGCCTTTAGACCCGAGGATGTCCTGCTCAGTAAGACAGACAACTTTGCGAGTGGCGTCTGCCGGCTGTCACAGGGAACCGTAGAAGAGATAGGCTTCGCGGGCGCTTACGAACGCCTGAGTATTCGCCTCGATTTGATGCCGGACCAGTTTGATATGGACCGCGAAACGGCCTTCTACTTGACTACCGAAACGCCTGACAATCCCACCACGAGGCCTATCATCGCCACTCGCACAAAGCCCGAAGCCAGGGCGGTGAAGTTGAAAGCGGGAGACCGCGTAGTCGTAGGCCTCTCTTCTTTTACTGTTTTGCCTTTTCCCTCGCGGCGCAGCGAAGCGAAATAGCAAGGCTCAGACGCTTGATTCCCGAACCCTGAGGGCGGTGACTGCCAGGCTGTGGAACTGGCGCCGCACCTCGTTGATGTTGGCAAAGGGCAAGGCGCGCGCGTGTGTGCGGTTCGTCAGCAGGATGAAAACTTGTTGCGCTTCCGCATCGATCCAGCAACTGGTGCCGGTGAAACCTGCATGACCAAAACTGCGGGGCGAGAGATCGGGGCCCGCAGATGATTCCGGCGACGATGCCAGCTTCCACCCTATTGACCTGTCCTCCTCCAGCCCTTTGGTAAAGTTGGTGCGAAAAAGAGCGCAGGTTTCGGAGTTGAGCAATTCCGTTTGCTCGGCAATAAATTGCCGCGCGATTTGTAACGTTTCTGATGCGCTCGAGAATAGTCCCGCGTGCCCTGCTGCTCCGCCGAGAAAATAAGCATTGCCATCGTGCACTTCGCCCCAAATCAAACGGTCGCGCCAGAAACCATATTGAAGCCCCATCTCCTCGCATGTCTGTCGCTCGAAACTGTTGCCCGCTTCACAAGCCGCGATGCCCGTTCGCCGTGCGCTTTCGGGATTGAAAAATGTTTGCTTCAGTTTTAAAGCGGCGAAGATTTCGCGCTCAGCCAGAGCTGCCAACGTCACCCCCGTTATGCGCTCAAGTAAGCGACCCAGGGTAATGAAGCCAAGATCGCTGTAGACGACTCGCCCGCCGGGGGGATATTCAAGGTCAAGGTTTGCGATGGCGGCAACCGCCGCGTCGGGGTTACCGGCAGTCAAAACGTAAAGTGGTCGCCAGGCCGGGAGCCCGGAGGTGTGCGTCAGCAGTGACCGAATGGTAATCACTTGTTTGTCTGTACGCTCAAACTCCGGCAAATAATGCAAGACTGAGCTGTCGAGAGTGAGCTCCCCTGATTCGATACGGCGGGCGCAAAGCAGGCCCGTGATCAAAGGTTTGGTCAGCGAAGCAAGATCGTAAATCGTCGCCAATGTCGCGGGGATTTGATCGGGCTGATGCACAGCGTAGCCGTGGGCCCCGGCAAAAACTATTTGACCGCGTTCGGCGACGAGATAGACTGCGGAAGGGAAGTCCTCTGCGTCAACGCGCTCGGACAGCAAAGCTGAAATTGATGGGTCAGTTTTGATTTTTTGGCTCATACCGGCCAGGCTGGTGCCCCAGCAATATTAATCAGCCTGGTTCGCTTTGGAAATAACGAGTCCGGAGCGGGCGGTATGCTCGTGAATCTTTTCCAACGCTCGCAGCGCCAGCGCCAGCGCGCGACGTCCATCTGCCCCCGGGATCGGACAGATTATCTTGCCTTTCGCCGCCTCAAAGAACGCTTTTATCTCAGTGCGCAGGGGCTCGACCTTTTGGACTTCGAGTTCTTTTGTATGTACTCCCGGCCAGACGCCGTCGGCCGTTGGTGGCGCCAGGCTGCTGATAGTAGCGCGATTGGTGGCATAGTCGACGGCCACGTAATCATGTGGCTGAAAGAAGCGCATCTTACGGATCTTTTCCGTGCCGACTCGCGAAGCGGTGATATTCGCCACGGCGCCGGTAGCAAATTCAAGCCGAACATTCGCGGCATCGACCTTGTTCGTTAAAATCGGAATACCCACAGCGTGCAGACCTGTCACCTCAACATCTTCGCCAACCAGCCACTGCACTATGTCCAAGTCATGAATCATCAGATCAAGCACTACGTCGATGTCCAAAGAGCGGGCAGTAAATTCACCGATCCGGTGAATCTCAAAATAAACCGGGTTGTGGACTTGCGGTCGCAACGCCAGCAACGCCGGATTAAAGCGCTCCAGTTGTCCAACCTGAAGAATTGCGCGGCCTCTCTGCGCGGCCGCGATCATCTGGTCTGCCTCCTCCAGAGTTCTCGAGATGGGCTTCTCTACCAGCACGTGCATCCCTGCTTCAAGCAAGCCACAGGCGATCTCGCAATGTGCCTCGGTGGGAACGGCGAGGCTGACGGCCTCGACACGCCCCAGCAACGTCCGCCAATCCAAAGTCCATTCAACCTGACGTTCGTCGGCGATGGCCCTGGCTGTGCTTTCCGACAGATCGCAAACAGCAACGAAGGTTGAAAGAGTTTCGGCAGCTAGATTCGCATGAATGCGTGCATGTTGGCGGCCGAGGTGACCCACGCCGATGACTGCGGTACGTAATGGCATAGTTTCGTAGTGGTCAGTTGTCCGCAAAACGTCCTTGGGGCTTTGTACATTCATCTTTGTACTTGGTACTTTGACAAAGCTCAATGTGCCGAGATCAAACGATGACCGCTGACCACCTGGAGTGTACTTGCAACCTTTGAAGCTTACCAAACGGGCGTGGCTGTTGCTGTTGCTCGGTGTTACTGCTTTTTATCTCTACGGTCTGGGCCGCTTGCCATTGGTTGGGCCAGACGAGCCACGCTATGCACAGGTCGCGCGCGAGATGTTTCTGCGCCATGACCCAATCACCCCTACCCTGGGTGGACACCCCTGGTTCGAAAAACCGGCGCTGCTCTATTGGATGATGATGGGGAGCTTCCGCCTCTTTGGCGTTTCGGAGTGGTCAGCGCGGCTGGGCCCGGCGCTGGCGGGGTTGCTGACCATTGGCGCTCTTGGCTGGATCGCCTATCTGGTCGAACGTAGGCAGCAAAGCGAATTTGAGAATTTCAGCTTTTTCAGCACTTTGGTTATCTCTTCCAGTGGCGGCTTGATCGTTTTCTCGCGCGGGGCGAGTTTTGACATTGTGCTCACCATGACGATTACGCTGGCGCTTTGTCTTTTTCTTGCCTCTGAAATCAGCGAGAAAGGGCGTTACTGGCTGCTCGCGGGGTTCTACTGTTTTATCGGCATGTCGTTGTTGGCAAAAGGGCTGGTGGGCATCGTGCTTCCTTTCGGAGTGGTCACCGCTTTTTATTTGCTGCTCAGAAAACTTCCGGATCGCAAGGTCTTTGTAAGTCTACTTTGGGGAGTGCCGCTCGCCGTGGGCGTCGCTGCGGTCTGGTATGGTCCAGTGATCGCGCGCCATGGCTGGGTCTTTATTGATCAGTTTTTTATCCAGCATCACTTCGCGCGTTATCTATCCAACAAGTACCAGCATCGACAGCCCCTTTATTACTACGGACCGGTCATGCTGATGTTGAGCCTGCCCTGGACGCTATTTTTGGTTGAAGCGGCCATCAAGGTGAAGGAATGGAGCTGGACTTCCGTTGAGCCGGCCAACAAGACACGCGTGTTTGCGTTGGCATGGTGCCTGGTTCCGCTCATCTTCTTCTCTTTTTCGGGATCGAAACTGCCGGCCTACATTTTGCCCGCGCTTCCGGCAGCTGCCCTGCTTTCTGGCGAACGTTTGAACCGCTTTGTTTCGGGCTCCCCTGGCAGCTTGACCATGCGGTTGACGTCCGCCCTGGTCGTGCTCTTGTCAGTGGCCGGGATCATCTATGCCCGACAGTCTCATCAGCTCACGCTGTCGAGTGCGCTTGCGATCCTGGCGCCGGTCGCGTTGCTTGGTGCTCTGAGTTTGATTTTCAGTCGCCGGCGCCGGCTGGCTGTGTTGCTGCTGGCGCTCATACCTTTCGTAGGTAGCGTACTAACCCTCAGCCTTGCGGTGGATCGATTTGCTTCGCCGCAGTCAGTACGCGATTTGTTCAAACAAGCCGATGCGCGGGGTTACGCCGCGGCGCCGGTATTTATGTTCAGCCGCATTGAAAGAACCTCAGAATTTTATGCGGCAGGGAGGGTAGCTTACGGCCCTGACGGCGAGCCGCATAAATTTGAAACCGGGGATGAAGTAGCTGCCGAGGCGCGCAGGGTGAAAGCGCCTTTGTTAATTGTCGCCCCACTCGGATCAGCTGGGCGCCTGCAGAATCTTCCCGGAATTCAAACGCTGACTATTGCGGATAATGGCAGGATCGCCTTAATGGCTGTCACTGCAAAGTAGGCGCTGGAGCTATGTCGCGCAGACTGTGATCAAAGAATTCAATCACGCGCCGATCGTAACCTTCCCCCTGCTCTCCAGTGGCCGAAGGCAGGCTTAAACCCGTCAAGGGCAGATCAGTTTTGACTTCGACATTGCTGGCGCGGGGAAAGCACTGCGCGAGGCTTGCCGTGGATTCTCGCAGGTATCCAGCATCAGTACCCGACAACAAGAGCACCCGCTGACTCGGGAGTGACGCCGCCAGTGAACATGAACTGGCGTTGTCGTAGCGACCCATAAAGTACGCCCGCGTCGCCAGGTGGGCCAGAAATTGCACCGGAGCATTTGCCAGTCCCGTCTCTTCTTTCACCGCGGCGTTTATTAGTTCGTCCGGGTTGCGTGGCACAGAGTCAAGCACTAACACACGCAGCCGTGCATCCTGCTTTGCCGACTTGATGGCGGTATAGGCGCCCAGCTCGTTCCCATAGGCTCCAATCTGATCACCGACGAGTGGCTGACCTTTCTGACTCTTCAGTTGCTTCAGGTAATCCATGGCCGCCAACAGATCATCGGCTTCGCTAACGCCAAAGGAAGTAGTCTGGACCGGCGGTTTTAAACCATGACCACGCAGGTCAGGCCAAAGAATTGTGAAGCTGGTAGCTTCATTGAGTTTTACGCCGAGGTTGAAAAGCCACGAACGATCGGAGGAGTAACGATGCAGGAGTACGACGGCGGGAGCGCCTTCCGCACCCCGCAGCAACCAACCACGCGCAGTCGTCCCGTCAAGATTGTGCCAGGTTTCATCCGTAGCCTTTACTCCTGGCCCACTGATTTGAGCAAAAGCCTGCGGTGTTACCAGGTACGCCTGACGATGGGGCCGGCTGATGTCATAGACAATCCAACCAAAGATGCCGCCGAGGGCAAGCACTACCAGCAACAGGATTGGCAGCAGCGCCTTGAAAAGTTTCTTTCCGAGTGGCGGTCGTCGGGCCATAGTAGTAAGGATGAAGGCTGAAAGCCGAACCCCGAAACAGCAATCTCAATCCGACCGAGTTAGTTGACTTTGTTGGGACCTGCCCCTTTCGTCTGCGCCTGAGAGTAATCTTCAGGGGTGTTCATGTTAGCAAAAAAACGGTCAACTCCGTCGAGATCCCCAAGTTCCGCGAAAGTTACCCAACGCGTGCGAACGGATTGTAGCAGAGTCAGGGGTTTTCGTTCGCCGGATTGAATCAGCTTTTCAGCTCTGGTCTTGCACGGTTCAACTCGGTAAAGCGAGCAAAGCGGTTGCGGACGGCCATCTGGCTGGATGGGCGCGACCGCTTCAGAGTTCCCGCGCAGGCTGATCAGCCTCGAGAAGAGTTCCTCAGTCACATGCGGCATATCGCAAGCTACAATAAGCGCCCAGGCCGCGCTGCAAGCTGACAGGGCCGCATGCACCCCGCCGAGGGCGCCCCACTGCGGGTAGACATCTGCGATACTTTGAAGCCTTGAATCGGCGGTCTTTCGACCAACGATTGTGACCGTGTCCGCAACTTCAGTAAGGGCTGCGGCGACGAGCTGGAGGAGCGATTGTCCCTCGATCCGCAGTTCCGATTTATCTGTCCCCATTCGACGCGAAGCTCCGCCGGCGAGGATGAAAGCGTCAATGTTTTCCATGCATGATCACTGGCGCACGTTATCACGCATACTGCGCCTCCGCAAAGTGGTTTCTCCTTCTCGATTCCGGTACCCGGCGCTTAACGCATCTAACGGCTTGGCCTCTTTCACAGAGAACATAATGAAGACAGAGGGGGCGTGACTATTTCGCGGAACGAATTGTCGCCCTGATGCGTCTAAGCACATAGCCGGTTTGAGAAGTTTTTCCACCCGGACCGAGTCCGCCAGCTTGTATCTTGACCCGGTCTGGGACGGAAGCTATAGTCGTGAGGGCGGCCAGGGCTCAATTCGACCGTGACTATGAGCGATTCGTACAATGTCTTTTGTGAACGGTCTTCAGAGGTAATTTGATGAAAAGATGTCTTCTGCTACTCGCAATTTCCATTACATTCCTTTCTATGGGCGCGGCGCTGGGCCAGAAGCTCAAGAGCTCCACTGCCAGCGATCCGCGTCTGTATCCGCTTGAAGATTTGCGACCGGGCATGAAGGGAATCGCGCGTACCGTGTTCAGCGGCAGCGAGCCTCAGGAGTTTGGCGTGGAAATTCTGGGGGTTTTGCCCGGCTTTCCCGGCCCACATCAATCGGGAATTATCGCCCGGCTCAGCGGTAACAATGTGGAAAGGACCAGTGTCTTTGCCGGCATGTCCGGCTCTCCGGTCTACATTGACGGCCGTTTGGTCGGGGCCATCGCCTTCAGTTTTCCGTTCTCAAAAGAGCCAATTGCGGGCATTACGCCAATTAAGGAAATGATCGATATCTTTGAGAAGGGAAACGGCAGCGAGACACAAAAGGCCAGAGAGCCGCGGGCATTTTCATTTGCACAACTGGCAGGTACTGAATGGAAGCCAGTGCTGCCGAGGCCAGTCATTACCGGGGCCCCACTGATTGCCTCCGTCGCTTCCGGTTCGCCTCTCATTCCCCTGCTGGGCCAGCAAATGATGCCCATCGCTACCCCCGTAGTTTTTGGCGGTATCAGGCAGGAAACACTTGCGCAGTTTTCGTCGCAGTTGATCGCTAATGGGTTGTTGCCAGTGGCCGGTGCGGGCGGGGCAGCCGCGATTACCCCGCTGGTGACCGCTAACGAAAAGACACTGCTTCCGGGAACCTCCATCAGCGTGCAGTTGGTGCGCGGCGATTATTCGCTGGCCGCTTCGGGGACCGTCACATTTCGCGACGGCGATCGCATTTATGCCTTTGGCCATCCTTTCCTCAGCCTCGGATCTTCGGACATGCCGATGACCGAAGCTTCGGTGGTGACGGTCATTCCCAATGTCAACAACTCTTTCAAACTGGCAGTCCCGGGCCAGATGGTCGGTTCAATTTCCCAGGACCGCGCCACCGGGGTTTTTGGGAACCTTGGCATTGCCCCAAAGATGATTCCGGTAAAGATTAAGCTGCACACCAGTCGCGACCGTACCGAATCATTTTCCTACGAAATCGCGAACGATTCATTTCTGACCCCACTGCTTCTGAACATCACGCTGTTTAATACCATCACTTCCAGCGAGCGCTCGCTCGGCGATGCCACTATCAGCATCAAGGGCGAGATCAAGGTTAAGGGCCAGGATACTGTCACTGTGGACAGACGCTTTTCCGCAGTGAACTCGGCCCAGATGGCGGCCGCTTCAGTGGCATCGCCAATTTCGTCTTTGCTGGGTAGCGGGTTTGACGATGTGCAACTGGACGGCATCAACCTGGAAGTGACCTCGACGGACACAAAATATGCCGCCAACCTCGAACGCATCTCGCTTGATCGGACTGAGGTCAGGCGTGGTGAAAAGGTCGAAATTCAGGCCTATGTACGCACGGATTCGGGTAAGCAATTTGTGCAGCGAATTCCCATCCAGATTCCGGCGGATTTGCCCACCGGACAGCTCCTGATATTTGTCGGTGATGGCGGGGCGCTGCAGGAGGGTTCTTCGGCAAAGATGTTTGTGCCGCGTGACCTGGGCCAGTTGGTCACAGCGATAAACCAGGTAAAGAAAAGTGACCGCCTCTACGTCAAGCTGTTCCGGTTGACGCCGGGCGCCGTCATTGGTACGAACGAACTGCCCAACCTGCCGCCCTCGATGGTGGCAACACTAAACAGCGACAGGACTTCAGGAGGCTACATTCCCACTCCCCTGTCACCGATTTTTGAGATGGAGCTGCCGGCAGCCGATTTTGTAATTTCAGGGCAGCAACTGATCGGCATTGAAGTCGTCCGCTAGAGGTA
>Ga0209798_10000160_pt1 | contig 38143 bp, 30 predicted proteins | sample DOMMetBare3Fresh_FD_187475 | JGI IMG/M metagenome (GOLD analysis project Ga0209798, IMG submission 187475) | Wetland sediment microbial communities from St. Louis River estuary, USA, under dissolved organic matter induced mercury methylation -... | ecosystem: Environmental > Aquatic >...
GTGTTGGTGTTGGCGTCGGCGTTGGTGTCGGTGTTGGTGTCGGTGTTGGTGTTGGTGTTGGTGTCGGCGTTGGTGTCGGCGTTGGTGTCGGCGTTGGTGTCGGTGTTGGCGTCGGTGTTGGTGTCGGTGTTGGTGTCGGTGTTGGCGTCGGTGTTGGCGTCGGTGTTGGTGTCGGTGTTGGCGTCGGTGTTGGTGTCGGGGCTGCGGAAGTTATGGTCACGGTCCTCGTGTAAGTCTGATCACCGCTCGAACTACCATTGTTGTTTCCCTGAAGACCGGCGGCATAAAAGGTTATCGGTCCGACATCGGTTGCCGGTGCGGTCCAGTTAAAGGTCCAGGATGGAGGAACGGTCTGACCAGCAAATGAACCATCCAGTGTTTGCTCAATGTACTGGCGGGCGCCTCCCGGGCCGGCGTTGTTGAAGACCTGGGTAAAAAGGTTGATGGTCTGTAGATTGCCCGCTTTTATATTGCTACCGGTTAGAACCGTTAGCTCGAATCCCCAGACCGCGCGCGTGGTATCGCTGGTCGTGTTGCTGACCGTGATCGAATATGTCTGACCCGGAGTGTATGAGGCAGGCGCATTGATATTAAGCTGCCCGACGCCACTGTTAACAGTACCGCTGTGACAACTGGTGCAGTTCGACTCGCCGGGCGCCCCGGTTCTTCCGACCGGTGGCGCATCTGAAAACGCACTGACCACAGTTGTCAACCGGTTGTCCGTTATCAGGCTGGCTGCGAACGCCGCGATGATAAGAGACAGACCACCCAGCAAAGATAAACGGACTCTTGTAGACATAGCCCTTCCTCCCAAATGCAATCGATTCGTAACATATGAGCTTGTCGACCGTTCGGGAGTCGGGAAGGGGGCAGTCGGTCGCTGCACGGAGCGACTGGCAACTGGTGGGCCACTGGACCTTTGCGTTTCCCGCGAGTTACCAAGCGTCACTGGCTCGCTCGCCAGTGACTCCGGTTTCTGAGGAAATCCGGGCCAGCGAGCAGATTGATTGCGTTTGACTTAGGCCTTGCGATTTCCGGGTGCGATGCTGGCCTCTGGGGATTTCTCCTCCGCCGGCGGCGTCAGACTGCGTAAAGCTTCGCACACTTCGTCCTCGTCATTTGATCTCACCCGCGCTTCAGGCGCCGAGCATCGCTTTGCTCTAGTCAGATCAAGACCTGGCAATTGTGGGCTGAGCGGGGTTACAGGGCGCTGGTGAAGCGGGATCAAGGGCTCTATTTCATCGCGGACATTCTCCGTTGCTATGAGTGGTTACGGAGCTGAAACGGTTCTGGTACTCAGTCGCGGTGATGAATGAACAAACCAGCGCGTGTTGCCTCGGCACATCGCGCAGGGGGGCGCCATTGATCTGGCCCAGCCAGAAGAGAAATCCCGCTATGTCCGCATCGCGACGCAGGTAACCAGCATAAGCGGTGAACACAAAGGCGCGGTTATATTCGGCATCGATGAACGCGCGGTTGTTGATGGGATTTGTTACCGCGTTGTCGTCTGCCAGTCGATAAATCACAAGGGCACGACCAGACGTGTCGCTGCTGCCCTGATTGTACAGATCAATTAACGCCTGGCGCTGGCCCCGCAGATTGACGCCGATGTCGCTCGCCAACGTGGTCAAGATCGCGTCGACAAAAGCCGGGCCATCGAGACTCAGTGGATACTTCGTCAGAAACTCCAGCCGCTGGACAAAGGCTTTGGCAAAGTCCGACTGTTGCTGGGCCAGTGGCGCACCACCCCGCACACGCACACGGTCCCTCATAAACGGCAAATACAATGGCACTTTCTTTTCTTCGTTCGGATGTGCTGGATCGGGATTCGGATTTGAGAACGGCTGGCTATTGCCAAAACTCTCGCGATAGACACGATAGACGAATGCACCCGTCTGCTGAAACTCTGGTTCAAAGTAAAAAGCGTCGGAGACGGTCACCCGTCTGGCGTTAATGCAGTTCTGATCGCTGCCACACTGCGTGATGGTGCTGGTCCAGAAGGCCACGCCGGTGTTGTCTCCCTCGCGCGCGAGGAAGTCGTGATAGTGCTGGCGCACAAAAATGTTCGCGTCATCGATGGGATTAATACTCGGGGGGTTGACAATATCGTCGTCAGCGATGGTCAGTGTGGCCGCGGCAGGACTTCCAAAGCCGCCGCCCATGGGATTGCTAAGTACCAGATTAAAGGTTTCATCGCCCTCGACGTAAGCGTCTTCCGAAAGCAGCACTCTCAAGGTCTTACTAGCCTCGCCCGCGGCGAACCTGACTGTGCCGCCGGCCAGAGTGTAGTCCGTCCGCTGAATTGCCGTGCCGTCGCTGGTCGCGTAATCAACTGCCGTTTCACCGCTGGTATCTCCCAGCCGATTCAAAGTGATGGTGGCGAAGCTGCACTCTTCCGGCGCGCTGTAGTTGGTGCTGCTGAACTGTATCACTGTCGGTTGGGGGTCACTAATCTTTGTTATAAAAGCGTCTTCAGCCACTGCCTTGGTACCCTGAAAAGGATTAAGCGTCGGGAAGTTGGTCGATACGGTGCTGCCTGCTATATAAGCGCTTCCTGCGGTATCCACCGCCACGCCATCGCCGCTGTCGGAACTGCTGCCGCCGAGGTAAGTCGAATAGATCAGTCCGGTGCCGGCCACGTTGAACCTGGCAATAAAAGCGTCGGCTGCGCCGCCACCGTAAGTCCCCTGGGTGGGGCTAATCAATGGGAAGCTGGTCGAGACCGTAGCACCCGTAACAAAAGCATGAGCGGCAGCGTCGATGGCGATGTCATTACCTGTATCGTTACTGGCGCCGCCCAGATAGGTTGAAAATATCAGAGCTGACCCTGCAGCGTTGATCTTTGCGACAAAAGCATCGCCGTTACCGCCATAAACACTCTGGAATTGATTGCTGGTCGGGAAGTTTGTCGACCCCGTACTTCCGGTCAGATAGGCGTTGCCGGCCACATCCACTGCGATGGCGGTGGCAATATCGTTATCGCCACCACCAAGATAGGTTGAATAAATGAACGCCGTACCGGCAGCGTTGATCTTGGTGACAAACGCATCGCCGTCTGGCAAACCTCCACCAAAGCCGCTTTGAATCGGGTTGACGAGGGGGAAGTTTGTTGAACTGGTCTGACCAGCCACGTAGGCGTTGCCGGCTGAGTCCAAGGCGATTCCCAGTCCTGCGTCAAAGCCAATGCCGCCATTGCCACCCAGATAAGTCGAATAGATCACACCCAGGCCATTAGCGCCAAACTTGGTCACGAAGGCATCGGCGTTCCCCCCACCGCTGAAAGCACTCTGCAACGCATTAAACACAGGAAAGTTGGCCGAGGTGGTGCGCCCGGTCACGCAGGCGTTGTCGTTGCCATCCACAGCGATGTCGCTGGCACCATCGAAAACACTGCCGCCAAGATAGGTCGAATAAACGAGGGCTGATCCGGAAGCGTGCAATTTGGTTACGAAGCCGTCGGCTGCGCCGCCCCCGTAAGTGCCTTGAAAAGCATTGGCGGTAGGAAAGTTTGGTGAACTCGTCTCGCCTGCCAGATAGACATTGCCAGACGAGTCAATTGCCAGTCGCCCGCACTTATCATCTCCTGAGCCGCCCAGATAGGTGGAGTAGATAATTGCATTACCGGCTGCATTGATCTTTGTCAAAAAAACGTCGTGTGCTCCAAAGAAGTTACCGCCGCCAAACGTTCCCTGATAAGCATTCACAGTGGGGAAGTTGACGGAACTGGTCTGGCCGCAGATGTAGGCATTGCCGAATATGTCTACAGCGACGGCGCGCGCCTCGTCGCTGCCGCCCGCTCCCAGATAACTGGAATAAACGAAGGTGGGATCGATCACCAGTGGCAGTTGCGGGTCATACGCACCGATAGCGAATGAGAGTTCGCCATTGGCAGCGACTTCGTAGCCTCCGGTAATCAGCTTTCGCTCGCCGTCAACCTGCTGATAGATCACCGGCCGCAGCTGTCGCATTGATCGGCGTCCGACTCTTACTGCTAAATCGCCGTTCTCATCGACTGCGACCTGATCGGCGCCCGCGAGTCGCAACTTCACGGCGCGCGGGTCATGTCCGGGTCTTACAACAAAGTCGTATTCCAATTGCCGCTGGTTGCCGTAATAAAGCACATCAATACCTGGGTAAATATTTTCATAACGGATGCGACCAAACGTTCTTACGTTCTGGTGCCAGCGAGTGAGATCATTGCCCACCAGATAGTTCACTCTGGAACTAAGTTCGTGCAATCTTTCGACCCGCGCGTGCTCGTTTGCGCCGGCGAGTTGCAGGCGCAGCACAGCTGATTGTTGGCCGATTGTCGGCTGGCTGTCAGCGGAATTCCGCATCACGAAGACTGCTTCCGCCGGCCTCAGGAAAAGGGCATAACCCGGGCCGCGGGCCAGAAAGTCGAAGCTCTCATCCATCTGGCCCTCATTGGCTTCGAAGCCCAGCTCGATTTGGCCGTAAGAACTCTGCCTCGTGCTTTGCATGACTCGGCCATCTGTGTCAGAGATTGCCCGAGATTCGTTCCTGCTTGATTGATTTCGCGCGCGCCACCAGGTGACGGCAAAGATGCAGGCTAGTACCAGCAGCCCGACTGTAAGGTATTCAAAAACTTGGCGGTCAGTGCGGCTCGCAAATTTCATCACAACTCCCCTTCCCTGGATCAAACATTAGCCGCGAAGCCGGGCCGCACGCTCCGGACTCGTCAGGGATCTTTTTTTCACGATAACACATTAGCCCTGTAGCCGGAACGTCGCTGTGGCCACTCCACAAATGGCGGGCCACGGTAAGCAAGCAAATAGAGAAAGCGCTCGGCTGTTCCGTTACATCTTTATGGCCGCGATCGGTATAATCCGCTGAACTCTATCTACGTTTTAGAGATGGTGAGCAGAGTCGTTTTCATGACAACTATAATCAAACATTCCGTGACTGGCTTCCTCCTACTGCTGCTCTGCAGTTTGGTCGCGCTCGCGCAGGAAGAGAGCCAGCACCCCATCGACAAAGCCCTCGATGCCTGCATCGAAAAAAATGGTTCAACTGCAGGCATGGTTGAGTGCACTGACCTGGCTTACAAAGCCTGGGACAGGGAATTAAACAAGCAGTACCTGGCGTTAATGCGAGCTTTGAAGCCGGCACAGAAGGAAGTGCTTAAAGCGGCGCAGTTGGAGTGGATCAAGCAGCGCGATGCGGACTTCAAACTGATTGATAGCATCTATGACACGCTGCAGGGGACGATGTATATTCCCATGCGCATTGATGCCCGGATGGAAGTGGTGAAAAAGCGCGCCCTGCAACTGCAAAACTATCTCGAGCTAACCTCCGATGCCAGTCCCTGAACTACGGTTAAAGGCGCATAGAGCGCCGCCTTCAGGCAGGCTATTGGATACCCTCAGAGAATACCCACCTGAAGGCGGCATTCTGCACGCCGGGTAGGCCGTTTAATATGGTTCTATAGACTCGCCAACCGGCGATCGTGCGGATGTCTCGGCGCGCGGTCTTGTGGTATATTCGCTTTCCATAATCGCTAATCTACCCGAAGGATCTGAGCTAAATGTCTGGACACTCAAAGTGGCATAGTATTAAGCACAAGAAAGGCGCGCTCGACGCCAAGCGCGGCAAACTTTTCACAAAGTTCATCAAAGAAATCACCGTGGCAGCGCGAACCGGCGGCGGGGACCAGGAAGGAAATGCCCGGCTGCGCAAAGCCGTGCTGGATGCCAAAGCCGGCAATATGCCCAACGACACGATCGAACGCGCGATTCGCCGCGGCACCGGTGAAGAAGAGGGCGTGAATTACGAGGAGATTACTTACGAAGGCTACGGACCAGGCGGCGTAGCCCTGCTGATTGAATCGATGACCGACAATCGCAACCGGACCGTCGCCGAAATTCGGCACATCTTTTCCAAGAATGGCGGAAACCTGGCTGCCGCCGGCGCGGTCAGCTGGATGTTCGAGAAGAAGGGTTATATCGCCGTTCCCAAGAGTGCCAAGTCTGAAGACGAGCTGTTTGAAATAGTCACAGACGCAGGCGCCGAAGATTTGCGCGCCGACGAAGACAATTTCGAAATCATCACTGCGCCCGCCGACTTTGATAGCGTGCTTGATGCCGTTAAAAAAGGAGGCGTTGAGCCACAGGTGGCGGAAGTCGAAATGGTGGCCAGGGAATATAAGAAGGTCGAGGGCGCGGAAGCCAGACAGGTGCTGAAGCTGATGGAAGCGCTCGAGGACCACGACGATGTGCAAAAAGTCTCCGCGAACTTTGATATCAGTGAAGCCGACATGGCTGCGGCACAATAACTTCCCGCCGACAGGCGTCTAGAGTACCGACTCCTGGTCGGGTTTCTCAGTAAGAAAAAGGCCGACCGGAAGTGGCCGCTCAACCGCGCTAGCCCCCAACACCCATCATGACAAAGGCTGGACTTATCCCGGCAGCCAGTGGCGGCATTCGTTTCGATCGTAACGAACTGGCTGGGGCCTTTGGCGATATCGGCACTGACCTGCCTTTGATCGTGGGCGTCATACTCGCCGCAAGGTTAGATAGCGCCAGCGCGTTGATTCTGTTTGGCGGAATGCAGGTGTTGACGGCCTTGCGCTATCGCATGCCGATGCCGGTACAGCCTTTGAAAGCAGTTGCTGCGCTCGTGATAGCACAGAAGATTAGCGGCGGTGTGTTGTTTGGCGGCGGCCTTGCGATTGGACTGCTGATGTTACTGCTCACCGTGACGGGGCTGATCGATCTATTGGCGCGGGTGATTCCCAAGGCAGTCGTGCGCGGCATCCAGTTTGGCCTCGGACTGCAATTGGCCACCCTGGCTCTCAAGGATTATGTAAGAGGGGACGGCGCGCGCGGCTATGTGCTGGCGGCAATCGCATTCATCATCATTGTCATTTTGATCGGCAACCGCCGTTTTCCCGCCGCGTTGTTTGTGATCGCCCTGGGGCTGCTTTATGCGCTGATTTTCAAACTGCATGGGCCGGCGCTTATCGAGGGTGTTGGCTTTCGCCTGCCGCATGTGTATCGGCCCAATGTTCAGGATGTCATAACTGGCTTTGTATTGCTCGCACTGCCCCAAATACCGCTGTCGTTGGGAAACTCCGTGCTGGCGACGCGCCAAATTGGGGCAGATCTTTTTCCGGAAAAGCCACTGACGGTGCGCGGGATAAGCTTTACTTACTCGCTGATGAACCTGATCAATCCCTTTTTTGGCGGCATACCCACCTGCCATGGCTCGGGCGGCATGATGGGCCACTATGCTTTTGGTGGTCGCACGGGTGGCTCCGTGATTCTCTATGGCTTCCTGTATTTGGTTCTTGGTTTGTTCTTCAGTGGCAGCTTTACGCAGGTGGTGCAGGTTTTCCCCCTCCCGATTCTCGGAGTACTGCTGGCGGTTGAAGGGCTGCGCATTATGCTGCTGGTTCGCGATACAGTGGAAAAGCCGGCCGAGTTTTCCATTGCAGTCCTCGTGGGATTGATGGCCGCCGGACTGCCCTACGGGTACCTGGTGGGAATTCTGGTCGGCACCGGTCTGTTCTATCTGGCCAGGAATCGTCCCTTCAGTCAGGGTGTCTGAAAGTTGCATGATGAAATTGTGCTCCGGGAACTGAGCTCCAAAAGACTCTCTCTCATTCACACTGGAACAGCCCGCGAGTCTGACGTCCAACGTTCACCAGACACCGTTATGAGTTCGCTGTGTGTGAAACCGGCTGCGCAGTAGGTCTGAAAATCTATCTTCTCGCTTTTGCCGCGCGCCAGAGTTATCATGCGCCCAACTTAAGGGACTCTCTTACTGGAATCCGAAGTGCGAGTATTAGGAATCGATCCCGGGAGCGACACGACCGGCTGGGGCCTGGTGGAAGGCGACGGCCGGCGCTATCGCGCGGTCGCCTATGGAACCATTAAAACTTCAGCCAGCGAGAAGTTTTGCCTGCGCCTCTTAAAAATCAGCAACGGCATAGAGGAGTTGCTGCAACGTCATCAACCGGACGCCTGCGCCATCGAAGACGGATTTTTGAAAACTAACGTCAAGGTCACCTTGAAACTGGGCCAGGTGCGCGGTGTTGCTTTGCTGGCCGCCGCGCGGGCAGCCATTGAGATTCACGAATACTCACCGCGACTGATCAAGCAAACTGTAGTTGGCTACGGAAACGCGGAAAAGCACCAGGTACAGGAGATGGTGCGGGTGCTGTTGTCCCTGAAGAGCATTCCTGAGCCACACGACGCCGCGGACGCGCTCGCCGTCGCGATCTGCCACTTTCATCATGCGGGATTGCAGCAACGCCTCATGGCTGCCGACGCCCGGATAAAGCTCACCACCGCAGCCACCAGAACCACCGCAACCACGACTCGTCGCCGCGCGGTTTAAGTCCGCCCGACGGCCGGGTCGTCCTTAACTTTGCTTAGGAGGCAAGGCGATGCGGAGTTGTCTATCAAAAGGGAACACACTCAGGATTTTGGCGGCCGCAATTCTACTCGTGGTCATTTCGCCGCCGCCGCTGGCAGCGCAAGAACGGCGCATTCCCGGTGGCGGACGTGCGGCTGTCGTCGTTGACGAGCGGCTCTCAGCGTTGCGCGCGGCGCCGAATCCCGCGGCACGTCTGGAGCAGAGGCTGAGCCGGGGGCGATACGTGGCCATCATCGCAACGCAACGGACATCAAATGGTCTGACGTTCTACAATGTCAAAGTGAGCCGCCGAAGACGCGGCTGGATCCAGGCAGGCGCTGTGGTTGCGCCCTCGCACGCGGCTGATGACGACCGTTTACTGCAATTGCTGCGCGGCTCCGAAGATTTTGACCTGATCGCGCGGGCACGGATCTTTCTCGATACATTTCCCCGCTCGCCGTTGCGTCCGGCGGTGCTGCTGCTTTACGCCCGGGAGGCTGAGAAAGCCGCGGCAAAACTCTCACGGGAGGCCGGCCGTCGTCTCAACCGGGACGAAATGACTGCCGGGGGCGCGCCGGAGTTTTCCTACTTCCTGAATTTTGTCGGGCTGGATCGCTACAATCGCCAGGGTATCAGATTCAATTTCGATCCCACCACCAGGACTTTTCACTATCAGGGCGCCGCCTGGCGTGAGATTGTTAGGCATTATCCCGAGAGTGGTGAAGCCCTGGAAGCCCGTAAGCACCTCGCGCTACTGAAAGCAGCGAACGGTCAGCGGAAATGAACTCAGAGCTTGGGTTTGAGACCCTGCTGCCACACAGCGCTTAAAATCTCATTGAGCATGCCGGCAATACCTGGGCCGGTTCCGGCGGGTTTGCATCACCGCTGCCGCACGGTCAAAATGCGAGAAGATCCGGGTTACTGTTAATAAACCCTGCCGGAGGCTCGTTTAATGAGCGGAGAGAACGAAAAGGAGACTCCCGTGCAGTCAGCCGCTAAGTCATTACGAGCCGTCCCCAGCGGAGCCAGTGAACCCAATGGTGAGTTGGAACTGCTTTTTCGCGAGCATCACCAGAACCTGTTCCGTGCAGCTTACCGCATTACCGGCAGCGCTGCCGACGCAGAAGACGTGCTGCAAACCGTTTTCCTTAGATTAGTCAAGAGCCACGAGAGCTATGACCTTGCTGAGAGTCCCCAGGCTTACCTTTCTCGCGCGGCGATTAATGCTTCGCTTGATCTGATTCGCGTTCGGCAACGGACGAGGACTGTCGGTCTCGAGGAAATGCCGGCAGAGTTAATGGCTGTCAGGTCAGGTAATCCGGAGACGCAGCACGCAGATCGAGAATTACAAACGTTGGTCAGGCAGGCTGTGGGCCGGCTCGGAGCGACAGCCGCGGAAATGTTCGTGTTGCGCTATTACGAGGGTTATGACAATCGCGAAATCGCGCGCTTGCTGAGCACTTCGCAGATGGTGGTTGGGGTGGTACTGCACCGGGCCCGCACCAAACTGCGAAAAGAAATTGGCCATTATCTAAAGCAACATCAGGAGTAGCACAGACCGTTTCGTCATCTTTCTTTGAAGGCACTGCATCAGAAAACGAACACGCGGAACCAGGAATCTGCGCAAAAAAAATGAGGGCATTATGAAAAGCAATAAAGAACTCGACCACATTCTCGACAAAGTGACCGCCGAGATTCGCAATGAGGCGATTGAACCGGCGCTGACAGAACAGGCTGCGGGACGTGTTTGGGCGCGTCTGGCGGCTGAGGGGCAGGCGTCATTCCCAGCGGTGGGGGCCGCTGAGCACATTGAAAGTTGTAACGATTTTCAATCACTGATTCCCGCGTATTTGCACGGGTCGCTTTCAGAAGCACGCTCGCTGCTGCTGGTAGATCACACACATGAGTGTATTCCCTGTCGCCGGGCGATGAAGGAAGCCCGTACACGCGGGGTCGTGCGAGTCAAGGCAGCACCGCAAAAACGCGGCTTCAGCATTTCACCGGTAGTCAGGCGCTGGGGCATCGCTGCGGCCATCGTGATCGGATTCACGCTCCTGGCAATACCTTTACTCCAGCGCATTTCGCCATTTGGCGGTAAGTTCGAAGCAACGGTGCAGGCCGCAGAGGGTCAAATCTACCAAATCGACGATACGAAAAGCGTGCCGGTGGCCACGGGGGCTAGCCTGCGAAAGGGTGAAACCATCCGCACTGCAAAGGACGCCCACGCCTTTGTCCGCTTGGGGGACGGGTCAGTCATCGAAGTTAGTGATCGTTCGGAATTCTCACTCAGCAATAACGGTCTCGGAACTACAATTCATCTGAATCGCGGCAGCATCATTGTGTCAGCGGCAAAGCAACGCGAGCCACGCCTGTTCGTCGAAACAGGTGATGCGCACATCTCTGTAACGGGCACTGTCTTTGCCGTGAACAACGGCACCAAGGGTGCTCGCGTCTCGGTGATTGAAGGTGACGTTCACCTGGATCAGGCCGGAAATGAACGCCTGATTCGGGCGGGTGAACAGGCCACTACCAATGCCAGCATCGGCAAAGTGGCCATTGCGAGCGAAGTTGCCTGGAGTCGCAACGCTTCTCGCTATGCGCAAGCGCTGGCCGGCCTGAATGCGCTGAAAACAGAATTGAATAAAGTGTCAGAGCCTGGCGTGCGCAATTCGACGCGTTTGCTCGACCTGATGCCTGAAAACACAGTTTTCTATGCCGCACTGCCGAATCTGACCACTACTCTGACTGAGTCCCATCGCATCATGCAGGAGCGCATCAATCAAAATCCGGCCTTGCGCGAGTGGTGGGAGAAGAAGCGTTCCCATCGTGGGCCCAATATGGACCAGGTCATGGAAACGGTTCGTGAGGTTGGCGAGTATTTGGGTGATGAGGTTGCCGTTTCAGTCGGCATGGACGAAAAAGGTGAACCTGTCTCGCCGCTGGTATTGGCTGAGCTAAAAAATGCGGCCGGCTTCCGCCAGTTCGTTGAGCAACAACTGGCAAAGTATGCAGGCGGAGCGAAAGATAAGCCGCAGATTCAATTCGTCGATAATCCCCTGACCGCTACCGAGCCCGGCCCAGACTCGGCCCCGCAGAAAAACAGGCTTTACGTGTGGATCTCGAACGACCTTTTTGCCGCCAGTCCGCGTTTGCAGGAATTGCAGGTCCTGGCCGGGGTAAGCCAAAGGGGCGGCTCGAGCGGTTTTACCAGTACTCCTTTCTACGCCCGGATTGCGCAAATTTATCAGGAAGGCGCCGGTCTGGTAGTAGCTGCCAATCTTGAATCAGTACTGGCACAGACGAGGGCTATGCGAGTGAAAGGACCCGATGCGTCCAAGCATGAAGCGGCCCTGCAGCAGCTCGGCATTTTCAATCTGAAGTATTTCGTGCTCGATCAAAACCGGAGCGCCGGCAAAACCCACACGCGAGCTTCGCTTTCCTTTACTGAGGCCCAGCGCGGCATTCCCTCCTGGCTGGCAGCGCCCGGGCCAATGGGTTCACTTGAATACGTATCCCCGGACGCCAACGTAGTAGCCGGGTTTGCCGTGAAGAACCCAGTGGCGATGGTCGACGACCTCCTGGGGGTGCTTGAAACAGTGTCACCCGGACTGCGCCAGAATCTTGATCGGTTGCAGGCCGATCATGGATTGGATATTCGCAAAGACTTTGCGGCCCCCCTGGGCGGCGAGTTTGCTTTCGCGATCGATGGTCCAATTCTGCCGACACCATCCTGGAAGATGATCTTTGAAGTAAATGACAGCCAGCATCTGCAGCAGACACTCGAGCATGCGGTTGTGGAGATCAATAAAGAGGCTGCCACCCACGGCAAGGCTGGGCTGGCCTGGGATCAGGGCGAACTCGGTGGCCGGCCCTACTATACTTTGAAGTCAACCGACTTTGGCGTCGAAGTAAATTACACCTATGTCAACGGATACATGATTATTGGTCCGACACGGGCGCTGGTTGAGCGGGCAGTTCGTACGCAGGAAGGCGGATACACCCTGGTGCGCTCTCCCAGGTTTACTGCCGGTCTGCCGGTCGACGGGAATGCTAACTTCTCGGCGGTCTTCTATCACAATCTGGGACCGCTGGTGCAGCCCTTTGCGGACCGGATTGCAAACTCGGCAAATCATCTACCGCAGGAACAACAGCAGGCAATCAAGCAGATGGCTACCGACCTGCCGCCGACCCTGGCCTACGCATATGCACAGGGTGATGCGATCACCTTTGCCGCCAATACTGAAGGTGGCCCATTTGGCTTAAGCCCGGCGACGTTGTTGGGAATGCCGAATGCTTTGGAAATGCAGCATGTCCTGATGCGCGGAATGCGGGGCCAGTAAGGCCACAGATAGTTGGGGTGTAGGATAGCTTGCAGAGAAATCCTACACCCCACCCTCATCTTCAGTGTCAACAAGGGTGGCAGTCCGAAAATTGTTACCCTGTCATCACTTCGTTTCTCGTTTTTTGTCGCCGGCCCGGTACCCTCATCAATACCTCCATCACTTTGCTCCCCATTTGCAGAACTCTAGCGCCCATTCAAGCGTTACCATCTAGGCGAGTTCGTTTGGAACTATGCGGGCAGAGGCGTATAAAGATGACCGTCCCGGAGCACGTCGTTCGTTACAGTTGTTTTCCCGGAGCCGGTTCCCCGGCAAAGCGAAGTGAAGATGACCAGCGCAGTTGAGCAGCAAGAGATTATGCGTGTGGCCGGGGCTCAGAACCAGGACAGAGAACAAGACTCGTAAATTCGGAAACAACGTCAAGACTCATCACATGGCAGCTGCCCTGGAAAACGATCAGCAGATGGCTGCGCAGACTGTCGGCGGCGCGCCGGTCATTGAACTCGATGGCTTGAGTGTTCGCTTCGGTCGCCGGCAAATTCTCCAGAGCTTGAGCGGCCAGTTGCGCGGCCGGGCCATCGGCCTGCTTGGTCCCAACGGCGCCGGCAAGACCACTCTGATTCATACGCTGCTCGGCTTTCACCCACCTTCTGCCGGTACGGCCCGTATCTTCGGCCGGGACATAGTCAACGAGACGAAAGAGATCCGATCGATCATCGGCTATATGCCCGAACGCGATGCTTATATCGCGAAGATGTCGTGCGTACATTTCGTGCGCTTGATGGCTGAGCTGTCGGGCATCCCGAGCGAGGCCGCGTTGGAACGCGCCCATGAGGCCCTGTTTTATGTGGGCCTCGGCGAAGCGCGTTATCGCAATCTGGAAACCTATTCACTGGGAATGAAGCAACTGGCCAAACTGGCGCAGGCCATCGTGCACGGCCCGAAGCTAATCTTTCTCGACGAGCCAACCAACGGGCTTGATCCACCGGCCCGCCTCCGCATGATCAGGTTGATTCGCGAGATTCGCGACAGTGGCGAGGCCAACATTGTGATTTCTTCTCACCTCCTTCGCGATGTTGAAGAGTGCTGTGAAGAAATTCTCATTCTCAAAGACGGACGTATCGCCACTTATTGCAATCTCGAGGCGGAGCGCAAAGCGAATCGGAAGTTTTTGGTATTGGAAACACGAGGCAACCAGGCTGCGTTTATCCAAGCAGTCGCCGCACTCGGCTGCGAATATGCCGTCACTACCGATCACCGCGTCAAGCTGGTATTGCAGGAAGGGGCCGAAATAAGGGATCTCTACCGGATTGCCGCCGTCCACGAGGTGCAAATCCGCCGGTTGAATTTCAAACGCGACTCACTTGAAGACATCTTCCTAAAAGCAATGGAGAACGGCCATGGCGGTATTTGAACATAACTACAGGCGCTATGCCGGTCCCCTGACCCCGGAATGGAGTCGCTTTTTAGTCATTCCCCGCCATGCCTATCGCGACATACTTAGGTCAAAGCTGTTCATCGCTTTTTTTGTCGCCTGCTTCTTACCTTTGCTGGTTGAAGCCATCCTGATTTACCTGCGTCACAACGTGAATGCGCTCGCCATTCTGAAATTTGACATTCGACAGTTGCTCCCCATTGATGCGACGTTCTTTCAAACCTTTGGCGGGATTCAGGGCGGCCTCGCATTTCTGGTGACCTTACTAATTGGACCGCCCCTCGTTGCTCGTGACTTGCGAAACAACGCGCTGCCCCTTTACCTCTGCCGTCCGTTTTCGCGCGCAGAATACGTCTTCGGCAAAATGAGCGTGGTCCTGTTCCTGCTTTCCACCATCACCTGGATTCCCGGGTTGGTTCTTTTCCTGTTTGAGGCTTACCTGGAAGGCTTCAGTTGGCTCGCCGACAATTTATGGCTGGCGAATGCGATCTTTTTCAGCAGCATTATGTGGATACTGCTGCTGACTCTGCTGTCGCAGACAATCTCGGCGCTGGTCAAATGGCGCATGGCCGCGAGCGCCGCCTTGCTGGCTCTTTACCTGATCCCGTCGGTGTTCGGTGAAGTGATCAACCAGATGTTCGCCACGCGCTGGGGTCACATCATCAGCATCAATGCCCTGCGGGACAGCGTGACCGCAGGGCTGTTCGGCACCTTTGAACCAGCCACTCGGCAAATTAGTTTTTCAGGCGAAAGGATCTCGAATGAGCCACCGTTATGGTGCTCCTGGTTTGTGCTTTTCCTAATCTGTGCCATCTGCCTGGCGATCTTGTCGCGCCGGGTGAAAGCCTACGAGGTGGTGAGTTAAAGAATTGCGAATTGCGAGCGGAATTGCGGATTGCGGCTTGCGGATTGCGGATTTCGTGTTACCAGCGTTGAGCAAGACTTAGTTAAAAGCCTATGAATAAGCCGGAAGAAAAAGTCGAAGTTGGGCCAGAAGAAATTCGCAATTCGCAATCCGCAATTCGAAATTCCTCTCGCAATTCCAACCTAATCATTTTTGACGATGTCTCCAAATTCTATGGAGAGATTCTCGGTGTCAATCGCGTCAATCTGCGGATAGCCGCAGGCATCACCAGTCTCGTTGGACCAAACGGCGCCGGCAAATCAACCCTGATGAATCTGATGACCGGACTGCTGCAACCAACGCGCGGTTCAATCAGTATCCTCGGTACGCCGACCGATCAACCAGAAGAATTGTTTGGCAAGGTCGGTTACTGCACACAATTCGATTCTTTTCCGCGCGGACTGACGGGCCGTGAATTTATCAGGTCATACTTGCTGGTTCAGGGTATTGATCATAAGCAAGCTGACATGTTAACGACCTTGGCCCTGGAGAGGGTCAGTCTGCTCGATGCGGCAGATCGCAAGGTGGCGGCCTACAGCAAGGGGATGCGCCAGCGGATTCGCCTGGCCCAGTCTCTCGCTCATCGCCCTTCAGTCCTGATTCTCGACGAACCTTTGAACGGCCTTGACCCGATGGTGCGCGCCGAAACGATTGCCTTGTTTCGCAGCCTGGCGGCGGAAGGAATGCACCTGATAATTTCCAGTCACATCCTGCACGAAGTCGACATGATGTCCGACTTTGTGGTGCTGGTAAACAACGGCTACGTGGTGGCCGAAGGACAGATCCATGGAGTGCGGGACGAAATGGAGGAGCATCCGATACAGATCCTGATTCGCTGCGACCAACCCGGTAAGCTGGCGGCCCTTGTTTTCGCAGCGGACCATGTCGTCGAAGCGCGCATACATGAGGACAACGGCGGACTGTTTGTGAGGACCCGGCAGGCTGACGAGTTTTACTTGTTGCTCAACCGCATCGTGGCCAACGGCGAGGTGAATATCGAATCTATCGCGCCAGTCGACGACGACATGAATGCCGTCTATCAGTATCTGATCGGTACAGACGGTGGCGGCGCTTAACAAATGCCACGTCAACCACGCGCACGATGCGGCTCAGACATTCGCTGTATTGATAACCCAAAGGCCCAGCTCCGTATGAAACCGATTGCCCAGATTAGGAAAGGGTCCCGCTGGAACTAAGAGAAAGCCCATGAGTTCAACTGTCAACACCGTCCCCAACAAGCTCGGCAAGCCTTCCCTTCCCTGGGCGCTTTGGCTAAAGCAGGTTCGGGCCATCTTCAGCCTCGAGACGCGGAAGAACTTTTTCGGTAAACGCGCCATCCTGATTTACCTGCTCGCCCTGTTACCGGTTTCGATGTTGGGCCTGCTGGCCCTGGTGGGATCTCCAACAAATAATTTTGCCAATTTAAGCATGATCTTCGCCTGGATTTACGCCCTGATGATCTTGCGCACGGTTGTTTTCTTTGGCTGTGCCTGGATCTTCATGAACCTGTTCCGCGGCGAACTGGTCGATCGCAGCCTGCACTATTATTTTCTGGCGCCCTTGCGCCGGGAAGTGCTGGTGGTGGGTAAATACCTTGCGGGCGTCGTCGCCTCGTCGGTGCTGTTTGTCGGTGCCACAGTCGTCTCCATGGTCCTGCTTTACTTTCCAAATTTTTATGCGGAGAGTAGCCGCTTCTTTTTTGATGGACCAGGCTTGGGTCAATTGCTCACCTACGCTGGCGTGACCCTGCTGGCCTGCATCGGATATGGAGCGTTCTTTCTGTTTATCGGACTGTTCTTTCGCAATCCAATCATTCCGGCACTGGTAATTTATGCCTGGGAGTTCATCAATTTTCTCCTGCCACCACTACTGAAGAAAATCAGCGTCATTCATTACCTTAACTCGCTCGTGCCCATTCCCGTTTCCGAAGGTCCATTTGCCGTCGTTGCCGAACCCACGCCAGCCTGGATCGCAATCCCCGGCCTGCTCATCGTAACGCTGCTGGTACTAATCGCCGCCGGCTACCGCATCCGGCATATGGAAATCAGCTATGGCAGTGAATAAGCCCGACGTTGACTGTCAGCAGGATCCAATAGACAAGCAGATTCTCTAAGGGGTTTTCCTGCCAGCGAGCAGTAAAACGCCCCTAAATTTTTGGTTGACTTCCCCACTTCGCCGGGTATACAGTGCTGGCAAAAGTAACTACCAATTTCCCTATGCAGAGACCTTTTTCCACCGGGAGCGAACACTCCACGAGGCTATCTATCGCCCCGCTCTTCCTGTAATCCTTCGGGACAGGAACTAGTATGTGCTGGTCAAGAAACTTTGTGTCCGGGTTGTTATTGATGGCGCCGCTCTTTCTCCCGATTGCGGTTCGGGGGCAACAAGAGCCCGCAAATGACCTAAAGGAGATTAAGCGAGAAATTGAATCCCTGAAGACAGTTCAGACAGAAATATTGAAAGAGTTACTTGAAATTAAGAAGTTCCTTGCCGCTCGACCGACTGCTAATTCAGATACACCACCGCGAGAATTAATAATCGATACCGCAGGCGCCCCCTCCAGGGGAAACGAAAATGCTCGGTTCACTTTAGTCGAATTCTCTGACTATCAGTGTCCGTTCTGCCTCCGGTTTGTGCGCGATACTCTGCCTTTGATCGAACGGGATTACATCAACACAGGCAAGATTAAGTACGTCTACCGCGATTTTCCGCTCGAATCGCTGCACCCTTACGCCCTGCTAGCTTCGGAGGCCGCAGCCTGTGCGGGTGAGCAGGGAAAGTACTGGGAAATGCACGATCGACTTTTCGCCAACTCGAGCGCGGTCACTGCCAAAGACCTGACGAGCCACGCAGAGTCCATGGGCCTGAATCCGGCCTCTTTTCAGCAATGTCTCGAGAGCAGCAAATACACTGAGCCCATCCGCAAAGGCATCAAAGAAGCGGCAGGCCTTGGCGTAAACGGCACGCCAACCTTCTTCGTCGGCCAGATCCTGCCAAACAGCTCCAAACTCAAAGTCATTCGCGTGCTTAGAGGCGCGCCGCCCTACCCCACTTTCAAAGAGGTCTTGGACGGTATTCTTGCCGGAGGACAATAGAACGGATGGACCAGCCTGGGCCGGGATTTTTCTCCTGGCTGCACAGCCAGCTAACAACTCAACTTCGGACAAACAAAGGGGGGAACAAGCAGGGTTCAAACACCATAGACGCCAACCCGCAAAAATAGAATGTAACTCTACCCAACATAAGGAGGTTGCCCAAATGCGACGTTTACTACTTCTTTCCCTGGTCGTACCAGTCGGCCTTCTGCTGTTCGCGGTTTCGCAGACCGCTGCCGAAAAAAATAAAGCAGCGAGTCCGAAATCGCAAAAATCAACAGCAGTACGTGTGGCTAACTTGTCGGCACCAGACCTCCCTGGCAAATTCACTCCCAGCGCCCGACCTGAGCGCTCGGCGGCAGGTAATCCCCAGCAAACCCTCACTAAAATGCTCCAAATTCCTCGGAAGGGCATTACGGTGAAGTATCCCGATGACTGGTCAGTCGGACCGAAGCGGTTCGCCAACCAGGACGAACTTATTGACGTGCCCGCCGGGCAGTCAGCCAGTAAGACACTTACCTCTAAAATCAAAATTACTACGGAAGACCGGCGCAACCACGAAGAAGCACTGCGCCGGCTCGAAGAAATTCGCATCGGCATCGGTGCTCCCGAAACGGCCTACCTGATCGTGGGGGGCTGGCCCGCCATTCAATACCGGCGCATCGAGGAGCGCCCCGAACCCGGGCAGGATGAGTTCCGCCGCCCGCAATTTTCAGACAGGAAGATGTTGCGGATTACGACGGCCGTGGCTGCGGGTGATCTACTGATGCGACTTGAAGCTGCGCTGCCTTCAAATGCGAACTCCGAGCTGATCGACAAAGCCGAAGCCATCAGCCGCAGCCCAATCTTCGCGCTCAAGGCGAATGTGGAACAAGCAAAGCGAGAGTTGCGCCAGCTTAAAGAGCGCCCTAACAGTCCCTCGGCCGACGTGCCCGCCCAGACTGCATCTGCTCGTGCCGTACCCTCGACACCAGCAAGCGGGGCTCCCGCCACCAGCGCCGGGGGTAAGGGCGTCGTCCTACCGCTCAAGCAAGAACCGGAGTTGCCGCCGCCCGGTCTTACTCGGCGCATCATCACCGGGCGTAACGGCGAACTCGAGATCGCTGTGTCACCCAATGGGCAAAACATTGTCGTCGGGCAACAGAGCGCCTTTCGCACCTCGAACGACGGCGGACAGACCTTCCCGTTCAACGGCCTGATCAACTTCAGCGGCGGCGATCCCTCGCTGGCCTGGGGGCAGGCGGGGAACTTCTACTACGCGGGCATCCGTGGCGGTTGTCTGCCGCCGGACATGGCCCACCCGGCAGGCTATACCTGTAGCGGCGTGGCCCGCTCGACCAACAATGGACAGACCTTCCCGACAATCTTTAATGCCAATCAATGCCCCAATCAGACACAAGCACCTGCGCCCCCGCTGGCCGACGCGTGTTTCCCCGACCAGGAGCACATCGCAGCCGACCGGGTGAACGCCGGGAGTGGCGGCGGCGATCAGGTCTATGTGACGTGGCGTAACTTTGACGCGACCGACCAGGACCCGGCGCTAGTCTGCACGCAGGACAGCGGCGCGAACTGGACTGCGCCCATCACCGTGGGCACGGATTCGTTCCCACGAATCGGGGTAGGCCAGGATGGCTTCGTCTATGTGGTCTATCTGGACGGCGGCAACTATATGCTGCACAAATACAGTTCGTGCCGAACCGGGCTGACCCCACAGGCGGGTTTCCCTGTCGCCGTGACGGTGCGCAATCCAATCACCTGCCCGTTTCCGGGGCACGACCGCTGTGATCAGAATCCTTCGAGCCAGACAGTCGCCGTGGACGATACGAACCCGAACCACGTCTATTTCGCTTATGCGAGAAACGGCGGCAGCGCCACGAACGATAACGTGATCCTGCGTGATTCGATCGATGGCGGGCTCACCTGGCCCGCTGGACGTGTCGTCCAGCTAAACCCCAGCGTCCCCGGCAAACGCATCATGCCATGGGTCTGCACGACTGGTGGCGAGGCCTTCGTCACCTGGTATGACCGCCGCGCCGCGCCCTCGACAAACAACGATCTGACTGATTACTACGCCGGCCGAGCGCGTCTTGACGGCTCCGGTAACCTGGTCGTCGGCACTGAGCTGCGGCTCACGGAAGTCAGCGACCCGTGGTGCGCCTCCGGCTGGCCTTGCGGCACTCGCGGCACGGACAGTTCCGAGCAATGCTCCGTGCAACCGCAGCTCGCGGGCTTCTGCTGCTCGTCCCTGGATGCCAACGGCAACTGCGTTGGCTCAGCCGCGCGCTGCGACTTTAGCCCGGACACCTGCTCCGGCGGTGAAACCTGCCGGAACATTGGCGGTGGCTGCCCAAAGTATGGCGATTACAACGGTAACGCCTGCACGGCCGGCCGCCTCTTTGCGGCGTGGGCCTCGGCAACTTCGCCGCCTTCCGTGATGCCCCCGTCGACCTCGATTGATATCTTCACTCTCGTGAGCCTCGTCGGCAATGTACCCCAGGTGCAAGTACCGGGCAGCATCGCCTTTGGCGACGTCTGCGTTGGCGCTACCGCCACCCAGACCTTGAACGTCTGCAATACGGGCAACGCCAACCTCGAAGTGAACGCCGTCAACTCGAACAACGCACAGTTTACCGTGACGACGCCGACACAAGGCTATCCCGTCGTCATCAGCAAGGACTTCTGCTTCCCGTTCCAGGCCAGGTTCACGCCAACCAGCACCGGGGCGAAGACTGCTACCCTGACTATTCAGAGTAACGATCCCGCGCTCCCGTCGGTTGCGGTCCAAGCCACCGGCACGGGCACACAGCAGAACATCAGCACGAGCATCGCTGACAGCGGCGACTTCGGGCAGGTGTGCGGCGGCTCGTTCCGAGACCTTGACCTGACCATTAGCAACACAGGCGGTTGCGACCTCTCGATTAGTAACATTACTTCAAGTTCGGCTGAATTCAAGACGGCGCAGACGGTGAATTTCCCAATCGTCGTGCAGGGCGGCACTTCAGTCCAGGTGCCACTCCGTTTCCAACCGACCAGCATCGGCGCGAAGGCGGCCAACATCACGATCAGCAGCAACGATCCGGACACGCCTAATAAGATCGTGGCTGTCTCAGGTCATTCGGATCCGGGCGACATTAACGTCACCGGCTCCACCGACTTCAACGATGTCTGTGCCGGGGTCCAGTCAGAGAAAACGATTTCCGTATGCAACGTGGGAGCGTGTGACCTGCACGTAACCAGCGCGACGATCAACTGTCCCGATTTTACCATCGTCAACAATCCATTCCCGACGACGGTGAGTCACGACTTCTGCATCCCGCTCATCGTCCGCTTCACGCCAACTTCGGTCGGCCCGAAGATGTGCAATCTAACTATCAACAGCGACGACCCGGACGAGAACCCGGTGGTGCTGGTGCTCAAAGCCAACACACCACTTGCTTCCATCGATGTAGCGCCCGACCAGGCGTTTCCACCCGAGGTCATACAGAGTCTGGGCATGTGCAGCACATTGCTGCCCTTCCCAATTCTTAACAAGGGCATCTGTCCGGTAACCATCACTAACATTCAGACTGGCCCGGGCGGAGACAGCGCCGACTATGGACTTTCGGCATTGCCTTCGTTACCGATTAACCTCCAACCCGGACATACTGTCGGCGACGGCGCGCTCATGACCGTCTTTTCGCCGACCGTGATCGACCGCGACAGATTAGGATCGCTGTCGGTGACTTACGTGTCCGATCCGTTCCTGAACCTGACGACGATGGTTACTCGTAATCTGTGTGGTGAAGGCGTCAACACGGGTGCACGCGTGCTGGCGACGGCAAGTGGGGTGCCGCTGGCGAACGTCGAGAAGATTCATCTACAGCGAATAACCGGCAACCGCAACAGACCCAAACTGGACACCGTCGATAACGCCATGAACCTGACACTGCAAACGGTGACGCCGGCCAGCCCCTGCGCGGCGTTCCAATATCATCGGGAGTACGGCACCGTATCTAACCCGATCCAACTACTGCCAGGCTCATACCAGGTCACCGTTACCGCGATCGTCAACGGCAGGCGCAGGAGCCTGACGCAGGGATTTGATGTCACTACCTGTGATTTCAATCCGAGGGTCGTGGTGGACTTCCCATAAACCGGGGGGCCTTGGCTTGCTTCCCTGCCTAAGGGGAGCTTTAGCAGGAGGCAGTAGGTCAGACCTACTGCCTCTTTTTTCGCGCGCTAGCAGGCTCCGCTACAGCGTCCGCTCTAGTTCACAGCCTCGGATGTGTTTTCAGTGGCTTGCTCGCGGCCATCGGTGATAGTCAGGATTTGCTCGTCAAAGAGGTTTGAGTCAATCAGGGTTTGCACGAAGTATTGACCAGGTACCGGGAAGGTGACGTTTACAAAGAAGCTGATATTATCCGCGAAACCGCCGGGCGCCATTTCAAAACGAGTCGGCTGCGAGACAACCACCGGGGTAGCGCGATCGGGACTCAGGATGCGTACTTCGGAAAGGTGTACGCCCTCGCCGCGCCAGTGATTGACGACGGCAAACTTGATCAGGGAAACCGGCAGTTGCTGAACCATGATGTTTTGAAAAACCCCCATGAACGAGAGCTTGTTGCCCGCCTCCAGCCGCACATCGTCACAATAAAGGGTGTAAAGCAATTCGAGTTTCTTATTTGGTTCTGTTCCAGACATCGTTTCTCCCATTTCTGATTTACTGAATGATGTCCCTGAGTCTACACCAGCAGCTGATTTGACTGTTAGTTACACGCGCTTAGCGTGCCGGCTTCAGTCGGGCTTTTGCCGTTTTCGGAAGAGGCGCATTAAGAAACAAAAGGCCCGGAGAAAGCCGGTACTTAAGCGCCTGAGATAAGCGATCGCAGTTCCTCCTCGTCGATCACCGCCAGGCCCAGTTCCTGGGCCTTGTCGAGCTTCGAACCAGCCTCTGCGCCGGCCACCACATAGTCTGTTTTCTTACTTACTGAGGAAGTTACGCGGCCCCCGCGCGATTCAATCAACGCTCGCGCCTCATCGCGAGTGAGGCCAGGCAGGGTTCCGGTCAGCACAAATTGTTTGCCGGCAAACTTGCCATCCACAACGCCGCCGCTCTTGCGCTCCATCTCTGTGCACACGCCCGCGCTCCGCAGTCGCTCGCATAATTCAATATTCCCTTCGTCCGCAAACCAATCATGCACACTTTCCGCTACCGTCAAACCAATCTCGTGAATGTCATCCAACTCCTGAACCGTTGCCTTGGCCAGCGCTGCCAGTGAACCAAACTGCTGCGCGAGAATGCCTGCGGTCCGGTCGCCGACGTGTCGAATCCCAAGGGCATAGATCAGATTTGCGAGCGAACGTGATTTGCTGGCTTCAATTTGCCCCAGCAGATTCGTGGCCGATTTCTTTGCCATGCGCTCGAGGTTGACCAGATCCTGGAGACTCAATTTGTAAAGACCCCCGACATCGCGCACCAGTTTCTTCTCCACCAGTTGGTCCACCAGCGAATACCCGAGACCCTCGATGCGCATCGCCCGCCGCGAGGAAAAATGGATCAGCGCACCTTTCAATTGCGCCGGACAATCCGCCGAAACACAACGCGAAACCACTTCGCCTTCCGGGCGCGAAATCACGCCGCCACAAACAGGACATTTCTTCGGCAGGCGCCAGGGCTTTTCATTGCCCGTGCGGCGCGACTCCACCACTTTCAGCACCTTGGGAATGACCTCACCGCTCTTTTCAATTTGCACCCAATCGCCGATTAGCAGTCCCAAACGCTTGATCTCATCTTCGTTGTGCAGCGTGGCCCGCGCTACGGTGCTGCCGGCCAGAAAAACCGGTTCGAGATGCGCGACCGGGGTCAATGCGCCGGTGCGCCCGACCTGCGCCTGAATGTCGAGCACCTGAGTCGTCGCCTGGCGGGCCGGATACTTGTAGGCGATGGCCCAGCGCGGCGCTTTTTGCGTCGTGCCAAATTCATCCTGGAGCGAAGTGGAATTTACCTTAACCACTACGCCATCAATCTCGTAACCGAGTTCGTCACGCCGCGATTCCATTTGGTTACAAAACTCGACCACCGCTTCGATTGAGGGACAAAGCACCCGCTCAGGATTCACATGAAATCCGGCGGCCTGCAACCAGTCAAGCGCTTCCCAGTGCGTCGCAAATGGCTTTCGCTCTCCGGCCAGCAGATCGTAAGCAAACATGTCCAGTTTGCGCGCGGCTACTTTCTGAGGGTCCAGCTGGCGAATCGTGCCCGCGGCTGCGTTGCGTGGATTTGCAAACCGCGGTTCGCCTTCCTGCTCCCGCTCGGCGTTGGTTTGTTCGAACACACTGCGCGGAATATAGGCTTCGCCGCGCACTTCGAACTCCTGGCCCGGGCTCTTTTTGTGGGGACGCACCTTCAAGGGAATGCTGCGAATCGTGCGCACGTTCTGGGTCACGTCCTCGCCGGTGCGGCCATCGCCGCGCGTGAGGCCGCGCACGAGCACTCCGCCTTCGTAATGCAGCGACAGCGAGAGGCCATCAATCTTTAGCTCGGCAACGTAATCAAATTGACGACCGTCGGCAAGTTTGCGGCAGCGCTCATCAAAGGCCCGCAGTTCTTCGAGGTTGTAGCTGTTATCGAGCGAGAGCATCGGCCGCCGGTGCACCACTTCGGTAAAGCCTTCGGCGGGACGGCCCCCCACTCTTTGTGTGGGACTGTCGAGGGTGATCAGCTCGGGATGCTTTCCTTCAATTTCTTTGAGGCGGGTGAGCAACCCGTCATATTCAACGTCCGTAATCTCTGGGTCGTCCTGGACATAGTAGCGTTCGTCGTGCCGTCGAATCTCATCGCGCAACGCCTCAATGTCTTTCTCGAGTGATTTCTTCTTTGCCATCTCCGGGACCTTCCCTCGAGTGTGCCTTCTTCCGGATAAGCCTAAGGCGTTGGCTAATGCCAGCCCAGAGAAACCACCCTCACCAGCCTGCCGCGACTGCCCACAGCAAGAATCTCAACCCCCCGAACGCAACGCACTCTTCTCATGAACGCCGCTGGTACGACCGGAAGTGCTTTTGGTCTTCGCTTCGCCTAACTGATGGATGACTCGACCGATGAATTTGATGCTTTGCAGAAAATCATCCAGCCGAATGTGCTCGTCCGGACCGTGCGGGTTAGAGCCGGCATAGCTGGTGCCGAAGGAGGCGACAGGAGCGGACGGTACTGATGCTCCGCACACCACGCCAACGGGACCACTCGAGGGATCCATGGGGTAAACGATCGGAGGCACGCCATAGACTTCCAGCGCGGACTCAATCGCCGCGCGGGCCACTCGGGAAGTGGCTGGCGACTTTGCCAGGGGCGCGCTACCCAGCTCGATTACTTCGATGTCCTTGAAACCGCGCACATGCAAATGATCGCGGAGCAATTTGACTACCAGGTCAGGCGTCAGGTCGGGCACCAGCCGGAAGTCCAGCCGGGCCATGGCCGAACCCGGCAAGACCGTCTTGGGGCCAGCTTCAGTATGGCCGGTCTGAATGCCGCAGATAGTGCAGGTTGGACCAAAAATATGTTCCTTGACGAGCTCTGCGCCTTTCATTGAGCGCACCCAACCAGCGATGCGGAATTCGCGTTTTAGCCCTTCTTCATCCAATTCAATGGCCTTGAGTGCTGCCAAATCATCCGGCGTCACCGGGGCAAGGTGTGAAGAAAAACCATCGATTGTAATTACCCCTTTTGGCGACGTAATGGTTGAAAGCGCCTGCACCAGACGCCAGGCCGGGTTGGGAACGATGGTGCCCCACTTGGAGTGCAGATCACTGCGAGCGCCGTGGACTCGCAGTTCCAGGAACGTTATACCCTTGAAACCGAGACTGATAACCGGGCGCTCTTTCGTGTCGCGGTAACCTTCGTCCCACAGACAGCCTTCGGCCTGCAACAGCTCAGCATGTTCGGAGCTAAAACGATAAAGACTGGGGCTGGCAAGGCCATCTTCGCCTTCGACGATGAAACGAAAGGAGGCTGGCAGTTTGCCAAAGGTCTTTTGATAGCTCTCAACCGCAGCCAGTCGAGCGAGTAGATCGCCTTTGCTGTTGGCGGCTCCGCGTGCGTAGAGTTTTCCATCCAGGATGCTGGCGGCGAAAGGACCGACTGACCAATCGGTCAGATGTCCGACTGGCTGCACGTCGTAGTGTCCGTAAATCAGATAGGTATGCGGGCCAGAGCCGCATTCACCATAAATAATTGGGTAGCCGTTTCCAATGCGAAAGCTGCGGGTGCCGATACCGACACGTTGCATCATCTGTTCAACCGCTTCTGCCGTGGCGCGCATCCCCGTGCCCCGCGCAGCTACTGAGGGCATGCGACAAAGTATCTGCAGACGCTCAGCAAAAGTCCGGGCGTGACGGTCGACATAACGATCGAAGCGAGTAAAGCTCATGGATGAATGAATGATCGGCTAAGGCGAGCCAGTCGGCAAGGTTTAGCCGCGATTGCGTTCGAAAAAAAGATAGCGCGGGTTAGCCGGATCGCGATCAAATCCCGCGCAAACCAGTCCGGCGCCAAGGGCTCGAGTGAATTCCTGGCGAACGCGTAACTGTTCGTGCTTTGCGGTAACCGGATCCTGGTTTACTAATTCGGGCCAATTTGGAGGAATTCCAACAACGCCAGCCACAGCGCCGGGAAGGGCCGGTGTCCCACCCGCCGCCAATTTACCCACGCGCTCCGAGCGCAGGTACCAGCTGGCAAACAAGCGATCGCTGTCGATGCCCGGGGCCCCCTGCAATTGTCCGGCATAATCGCTGCCATAATCGGTGCCATAGAAATTCTGGGAGTAACTTTCGACCACGACGCCCAGCCGGTTGAGGTTGAAATGGGCGTTGCGCGCACGCATCGGTTCCCAGGTCCACTTAATGAAATCGCGTCCTTCGGCGAGCGCGCGCGCACGTTGGGCCCACTTTAATTTTGCGCCGACCCCTTTGTTTTGATAGTCCAAGGCGACACCCATCATGTGCGAGTAGCCAAAGATTTCACCTGCGCGCACGGCGGCGAGATGATGCACAAAGCCAACCATCCGGTCTGCGGCGAATGCGCCGAGAGTCCACCCGCCAGCCTGACGCGAAACGATTAAGTGGCGACGAGGTGAAAGCTCCTGATCCGGCAAACCAAAAGCTTCCCTTTGCAGAAGAATGCATTCATCGAATTCAGCGACGGTGGTGCATTCCCGGATTTCGATCTCTGCGGAGGCCGTCATGTTCCTTCGCCTGTTGCCGGTATCTCGATAGTGACCCGTGCTCCGCCGGATTCTTTATTTACGAGGGCGACGGTACCGCCCAACATCTCTATCAGCTGGCGACCAATGATTACTCCCAGCTCGTCCAGATTAGGCAACTCTACCGCACCGGCCTGCTCCTCAGGATCGAAAGCACGATCAAGGTCGCTGATGCGCTGGCCTTCATCTTCGAGGCTGATGCTGAGACGTCCTGGTTGGGCCCACCAGGCGCGCACTTTAACGCTTTGGCCGGCAGAACTGCGGCTGATACACCACGCCAGAAAACAGTAGAGGATTTGCCGCAGCCTGCCCAGATCGGAAACGATGGTGGTGAGTTCCGAAGACAATTCCGAATCAATGCTGACCTGGCGACGCTTGGCCAGACTCCCGACAGCTACACAGGAATCCCGGACCGCGTCACGCAGGGACAGCTCCTGTAAGAAAATCTCGGCACGGCCGGCTCCAATGCGAGAGAGGTCTACCAGTTGGTCGAGGCTGTACTGGAGTTGCCTCCCCGAATCCTGGATTTTCTTGCAGAACCGCCGTTGGTTCTCACTTAGTTGCTCATGATCCAAAAGAATCTCAGTGAAGCCAAGCACCGAGGTCAGCGGGGTCCGTAATTCATGGGACATGCGACCCAAAAAAAGCGTGCGGTAGTGTGAGATGCGACGTAGTTGCTTGTTTGCCGCCTCCAGCGCAGCGGTCCGTTCTCCCAATTCCTGAATCAGATGCTCCCGATCGCTCAGGTCTGGCGTGATTCTGTTTTCGGTTTCAGGAGGTTCACTACTTTGCTTAACTCCTGTCGCCGTTTGTTCGTCCTGCATTTTAGAACCGCTGCCTCTGCCTCTCGACGAAAACCTGGAGTTGATGGTCCCGCTCGTGATCCTTTCGCGGGACAAAACGCAAATTGTTCGGGTGGTGCAAATATAGGGTGCGCGTGTAAATTGTGTCAAAGGAAGTGCTGACCGGGCCCGGCAGGCTGACTCCAACTTCCATTTCTCCGTCCACCTCTGCGGGTTGACCATGATCCCACTACAGTCCTGAGGTGCGTAACTTCGTGTTATGATTTGCCCGGCATGGATGGCCTACTTAGTGAGCATCCACTCGCGGAACTCATCAGCGAAATACTGGAGAAGAAAATGACGGGTGCCCTGCGAGTAAGACGGCAGCGCGCCAGGGCCGTCGTCTACCTGCGCGGCGGTGAATTACTTTATGCAGCTGCCAACCTGCGCGCACTACGACTAATCAAGTACCTCAAGAAACACGGCCTCCCGGCAGACGTTCCGCTCAACCCCGGCTCATCCTCAGACTTTGATTTGGCTGGTAATCTGGTCAAGCAGGGGCTGTTAACGCAAAATGCGGTGGATGCTATCCTGGTCGAACAGGTGTCAGATGTTCTGCGCGTGCTATTGCTTTGGACGGAAGGTGAATGGAGTTTTGACGAACGGGCCCGACCTACGGCATCGCTTCGGGCACAGATCCCAATTAGGCAATTGTTCCTCGATGCCGCGCGTCGCATCGATCTGGAATTTATCGAAGGCAGATTTCGCAATCCCGGCGAACTGATCTCGGCTGCTAAATCCCTCCCTGACGACTTGCGGCTTTCAGCCAGCGAGGGATTTCTGGTGTCGCGAGTTGAAGATCCGATCGCACTTGCGGAATTATTAAGCGTCAGTGCCTTTCCGGAATCTGCGGCCCGAAGGATTATCTATGGCTTGACCTTGGCAGGCGTGTTGGAGCGCGAGAATTGGTTTCAAGCTTTCCGCGGCTGGCGTGCAGAGAAATCCGCTGCGCCTCAAAAGGCGCCTGAGCCTGCAGCCGAGGGTCTGGCGCCTGACGCCGGCCAACTGCCTGAGCGCGACGCCGAGGAGGAAGTAACAGAATTTCTGGAGCAACTGGCGCGCGCGAAGAGTCACTACGAAGTTCTCAACGTGCCGACGACCGCCGCCGCAGGGGATCTAAAGCTAGCCTACTACTCGCTGGCCCGACGCTTCCATCCGGACCGATTTCATGAGCTGGCCCGCACTCCACTGCATCGACACCTGGAAGCGGCGTTTGCGCGCATTACACAAGCATACGAAATTTTGGCGAACGCTGATTCAAGGGCCGCCTATGACGTGAAACTGGCAGCTCTGACCCAGGCTGGTAAACTGTTTCCAGGCAGTGAAAGCGCGATGCAGCCGACGGGAACGGGCAATGGTGGGTCGATCAGTGACAACGCGTTGGCCGAACAACGCTTCCGGGAGGGAGCGGCTGCTTTGCAGTTGGGTCAGATCAACGCCGCAATTGCCTGTTTTGCCGCCGCCGCGCGCCTCGCTCCGGATCAAGCGCAAAATCGTGCATACTACGGGCGAGCACTTGGTTCTCAGCCAGAAAGCCGGCGCCTGGCTGAAACAGAATTGCAGGCGGCAGTGAGATTGGATCCGAACAACGCCACTTATCGGGTGATGCTGGCCGAGCTCTACCGTGACCTGGGATTTCCGCGCCGGGCTATTGCTGAAGTGGAGCGCGCTCTCTCACTCGACGGAAAGAATTCACAGGCACGCAGCCTGCTTGAGAATCTGAAATCAGGGAAAAGATGACTTCATCGACCAAGAGCAGCAACAGTAATCTCGAAGGCAAAATGTTTCGCAAAATCGCGCCTCAGATTGATGAGGTCGAACTCTATCCGCATGCACACGCAGAACGGATTGCCACACTCGCCGCTGAGATCGCCAAAGCCTTCGTGCTGGGCCCTAAAGATCTGCAGTCCTTGCGGGCTGCAGCGTTGTTGCACGATCTCGGTGAATTAGTAATGGACCGCGATTATCTTAAGCGGTCTGGTCCACTGAGTGCGAACGAGCGTTTGGATCTGCAGCGGCATGCGCTGATTGGCGAACAGGAATCTGCCAGGAGCGGCGGCGATCGGGCCACCCAACTGATAATTCGCTGGCATCACGAATGGTGGAATGGGCAGGGCTACCCGGATGCCTTGCGCCGCGAAGAGATCCCACTGGCCGCGCGCATCCTGCGAGTTGCGGATTCATATGCTGCGCTGACCGATGCGCGGCCCTTCCGAGCTGCGTTGAGCAAGGAGAAGGCGCGCGAACACCTCGTTGAATGGGCCGGTATTGAGTTCGATCCAAAGGTGGTCGATGCTTTGCTTATGCTGGGACCCCTCGTCGAACTCGACTCATTTTCCCTGGTTGAGGGTGATGAGCCACGCGCAGAGTTGCCAGCAGCGCGCGAATTCAATCTGTTTTCTTCATTCATGAAATGAGCTGAAGTTGGCTTGGAAACTTTGGTCTTTGGCCTCGGCGTCGTTCGAGTTCTCGAATCTGAGATTTGTAATCTGCAAGCGGCAGGGTGATCAGCAAAGTGTCTCTTAATAACTCCACCGTTCTTCCACATGGCTGGCTCGCATTCGAGCTTGGGGTGCTCCGGCACCTGGACTTCAGTTCGATCGCCCTTCCATTCTGTGGCGAACCCGATCTGTGCGTACGTCTCAAGCGATGGAAAATTCGCGTGGCTGCCAATGATCCAATGCTCTGGTCCTACACCAAACTCGTGGCCCTCGTGGAAAACCGCTCCGAACAGCTTTCCGATGAAGATCTGGACAAGGTGCTTGATGACGCGTATGTTCCGCGCGAGGGGCGGGACAATCAATCAATCACCAGATGGTTCAACGAGACGGATGCCTGGTGGTTCGATAACATACGCTTCAACGCCGAACGCCTGGACTCGACATACAAGCGGGCCCTCACACTAACGCTGGGGATGATGGTCGGCGACTATGTTCTCTCATTTGGCGCCGAGACGCGTCACCTGCGCGAGCCGCTTTCTCTGTCCAAGGTTTTTCGCCAATTAGCCGCCACCCTGCCCTTGCCGTTCGATAATTCTCTGCGCAATCAGTGCTCGAATTTGGACGTGCGCGCTTTCGTGGCTGAACGACAGCATACCGATCTGTTGTTTCTCCGCTTACCGATTCCTACCTTCAAGGCTGGAGCACAGCGGGACACTCTGGCTGGCTGGCGCGAGGAGTGGCTGGAGGGCGGCGATCATTTTTGGGACAGTTTTCACCAATTGTCAGCCGGGCTGCTGGGCGCACCGGTGCAAAGCAAGCAACAGTATCTGGGATTTGTCGAAGACTTGTTGCAACGCGCTGCTCATATTCCCAACTGGGCAGTGACCCATACCGAAAACGGATTCATCTCCAGCGAGGAACTGGTCGAAACCATCGGCCGCGTCCGCAAGATCGACGTCGTTTATGCAAAAGACTTCTCAGACCTGCTGGGAGTACGCGCGACGATTATCACAGCGTAAACTAACACTGCCTTTTGTACTTAGGGATTGTTGCCGTTGGTAGACCCCCAACGAGGGCCAGGGCAAAGTTCTTATTCTTCCTCGGGGTGCGACACAAAGCGATAACCTACTCCCCTCACGGTCAGCAAGTGCTTCGGTTTGGCCGGCTCTTCTTCCATGTACTTTCTCAGACGCACAATGAAATTGTCTATGGCCCTGGTGTCAGTGTCCTCGCGCAAGCCCCAAACATCCTCAAGCATGGCCTTGCGGGAAACTATTTCGCCTTCGTTCTGGATCAAATAACGCAAGAGCTGCGCTTCCATCAGCGTTAGTCGGACAACCTGTCCCCTGGCGCGCAGTTCCAGTCTTCCAAAATCAATTATCTTATCTCCAAACGTAAACGGCTCATTTTCGCGGATGGGTGTTTGAGTTTTCTGAAGGGCGGCGGGCAAACCGGCTGAGCTTTGTAAGTCCCGATCAAACCATTCCCGCCGTCGCAGCAAACCGTTGATACGAGCGATCAAGACCGCGAGGTCGAAAGGTTTGGGAAGATAGTCGTCGGCGCCTGATTCAAAGCCACGCAAGACGTCCTCTGGACGCCCTCGGGCAGTCAGCATCAATACCGGCACGAATTGACCTGCGGCGCGTAGTTCGGCTGCCACTTCAAAACCATTCTTTCCCGGCAGCATCACGTCAAGCACAACTGCGTCGAAGCGACGAGGGTCTTCAAGCAAAAGGGAGAGTGCGGATTCACCGTCACCGGTGGTATCGACGTCGTAGCCTTCAGCCTCGAGGTTGAAGCGTAGCCCGTCAGCCAAGTGTCTTTCGTCTTCGACAATCAATACCGCGCTCATTCGTCAGGCCCTCGGAAGTTGAATTGTAAAAGTACTTCCCAGCCCGGGGCCCTCGCTTTCCGCGAAGACTCGGCCACCATGTTTCTTGACAATCGACTGGACAATAAAGAGTCCCAGGCCCGTTCCCTTTACGCGCGCCATGAACCGGCCAGGAGCACGATGAAATCTATGGAAGATACGTTTCAGCTGTCCGGCCGGAATCCCTATGCCCTTGTCCCCAATGCGCACTACTACGTTCTTCTGATCGGGAGCGGTCACGGTTATGGAAACATCTACTTCCTTGTCAGAGTACTTGACGGCATTATCCAGAAGATTCGACACCACTGCCCTTATCTCGTCTGCGTCCCCCGCGACCGTTACTCGCTCACCGTGGAGACCATCGACATAGTGCAGAGCGTCTGGACCGAGGTTATAACGAACCCGCGTCAACTCAACGCTTTCGCGCACCAGTTCGTCGATATCAATCAGGGTTGTCACCGGTCGCTGGCGCCGGTACGCGGCAGCGCGACCTGCTTGTAAGACCTGTTCGACCGTGTGCAGCAGCCGGTCACTGTCGGCCAACATGACATTGTAAAATTCCAAACGCTGTCGTTCGTCAACCGGCCGGGTCTTTAATGTTTCGAGATAGAGACGAATGGAGGCAATGGGAGTCTTGAGTTCGTGAGTAACGGCATTGATAAATGCGTCATGCTGCTCGTTGCGGCGAATTTCCCGAATCAGAAATATGGTATTGAGAACAACGCCAGTGATGATTAGCACGAAAAAGACGATGCCAAGAACGAGCAACGCTACTTCGCGCCAGTTAAGCAATACCCAACCAACGTTCAGTGCCACAGCCAGGGCCACGAGACAGGCCCCAAGCGCGATGAAAAAAGCTACTGATTTACGACGACGGCCACGCACACGCATGGTCAGATTCTAATCCCCAGCAGCCAGAAAGCCGAAGGCAGGTGAAGGATGAAGGATGAAGGATGAAGGATGAAGGATGAAGGATGAAGGATGAAGGATGAAGGAGAAACGTCCGGATCGAAAATTTTGTTTCAACAGCTCGCTCTACCGCTGTACCGCTCCACCGCGCTAACCGCTCTCGCTGAACCGCTCCACCGCTCTAGCGCTAAACTTCATCCTTCATCCTTCATCCTTTCTCCTACGCTGCCTGCTTCAATACCTCGGCGGCCGCGGTCGCATCGGCAAGATGTTGTTTGCTTACTTGCTTAATACCCCGTGCCAGGCCCAGAAACTGCAGGGTCCTAATGCCCCACCAGTTGACATCGATCTCATACCAGGTCAAACCATGGCGTGCAGCTCGCGGATGCGCGTGGTGATTGTTGTGCCAGCCTTCACCCCATGACAACAGCGCCACCCACCAGTTGTTGGTTGAGTCATCATTGGTTTCAAAACGTCGACGGCCCCACAAGTGCGTGGCTGAATTTACCAGCCAGGTAAAATGCAAAGCTACGGTCACGCGCAGGAACGTTCCCCACATCAGGGCCGGCCAACCGCCGAGCCACAGCAACAGCAGTCCGCAGATGATCAGGGGCACGAAATAAAGCCTGTTCAACCAAATGTGGACCGGGTCCTTCATCAGATCGGGAGCATATCGCTCCATCACGTCTTGCGGATGCTGTTGGGCAGTGCCCCGCAAGATCCATCCCATATGAGCCCACCACTTGCCTTCACGAGGAGTGTGCGGGTCACCCGGCGCATCAGTATGAGCGTGGTGAATGCGATGCGTCACAACCCAGTTGATCGCCCCGCCTTCGAGTGCCAGGAGCCCACAGATCGTCAGGAAATACTCGACGCTCTTAGGCGTCTTGTAGCCCCGATGCGTCAACAACCGGTGGAAGCCCATGCCCACCCCGAGGCTGCCTGCCACCCACCAGAGGACCAGTGTCGTTATCAAAGCCGGCCAACTAAACATAAAAAGCGCGGCCAGCGCGCCCGCGTGGAAGATGATCATGAAGATCGTCGTATTCCAGTTCATTTTCCGATTATCGTTATTGATTAATGCCAATTCAGCCATGCAGAACCCCTCTTTATTAATAATCCGGCCGCACCTTTTGATGCCGCCCTTCCCTTACAACATAGCAGCTCGAATGCCGAGCAGGTGTAATACTTATGTAAGGGCAGGCCGGTGGCGGGAATAGGCTGTGGAGGGCCTATGAAAGGACTCACGCGGGCAACGGGTGGCGCACCCGCCGAGGGCCTTCGCCTTGCCAACTGAGCGGTAAATAAGGCATTATATTGTCCGATACACCTTCTCTCTGCATCAACGGATGCGCCCCGAGCCAACCAGGCAACGGCGTTTGGAAGTTCGAGAGCAGGCAATGACAAACTTGAAGAAGCCGCTCTTTAGAGCCCGAACGCAAGTCTTCGCTGCTACCGTTTCTCCGAAGTCAGCTTTGATTCGACAGCTTCTCTTAACGCTCCTATAGAGGAGAGGAAAACACACTTATGTCCATGAAACTTTACGTTGGGAATCTCTCGTTTCAAACTTCGAGCGACGACTTGAATCAATTATTTGCGCAGGCTGGTACCGTGGAATCCGCTGCGGTGGTCGAAGATCGCGAAACCGGACGCTCACGCGGCTTCGGCTTTGTTGAAATGTCTTCGAAAGAAGAGGCGCAAAAGGCCATCGAACAATTCAATGGCAAGGAAATGAACGGCCGCAATCTGAACGTCAACGAAGCCAAGCCTCGCGAGGATCGTGGCAACCGGGGTGGCGGCGGCGGCGGTGGACGCGGCTTCGGCGGCGGCGGTGGTGGACGTTACTAACGTCTGCTGGCCTGACGAATGAGAAGACCGGGATCCCTCGGGATCCCGGCTTCCCCATCAGGAAATCAACTCTTAACTATCTTTTCAGAAAGGGGGCCTTCATGGAAAAACCAGAAAAGCCAACTTACAAAGTCGGCGATAGGGTAGAGAAATTATGCGTAACCTGCGGCGAAGAACGCGGGCACGTGGTCGCCTCCGTGACCAAGCGCGGCTTAATTTCTCGGGTCAATTGCCCGAAGTGTGGCAAGCTAAGTTCGTTTAAAAGTGGCACCAAGCTCACTGGCGGTCGCTCAAATGCCACACCTGGAGCGCCCTACGAGCAAACTCGCACTTATCGCACTGGTCAAACCATTCTGCATCCAAACTTTGGTTTGGGAGAGGTAACGGCAATCGTCGAACCGCAGAAGATTGACGTCTTGTTTGCAGATCGCATGCGGCGACTTGTGCATGCACGTCCGCAACCATAACTGCGATTGAACGCAACAAACTTCAGTTTGTCGTCACAGTGCCCGGCAAGCGACCTGGGCGTACCTGCTAGCGACGAACTGGAGTTTGTCGGATTTCTATATGGGCACGCTCTCCGGCTCCGCCGGTGAATTTTTATCGACCTCTCTTTCGGGCAAGCTCACGCGTTTTAACGCAAATAACGCCAGCCACACAACTCCGGCAATAGCAGATAACAATCCCGCAACGACTGTCAGCGCTCGCGGTGTAATTGCTTTCAGGGACCAGCCCGCAATTGCTGTCGAGAAACTCCAGATCAGCAATTCCCCTGCCCGATCGGTAGTCGAAACACGCCCGCGCAGATTGTCCGGCACCAACCGCATCAACAGCGCTTCCTGAATCGCAAATTCAACTCCCAGCATTACGCGTGAGACGAATAGCATTGCGCTGGCCAGTATCAGTGTCGGCATCAAGCCGATGGCGGCAAACAAAACCCCCTGCGCTACCAGTGTCCAACCGATAAAGCCCGCTGTTCTGCCTCGCATCTCCACGTAAGTACCGACACGACGCGCGTTCATCATGCCGATGAACAAACCCATGCCGGCAGCAAAATAGAGCACGGCCACAGCCCCATCCCCACTGATGCCATTGTGTCCTGCGAATACGAGGCCACCAAGCCGGTCCGAGATCAGGTTGATAGCACCGCCACCCGTGGCCCACAAAATATTGATGCCGAGAATTGCCGCCACCGGTGGATGGCTGATGATGTAGGCCCAGCCCTCGCGAATATCAAACCAGTACGTAGAAAGTTTTCTCCGCTGTTTGATCTGCAAATCGGACCTTGACGGCTCGTCCTGCTGTCTGGTGGCTCGATCCGGTATCAACCAAACCGACCAGGCAGAAACCAGGAACGAGATGGAGTTGACTATAAACGCTGCCTTGTAGCCAAAGCTGGCCGCCGTCCAGCCTCCCAACGCCGCGCCGAACGACATCAACAAAAATCGTGAAGAGAACATCAGAGCGGTCCCGGCAAGCAAATCCCGATCGCCAGTGATGTTGGGTACGGCAGCATTTTTTGCCGCCTCAAAAAACGCTCCAAACAGCGAGAGCAAAGCTGTGCAGGCATAGGCAATCCACAAATCATTGGGACCATGGACCAGGAGCAGAAGCAGTGCCACCAGGGCGCGTGTTAGGTCCGTGACCAACATCACTGTTCGCCTGGACCAGCGATCGACCACCGCGCCGGCGAGGGGAGCAATCAGGGTAAACGGAACCAGCCTTGCCACCAGTATGATCGTGGTGGCGCCCGCCGAGTTGTTTGAAACAACGCGCACCAATCCGAGGGCGGCAATGAAATAAAACCAGTTGCCCAGTTCGGAAACTACCTGGCCCAACCACAATCGCCGGAAAAACCGATTGCGGCCGAGCAGTTGCATGTAAGTCAGGGAGTCCATGAATCACTGTGCCCAGCTGGCCAGGAGCGGAAGGCTTTAGTTGATGTCATTTCCCCTCCTCGCCTTCTGCCTAATCCCTGGGCCGAGACCGCTGATAATCACGTGCATAGTTAGGGACCGCAATCCCCTGTGGCAGACGCGGATCGGCTATCGGGTCGCCAGCCTGCAGTCGTAAGGGAACCAACCCGGCCCAAACAGACAACTGATAATCCTCTTCGTCATCTATGGGTGGACCGGTGCGTACTTTGGCCGAAGCCTCCAGCAAGGGCAGCGCTAACACGGAGGTTGCCTTTAGTTCCTGCTCGCTTGGCCGGCGGACTTCGTCCCAGCGCCCCGGAATCATGTGTTCGGACAGCGCCCGGAGTGCGGCAAGCTTCGCTTCGCGTTCAGTTACAACCGTAGCCTGCCCGAAGATCACTACCGAGCGATAATTGATCGAGTGGTGAAAGGCGGACCGGGCCAGCACCAGTGCGTCCAGCAGCGTCACTGTCACACACACGTCAATTCCCTGCGCCAGGGACCTCAGCATCCGACTGGCCTGCGAACCATGGATCAATAGCTGCTCATCTACCCGCGCGTAGCCGGTCGGAATGACAAAGGGTTGCGACTCCACAACAAACCCCACATGGCAGATAAAGCCTTCGTCGAGGATGGCATTAATGAGTTCGCGATCATAAACGCCGCGCTTCGGCAGTCGTTTCAGGGTTGTTCGTTTGGTTTGCGCAAATTTTTTCATGGTGTGTCGAGAGTAATCAAGAATTGATTTTCTGCAAAGGTCAGAAGGTAATAGCCTCCCGCATGTTTCAAAAGTCCTTCCCTGGGACCGCACGCTTCCAGCGTGCCCGGGTTGCCTCAATAGCCTTTCCCATATTTCAAAGTTTCTTCCCTGGGACCGCACGCTTCCAGCGTGCCCGGGTTACCCCAATAGCCTTTCCCATATTTCAAAGTTTCT
>Ga0209798_10000161_pt1 | contig 38127 bp, 35 predicted proteins | sample DOMMetBare3Fresh_FD_187475 | JGI IMG/M metagenome (GOLD analysis project Ga0209798, IMG submission 187475) | Wetland sediment microbial communities from St. Louis River estuary, USA, under dissolved organic matter induced mercury methylation -... | ecosystem: Environmental > Aquatic >...
CTCGGATGAAACCGTATAGCCTCTCAAATGACAGGCACCGCGATTGGATGTTGCATAGGTCAACCCCATGCCCTGGATGCCACGCGGATCATAAGCCGGAAACTCCTGTCCTTTGACCGTCATCGATAACTCAGGACGCCCATATTTTTCGCAGAGGCGCTTGGAACCCAATCCTATGTCACGGCCGAAACCTTCGCCTTTGGCGGTCAGTTCGGCGACCTTGACCAGAGCCTCGGCAGAGCCGAATTTCAGCACGATTCCACCAGTTTCTTTGATACCAATCACACCTTGTTCAAACATTTCCATCGCAGCGGCAATGGTTGAGCCCAAAGAAATCGGATCCATGCCATCTTCATTGCACAGAAAATTGACGTAAGTCAGCGTATCGAGATCATCCACTCCAGTATCGGAGCCCAATGCCCAGGCGGCCTCATATTCCAGTCCACCCGATGCACCCCAGTAACGAGGCTTGTTATCAATCGTATAATGACCTTTTGCAATCGTAGAAATGCGCCCGCAAGCAATCGTACAGCCAAAACAGGCGGCATTGGTCACCAGATTAGTTTTGCCATCGGCTTTTCGGGGCACATGCATGGCTTCGCCGGAAATATTTTCCGCGCCTTCAAATTGCACATCCCTGAAATTACGGGTGGGCATCGCCCCAACTTCATTGATCACATTCATCAGCACTTGCGTACCGTATTTCGGCAATCCTTCCCCGGTCACTTCCGCATCGGCTAAAAGCTTTTTTCCTGCCTTAACGGCTGCCATAAACGCAATCGGATCTTTGATATTGCCAACCCCTTTGGTCCCTCGAACAGCAACGGCTTTAAGATTTTTCGAGGCCATGACCGTCCCGACTCCGGAGCGTCCAGCCGCCCTGTGCAAGTCATTGATAATACCGGAAAACAAACAACCCTGCTCGGCTGAACGGCCTATCGTCGCAATGCGTAACAAAGGGTCCTGATGCCGGTTATGCAGCCATTCATCGGCATCCCAAACCGATTTCCCCCATAGTTCATCGGCCGCCAATAATTCCGCCCGTTCATTTTCAAGATATAGATAAACTGGGCTAGGCGCTTTACCTTCAAAAATGATCATATCCCAACCGGCATTTTTGATTTCCATCCCGATAAAGCCACCAGAGTTCGAACAAGCGATCGTTCCCGTTAACGGACTTTTAGTAATCACTGAATAGCGTCCTGCAGTAGATGCCGGTGTTCCGGTTAATGGGCCAGTCGCCATGATCAGAACATTGCCGGGCGAAAGTGGATCGACTTTAGGATTGATCTCTTCAGCCAGGTATTTGCTACCCAAACCGCGCTGGCCAAGATAAAGCCCAGCCCACTCCATCTTAAGCGGTTCTTTTATGCAAGTTTTATTCGTTAAATTGACACGTAGCACATTTCTTGTCCAGGCCATGGTGTTCCCCCTACAAATGTCGAATGGACAGGGCAGCATGAGCCTGCATGCGCAGATATCCGGTTTGTTCGGCATCGACATAAGTGATGGCCGACGTCGGACAGGCGGTCGCACAGGCTGGATCGCCTCCGCATAAATCACATTTAGCGACCTTGCCGGTGTCAACTTGATAATTGATGGTCCCGAAGGGACAAGCAATCGTGCAAACCTTGCAGCCGACACAGGTATCGGCGATGACTTCTTTCGCTCCGGTTGTTTTATTAATGACAATGGCCTCAACCGGGCATGTCTGCAGACACCACGCTTCCGTGCATTGTGTGCAGGTATAAGGGGCGAAACGCCCTTCATGATGGAAGGCAAATACTTTAATCCTGGACTTGGACGGATTAAAAATCCCTTCATGATGATAGGAACAAGCCAACTCACATTGGAGACAACCGGTGCATTTTTCCGGTTCGATTTGCAGGGATTTTTGCATAAACACTCCTCAAAGCTGAGCAATCAGTCCAGGCCGCCTGACCTAAATTTCTTTCTGCCATATTCAAATTTTAAGAGCACTAGGATGATAAAAAGGTTCCCTCTCAATATTCCGGCGTCGGAACATCACGTGTAAAGATACTATTTTATAAAAAAGCTTATAAAATTCACCGAAATGATTTGGAAAAGGTTTTTAGTGCCAACGAGACTGTGGAGTCTTTCGTGAATGCAAATTATTCTCCATGAAGTTCATGAAGTATACAATTTATTAAATTAATTGAGGTAAATTGAAACTTCTTGCCGATTGCATCCTGTGTGTTTATCTGCTCAATTATTGAGTATTGATAGAGTCCGACCGTCGGTAAGGATCTTGGCCATAATTCAGTCCGGAGTTATTATCACACACCTGCTTTGGGAGCCTTGACAGAATAATGCTACTTTCCCATCAAAGCCCACCTCAACTGCCATTGATGATCGGCGTCAAACGTATGTAGATACTGGATTTTCGTCTTTGATCCATGTGCCATGGGCAGGCCATCGCGATAGACCAGGCGCTGGCTGGATGAAGACACTATCCTGTCCCCGGGGGTAATTATTCCGGTTAAATTTAATGGGTCGGCGGCGCTAAGTACCGTTAATTCCGCTGTTTTTGACAGTTTCCGGATGTCCTTCAGCAGGCTCTGGGCTTCAGGCAAGGCGAACTGTTCGCCGGCAAAGCCTTGGACGAATCGGCCGCCACGAATGTCTCCGCGAGCTTCCAGCCGGCGGTAGATATAAAGGAGTTCTCGCCAGCTTGGGATGCCTTCTTCCCTTTCAAGGACTTTGCGGAAAACGATGCCATAACGCTGCAGCAATGTTCTGGCAATATGTTCGACGTGTGCATAACTGTCCTTAGCGTTAGGTCGTAAAGGGCGTAATAACGACCACCGACCTGCGGCCGCCATTGGATCATGGTAGGGATGGCGCCTGCTGCGCCGATGTAGAGTTTTTTGCGGCGTAACCAGCATGCGCAAGCCATGAAAACTGTCCGAGGTAATCAAGCCACACGCCGCCAATTCCCCCAGCGCTTGTTCAAGTTGCGTTTTTAGCAAGCCCGTTTCACGGACCAGTTCCGGAAAAAAACTGGCACCCCACTCTTTTAATGCAGCGTACACTTTCTGGGCATTACTCGATAGGGCCATCGTTGCTTGATCGGGAAGGGTAGACAACTGACGCCAAAAATCGATATTAGCGCGCGATATCAAGGCAATCGGTGTGGTTTTACTGGCCGATTTGGGGTTGTTTTCTCCAGGTGTTTTTAATCGTAGCCAGATAAAGCGGCCTTCTGTAAACAATTGATCAAGTTCTGACGCCAAATAGGGTTTTACCCGCTTGGCCAATATGTCTGACTCCCAACAGGCAGCTGGCAAATTATAGCCTTCTAACTGCTGCAATATTTTAGATAATCCGGATGCGCCGGTGACAGGATCATGGAGTCTATGCCACCGGAACAAAAAGCGCATAAAATCTGCCGGTGCTACGGGTTCTATTTCGCTACGTAGCTGTTTTAACGTATAGCGGTGGATGCGGGCCAATAACCCCCGTTCACACCATTCTAGAGCAGAGGCGCCTGGGGTAAAATGGCCCTGAAGCACGATACCCTGCTGCTCCAAAGCAGTTAGCACTTGATTGGTTATTTTTGTTGTGATGCCTAGGGGCTGCGCGAGTTGTTCTGCCGTGACGGCAACGAGTCCCTCCAATCGGCTGCGGATGATATCCTGCAAAATGTCTTCGGGCGTTCGATGCGTATCTGCCGATACTGCGGCTATGGCAGGGCTAGAGTTAGAATCCGGGAACAGTATCTGAAACTCGTGCAGACGTTCGGCCGCTACCCACAGGCGCTGTCCATGTGGCAACGTCAATACGGTCGCCCTTTGGTCGCGTTGCAGCACATTAAGCATGCCTGATGGGCTCTGGGTATCCAGATGTCGTTTTTGTGATGGCAGGTCACATTTGCCTTCCTGTTCCGTCAAGAAGCCAAGAATCACCAAGGCATCGTGCAATTCGTCTTCATTTCGGATTTCAGGCCAGGCTTCAACCCGGACCCGCTCAATGGCTTCCGGATTTAAGCGGCCAGTTTCAGACGCTTCCTGAGGGCTGCCGAAACGGCGCGGCCGGATTGCCAGGGTCCGCCGCTCTTCGGCCGGTGTATCATCGAGAAAGGCGTATGGCTTCGCATTAATGATTTCCTGAGCCATCGGTGACGGGCTGGTTAAATCTCGAGTAATTATATGAATGCTTCCTTTTTCGATACCGAGTAATAATTGTTTTAGCCCGTCTATATCCATCAGCTCATGAAGACAATCCCAAACTGTCTGAATGACCAGCGGATGATCTGGCACTTGGCGGTCACCGGCAATATTTTCGAAACATGCGAGTTGATCCGGAAAAATAACGGCGATTAAATCCTCGGCATCGTTTCTTTGAAAAGCTGCAGGAATTTTTTTACCGGCCCGGTTGCGTGGAACAGCCAGAGCGGTATTGGCAACCCAGCGCCACCGTGTCGGAAACATTGGTGCTGCCAACAGTGCTTGCGTCAGGACATTTTGGACGCTATCGGCCTTCAGGTAATCGGCGGGCTCATTTAGTGGAAAACTATGGGTGGGGCCCAATGACAGGACGATATTGTTTTCGTTGGCAGCCGCCTGCAGTTCAAAATTGAAACGGCGGCAAAAACGTTTTCGCAAAGCCAAGCCCCAGGCCTTATTAACACGTGAACCATAAACCGAATGAATTACAAAATGCATATCGCCGGTTTCATCAAAAAACCGCTCGAAAATAATGTTGTTAAAACTGGGAAGTATTGTCAGTGCGGCTTTTGCAGTCGCCAGATAGTTAAATAACTGCTCGGCTGCAGCGGACGGTAAGGCCAACTCCTGGTGAATAAAACGGTGAGCAGCATCTTCTCCTAGCTCCAGCAGTTGGTCGATGGATGAGGTCAACGCAGATACTTCAGCCGACAATTCATGACTGCGGCCTGGCGCTTCGCCAAACCAGAACGGTATATTGGGGGGTTGACCGTGAGCGTCTTCGACAAAAACCTTGCCTTGCTCGATTTTAAGCATTCGATAGGAGTTATTGCCAAGCTGGAAAATATCACCCGGAATGCTCTCAAATGCGAAATCCTCGTTCAATGTGCCGACAAACAAGCCTTCAGGCTGCAATATGACATCGTAATCGAACTGATCAGGAATGGCGCCTCCGTTCAAGATTGCGGTCAGGCGGGCACCTTTCCGAGGTCTAAGAACGCCATGTACGACGTCTCGATGCAAATAGGCACTTCGACGTCCGCGTTGTGTGTGATAGCCGTCGCTCAGCATTTTAATGACAGCCGAGTACTGAGCCAAGGTCAATGACCGGTAAGGCCACGCCATTGTTATGGCCTGATACAGTTCCAGTTCTGACCATTCCCGGCAAGCAACTTCAGCAACGATTTGCTGAGACAGTACGTCGAGAGGATGATCGGGGATCTGGATGCTGTCGAGTCGGTCTTTGGCAATAGCCGTCAAAAGCGCCGTGCATTCCAGTAAATCGTCACGCGACAGTGGAAATAACCGGCCCTTTGGAACAGCGACTAGGCTATGGCCGGAACGGCCGACACGCTGCAAAAAAGCCGCAATGGTATGAGGCGATCCCAGCTGGCAGACCAAATCGACATCGCCGATGTCGATACCCAGCTCCAGGGAAGCTGTGGCTACCAATGCCTTAAGCTGACCCTGTTTTAGACGGTGTTCAGCCGAGAGCCTGTGTTCCTTGGCAAGACTGCCGTGATGTGCTGTTACTGCTGATTCACCCAGCCTATCCGCCAGAGCTGCGGCGGCTCGTTCCGCTAGCCGCCGCGTGTTGACAAAAATCAGCGTGGTCTGATGAGCATTGATCAACTGCTCAAGGCGGTCATAAATTTCTACCCAGACCTCGTTAGCCATAACGGCTTCCAGCGGAGAACTGGTAACCTCAACGAGCAGATCTCGTTGCCGGATATGACCGGTGTCAATGATAGTGCAGGGTAGCCGCCGATCCCCCGTTAGAAAATGAGCGATACTTGTCAGTGGTTTTAGCGTGGCGGATAGGCCGATGCGTATTGGTGGCTGGCCTGTCAATTGCGTCAGCCTTTCCAGCGACAACATCAGATGAGCTCCTCGTTTATTACCGGCCAGTGCATGAATTTCGTCAATGATCACGCTACGAACGGTTTTTAACATATCGCGCCCGGAAGTCGACGTGAGCAGGATGTACAACGACTCCGGCGTGGTTACCAGAATATGCGGGGGTAGCTTTTTCATCGCTGTGCGCTCGGCCTGGCTGGTATCTCCGGTCCGCGTCTGGGCTCTTATGAGGATACCCGGCAAGGTTGCTTCCAGAAGAGCGATGCCGATACCGGTTAATGGCTGTTCCAGATTCTTATGGATATCATTCGATAATGCTTTTAACGGCGAGACATAAAGAACCTGGGTTTGGTCGGGCAAGGAAGAGGTCAATCCTTGTTTAACCAGCTGGTCGATGACGGCTAAAAATGCCGCCAGTGTTTTACCCGATCCTGTTGGCGCTGAGATCAACGTTGATTGTCCAGCTTGAATCGCAGGCCAGGCGAGGCATTGGACTTCAGAAGGGGCTTTGAATTGAGTTAAAAACCATTCTGCTACAACCGGGTGAAACGAGCTTAAAGAGGAAGACATGGAAACCTTAAGCCTGGCTCATTATTGGGATTTTATTTTGACATTAATGGAATACACCTACAATGGTCCATTCACCACAAAAATGCTAGCAAACAATTATTCTGCCGATCATTTCTCCTAATTTAACCATCTTTTCGGCTTTAAGGTCATGGTTCCAATGCACTTTGTTCTTACTAAATAAAACAATAATCGTAGAGCCCATATTGAAACGACCCATTTCTTCGCCCGTGTTTAGGGTAGGGCCAGTATCCTGGTAGTTCCAGTTTTGTACTGAAGATAGGGTCGGTGGCGTAACCACGCCATGCCAGACGGTTTCTATGCTGGAAACGAAGATCGCGCCAACCAATACTAACGCCATGGGTCCTGCCTCCGTATCAAAAATGGCGGCGACCCGTTCATTCCTGGCAAATAAGCCGGCAACGGAATTGGTAGTGGCCTTATTCACACTGAATAATCGGCCGGGGATATGCACCATTTCTGTGAGCGTGCCTGTTATTGGCATGTGCAAGCGGTGATAATCCTTAGGCGACAAATATATTGTCGTAAACATCCCATCGTTAAAAGGCTGGGCACGTTCCGGGCTGCCGCCCAGCAAATCGATAGTGGTAAAGCTTTTACCCTTAGCCTGAAAAATATTTCCGCCGTTAATGGTACCGGCCTGACTGACTGATCCGTCGGCAGGACAGGCAATTGCATGTTTTTCTGAAGTTAAAGGTCGGGCACCCGGGGTTAATTCCCGAGTAAAAAAATGATTAAAGCTTTTATAAGCATCTATATCCTGCACCAACGCTTCATTCATGTTGACCCCGAAATGCCTGATAACCTGCTTGATCATCAGGTTTTTCCAGAGTTTGTTTTCCGAGTGTGTCAACGTGCTCATCATTCTGGATAACGCATGATGGGGCAAAATGTATTGCGGTAGGGTAGTTAGCGCTTCTTTGATGTTCATAGATGAGTATTGCCCGGTGCTTTGCCGCTTAAAAAATACGCAAAGGCAAGCACTTCAGCGACAGCCGTATACAGTTCATTGGGAATTTCATCGCCTAATGGAATCTGGGCCAGGATTTTTACCAGTTCCGGCTCTGTTTGCAGGGGTATTCCGTGCTGTTCAGCTAAGACAAGAATTTGTTCAGCGCTAAGGCCCTTGCCTTTGGCGGTAACTTTGGGCGCATTTTCACCATCGTATTTTAAGGCAACCGCGATGTCCGAAGTGTGGTAAGTTTTTGGCATCGTATTTAGGGCAAGGTCACCAGATCCGGGGCAATCCAACTGGCATTTCTATGCTCTGCGATAACCGTGGTGTAAATGCCGCCGCGAACATTGAATTCGGCACGAACACGGATGAAATTGGGGGCTATGGCCTGAACAAGGTCATTTAGTATGTTATTGGTTACCGCCTCGTGAAACGCGCCCTGATCACGAAAAGACCACATATACAATTTTAGCGCTTTTAATTCCACGCATAATGCAGCAGGTACGTATTCTATCAGAATTGTGGCAAAATCGGGTTGCCCTGTTTTTGGACACAGGCAAGTGAATTCGGGAATTTCAATACGGATCGTATAATCACGATCAGACTGGGGGTTCGGGAAAGTATCCAGGTCTTTACTCGGTTTGGTTGCCATGTTTGATTCGGTCAATTAATTCTATAGGTTATTCTATCAGCTATCGCATTAAAAATATCAAATTGTAGCGGGGTCTAAAAGTTGAAGTTATTTTACTTCTCCACAACATAGTCACTGCTGCTGAATAGGTTTGTTAAAATCTCGTCTTCCGGGTCTGTTGAGCCAGACTGCCTTTTTTATCTCTATATCTCCTCGGTAAAAGATGAGAACCTACCATTTTATCTGCTCTCAACCACTACAAATAAAACGCTTGCGAAATCAGTCAAGATATTCGATACTCACATTCCGAACAGATTGCTGAAGAGAATGCTCATTAGGCTTAACATCAAACTATTGGAGACTAATCATGAGAAAAAAAATTATCTTAGGTCTGGCAGTTGCTATTAGTACACTCAGTTCATTTAATGCCTCTGCTGCGGCCGATGATAAATACCCCGCCGCCAATTTCGAGCCTTCTGTCATTTACATCGATAAAGATAATGTAGCTCAGGCGCCCAAAGACGACAAATATCCGGCTGCAAACTTTGAACCCAAAGTCATTTTTATGAATAGCGATGCCAGCGATCAAACGGCCACTCAAGCTGCCGAGCAGTTCGATCCCAAATACCCCGCAGCTTATTTCAAACCTAAAGTAATCTATCCTTGAGGTAGTGTTCTAAACAAGAGGCACAGAGTCGTTTTCAATTCGAGGAGTTCTCTAACAGTTGCACATTGGCTGTTCGACAAGTTCATGCACTCAATGTGAATGGCCATTTACTCAATATATCAGTTGCCTATCCGTTCGTGTTAAACAGCCGAAACATGAACGGATAATTTTTAAAGGTCACATTATATGTAAGGTTAGATCGCTCGGGCAGATTCAAATAGGGTGGCATCGACGCAGAGTTAGTGGGCAAGCAAAACGCCGTAACGAACAGGCTTCTGATTTGAAACTGGCTTATCCTAATTAATGATTATTTAAAATCGATTGGTCTTCATAAAGATCACGAAGGGTAAGAAGAATAATTTACTTAATTAATGCACCGAAACTGCCTCGTGAATCGTTATGAATTTATTTGCTTGTTTTATCGCGAATTTTCATTCTTTAGCTACCAAAGGTTCACTGTTAAATCGAATACCTTCCCAGCCGTAGTGGATGAAGTTTCTTATATTCTGATGACCAGTACCAGCGGGATTAGCTAAAACATCCAGGCGGTAATAATCTCCAAACAAACTCAAGGTCTGTTGTTGATCAAGCCGATGTATGTGGGCAAAAGCAAAGATTTTGCAGGAGCCTTCATTAGTGCCAGCCTTGTTGATTAATCTTTCATCATTCAGTCCGTTGCTAAACTCGGCTGGCTGGTAATTGTAGTTTTCTGAAATAACAGCCATTGTTTCGTCGAAACTGACTGGTACGTTATTTTTTATTTTTTCTATGAAGGAATTTAAATTCATCAGAAAAGGCCAAAAATCGTTGAGACAAACTTCATGATATGTTCATGGTATGGAAACTTTTACCTTTACTTCATTTGTCTGTATTTAACCATGCTTCATGACTCGTTCTTTCTCCCGTTGCCAGTCGCGGTCTTTTGATGCGGCTCGTTTATCGTGCAGTTGCTTGCCTTTGGCAAGTCCGATTTCCAGTTTAGCACGACCGTGTTTCCAATACATCGACAATGGTATCAGGGTATAACCTTTTCTCTCTACAGCACCGATAAGTTTGTTCAGTTCATGGCGGTTCAACAACAATTTTTTAGCACGAACAGCATCTGGTTTGACATGAGTAGATGCCGATAGCAGTGCAGATATATGAGCGCCTGATAACCAGGCTTCGCCACGTTTTAAAGCCACATAGCTTTCTTTTAACTGAATGCGGCCGTCTCTTAAACTTTTAACCTCCCATCCTTCCAACACAATGCCTGCCTCAAATCGCTCTTCGATAAAATATTCATGCGTAGCTTGGCGATTAACGGCAATCTTAGTATTTTGCTGAGTTATGTTTTTCTTGCTCTTTTTATCGGCCATTGTAGTGGATCGTGATTTTTAAACTGACGTAAAGAAATATTTTTGTTATTTTACTCGATATTGCTGCAACAGTCAGAAAAGCTCCTGGCGGAGGACAGAAAATGACAAGAAAAAATGTTCTTGACCGTATTTATCACCCTGAGTTTTAAAAGGCACTCAAATGACAGAATTAAAAAAACCACAACATGAACAATGGTCGTCACGTTTCGCATTTATTCTGGCCGCGACTGGTTCGGCAGTCGGCCTTGGTAATATCTGGAAATTTCCTTACATTACCGGTGAAAACGGCGGTGGCGCCTTTGTACTGATTTATCTGTTCTGTGTGGCATTGATAGGCATTCCCATCATGATGGCAGAAACTTTATTAGGCCGACGCAGCCGGCAAAACCCCATTAGCACCATGGAGCTTTTAACTGAAGAAGCCGGGGCCGATCATAACTGGCATTATTTAGGCTGGCTAGGAGTTATCGCCGGCTTTTTAATCTTGTCTTATTACAGCGTAATTGCGGGTTGGGCGTCGGCGTATGTTGTGAAAGCGTTCTTCGGCAGTTTTCTTAATGCCGATGCCATCGAGATAAAAGCAATTTTTTATGATTTTATCTCAAGCCCAATTCAGCAGATTTTCTGGCATAGCCTGTTCATGTTTGCGACAATGATGATAGTGGCACGCGGAATCAGTGGCGGCCTGGAAAAATCCGTACGTTTTTTAATGCCCGGTCTGTTTCTATTGCTGATTTTACTGGTGGCTTATGCCATGACCACCAGTGGTTATTTTCAAGGACTTAATTTTTTATTTCGCGCTGATTTCAGCAAACTTTCCGCCAGCTCGATTTTGACTGCTATGGGGCAGGCATTTTTTACATTGAGCTTAGGAATGGGGGCGGTTATGGTTTACGGCTCTTATTTACCTAAAGAAGTCTCGATTGCCAAAGCCTCAATTTTGATCGCCTGCGCCGATACCGTCGTCGCCTTATTGGCAGGCATTATTATTTTCCCCATCGTTTTTACTTATGAATTGCATACAGACTCGGGGCCTGGCCTCATTTTTCAGACATTGCCGATTGCTTTCGGTAGTATGACCGGCGGTTGGTTGTTTGGTGTCCTTTTTTTTGTCATGCTGGTTTTTGCAGCGCTGACTTCGTCCATTTCTTTGATCGAACCAGCAGTTGCCTGGCTAGTGGAAAGCAAAGGTTTTAGTAGGGAAAAAGCCTCTGTGTGGTCAGGTTTGGCCGCTTGGTTATTCGGCTTCGGCACTATTTTTTCATTCAATGTCTGGTCAACCTTCAAGATTTTCGACCGGAGCATTTTTAATCTACTTGATTATTTGACAGCTAACCTCATATTGCCGATCGGCGGATTTTGCATAGCTGTGTTTGCCGGCTGGATCATGAAGCAGCAACATAGTGAAATTGAGCTTGACCTGCCTGAACCCGGCTATCGGCTATGGAAGATATTGATCTGTTATGTTGCCCCCTTGGGTGTGTTTTTAGTGTTTTTACATGAAATCGGAGTGCTTTCATGACGACCGTCCAAAAAAGTGCTTTGGTGAAATTCTCGGCACTGCAGATGTTTAATCTAGTCAACGATATCGAAGCTTATCCCCAATTTTTGCCTTGGTGTAACGGCAGCCGCATACTCAAACGTGTTGATGATATTATCGAAGCGGAACTATTGATTTCAAAAGGCGGTTTTAAAAAATCCTTCTCAACCAGAAACAAAATTGATGAAGGTGGAAGAATCACGGTGTCATTACTGGACGGCCCTTTTTCTTATCTGGAAGGCGTCTGGAATTTTATGCCGTTGCGCGAGGATGCCAGTAAAATCTCGTTGGATCTGGAGTTCGAAATGTCAAGCAAACTGGCCAGTCTTGCCTTTGGCACCGTTTTTCACCAGATATGCAATACCATGGTCGGTGCTTTTACCGATCGTGCCAAACAAGTCTATGCTTGAAATTGAAGTTGCCTACGCCAAGCCGGAACAGCAGGTTATCGTCGCTTTGCAATTACCGGAGGGCACAACTGTAATCCAGGCTATTTGTACTTCAGGTCTGCTGGAGCGATTCCCTGAAATCGACCATGCCAATATTAAGACCGGTATTTTTGGTGTCATTTGCCAACCCGAACACCCTTTAAAGCAGGGTGACCGTGTGGAAATCTACCGGCCCTTGGTGCATGACCCAAAAGAAGCCAGAAGGCAACGGGCAGCAAAAAAATAAAAAACTGAATACGTGCTGCCTTTCATAGTGGCTATCAAACCTCTGCGCATTGGTGAACAGGGCAAATAATTTGGGGCTTATTATGACTGATAGTTATTTTCAGTCATGCCTGTTAAGCTTATTGAATTTATTTATCAGATCATTCTTATAGGTTGGTTTGTGTGTGTTCTTATTTTACAAAACAGCTTTTCTCGGCATAGGCTTCTGCATCCTTTAACCGTTTCCTTAAATCCTTGGATTGGGCAGGATCACGGAAAACACCGCCGGCATCGCCGGGTGTATTGCGCAAAAAGGAAAAGGTTTTTGCAGCTTCGTATTCATTAAAAGTAAGTTTTTCCGCGATTTTATCAATTTTGCAACCACAAGCATATTGAGTGATATACGTTAGGCCGCCATGCTGGGCTACGCAGTTTAACACGTATTCCACGCGGTCCCGAGTCGGATAGTCACTGACAAAAGGTGCAGGTTCCGCCGCTGCCTGCGATTCAGTAGGTTTTTCCGGGGTAGTGGAACAGCCAGTAACGGTGCCAATTAAAACAAAGATTGATAGTGAGGAAAGGTAACGAGTTTTCATAGATGATGCTCTTATTTTTTGTAAGTCAGAAAGTAAAAGGGTATGCTCCGCAAATTGAGCAATGGCTACTGGCTGTGCAGCACAGAACGACGCGATTAACAGCTAGTTATGCATGCAAATGTCAGGTATTCAGGTTCAACATCGTGGATCTTACAGCCATCTGAGCGACGACGGCTCCAGCATAAATTAGTTAAGTATTTTGACAATGCAATACCATCATCACGCTGACCACAATGGACCCAGACGGCAACGCTTTGAAACAGGTGCTTTCTGGTAAAGAAAGCACCCGCTATTTATGCCAATTGGCAGGGTCGGGAACACCATGACAGGCTGACCCAGATGACGTTCGGACTCAGCTAATATCCACCAGTTGTCGGTTGAGCTTTCAGCTTCAGGCATGCAAGACCCATTCATTGCCGAAAGAATCGGACATCTGTATACATTCAGGCACAAGACGTGGATACGTTTTCAAAAGGCCCTTAATAACTATACCGATCCTGTTATTGAGGAAAAATCAGAAATATCCTGACAACTGTCTAGTTTATAATTGTTTATTCTTCAACCGCGAAATCGACAATTTTTTTTAACATTTCGTTCATTCTACCTGAAAACGCATTCAATTCCATGTTGTCAGTATCGGTAGGCAACAAATGTGTTCTCACGATGGTTTTACCTTGATATTGATACATCACGACATTACAAGGCATGTGTCGAATCGCTGCAGGTGACATTAACAATAGGTTTTTCGCTTCGGTCAAATTGCAGAACTGAATCGTGTCATAATCGGGAAAATCTTTAGTACCTCGGTCACGAATGACTTTGCCAACACGGCTATGGCCGGTTATCCTGAAATTGTTTTCACTTATGGCAACTTGTAGTTCAGCCAGAACCTCATCGTAGGGTTTATAGGTTTCCGCCTGATAATAGTTGACAAACTCACCGGTGTGTTGTGTTGTACAGCTTGAAATAGTACATAAGATTGCAAAAACTGCAATACGTAAGAACATCGTGAGACTCATTTATGATATCGATAATTAAAGCTTAGCATTATGAACAGTCAAACAAAAGTAACAGGTGTCATTTTGGCAGGCGGACTTGCCAGGCGTATGAATAATCAGGATAAAGGCCTTATTTCTTATAAAGGCCGTCCCATGGTGAGTTATGCAATCGCCGCGCTGGCCGCTGTGACTGACAGGTTAATCATTAATGCCAATCGTAACATTGAGCAGTACCAACAGTTTGGGCTGCCGGTTGTTGCTGATCGAACTGGCAGTTTTGATGGACCATTGGCCGGTGTTTTAACGGCAATGATTCACGCCGAGGCGGATGTATTATTGGTGATGCCCTGTGATTCACCGTTAATAAAAGCTGAACATTTACGGAAATTGTTATCAGTTCGCGCCGAAAATGATGCCGATGTTGCCGTTGCTTTTGATGGCGAACGACTACATCCGGTTTTTTTAGCGATAAAAACAACGTTAAAAACCAGCCTTAAGGACTATCTGGACAGTGGTTACCGTAAAATTGACAGTTGGCTGGAACAGCAAAAAATGGTATCAGCAGATTTCAGTCATGAACCGGAAATATTTATCAACATTAACACCATGACGGATTTATCGGCATTGGAGGCGCAAGATGACAGCTAGCTCTTATCAACCGGTAATGACCAACGCGGGCTTAGGTTTTTCTAGATCGACAGTCGCCATTGATGAGCGGGGAGAACCGCGCGATATCGAGCTGGTGGGCGAGAGAGCTTTGACCATTTATGTCGATAAGCAGGAGATCGTCACATTAATGACGATGGGCACACATCCTGAAATGCTGACGCTAGGTTATTTGAAGAATCAGGGATTTTTTGACGATATTCAAGATATAAAGGCGGTGCAAGTTGATTGGGAAACAGAAGCCGTCGCTGTTGTTACCCATGTTAAAGCTAATGATTTATCTGAAGCAATGGCGCAGCGCACAGTAACCACAGGCTGCGGACAAGGGACGGTATTCGGCCGATTAATGGAAAAACTACAAACCATCAAAGTGCCGCAAAATTTAATCAAACAAACGACACTATATGGCATGCTTGATTCGCTCAAAGCATACAACGAAGTATATAAAAAAGCGGGCGCCGTTCACGGTTGCGCATTGTGTACTGGCAGCCGCATCGATTTTTTTGTTGAAGATGTTGGCCGCCATAATGCCGTAGATGCCATTGCCGGTTATATGTGGCTGAACGGCATTACCGGTGAAAACAGGATTTTTTATACCACGGGGCGTTTGACTTCGGAAATGGTCATCAAAGTATCACAAATGGGTATACCGATTTTATTGTCGCGTTCAGGCGCTACCCAAATGGGCCTGGACATGGCGAGGCAGTCTGGGGTGACTCTGATTTCCAGGGCAAAAGGCAAGCATTTTCTGGTGTTAAACGGGGCAGGGAACATCGAATTCGATGCTGGTGACGCCGTCAGTACAAAAGACATAAGAGCCTAATCGGCAACCAGCACATCAAACCGTTTCATCAAGCCGGTAATATCCTTTCGATAAAACTCCTGAACAGGCAAACATAAATCGCTTGGCTTTAATCCGCGTTCCTGTAGCGATTCTACTTCCGTATAAAGTCCTTTAACATCGTAAATTTCCAAAGCGCTGAATATCCTAGCCGTATCTTTTAAGCCCAAGGATTTCGGTTCCTGGCCTTTTTTTAACTGAAAAACTCCATCATCTAGTAGTAAAATACTGACAGGTTGATCAAATGCTGCGGTTAATAAAACCATGTCCAGCATTTCCTGAGCCTGGACGCCAATATGCGGCGGTTTGCGCAAGATAAATAAAAACTTCTTCATTCAATCAGCCGAAAACGATAAAACGATCTGCTTCCAGCGTCGCTTCAACCCACTGACCCAAACCGGAGATGCGAAAACCTTCGGCCAGATCGACGTCTAATTTACCTTGTCTGCTCGCTTCATCTGGACATAATAATCCGCGCCTTTGTGCAGCAGATATACACACTACCAAATCAATCTGGTAGCGCCATGCCATTTCGCTCCAGTGTTTGGTGAAGTTGCGCTCATCATCTGGCGGCATTACGTATTTAAAGGCATGATAAATTCCATCATGATAAAAAAACACCCGGAATATATCGTGTCCTTGCGCCAAAGCAGCATGAATGAATTGATATGCGGACAACCCCCCATTGGATTGATATGGGCTGGTGTTTACCTGGATGGCAAATTTCATTTGATTGATATCACCGTATTTTTCTCAGTTATATTTGTATTGGATGTTTTATAATTATTCCTCATACAATGCTGAGCTAGTATAAATTTACGTTTGAACTGGCGGCAAGTTTAATTTGTCGTTGTTCCTCCTAACAAATGAAAGAGGGAACTGAATGATTGTGATTCAGTCCCAATAGACTGCTTTCATCAAATTCGACCAATTCCAGATATATCATGTTTAAGCCCTCTGCTATCATTCTGGCTTTTAGCCTTTGTCTTTTTTCTACTCCACAGCATGCCGTTGAAATTAATAAAATCGAATTACCCGATATGGGCGACTCTACCGGGACTTTGATAACACCGGACGAAGAAAAAGAATTTGGTGAGGCCTTTTTCAGAAGTCTGCATTCACAAATTTCGATTAATCAGGATGCCGAAATTCAGCAATATATCGAATCTATTGGTCAAAAATTGGTCGCCAACAGTGACTCTCCCAGCCAACCCTTCCATTTTTTTGTCGTGATGGAAAATGACATCAATGCTTTCGCCGGTCCCGGCGGCTATATCGGTGTCAACTCCGGGTTAATATTAACAACGGAAGAGGAAAGCGAACTGGCTTCAGTGGTGGCGCATGAAATTGCACACGTTACCCAGCGCCATTTATATCGTGCCGCTGAAGCGGCTAGCCGCTTATCGATTCCCACGATGGCCGCAACGTTGGCGGCAATATTATTAGGGACCCAGTCTCCGGCTCTCGGACAAGCTGCAATAATGGCAATACAAGCAGGCAGCGTACAGTTCCAGATTAATTTCACTCGGGAAAACGAAGAGGAGGCGGACCGAGTCGGCATGCAAACGCTCGCACAATCGCATTTCGACCCTCGCAGTATGCCGACCTTCTTCGAACGTTTACAGCAATCCACCCGTTATGCCGGACAAAATATACCCGAGTTTTTACGCACTCACCCAGTGACCGCGTCACGTATTTCCGATACACGTGGACGTGCAGAAACATACCCCTATAAACAATATCCTGATTCGCTGGCCTATCAACTAGCGAAGTCAAAGATAAGAGTTTTAACCAGTTCAGACGATGGTGACGCCCTAAAATATTTTCAAACTCGATTAACCCAGGGTACCGTCGAACAGAGAACCATTGCTCAATATGGTCTGGGTTTGATGGCGTTAAAAGCGCAAAAATTCAGCGAAGCCGAAAAAGTGTTTCAAAGCCTGCAAAAAGACTATCCCGCTCAGCCGCAGTTCGCAGCCGCACTGGCCAGGACAGCAATGGATTCAAGAAATTACAGCACCGCATTGGCTCGCTATAAAAAGCTCGTTGATCAATTTCCTGATAGTGAAGCCATTGCACTTGAATACATAACCTCTTTGCTAAAAGCGGGAAAGCCCGAACTAGCCCGTAAAAATCTAGTTTCTTTGTCTCCCAAAACACAGCGGTTACCCGTTTATTCACAACTACTAGCGCAAGCCTATAGCGAATTAAAACAACCTGCTGAGTCTCATCGATATCTTGCAGAATATTATTATGCGACTGGACAAACCAAAGATGCCATCTTGCAAATACGGCTTGCTCAGCAAGCAAAAGGGCTAACTTTTCATTTGGCGTCGATTCTCAGTGAACGCCTAAGATTCTTTGTTAACGAAGAAGAACAGGCCAGACGAAACCGGTAGGATGAAGGGTTACCGGCAGTTTATTTTATGGTTCCTTCAGTTCTACTTTGTCAGATTACATGATCTATCCTTTCCACGCTCGTCATTCCGGCATGGATTGCCGGAATCCTGGCACCATGGATGGGGTTGAACTTACCATCCATGGGGCTGGATACCCGCATCCCGGCGGGTATGGCGGACTTGCGAGCCAATCTGACAAAGTAGAATTAGTCACTTAAACAGTCCGGGATATCAACTATTCGTCATCGACATAAATTTTTTCAACAAAGCAGGGTACGAATCGATTCTGAATAGCGTCTCAATTTCTGAACAGCAACTGAACAAAAGGCAGTAGTTGCCTGTTATTTTGTATATTAGAGCCATCTAAATCTCTGTATATTATTGTTTATATTGACTATAAAAATCGTTAGACTATTTTTTTAAAAAAACAAGTTTTGATTTGGTAGACAGTGAGGTTTTTTTGGATATACAATAACCTTGCTTTACCGAGTGAGGCCGGTTTTACTGGCCTAGAGGGGGAAGTAGCCTTGAATAAAGGCTTCTCAATTATAATAAAAACACAGAGTAATACTGCTTAAGTTGGGGTGTACAGGTGAAAACCGTAGTACAATAACAACAATAATAATACTCAACACGCCCGCTTCATGCGGGCTTTTTATTGCCGATAATTTCTGCGAATTTCGTTAGCTTTTTCCATCATCAAATCTTTGCGGCAGCCAGCCTCTGGCAACGCACTCGCGAAAACACCAAGCAGGAGTCGTTTCGGTCTTGTAGCTCCAGAAAAACCAGCCTCGGTATTTCTCGAAAGTTGCTAATTGGGCTGCAGCGTATGCCCTGTAAGCAACCGTCACTTGAAACCCATCCATTTGTTGCAAGGCATAATGGAATGGCCCGCTGGCCCAAAGCGATACTGCGTGCAAATCAAGGCCCAAACTCCATTCACCTACATAAGTTCCGGCGGCACGGTCGCGATTAATGTCATCAGCCTCATTTTTCCATTGGATGGCGGCTTTCTCTATATGACCGTATATATCCAGAGCACTATCGGAGCGGTCGAAACACTGGTAACGATGGATATCCAATACGGCATTGCAGAATTCTGGTTCGGTCAGAAAGCCACTGTATTCCTTGTACGAGCGAAAACCGTCATGAAACACGACGGCAACGATTTCTGGCCGACAATAACGCCGGATCCTGTGATAGCCTTCGGTGGTATACTTTTTTAATAAGTCGGTATCCACATCCCAGCGCGGCTCATTAAGTACCTCGATCCCGTGCAGGGCGGGTCGGTCATGATAGCGCTTGGCCAGATTTTCCAGCACGTTCAAGGAATGATCGATATATTCTTCGTTGGTGTGCCATTCGCAAACGTCTTTGATACCGCCGTTGTCGAATCCATTCTGGCAACCAGGGGCCGCATGTAAATCCAATACAATGTACAAACCATATTCTTCCGCCCACTTGAAAGCCCGGTCGAGTATGTCAACACCGCCCTGAATAAAGGGATGCAATGATTCGCCATATGCACGATGATAAGGATAATCCGGTCCAAATAACCAATGACCAACAGGAATACGAACGGCATTGATGCCGATTTTGGACAGCCAGGAAAAATCTTCGCCTGTGATAAATGTTTCCCAGTGGTTTTTTAACGCGACTTTGGCACGATCACCCAATTCGACGCAAAAAGAAGTTTCGTCGGTAGCCTGAAGTCCTTTAAAAAGACTGGGAGTCATCCATTTCTCCAACAACAGCCAGCCACCAAGGTTTACGCCTCTCAGTTTTTTACCAGCTCCATCGCTCACTGCATTATTATTCATATGCTTAGCCTGTTGCCATGTTCATTGAAGGGAGTCAGAGGATTATAGTTCAATTCGACGCTGGTGAAAGGCTTCAGCCGAGGGCTGATTAGTGATCGTCAATAATGTAGCCTTGGGCAGTTCTTCGCAAATCAAACTCAGCATCGTCACTTCACCTTCCGGATCGAGTGAGTCAAATGCCTCTTGTAATAATATCCATGTTGGCTTGTTCAACAGCAACCGGACTAGACCTAATCGCTGTTGTTGTTCGCGGGACAACGTATTTTCCCAGCTATCCATTTGGTCAAGCTGGGCGATCAATGGTTCAAGGCCTGCTCGCGCCAGCGCCTTCTCAAGTACATCCTGGCTAAACAGCTCAGGAGAGGCCGGATAGCAAATTGCGCTGCGCAAAGTTCCATCCGGTAGATAAGGTCTGGGCGGCATAAAGAACATCGGTTCCTCATCGGGGAGTTCGATACGTCCGCGGCCCCAATGCCAAAGACCGGCCATGGCCTTGAAAAGTTTGGCGCCGGCAGAAGCGTCGCCGGTAATCAAAATTCGTTCGCCGGCCTTGATCTCTGCATTAATGCCTGAAACAATTATTTCACCGTTGTGTTTGGCAATACATAAATCACGAAAACGTAAAATCGAATGCTCCGGTTTTTCAAGCTCGATACAGGATGGTTCAAGGCGGCAGATTTCCTGTTCCAGACAATCCAGGGCATCAGCCAAGCCTAACACCCGTTCAACCGAGGCCCGCCATTTGGCGACGCCGGCCATATTGTTGACCGGCCACGACAATGCATCGGCCATGTGTTGAAAAGCCTGTGCCGATTGCATCAAGGCGCCAAGATGGATACTCCCCAAAATATAACGCGGTGCCGACACTAGAATGGGAAAAGCCATCGACAATATGGAGTAGCCGGAGGTAAAAAGCTGGATATGCACCCAAGCCTGAGTTTGCTGTTGATAGGCGTCAATAATATTACGGAACAATGCAAAAAACCGTTGCCGTTCATTGTCTTCGCCATGAATCAGGGCGATGGCCTGGGAATGTTCAAGAGCCTTTATCAATCCAAAGCGGAAATTGGCCTCTTCGGTTTGCCGATAATCGGTCGCTGTCGTTAACGGACGGCCAATCCACCAGCCCAGAATCGAGGCGCTGATCGCATATATGAAGGCGATCCAGACCAAATGCCCATAAATAGGAATAGAAAATAATCCCAAATCCAGCACTATCGTTCCCGAAAGCGTCCACAGAATTTTGGTGAAACTGAATAGCAGTAACACGCTGTAAAATAACGAGTGGCCCAGAGCAATGGCTTCTTCCGTCGCTATACGAATGTCTTCGGCGATGCGACCATCCGGATTATCGTGTTCGGTACCTTGCAGATGAGTGACTTGATAATGCCGACCTTGGTTCATCCATTGACCGATAACTCGTTCGGTTAGCCAGGTCCGCCAGCCAATCAACAAGCGCCGTTTGACGATCAAATGAGTAGTAGTTACTGCCATACTGGCCGCAAAAATAATAACAAGCAAGCCGATTTGGGTAAAAAAACCGGACATTGAGCGTTGCTCAAACGCATTAAAAAGCGCAGCGCTCCACTCCGTGATAATAACGGCAATTGCAATCTGCAAGATCGTCAGAACAATCAACGCCAAAGTCTCCAAGCGAATAATAACCTTGTTTTGGGAGCTCCAGAAAGGACCGGCCAACTTTAAGAACTGGGTAAAAAATTCGCTTTTATTTTGCATAAGGCATGCTCCCGGCAGAATATTATGACGGCTCAAAGCTTATCAAAAAAAATCGATTCAAGCCATTTCCGGGAAGGTTAGAAAAATCCATCTCGAATCACCGTTTCATCTGACTGGAAACTTTTTGCAGATGTCAGGAAGCTATCGTTGCAGATACGCTATGGCAAATTAATGTTATAAAACATGGTTAATTCTACTTTGTCAGATTATGCTTAAGCTCGTCATACCCGCCCGGAAGCGGGTATCCAGTGCCATGGATGGCAAGCTTAAACCCATCCATGGAACCTGGATTCCGGCAATCCTTGCCGGAATGACGATCTCAGACAATATGCACCATGTAATCTGATAAAAGTAGAATTAAAGTGCACACAAATACCAAGGCCTAGAAAAAACTGTTTGCCGGGCCAAACCTGACCACCAATTCCGGCAATACGATTCCGCAGCAATAATTCAATGAAGGTTTTATGACTCAGGCGTTGTTGTGTTTTTTAAGTCTTCTACCAGTTCGTTAATGGTTTTTCTGTTTCATAACGCCTGCACACAAGCGATGCTGGTTTTGCTTTGATATGGATAGTTTAAAATGACGGCAATGATCCACTAAGCGAACACCTAATTTAAAGTGGATTTCCAATCTATTACCGGATACAAAAAATGGTAGTCAGTTATTGTCAAACACAGCGGGGTTGATTAATAGGGTGAAGCAAAAAAACAGGAAATTCACCTGACGCAGGTAACAATATAAAATGGATAGGTTATCTGGTTGTCAGTATTGAGTTATTAACATTTCATTTGTTTGGCAGCAAGCAACAACTCTGTTATGAAATGCTGGCTATATAAAGGCAGATAGTTGTTTTTTAAATATGCAATTTTAGTGCACGAGCCGGGTATCAAACAGGACAAATCAAGCGCGACCAGATCCTTGTCTGCCAGCGCATCATATGCCATGCCGGCAATCAAGCCGACCCCCATGCCCAATCTAACGTAAGTCTTGATCACATCGGTATCCGCCGCGGCTAAGGTGACATCCAGTTCCAGTCCGGATTTAGTAAATGCGCTTTCAATATTGGAGCGTCCGGTAAAACCGAAACTGTAAGTAAGTATGGGGAAGGATGCTAGACGCTCTAGTGAAATGTTCCCATCAGTTAATGGATGATTTGACGGAACGACCGCCGAATGATGCCATTCGTAACATTTCTCGAGAACCAGGTCGGTTTCCTGGTCAACTCTTTCGGTGCAGATGGCAATATCCGCCTTGCGCGCATGCAATTGATCGATCAATTGTTCCGGTGAAGCCTGAACCATGTAAATTTTGACGCCTGGATATTTTTTTTTGAATCGCTGAATAGGCGTGGGTAAAAAATATTTGGCCTGGGTGTGTGTCGTGGCGATATGCAAAGTGCCTTGATTACTGTCGCGATAATCAGACGCAATCGTCTGGATGTTGCTTTTTGCCTGATGAATGGCGGTCACTTCGTGCATGACGTGCCTGCCCAATGGCGTCAGACCGATCAATTTTTTACCCTTTCTGTCGAATAACGGCGAACCCAGCTCAGTTTCGAAAAGCTGCAACTGCCTGCTGACTGCCGATTGCACGATATGCATTTTTTCCGCCGCCTTCGATAGGCTGTAATTGGTTTCCTGCAATATGCGGAGTAATTCGATCTGGTTTAAGTTCATGTTATTAAAGACAGTAATGCTTATGGATCGCGTTATTTCGGATGGTGGGTTATTGACGCCACCAATATATCTAATTATAAGAAAAAGATATCTATATATATCGAATTATTATAAATAAAACTTAATTTAGTGTTTTCCTTAATCCATCACTACAGCTCGAATAAATTGTGATGTTGCCCTCCTGAGCTACAGGGCGTAGCTGTTATGCGGGTATTTGCTCGCTATTATTCCACTGCCTTCAGGCAATTCGGGTTAGTTGCACTCGAACAAGGGTGAGCGGCGATCTAAATGAAATACTGAATAAGATTTGGAGAAAACCATGCCGTTACAGAGCCTGGTGGATTATTTTAACGATAGCATCGAACTAGAACTCCGTTCCAGTATCCAGCCTTTTATTCTGGAAAATGAGGCTGTCAGTGGGTTATTCGGTCCAATCCGGATAATGATGGCTGGCGGCCGTTCCATAAAGAATTCCTTTAGGATGTAGCTGTCGTGCGTCTGACTTAAGTCTACTTACAATACGCCATGCTGGATTAGGAGACGATTGATTGCCGGATTCTCAATGAATGTGTACCTCACGCGACTTTAGCGTATCACTTCTTTGCAAAATATGGCGTTCCATCTTCGTTCCGACCTCATTGAGCTGAATAAGGGTTCCTTCGTCTTCGATATGGTAGTTTCGTTCGTTTGTGCCGCCCTTTTTGGGAGTCAAAACAACGGTACGACTCTCATCGTTCCAGCTATATTTTCCTTTTTCATAAAACTCCCTTGAGGATTCTTTGGCTTGCTGAGTCACCAACAAATAATTGTTATTTTGTTTTAATGACAGCGTCGTTTTAATTCCCGGGCAATCGTTGCACGGGAGATAGCCATAAAAAATACCATGAAATTCCTGGCTTTTATTGCTATGGCTTGCATGGATTCCGTGCTCGGCTTCCTTCTTAACGTTTTTGGCGCGCGCTCTGGCAAAACTTTCCTGCGCTTCGAGGTCTGTTGCCGCCATTGCCGGAACAGCAAAAAGCAAACTGCTGCATAGTAACCAAGCTAGATTCTGTGTTAATTGCTTTTTTAATGCTCGCATGATGATGGCTCGAAAAAGTAACGATGAGTGGAAGGAAAAATATACCAGGTTTGCTGACAAAGCGCTTTCGGATTTGTCAGGAAATAAGTTTCGGGATCGTCTGTCTGCGAGACCAAACAATTGATGTTAAGGATTTTGTGTTTAATGGCCGCTTTCCTTTTAATGAAACCAATGCGCCTGGCGGATTTTCAAATCCACTTTATCGCCTTTATGAAGATTCAGCCGTTTGAACTGATCGTTGGGCAGTTCGGCGTAAAAAATGGCAGGTACGCCGTTTTTATTTTGTTTGAATAATTCGACGCGGATCAGAGCGCCAAGGTGTTGCCAGTCTTTCAGCGTGGCGCTGGCTGTATTTTCGGCCTCTGTTTTTTCAATTTCAATATCGTGGGGCCGGACATGAGCGATATTGTTTTGCCGTTGCGGAATTGTTAAGCCGGTATTGCGCAGCCAGCCGTCATCGATATTTTCGAGATCAAACACATTGGTTTGGCCGATAAAACGGGACACGAAGGCATTGGCCGGATGATCGTATATTTTCGCAGGCGACCCCTGCTGCTCGATCTTGCCGTGATTGAGAACGACCACCTGGCTGGCGACCTCCATGGCTTCTTCCTGATCGTGGGTGACAAAGATGCTGGTGACATTCAATTCGTGATGCAGGTTGCGCAGCCATAGCCGTAAATCCTTGCGTACGCTGGCATCGAGTGCGCCAAATGGCTCATCCAGCAACAGAACTGAGGGTTCAACCGCCAATGCCCGGGCTAAGGCGATGCGTTGCCGTTGTCCGCCAGAAAGCTGATCGGGGTAGCGGTCATTAAGCCAGTCCAGTTGCACCAGTTCCAGCAGGGCATGTACTTTTTTTGCAATCTCGGCTTCGCTCGGTCGGTCCCGACGTGGTTTGACCCTCAAGCCGAAAGCGACATTATCAAATACCGTCATGTGGCGGAACAGCGCATAATGCTGAAAGACAAAACCGATTTGACGGTTTTTGACCGGTTTGTCGGTGACCTTGTCGCCCTGCAGAAACACGTCGCCTTGGTCGGCCTGTTCCAAACCGGCAATAATGCGCAATAACGTGGTTTTGCCGCAGCCTGAAGGACCCAGTAAAGCCACCAGTTCGCCTTCAGAAATGTCCAGATTAATATCGTTCAGCGCGGTAAAAGTACCGAAATGTTTGCTGATATGGTTCAAGGTAATGCTCATGACGGTGCTCTCGGATAATCAATTTCAATTTATGTTTAACGTGTGCCGGACCTCTTTTAAATCCTGCTTTTGCTTCCACTCAAGGAAAGTTTTAATCACCAGCGTCACGACTGCGAGGCCGGCCAACAGCGATGCGCTGGCGAAAGAGCCGACGAAATCGTATTCGTTGTAACTGACTTCAATATGCAAGGGCAGGGTATTGGTCAGTCCCCGAATGTGGCCCGACACCACCGAAACGGCGCCGAATTCGCCCATCGCTCTGGCATTGCATAACAGTACGCCGTAAAGCAGTCCCCACTTGATATTGGGCAGCGTGATCCGGAAAAATGTAAGCCAGCCGCTGGCGCCCAATGACAGTGCGGCTTCTTCCTCTTCGTGGCCGAGTTCCTGCATCAGCGGAATCAGTTCACGGGCGACGAAAGGGAAGGTCACAAATAATGTCGCCAGAATGATGCCCGGTACGGCGAAGATGATTTTGATATCGTGCTCTGAAAGCCAGGGCCCAAGCCATCCCTGCGCACCGAAAATGAGCACATAGATCAGACCGGCAATGACCGGTGATACCGAAAACGGCAAGTCGATCAGCGTAATCAACAGGTTTTTGCCGAGGAAGTCAAAACGCGCAATCGCCCAGGCGGCAGCAACGCCGAATACCGTCGTCAGCGGCACGGTTATCAAGGCGGTCAATAAAGTCAGTCTGATGGCGGATAACGTATCTGGATGGATCAGACTGGCACGGTAGGTCGTCCAGCCCTTGGCGAAGGCTTCAAGCAATACGGTGGCCAGCGGCAACACCAGAAACAGGCCGATAAGGGTCAAACTGAATCCGACCAGTCCATAGCGAACCCAATGCGGATCGGTCAGGGCATGCGGTTTTGATTTGATTGCCGGAGCAGGAATGATTGCACTCATGGTTAAACCTCAAAGTTGTCCACTGCGCCGGCGAACCCACCATTGCAGCCCGTTGATCGAGAGCAGCAGCAAAAACGACAGCAGCAGCATGGTCAGGCCGATCGCGGCGGCGCCCGCGTAATCGTATTGCTCCAACTTGGTGATGATCAACAGCGGCACCACTTCCGAGATGTAAGGCATATTGCCGGCAATAAAAATGACCGAACCATATTCGCCGACACCGCGCGCAAATGCCAACGCAAAGCCAGTGATCGCGGCCGGAAGGATGTTGGGCAGGATGATCCTGAGGAACGCCTGCAGCCGGCTGGCGCCAAGGCTGGCGGCCGCTTCTTCCATGACCGTATCGAATTCCTGCAATACCGGCTCGATCGTACGGACGACAAAGGGCAGGCCGATAAAGATCAGCGCAAAAACAATGCCCAGCGGTTTGTAGGCGATCTGGATACCGAAACTGTCCATCACCACGTTGCCTATCCAGCCTTTCGGTTCGTAGATCGCCGCCAGCACGATGCCGGCTACCGCGGTCGGCAAGGCTAACGGCAGATCGATCAGGGCATCGAGCAGGCGTTTGCCGGGAAACGGATAGCGCACCAGCGACCAGGCGATAATGAAGCCGAATACTGCCGCTATTACAGCGGCAATCAGCGCCGCAAAAAAACTGACCCGAAACGACGCCAGTACCCGTTCATTGGCTAATATCGCCAAATAATCGGCAAAACTGAGCTGCCAGGTTTTCAGCAACAGGGCGCTCAGCGGTATCAGCACGATCAGGGCGAGATAAACCAGGGTCAGGGCGAGGGTAGGGCGAAAGCCCGGCATGATATTGCTTTGTTTCATGGCTGTATGAAGGTTTGGGTTGGCGCAGGTTACCTACTGACTAACCTACGGTGCATAAATCTGATCAAAGATGCCACCATCATCGAAATGCTCTTTCTGTGCTTTATGCCAGCCGCCGAATCGGTCCTGAACAGTAAACAGGTCCAGCTTGGGAAAACGTTTCAGATCTTCAGGATCGGCGTATTGCGGCTGGTAAGGGCGATAGAAGTGTTTCGCCGCCAGCTTTTGCCCAACGGGCGAATACAGGTAGTGCAGGTAGGCTTCCGCCAGGTCTTGAGTCTCGTTCTGGTTGACCACTTTGTCGATCAAGGCCACTGGTGTTTCCGCCAATATGCTGACCGGTGGCTCGACAAGTTCCAAATGTCCTTCACCCAGCTCGTTGATCGCCAAAAACGCTTCATTCTCCCAGGTCAACAAGACATCGCCGATGCCGCGTTGAATAAAGGTGGTCGTCGACCCGCGCGCGCCGGAATCGAGCACCGGCACGTTTTTGTACAGTTTTTTGACAAACTCCTTGGCGGCGTCCTTGCTGCCGTATTGCTTCTCCGCAAATGCCCATGCGGCCAGATAGTTGTAGCGCGCACCGCCGGAGGTTTTAGGGTTGGGCGTGATCACCGAAACGCCTGCTTTGACCAGATCGTCCCAATTTTTGATACCTTTGGGATTGCCTTTGCGCACCAAAAACACCATTGTAGACGTATAGGGCAGGCTGTTGTTCGGCAAACGTTTTTGCCAATCCTTGGGCAGCAGGCGGGCTTTTTCGGCGATCTGGTCAATATCGAAGGGCAACGCCAACGTCACGACATCCGCTTCCAGGCCATCGATCACCGCCCGGGCCTGTTTCCCGCTACCGCCGTGCGATTGCTGAATTTCAACAGCTTCTCCGGTTTTAGTTTTCCAATATTTAATAAATGCCTGGTTGAAATCCTGATAGAGTTCTCGAGTGGGGTCGTAGGAGGCATTGAGAAGCGTTCTATCCGCCCAAGCCGTACTGCTTAAAAATAAGCTTAGAAAGAAGAACAGTTGTTTAAATGATACGGTAAATTTCATGGTTTTCCTGAGGAAAGATATTTTATCTGTTGCTGCGTTGTATATTAATAATTGTGATGGACGATGCATTGCTTAGATAAAATGATGATAAACAAATAGAATGAATAATAAAATTGATATATTTAGATAGTCATATCTAAAAAATGAATATGCGGATTTCCTTGGCCAGAAATAGGTTCTAAACTTGCCATCCTTGGCGGCTGGATCCCGGCAAATGGCTGGGCTAACTTTGCTGTCGTTTACCGGTACTTGGGCTTGCCATCGCCAAAGGCGTTCAGCGAGACTTCGAAATAGAAGAAGTTGCTAGCTTGCGAGGTAAAGGGGCCGTTGATTGTGTTGCCCCGATCAAATGACCTGGTAAAGGCACCCGGTTCGAAGCGGGCATAGCTTAAACTCCAGTCGAGATAGGGATTAAGTTGATGGCGTACCCGAATGTCGAACTCATGACCCAGGAAGCTGCCGCTGCGGCCGGTTCGATCGCGCAGATTGGCACGGCTCCAGGCGTCGGTTTCGCTTTGCAGCCAATAGGCGTTATAAGCGGTATCGAGACGAACATCCTTATAAGGGGTAAATTCCAGTCTGGCTTTGGGTGTATGAATGTTGTCCCAGGAGAAATAATCGTTCCTCGACCACGGCTGATTGAAACCATAGAAAGCATCGAACCGCTGATTGATTCGGTCCCCGGAGTTTTGATCGCCGGTACCATAGCCGTAATAGACACTGGCCCTGGGCTTCCAGTCTCGATCGAAGCTATAGCCTAGCTCTAGTGAGTAGGCCAGCGCATCATGCTGCTGCAAGGTTTGCTTGGTGCCGTTACGAACACCGAAGCGCCCGAACTGCTTATTGATATCGGCGTCGAAATCAAAGCCACTAGGACCGAATAGACCATACACCCTCAAGCCTGGCGCGTAGATATCCATATCAGGTTTACGATTGCTGTCCACAGGATTGCGCAGATCGCCATTTTGTTTGCGCCCCAGAAAATAAGGTTGAATCGTAATGAATTCCGACCATTTCTTGATGCTCAATACGCCACCATAAATCCAGGTATCTTCGTCGGGTCGGTCAAACGCATATTTGCGGCGTTCGACGGGCTGCAGCGCAAAGGTATCCAGATCCCAGTCGTTCTGTTTTTTACCGAAGCGGACGCGAAAGCCTTCGAAGTTGTTGGTGGTATTACGGAACTGATTGTTGCCGATCAGTCTCCGGTCCAGCAATTCAAGATGCATGCGGCCCGCGCGTAAACTCAACGGGCGATTGTGTCCCAGCACGTTTTTGAAATAAAGTTCGGCATAACCCTGAAGCAGCTCAAACTCATTTACATCAGATACATTTCTTTCATACAGGCCGTTATAACTTCTGGAATCCTGAAATTCGACCGCAAATCGGAGCGGGTCCAGAATGTCATGTATTCCGGCATAGGCCCGAGTTCGAAGCAGCCACAAGTTGTCAGGGTCAGGGCGAAAATTGCTACTGCTAGGGTTACCCGTGGGGGTTGGCCGATAATCGTTTTCGCGATATTCGTATCGGGTGCGAACATCCAAACCCACATCCAGCCATTCGACATCACGGAACTGCTCGAACTGGGTTTTGCTCAAATTACGCACATAGCTTGGCGGGTCGGGCTCCGGCTCGACACGGTAACCAAGAGTCTTGCGGTAATAATCTTCGGCAATCGCCAAACCTGGCAGGGTCAGCAGCATGCCTAAAATGCCTGTCGCCGATATCATCTTTTTGAAATAAAGCTTCATGATTTAACCTTTGATAACTGGAGATTTTGCCAATCTCATCTTCAATGAAAGCCACCTCCGGTGATCCGGTCAGCTTGTTAAGTATCTGGCAATAAATAACTTTCCCGTCATGGTCAGATACGGATAACCTTCCTTTAAGGGATGTTATCCGTTTTCGGGAAGTTGTTTTTCACTCAATCCTGAGTAATGTTTTCGCCGTGAGTACGGTAGAAATAGTTGAAATGTTGCTGAGACGATTTACTGTCAAAACGCAGCTTCTCTTTACGTTCGACTTGTACAATCTTGTTGTCGTGTATGGTAATTTCCACCGATCCAAAGCGTATCCCTTGTAAAGCAGCGGCAATCTGTTTGGAAATGTCAGCGGTTAATTGTTCCTTGCCATACTTATTCGTATCCAGCGCCATAAAAAACTCCTACAAGAAATTATTGCTGAAGATGAGTGGGGTATTCACGTTGGAGGGAATCTTAAAACACACAGTATTTTTAATAAATCGATATTATTAGATAGTTATATCTAATAAAAAGATATCAAGTGGTCGGCAACGTCCTTCGCGGCAAGCAGTGGCTACTGTTAGGGTTTTGCCCTGCTTATAACGTAAACACCTGTCAGGATGAACAAAGTTCCGATTAGCTGAATTCCGGTAATTACTTCATCCAGTAAAATATAGGCTAGAGCCAGCGTTATTATCGGCCCCGTGCTGCTGATAATTGATGCTGATCCTGCGCCGATTCTTTTGATGCCGGCATTCATCGAAAAAGCCGGTAGAACTGTGGAAAAAACGGCCATTAATAAAGCTAAAAAATAAATATCGGGGGGGAAATGGCTGAGGTCAACTTTATGGCCGGCAGTAAAATGCGTCAGTGTTGCGATACTGGCAACCGTCATGGTGTAGGCGGTGAATCTGGACGCACCTATACGGTGCACCATAACGCCGCTGCCCATCGTAAAACAGGCAAAGATAATGGCACTGCCCAGCACCAGGCTCGATCCCAATATTAGCTTCGATGATTCCAGCCTTAGTTGTTCAATGAATACCAGCACCATGCCGGTATAGCTTAAACTCAGCGCAAGGATTTCCCGCGCTGAAATTGACCGTTGGTAAAATACCGCTGACAGTAAAATGACGAAAGTTGGATACAGAAACAGAATAATCCGCTCCAGTCCCGCCGGTATATAGTGCAGCCCGGTAAAGTCGAGATAACTCGCCAAGTAATAACCCATCAAGCCCAGCACTATTATGGTCAGCCATTGTTTTTTATTCAGCGGCTGGACGGACGTTTTTTGGTGATGCCAGACCATGATCACCAGGAAAAAAGGCAGGGCGAATAACATGCGTAAAGCCATTAATGAAATAGCATCGATTTGTAAATCAATCCTATAGGCCAGCTTAATAAGAATTGATTTGACCGAAAATCCTAATGCGCCCAGCAAGACCAGCATGAAGCCGATAACAAAATTGCTTTGTTTTGATAATAGTTTAATCAGCACCTTTGTCTTTATCCGGGATAACCATCAATTTGTCGCCGACACGTATCAGGCCGCTGCTGATAATTTGAGCCGTTATCCCGCCGTGTCCTCTCATCGCGTTATAGCCACCTGCGCCTAATATGTCTTCCATCCGTGAACAGGGATGGCACAGTCCGGTGGTTTGGAAAATGGCATAGCCGATGCGGAATGTCCGGTTTGTTAACGCCAGGATATTGATACCTTTGATCGCCAGGTTACGCCTTAACAACTCAGCAGAAATCATTTTCCCCGTTATGGCCTGAAGCACCGCCAGATGTTCCCACTGAATAAGGGTGACTTGCCGTTTACCGCTGCTGCCACAGTAACGATCTCCGGTCAACCCCGAGTGCCTTTCGGCCAAAACCTCATTAACGGCTAGCATCGGTTCTTTGCGTCCGGGCCTTAAACCTATCCATTTCAATTCTCCTGATTCGGGAAAAACTTGCAGCAATTCCTCGATGGTTAAATGACTCACGACATCGTTTTATTTTTTAAGTTTTCGATCAGCTGTTCAATCGTCTTTTTCTGCGCCTTGATGCTTGCGCATAAGCGGAATTGCGCGCAAGCGCGATGCAAATTTTGCCGGGGTTCGGATACTTTAAAATAGCGGTCGCCGTCCAGATAATCGGTATAGAAACGCAAACCCAGCTCAAAGGGAATCAATTCTATTGCCGGATACAAAAAGCGGTATTCCGGTTCTGAAAAAAACGCAGCGGCTTCGACGAAATATTTTTTTAATATAGCGGCGCAAATGGCGAGATCAAACGTATCGGTTTCAACGTTATGACAGCAGGAACGCAAACAATCGCCAATATCGTAATGAACTAGGCCCGGTTTTACCGTATCGAGATCGATAATGCTGGCTATAGTTCCATTTTGCAGGTCAAACAGAAAGTTATTTAATTTGGGATCCCCATGAATAACCCGTAAAGGCAGTAAACCTTGCTGTTTTGCCGATTCCAGGATATCGGCCGACTGTTCAAACGAGGCTATAAAATCAGCGCAATAATGGTTTTCGGGCGTAGTTTCATGAACGGATAAGCGGTTCAATACCTGGTGATAACAATTGAGATAGCCCGGAGTGATATGAAAACCAGGCAATGTATCTTGTAGCATTAGGGGATCAAGGTCGCTAAGCAGTCGATGAAAGTGTCCTAGCGCAAAGCCGACCTGTCCGGCAATTTCGGCATTGGCTATCGTTTCTGTACTTTCCGTATTCGCTATAAAACTTAAGGCGCGCCAGCAATCACCCTTATCATCATAAAAGCAAATTTTGCTGTCTCGGGTTAACAAAATGCCGGGTATTTTCAGCCTGACGGATGCGCTGTTTTTTTTCTCAAGATGTTGGTTAAGCGTCTTGAGGTTTTCCATAATGAGCTCAGGTCTTGAGAACACCCTGCGATTAATGCGTTGCAGGATGAAAGGGGAGGTTTTGGTGCTAACCAGAAAGGTATCGTTGATCAGGCCGTTACCAATAGGGCTGATTTCAGTGAAGTCCGGGGTGTATTGGGAGGCGATGAACGCAATTGGATTAATTAAGCTGTCTTTACTTGGCAAATTCTTTAAAATGATGGAAAAATTGAAATGTAAAAGCCGGTCTTGCCATTATATCATATTCGGTTTGCGCCATTTGGATCAGGATGCCGTTGGCAACACTGCTGCGAGACAGTAATCTGGAGTTCTTATATTCTGATCGTTAAAGTTTAAATTTTTACCCTATGTTCAATCAGCAATTCGATGATTATTTGAAGAATTTAAAATACGATCTTCCGGCCGGCATTTCGGTATTTCTGGTGGCCATCCCCCTATCTCTCGGTATTGCGCTGGCATCCGGCGCGCCACTATTTTCGGGGCTGCTTACCGGTATCATCAGCGGCATTGTCGTTGCGCCTCTAAGTGGATCATCGCTTGGCATCAGCGGCGCTGCTGCCGGCTTGTCTATTATTGTATTGCACAATATTTACGAACTGGGTTTTAACGCCTTTTTGCTGGCGGTAGTATTGGCAGGTCTGCTACAGATCATAATGGGGCTGTTTAAGGCGGGGGTGATCGCCTATTACTTTCCGTCTTCGGTGGTCAACGGCATGTTGTCGGGAATCGGCATCATTCTTTTTCTAAAGCAGATTCCGCATGCCGTCGGCTACGATAGCGATTATGAAGGCGACATGACTTTTTTCCAGGCCGACAGCTATTCCTCGTTTTCGGAATTGTCGCATATGCTGGGCTTCATTTCGCCAGGCGCCATTTTGATTAGCATCCTTTCACTGGCCATTTTGCTGATTTGGGAACGGCCTTTCATCAAAAAGCAACGTTTTTCCGGTCTGTTTCAGGGCGTTTTGATGGCTGTTGCTGCAGGTGTGTTATGCAATCAGGTGCTGCAAATTTATTACCCTGAGATCGCGCTAAAAGAAAGTCATCTGGTGATGATTCCAGTTCATAGCAATGCCGCGGAATTTCTGGATCAGTTGTATTTTCCAGATTACCAGGCGCTTGCCAATCCTGCTATTTATCTAACTGCGCTTACCCTGGCGGTGGTCGGAAGTCTGGAGACACTGGTTTCCGTTGAAGCTGTCGACAAACTTGATGTCTATAAAAGAGTGACGCCCGCCAACAGGGAATTGATAGCGCAAGGCATCGGTAATATTACTGCTGGATTAATAGGTGGAATACCTTTAACACAGGTTATCGTGCGCAGTTCTCTCAATGTCCAGGCCGGTGCGAGAACCAAGATGTCCGGTTTCATCCACGGCGTTTTACTGTTGATTACGGTGATCTATATTCCAGATGTGCTTAATCGGATTCCGTTGGCAAGCCTGGCCTGTGTGCTGCTGGTGGCAGCCTGCAAGCTCGCCAGTCCGGATGTCGTTAAATCGATGTATAAGGCCGGCCCTTATCATTTTGTGCCGTTTTGCACTACTATTCTGGGGCTGGTTTTTACCGACATGCTGACAGGGATTTTGATTGGCCTGGGCTCATCATTGTTTGCCATTTTGCTGGAAAATTATAAAACCCCGTTTTATTTCCATGAATCCCATATTGGCAATAAAACCATTTTCAAGCTGGCCGAACATGTGTCGTTTCTTAACAAGGCGAACATCAAGCAGATTTTCGAGCAAATACCGACGAGCTCGGATGTCGTCATCGATGCCACCCGGTCAAAATACATCGATTACGATATCTACGAGATCATTCAGGATTTCAGAAGCGAAGCGACACTGAAAAACATCAAAGTGACGATCGAAAATCTGCGTGGCTACGGAACTTTGAAACCAATTGAAAATGCCAGACCTCCCAGTTACGATGATCAGCAATCATTAACACCATCCAAGGTACTGGCAATACTCAAGGAAGGCAATGAACGCTTTGTCAATAATCTGGAAGCCAATAGAAATTTATTGGAGCAAGTCAATGATTCTCGCCTGGGGCAGTTTCCGATCGCCATCATTCTCAGTTGCATGGACTCGCGCACTTCCATTGAACTGATTTTCGATCAGGGTCTGGGGGATGTGTTCAGTGTCAGAGTGGCGGGCAACATCATCAATGACGATATTCTCGGCAGCATGGAGTATGCCTGCAAAATAGCGGGTTCAAAACTGATCGTTGTGCTCGGTCATTCGCATTGCGGCGCTATTAAAGGCGCCTGCTCGGAAGTGCAACTGGATCATCTGACCGGTTTGCTGGAAAAAATCAAGCCGGCTGTAGACGATGTGCGCGCCGAAGAAGTGGTTGAAGTCATCGCTGACAACGACATGTTGGTGCAAAAAGTCGCCGATAAAAATGTGCAGAAATCAGTTGAAAGCATCAGACGTCAAAGCCCGCTACTGGATAGCTTGGCGAAAAACGGCGATATCGGTATCGTGGGCGCCATGTACGACATTACCACCGGTAAGGTCAGATTTTATCGGGACTCTTAGTCCGGTAAGGCTACGCATCGCGCACCATTTTCTATGCTTGCCGTCAAGCAAGCCATATAGGCTAGACGATGCGTACCTGCATGGCTGAAAATGACCAGTGGGGAAGAGCATTGGTCATTTTCGGTGTGCAAGATAGTTGACGGGTAGAATCGGACAGATCAACTGCCCAATTCGGATGCGCAGAAATTATTTCTTTTTGTTGCGTTCGTTGACTTCCTTGATGACTTCTTCAGCTACATTTTTCGGGCAAGGTAAATAATGCGAGAACTCCATCGAAAACTGTCCGCGCCCGGAAGTCATGGTCCGCAAGTCGCCAATATAGCCGAACATTTCGCTCAACGGCACGTCTGCTTTGATACGTACACCAGTGACGCCGGGATCCTGGGATTTGATCATGCCGCGACGGCGGTTAAGGTCGCCGATGACGTCGCCGACATGCGCTTCCGGTGTGAAGGTGTCAACTTTCATGATTGGTTCAATCAATTGCGGTCCGGCTTTCGGAATGGATTGCCGGAAAGCGGCTTTGGCGGCAATTTCGAAAGCGATCGCGGATGAGTCCACCGCATGGAAAGCACCGTCCGTCAAAATGACTTTAAAATCCAGGCAAGGGAAGCCTGCGAGTACGCCCTGATCGAGCATGCTTTTAAAGCCTTTATCGACAGCAGGCCAGAACTCACGGGGCACGTTGCCGCCGGTAACCGCCGATTCGAAAGCGTAGCCGCTTCCGGGCTCGCCGGGTTCAATGATATAGTTGATTTTAGCGTATTGACCAGATCCACCTGATTGTTTTTTATGGGTGTATTCATCTTCAATCCGTTTTGTAATCGTTTCTTTATAGGCAACCTGCGGCTTGCCGACGACAACATCAACGCCATGCGTACGTCTTAGAATGTCAACTTTGATGTCAAGATGCAGCTCACCCATGCCTTTAAGAATGGTTTCACCGCTGTCCTCATCCGTGGCAACATGAAATGACGGATCTTCCTGAACCATTTTGCCCAGCGCGATACCCATTTTTTCAGAGGCGCCTTTGTCTTTTGGTGATATGGCCAGCGAAATTACCGGATCAGGGAACACCATCGGTTCTAGGGTCGCCGGAAATTTGGGGTCGCACAGCGTATGGCCGGTTTGCACATTTTTCATACCCAACACGGCGACGATGTCGCCGGCTTGCGCGGAATCGAGTTCATTACGTGCATCGGCGTGCATTTCCACGATTCGGCCAATACGTTCCGTTTTGCCGGTATAGGTATTCAGCACGGTGGTGCCCTTTTCCAATTTGCCGGAATAAAGGCGCAGGAAGGTGAGGGCGCCGAAACGGTCATCCATAATTTTAAACGCCAACGCGCGTAAAGGTTTGTTAGCATCTACCAAGGCGAAGTTGCCGGTTGGATGGCCTTCCAGATCCACTTCAGGTTGTGGTTTAACTTCGGTTGGGTTAGGCAAATAATCGACCACACCGTCGAGCACCAGTTGCACACCTTTGTTCTTGAAAGATGAGCCGCAGAAAGTCGGGAAGAAATCCATATTGATCGCACCTTTTCGGATACAACGCTTGATGGTGTCAATATCAAGCTCTTCTCCTTCCAGATATTGCTCCATGACTTCATCGTATTGATCGGCGACCTGATCGATAAGTTTTTCGCGCCACTTTTCAACGTCGGCAACCATGTCGGCGGGAATATCCTTGATCTGATAATTCATTGGATCACCGGAATCATCCCAAATCCAGGCTTTACGGGTCAGTATGTCGACCACGCCGGTGAATTGATCCTCTCTGCCGATAGGCAAAGTCATCACCACAGGGATTGCGCCCAGTACTTCTTCGACCTGTTTTACCACGCGAAAGAAATCTGCGCCGATACGATCCAGTTTATTAACATAAATAACCCGTGCCACTTTTGAATCGTTAGCATACCGCCAGTTGGTTTCCGACTGCGGTTCTACACCGCCTGAACCGCAAAAAACGCCGATACCGCCGTCCAACACTTTAAGTGAACGATAAACTTCGATTGTAAAATCAACGTGACCTGGCGTGTCGATAATATTAAACCGGTGGTCTTTCCAAAAACAGGTTGTCGCTGCTGACTGGATAGTAATACCGCGTTCCTGTTCCTGCTCCATGAAGTCTGTCGTAGCCGCTCCGTCGTGCACTTCACCAATTTTATGGATTTTACCGGTGAGTTTTAAAATTCGTTCGGTGGTCGTAGTTTTACCGGCATCCACGTGAGCGAAGATACCTATATTTCTGTAAAGCGATAAATCTGTCATGTTTTTACTCTAAGTTGGGCATAAAAAAACTTGTTTGGAGGCCATCTTCGCTTAAGTCTTCGGAAGGGTTCCTGCCAGGGTCATGAAACCACGCACCTAACTGCAGCGAATTACTAACACACTGCAGCAAATGGACAACTACCAGTTTGAATACAGATATTCTGATAGTTGTAGGTCGCTTACGGTCAAGGGGACTTATGTTATAAAACATTAGCTTCTTGCACTTGGCCAATGAAAATCCGTTATTTTAACTTAAAAACTGGGTAAAAACATAGGAATTAAAGAAGAAATCAGTGTGTACAAGCTTTTTTAGAGCAAAAAAACATTCAGTTCCCGGAGAGTAAATCGAGGCGCGACTGGTTTAAATCAACCACACGGTGGTTTATATAAACCTTAATTACTCCTCTACGCCGCCAGTTGTCTTTGCGAAG
>Ga0209798_10000162_pt1 | contig 38107 bp, 33 predicted proteins | sample DOMMetBare3Fresh_FD_187475 | JGI IMG/M metagenome (GOLD analysis project Ga0209798, IMG submission 187475) | Wetland sediment microbial communities from St. Louis River estuary, USA, under dissolved organic matter induced mercury methylation -... | ecosystem: Environmental > Aquatic >...
ACGCCCTGTCCCCCTAAAGGGGAGACTTAGATTCGATCAGGATGATTAAATTGAAAGGCCCCGTATGGGCGGTATATTAATAGCCCCGGGCTTTAGCCCGGGGACAGAATAGAAAAAGTTTTAACAGAACCCCGTAGGGGTGAAATATTTTTGAGCAAATAAGTTTTTTGTGAAAATCAGGTTTGGCTTAATACTATTGATTATCGCCGTTCTTGCAATAGCATGTATTGGATATTTTATATTTACAACTACTTTGTCCTCACCAACATCAATGACCTTAGTTATTCCAAAAGACTCTGAAAAAGATAGTGTTGATAAATATAGCGAGGTGAAAACGAAACTGACACTTATACTTTTAAAAGATGAAAAAGTTTTTGGATACTATGGAGATTTTATGAAAGGAGGCAGATTAGTTTCAAATTCGGAAACGGATAAGCTGATTGAAGATGGCTGGAAAATGTTTTCAAAAGACTCACTGGTTGTAGTGATCAAACCTGCAAAAGAAGCATCCTACAAATCGACAGTTTATATATTGGACCAAATGGCAATAAACCATATAGAAAAATATTCAATGACTGATCTCAATAAACAAGAAAAAGAGTTTTTAAAAACAGCAGAATAGAATTATTGCTGTACAAGAGTGCGACGCAACAAAACCCAAATAGAATTACAAAAGCCGGAAACATAACTATGAATATTCAAAATATAAAAACCCTCGGAGAGCTAAAGAAAAGCGGCTATCTGCCTCGCAGCATTAAAGAAGAGCTGCGTCAAAATCTTATTCTGAAACTGAAACGAAAAGAAAATACTTTTCCCGGTATTCTTGGTTATGATGACAGCGTAGTGCCTGATGTGGAAAGAGCATTGCTGAGCAAACACAATATTCTTTTTCTTGGTTTGCGCGGACAAGCAAAAACAAGGATGGCAAGACAGATGACGGAATTGCTGGATGAATATGTTCCCTCTATTGCCGGAAGTGAATTGAATGATGATCCGTTGAAACCGATTTCAAAATATGCGGCCGATCAAATTGCTGCACATGCTGATGAAACGCCTATACATTGGATACACCGTAGTGAACGTTATGGTGAAAAATTAGCAACCCCGGATGTAAGTGTTGCTGATCTTATCGGTGATATTGATCCAATCAAAGCCGCGAATTTGAAATTGAGTTTTGCAGATGAGAGAGTAATTCATTATGGCATTATTCCAAAAAGCAACCGCGGCATTTTTGTAATTAATGAACTGCCCGACCTGCAGGCCCGTATTCAGGTTGCGCTTTTCAATATTTTAGAAGAAGGCGATATCCAGATCCGCGGATTTAAATTACGGTTGCCGCTTGATATCATGTTTGTGTTCACTGCAAATCCTGAAGACTATACTAATCGTGGTTCAATTGTAACGCCATTGAAAGATCGGATCGAAAGCCAGATACTAACGCATTATCCAAAAACATTGGAAACTGCTCTTGAAATAACTGAACAGGAAGCAGTGATAGCTGATGAACAAAAAGAAAAAATAAAGATCAGCGATCTTGTAAAACGCTTGATTGAACAAGTGGCATTTGAAGCAAGAGCAAGTGAGTTTGTAGATAAGAAAAGTGGTGTGAGTGCAAGGCTTACCATTTCTGCTTTTGAAAATGCAGTCAGCGCTGCTGAACGGCGGGCTATTGTGAATAATGAAAAGGATACACAGGTCTGGCTAAGTGATCTTGCCGGTATCATTCCTTCCATTACCGGTAAAATTGAATTGGTATATGAAGGCGAACAGGAAGGCCCTTACCAGGTGGCAATGAATTTGCTTGATAAAGCGGTACGTTCACAGTTTGCAAATTATTTTCCGAATCCTGAGGTATTGAAAAAAAGAATGCGGCCAAAAAATGTGGAAGAGCCTTCAAGAGATGAGAATCCTTATCGCTCCATTATCAATTGGTTTGATAAAGGCAACCAGGTAAATCTTTTCTTTAATACAAAAGATGAGGATAAGCTGGTGCAGTTATATAAAGTAGATGGTCTTCACCCTATGGTTAAAAAATTCTATAAAGGTGCTAATGAAAAAGAGACTGCTTTATTGATGGAATTTGTTTTGCATGGGCTTTCTGCCTATTCAATGATCAGCAAAAAAGTGATTGAAGGTAAAATTGAATTTAAAGACCTGATGGGATCGATGCTGAATCTTGGAGGAATAAAAACAAGTGATGAGGAAGATGATGGGGAGGATTTTACTTAATGATGATTTATCATAGTCCAACAAACAACTCGCCTGTTTGACCTCACCCCTTCAACATTTTTTAAATTGAAATTTTCATCCCCTCTCCATGTGGAGAGGGGCGGTCGATTTTTCAATATTTGTAGTATTGATGGGGTGAGTTTTAAAGAATATTTACCTCTCTTTCCAGCAATACTGCAAATTTTTTATTTACACTTTGCAATATTTCCTCACTTAAATCATAGATCTCGCTTCCTTTTGCATTACCAAAATTAACGAGTACCAATGCTTGCCTGGCATGACAGCCAGCATCGCCTTTGCGATATCCTTTCCATCCGCATTGTTCTATCATCCAGCCGGCTGCTAGTTTTACAGTGCCTTTTGCCAATGGATATGCAATGATATCGGGGAAATTTAATTTCAGTTCCTCATACTTCTCATTTGATATTTCAGGATTTTTAAAAAAACTTCCCGAATTATGAATTGTTTGGGGATCTGGAAGTTTGGAAGAACGGATATTTATCACAGCCTGCGAAACGGCTTTTATGTTTAACTCCTTCACTCCCATTTTTTCTAATTCTTGAGTTATAGCTCCATAATCAGTATGAAATATCGGTTTCTTTTTTAATTGGAATGTTACTGATAAAATTGCAAACTGATCCTTATACCTTCCCTTAAAAACACTGTCGCGGTAACCAAACTCACAATCTTCTCTTGTAAAAGTGTGAATCCTTCTTTCAGAAAGATGAAATGCTTCAAGACTCCAGAACACATCATCCAACTCAACTCCGTAAGCGCCGATATTTTGTATGGGCGATGCACCGACATTGCCCGGTATCAATGAAAGGTTTTCAATACCTGCCCAATTGTGATTGATGCAATGCAAAACAAACTGATGCCAGTTCTCCCCCGCCCCGGCTTTTACATATACATAGTCTGCATCCTCATGCAGAAGTTCGATGCCCCTGAGATCGTTTTTTAATACTGCGCCATCATAATCTTTTGTAAATAAAATATTACTGCCGGCACCTAAAATAAAAATTGAGTATTGAGAATAGAACATCAGGTATTCTTCCAACTCTTCAACAGAAGAAAATGTATTAAAAAACCGGGCCCTTGCTTCAATGCCGAAAGTATTGTATGGCTTGAGTGAAAAATTTTCATTGATCTGCATGTTGCAAACTTCCGTATTTTTTCATTACAAATGAAAGAACTAATTTTCCTCAACATTTTTATTGGACCAATACCTGTTATAAAATAATAAATATGAAAAAACTTTTTTTACCAATGTTATTGTCGCTGCTGATTTTTTCCTGTAAAGAAAAAGATACCAGGCCAAAAGATGCCAAACCAGTTGAAGTTTCGGAAACAATACTGCCCGAACCTCCGCAATGGATGGTACAGGGAAATATTTATGAGGTAAATGTTCGTCAATATACTCCTGAAGGAACGTTCAATGCATTTGCCAAACATCTTGACAGGTTAAAGGAAATGGGTATTCAAACAGTTTGGTTCATGCCGATCACTCCTATCAGCAAGATCGGCCGTAAAGGTGTGCTTGGCAGTTACTATGCAGTGTCAGATTATACAGCTATAAATCCTGAATTTGGTACAATCGATGATTGGAAACAACTGGTAAAAACAATTCATGAAAAAGGAATGAAAGTACTGATAGACTGGGTACCGAATCATACCGGTGCAGATCATCCCTGGCTAAAAAACCATCCTGATTTTTATGTAAAAGACAGCAACGGCAACGCTGCAATACCATATAACTGGGATGATACACGTCAGCTTGATTATAAAAATAAAATGATGCAGGATAGTATGATCGCAGCTATGAAATATTGGGTAACAACCGGCATCGATGGTTTTAGAGTGGATGTTGCATGGAATGTGCCTGCTGAATTTTGGGTAAAATGTATCCCGCAATTAAAAGAAGCAAATAAAGAGATGTTTTTCCTAGCCGAAGGTGATAAACCTTATTTGCTTACTAGCGGCTTTCATGCATATTATCCCTGGGAAATGTTTCATAAAATGGTGGAAGTTGCAGCTGGCAAACGACCTGCATTTTCGTTGGATAGTGTAAAGAATAAATATGATACGATCTATCCGAAAAAAGCGATCCCACTTTATTTCACAAGCAATCATGATGAGAACAGTTGGAACAAATCTGATTATGGAACTTTTCCGGGTGCTTCTCATGCACCGTTTGCCGTTTTTACACAAACAATGGCTGGAACAATTCCACTTGTATATAGCGGACAGGAAGAACCATTTCTTGACAGTGTAAGCTTTTTCTATAAAGACACAATCACATTTAAGAATTATGGAAGGACAAAATTTTACAAGACTCTTCTTGAATTAAGAAAGACAAATGATGCTTTGGCAATCGATGGGTCTTTTAAAAAAATAAATGCCGGCTATCCTAAGGCAGTTTATTCTTATTTAAGAGAAAAAAATGGTAAAAAGATTTTTGTAATTCTTAATCTTTCAAAAACAGAACAAACAATTAAAGTAACTGATAAAGATCTGCACGGTAATCCTTACAATGTATTTATGGGAACAAATGAAGCATTGAGTGACAAAGAATGGAAAATTGAGCCATGGGGTTATGTTGTGTATGAGTATAAATAAAACGAAATGACAGCAACACTTGTTGGCGCCACTGGTTTAATTGGCAGTTATTTACTGGAACAACTGCTGAGTGATTCTTATTTTGATACGGTAAGGATCTTAATCCGCAGGTCAATCGACATCACTCATCCGAAGCTGGAGAAAAAGATCGTTGATTTTAATGACAGCGATTCCTTGTTGGTTGCACTCAGCAACAGTGATGTTGTCTTTTGCGCTATTGGAACAACACAAAAAAAAGTGAAAGGCGATAAAGAAGCTTACCGCAAAATTGATTTTGATATACCTGTAAAACTTGCAAGATTTTGCAAAATAGTAGGTTGCGAAAAATTTATTCTTGTTTCATCAGCCGGCGCCAATTCTAAGAGCATAAACTTTTATGCAAAACTAAAAGGAGAAACAGAAGAAGCTGTAAATGAGGTCGGGCCAAAAACAATTCATATCATGCGGCCTTCTTTGTTGCTTGGAGAAAGAAAAGAATTTCGTTTAGGAGAAAATATCGGCAAAGCAGTAATGACAACTCTCTCTTTTCTTATTCCGGCAAAATTCAAAGCAATACTGGGAAAAGATGTGGCGAAAGTTATGCTTGCTTTATCAAAGAAAAATGAGGAGGGGTTTTTTGTGCATGAGAATAAGGAGATAAGGCATTTATCTAAATGAATTACATCACATCCACATTATTCAAAACCGTCACACTCTTAAAAAGCCCATCCCTTCATCTCCCTTCCCGAAAGGAAGGGAGCAGTGCTTCATTACAAAGACAAGCTTCATTTCTACCACTTCTGCCATATTAGATTTCCAAACATGAAGATTCATTTCAATCTTATGGTAGTGTGCTAATGCTAGACCCTCCCTTCGGGAGGGTTTGGGTGGGCTTTTACATCACATCCACATTATTCACCACCGTCACACTCTTAAAACTTTTATGATTATGAAGCAGAGCAACCTGCTCCAGCATATCTTTTTTGCATTGAGCAATTGTCTTTGCATCACGGGGAAGTTTTACCAATAATTCCATCAGGTGTTGATTGCGGATACGATTAATAACAGGCTCGGCAGGGCCAACCAGATACTGACCATATTTTATTTTTAATACATCCGCAAAATAGTGAGCTGCCTTCTCCACCACTTCTTTTATCTTATGTTTGAAAGTAACATGTATCAATCTTGAAAAAGGAGGATAGAAAAATTGTCTTCGCTTTTCTATTTCTTCAGCATAAAGTTTTTTGAAGTCATGCTCTTTTACCAACTGCAAAACTGGATGAGAGGGTTGAATAGTTTGGATCAATACTTTGCCCGTTGCTTCCTTTCGTCCTGCCCTCCCACTCACCTGCTCCATTAATTGAAAAGCTCTTTCATTCACTCTGAAATCAGCAAAGCTGAGTAACCCATCTGCGTCTAAAATGCCAACGAGGTCAACGTTATCAAAATCCAAACCCTTCACCACCATTTGTGTTCCTACTAAAATATCAATACGCTGTTGCTCGAATTGCTGTATCAATACATCATGTGCATTTTTGCCACGAACTGTATCAATATCCATCCTTGCAATTTTTGCATTGGGAAATTGTTCCAGTAACATCTCTTCAATTTTTTCTGTACCAAAATTTCTTTGTACAAAATTATGATTGCCACAGGCTGCACAGGTAACTAATGGTGCATAGGTAGTGCCGCAGTAATGACAAATCAATTTATTCGACATTTTATGATAAGTCAGCGAGACATCACAGTATTTACATTGCGGTATCCATCCACAGACATTACAAACCTGGTAAGGAGTATAGCCACGACGATTCTGAAAAAGAATAACCTGTCTTTGTCTTGCCAGCACTTCATTCACCGCATCGATCAATGGCGGCGAGAGCATCACCTTCCCTTTTTCTTTTTGAAAAACCTTCTTCGTATCAATAATTTCGATTGGCGGCAATTGAACATCGCCATATCGTTGCAGCAGCTCCGTTGATCCATATTTACCGGTTGTTGCATTATGATAACTTTCTAATGAAGGTGTGGCGCTGCCTAATAAAGTTTTTGCACCAAACAATGAAGCAAAATATATCCCGGCATCTCTACCGTTATATCTTGGAGCAGGATCATGTTGTTTGTATGAAGTATCATGTTCCTCGTCACAAATTATCAAACCAAGATTTTGAAAAGGCAGAAATACAGATGACCGGGCGCCAAGCACAATTTTCATTTCACCACTTTTTACTTTATTCCATATTTCCACTCTTTCATTTTGTGAAAATTTAGAATGATAAATTCCGATATGCCCGCCAAAATGTTTTTGTAAGCGCCGAATAATCTGCGATGTCAATGCGATCTCAGGCAACATATATAAAACCTGTTTACCCTGCCGTATCAATTCTTCGATCAGCTTTATATAAATAAGTGTTTTGCCGCTGCTGGTCACTCCGTGTAAAAGACAAACCTGTTTTTCCGTAAATGATTGCTGGATTTTCTCATGCACTTCTTGCTGTAGTGCTGTTAATTCAAAATCGATCTTTATGTCTTTAGGTAAATACTGAAGACGATCGATCACTCTTTTTTCTAGCCTGAGAATTTCCTTATCAACCAATCCCTTTAACTGCGCATCAGACGCATTTGATTTCTTTAGCAGATTTGCTTTGCTTACTTCTCCTTCAGTTTTTATTAAATGAAGATAGCTTAGCAAAAGCTCCATTTGTTTCGGCGCCCTTGTCCAGTTATTCAGCAGTTCAGAAAGTTTCTCTTCATTGTCATAGTCTTTGTTTAATAAAACAAAAATTTCTTTTTTGGGAGAATATGTTTGTTTCAAAGCTTCCCATACAAAACAAACTTTCTTTTGAATAAGACGGTTGATGACCGGATAAACATGAGATGAATCCAACACCTGCTGCACTTCCGTTAGCTTTAATTCCTTTTTTATCAACAGTGCCTCCGCCACCAAATATTCATCATGGTCCAAAGCAGAGAAATCATCGCCATATTCATCATTAAAAACCAGGATCGTTTCACTGCTTAATTTGAAATGCGCCGGCAACGCAGCCGCCATCACTTCGCCTTCGCTGCACATATAGTAAGATGCTATCCATTCCCATAGTTTCAATTGTTCTTCAAAAACAACAGGTTCAACATCCAATACATTCAGAATATCTTTCGCTTCAAAAAAATCCGGTTTATCATTATGTAATTTTTTTACAATGCCGGCATATTTTTTATTCTTCCCAAGATTTACCTCCACACGACAACCCACATGCAGCTGCTCCTTTAAATGGACGGGAACAGACCATGTATAGTTTTTTGGAAGAGCAAGAGGAATTATGATTTCTGCAAAACCCCCAACTCCGCCAACAACCAGAGAGTTACTTTCATCTATTTCGTAGATACTTTTTGACATGGGTAATTAAAGATAGCAACTTAAGTAAATGACTCTATAGCCTCTTTAAGGGGTTTTGGGGGTTCTTATCCACGAAGCATTATACTCTCTCAGTTTTTTATCCATCTGGTCATACACCTGTTTTTTTAATGCAGGAACATCTTTTTGTGTTAATCCATCAACCGGAATTTCTTCCAGGAAAACAGCCCTGTTTTTTCCCGGCGTTAAAGAAAAAATACTTTTATAATGCATCCTGTCATAAGCATCAAGAAAAAGAAATGGTTTGATGGGCATTTGGGCTTCTATTGCTACACGAAAGGCGCCGTCATAAAAATCTTTCAGCGGATTTGGTGTCATGTTAAAAGTTCCTTCAGGAAAAACAACTATTGAAATACCCTTCTTTAAAATTGACTGCATGTTTCTCACACTTTTCGCCCTGTTTTCTGCATCGCTGCGATCAACCCTAACCACCGCATATTTATAAATAAAACCAAAGACCGGGACGCTGCCCATTTCAGTTTTGCCTAATGCACGGATCGGCCGACGAAGAGTTTTTACAATGATCGGCGCATCGAGATATGAAATATGATTACCAACAAAAATGTATTGCTTGTCTTTATCAATCGGCTGCTCATAATAATTACGGTGATAAATAAATATAAGAAAGAACCATATATCGCCCCATAGCATGCAAAGCCGGTAGATCATATTTCCACCTGTTATACGGCCGAATAAAGATGCAATAAGGATAAATGGAAAAAGCAACAGCATGATGCCCACAAAAAGAACCAGCGCATATATACAGTAAAGCCATTGAAAAGGCTTAAGCAAATAATGCATCAATTTTTAATTTTATAAAAGAGATCTTTAATACTTTTTCTTCCCGGCAATTGCAAGTCGATGGGTCGCTATTCTTATAGCATCTTGAAATCTTATTAGCTCTTCCGCATTGTGTAACAAAAACTTCAATACTAACACCTTTTTTAGTGATGCCTTTTACTATATAAAACGGGCAGGGTTGTTTCCGTAGATCCAAAGACATCGACAGCACCTCTCCGTTCCTTAAAATGTGAGTAATATCGTTTGCAGTGATCTGCTGGCAATCCATAAGACACAGTGCATATTCACTATACTCCATTTTTGAGAAATTTCGGTTAAACCCCGGTTTCTTTCTCGGTTCATTACGAATTTTTATAAAAACAATCACAAGCAATGCCAGCACAAATACAAGTGAAATAATGACATTTCTTCCTTTCATTTTTTAAATGAAGTAATAATGATCCATCAATTTTTGTTATCATACTTTTTATTATCGCCGGGACAATCACAATTCCATTCGGTGTCAAGGTCGATCACAGTTACTACAGTCGTTTTTTCATTGCATTGTGCAAAAACAATTCTTGTCTTTTGATTGTCGCCGGTAATTCCTTCCACTGCATAACGTGGGCATCTTGCGTTCTGCAGATCGCTTTTATTATAATTGATCTTTCCATCCTCCATTATCTCTTCCACTTCTGCCTGCGAAATTTTTCTGCATTTCATCCTGCATTTAGCATGCTCACTGTATTCAAGGTATGATATGCGGCGATCAAAACCCCTGTCCCGATCAATGCTTCCGTTGGATCTTTCTTTTTTATCAGGAACACTTGTTTTGGATTTTGTAGTTGCTTCATGATTGCATTGCCTGGTAACAAATAATAACAACACTGCAAGTATTGCAACTAAGATCAATGGACCAGCTTTTTTCAACTGCGCATTCATTCTGCAAGTATAATTTATTTTTATTGAGTTGGCTGAATTGCTGCTATTATCGTCCCTTGCGACGCTCCGTTTATCATTCTGTCCCTTATTCAACACTTGCGTCGCAGTTTTACTCAGAATGAAGCAAAGAGTCGAACACTTGTACTTTACTAATTCTATTCGGCTCAATAGCGAACAGAACCCTGAAAGGAGCGTCGCAAGAAAAGCTTAATCGAGGTACAAAAGCTGGTAACAAAACCATCATCTAAGCAGCTCTCATCTATCATCTATTAACTATCTTTGCGCCCCATGGCAGAAGCAAGAACAGTCGCATTTCATACGTTGGGTTGCAAGCTCAATTTTTCTGAAACCTCAACGCTTTCAAGGATGCTTGAGAACGAAGGTTTTGAAAAAAAAGAGTTTGATGATCAGGCTGATGTGTATGTTATCAATACTTGTTCTGTAACCGATAATGCAGACAAAGAATGCCGGCAGATCGTTCGAAGAATTCAACGCAAGGCGCCTAAAAGTCTGGTAGTGATTACCGGTTGTTATGCGCAACTAAAACCAACCCAGATCGCAGAAATTCCGGGAGTGAATCTAGTATTGGGAGCTGCAGAAAAATTCAATCTTGCGCAACATATCCGTGAACTTTCAAAAGGTGACTCTGCCAAGATCTGCAGCTGCGATATTGAAGAAGTGACAGGTTTTAATTCTTCTTTCTCCATCAACGATCGTACAAGATCTTTTTTAAAAGTTCAGGATGGCTGTGATTATAATTGTTCTTTCTGCACCATTCCGCTGGCTCGCGGTAAAAGCAGGAGCGATTCAATTGCGAATGTTGTAAAGAATGTTGAACATTTGGCTTCGCATGGCATAAAAGAAATTGTGTTGACTGGTGTTAACCTTGGAGATTTTGGCCAAGGCGCTGATGGCGAGTCGGAGTATGAAGAGAATTTCTTTCAGTTAGTGAAGGCGTTGGAAAAAGTTGAAGGCATTCAACGTTATCGTATCTCATCTATTGAGCCAAATCTTATAACTAACGAGATCATAGAGTTTGTTGCAAACAGTGATAAGTTCATGCCTCATTTTCATATTCCATTGCAAAGCGGCAGTAATAAGATATTAGGATCAATGCGCCGAAGATATAAAAGAGAATTGTATGCAGAACGTGTCGCATTGATCAAAACATTAATGCCGCATTGCTGTATTGGTGTGGATGTGATCGTTGGATTTCCAGGTGAAACTGATGAAGACTTTAAAGACACATTTGATTTTCTTCATTCACTCGATATTTCTTACCTGCATGTATTTACTTACAGTGAAAGGGACAATACACATGCATTAGGCATCAAGCCTGTTGTGCCAATGAATGTCCGGCATGAAAGAAATAAAACTCTCCGCAATCTTTCATACATGAAGATGCAATACTTCACAGAACAACATCAAGGGCAAACAAGAAAGGTTTTATTTGAAGGACATGAGAACAAAGGCATGATGGAAGGATATTCTGACAACTACATTAAAATAACAACTCCTTTCCGCAAAGAATGGGTGAATGAGATCGTTGACTGGAAGATATGATACAATAAAAAAATCTTCGGCTCACTTCATCAAACAGTAAATTCAAAAAAGTTTTTAGCAGGGTCTATAAATTTAAAATTGAGATTTGAAAATTTCCCAGACTTGGCAGCCATCAATGCTTCCAGTTTTTTCATGTGTGCTTTTGCCTTTTCATTGCTTTCGGCTTTTGAACTGCTGTTAAACCAAAATGTAAATTTATCTTTTGCCTGTGGCGTGATGGCAGGATTTGTTGTTCTGGATTTTATGATCGCCTTTACAGCATCCAGGTCAGGGTTCTCATGTTCACCATTTCCGCAAAAAACATAATTTGTTGCTGTAATTTTTTTACAGAACTCATCATTGATGTTATGCTCTGAACCGTGGTGCTGCACTTTCAATACATCAAGATGAAGCCCGGTGGCATCATTTAACTTACCTGTTTTCTTTAGCCCTTTAAGAATATCTTCCCAATGCCCATCACCTGTCATCAGTAAAGTTTTACCAGCTTCTTCTATAAGAAACATGATCGAAGCAAGATTGGGAGTTGTCACTTTTTCTCTTTTGCCAAGTACCTTTTTTGTGGTTGCAGTTGCAAGTTGGCTTAGAAGTGTCGCAGACCATTCATCTGCCATTGCTGTTAAATAAGAAATTTCGGGAGTTACACTTGTTCCCAATGAATCACTATCCTTATCAACCCGTTCCCTGATCTTTTTTACCTGTTCTTTATTATCATCAAGCCATTCATTCCATTCCTTTCTGAGTTTGGTCAGATCTTCCTGGAAAGGTGCGATCATGTGAATTTTCAGATTACCCAATTTTTTTGTGGCAGCGGTGTCACGGATCATAGCGAGCTTTCCTTTGAAAAATTTATTCAGTGGTATATTAAGTTGCTGCGGTCTTAATCTGCGGCTCAATTGTATAGCTTGTGATTTACTTAAAGCTATCTCCCCCATTTCCTGTAAAAGAAGGTTAGAGCTTGCAGAAAGAATATTAGCGGTAGCAGCAAGCATGTCTTCTATTTCACCGGCATTATCTCCTTTCACATCATGAAATGCATTATGCCATATCTCTTTTATCTCCGGAGGCCTGAAAGAAGCTGGTTTCTTGACCTTGTTGTTCCCATTTGCCTGCTGAAATTCAAAAACACGCCAATCAACAATATCTTCTATCATTTTTAAAAAACCGCCGATATGGTCATCATCAATATGTGACACACAAGCCAGGTCGATGGCAATATTCTTCTTCCTGAGTTTTGCCAACTCCGGAGATACATGTTTTGTATATGCTTCCGAAACGCCACCATCTACCAGGAAATGAACAGCGCCGCTTGTAATTAAAAGGCTATCGCCTTTGCCGGATTGAAATACTTTAAGTTTCATGTAATGTCTTTTTTGTTTCTTATAGTTTTGGCTTCTTCAAGACAGGCTTTAACATCAATAAGACCAAAGCCGGTTGTGTCTTTCCATTTATAATCATCGCCGGGAAGAGGTCTGCTTGTCCTGATCATGATCCCCTGTATCTGGGAAGCACTTAATTTTTTATCGATAGCAAGCATCCATGCTGCCACACCGCATGTATATGGGCTTGCCATACTTGTACCTGACATTGAGATCCAGCGGTCATTGGGATCGTTAGAAAATCCTTTTGCAGCAGTTATATCTGTACCAGGCGCCAGCACTTCGGGTTTTGTTCTATTATCTCTTGTAGGTCCCTGGCTGCTGGTGATGTTTACTTTTTCTGCAACGAGATCACAATTACCTGATGCGATCACATACCGGGCACATGCCAATGAACTGATAGATGTATTATCGACATTTGATCTTTCAGAAAAAAAAGATGGGAAATTCCAAAGCTGTTTATTACCAAATGCACCCAAAGGCCGGGGATCATCTCTTTCGATCCATCCATCAAAACCTCCATGTCTTATTTCGTCACCAATTAATCTTACTTGCCAGAGACCGGACCTTACAGGGATGATGTTTGAAGTATCTTTAAAATTAGGTGAAAGATAAATGCCGATATAATTACTGCCATTTGCAAAATGATAAAGATCACTGTACATACTTAAGAAGCTTCCGTCTTTAAGCTGCCTGTTCTCAATAAATTCGTTAGGCTTTACGGGTCCTATCCATGGTAATCCCGGCGGTTTGATCATTACAGAGATCCTATCCTGTGGTGAATACCATAATTCCAATTCATTCTCAGAAAGATCATTAACTCCATTCCCTACCACGTTCCAGAAAATATCTTTTGTCAGACCGGATGCTTCTATCACTCCTTTTGTATGTATTCTTCCCATTGTAAATCCCAGGTCATTTTCTGCCAATGCTTTTTCCTGTCCCGCATTTCCTGCAGCAATACAAACACAACGGCCAGGGATATTTAATTCCGCATCGAGCCATTTGCTTGTAATATCAGTTCCGTCATGTGCATGGCCATTTGTGCCAAGACTTATATTGATCGAAATAGGCAACTTTAAATCGCTTGCTACAGTTAAAAGATAATTTAAGGCATGTACAAGACATGCTGAATCATAAAAAGATTTTCTTCTGTCAAGATCTGCTGATTTTAATCCAATGGTAACACCGACAATTTTTGCTGAAGGACATACACCTGAATTACCTGCTGCTATACTGGCTACATGGGTTCCATGTGAGCCGACAGATCGGGAAGATTGCTTTTCAAGTTCTGTTGCAGGCACACCAACAGTTTTTGCTTTTTTTATTGCTGTATCCAAATGAGACTTTAAAAATTCTGCGCCATAATCAAAACCTTTCGGCGGTTTTCTGAAATCACTCCCCTGGTCCCAGATTTTTAAAAATCTTGTTTTACCATTTGAATCTAAAAAATCAGGGTGTGCAAAATCAAATCCACCAACATCTATGATGCCTATCAAAACATCTGTATTAGCAGGATATACATCACGCAGTTCAGGAAATTTATTTGCAGTAACAAGATTTGTGTATTTTTTTGCAATAACAGGATCAGCCAATTTAAGTGCACGGGGCACTTCTACTCCTACAACTGATGGTTGTTCTGAAAGACCTTTCAAATCAGTTAGCGATACTTTTGAAGCTATAAGATTTCCTTTTCGGAGTATTTCACCCTTAAATTTCTTTTTGGAATCTGCCACGTCCGGAGATACTTCTATAAATACATTTGTAAATATTTGATTAGATGGTTTTGAAATATTTTTCTTTTTAAATTTCTGGGTGAATTTTGGTTTTTCAAAAACATCAGTGATTGCTGGCTTCTGAATTTTTGTTTTCACCTTTTCAGAAACAATGAGATTTGCATTTTGAAAAGCCCGGTTCTCATTTACATGCTGATCACAATTTGCATACATTCTTAGTTTGGCATCTATCTTTTGTGAAAAGAGATGAGAGACGGTTTGTTTTACTTCTTTTTTCATTTCTTCAAATTAAATATGATTAAGAAAACAAAAGGGCTGCAGATCAAAAACAATGTCGATTTTTCAGAGTGAAAAAATAAATGATATAAATAAAGCTACACCAACGGAAGGGCACAAAAAATACCTCAAAAGTGGTATCCAATGTTAAATTTTTTAATGAATAGATGATAAGCTGGTTTTGATTAATAGGTCTCCACAACTTGCGGATCTTTTTACAGGAGTTGGTATTGGAATTATGATAATGCAACAGGTAGGTTAACAATGAATGTAATCAAGTGGAACGTACTGGGCTCGAACCAGTGACCTCTGCTCTGTCAAAGCAGCGCTCTGAACCAACTGAGCTAACGTTCCATGGCATCAAATTTACGGTCATTCTTTTTTATTCTATCTTTTATTGCTTACGGAAATATTCTTAAAACAATTTGTGCCCGGCGGAAACGTTATAAATATTGCTGCACATTCAGCTTAACAGTCTCTTGACATAACTCTACCTACTTAACTTCTATATTGTACACTTATGTAATCGAAGCTTTCCTGCATCAAATAGGAAATGGACGATTATGTTATCATATCGCCACCATATAACAACCGCAATACTGCTTAGCAGCCTGGCGCTGTATGCACAGCCTCCCATTACTAAAAACGGGTACAAGCAAAATGTGCTTTCTATCGCATACTTCGTTGAAAGCGCCAATAATTCGGTTAATTCACTAAATGGCTTACTGAAAAAAGATAATTACAGGAATAAGATCACTTCCCTGAACAACCCTGCCAATAATGAACTTGGTTTTAGTCTTAAAAATGAGATCCTGACTGCACTGAAACCTCTTTTAGCAAAAGCAAAAAAAACTGACACCAAAAAATTCAAAGAGGTTGTAGAAAATTTTTTGAGTAATCCTGAAGACAATGGAATTGGCTCGGTAAAAAAATATCTTCCTGCGTTGGGCATCTTCAGTACGGTTCTTTCGTTAGTAGGCAACCTGGTGGTAATGGAAAAAACAATTACCCAACAAGACCTGAACGAATTTGTAAATAAGATCCAACAGTATTTTATCCAATACGAAAAGCTGAATGCGATCAATGAAGAATTTGCACAAGAGCTACAGGACCTGCTTGAAAAATCTGAAGAAGCCAGGGAAGATCTGAAAGAATTCCTCGTAGAATGCATCAGCATGATGAATAGTAACCTGACAAAACAATCACTAAAAGAAATGCAGGTAGAAGTGCTTATCCAAAAATATTATGATCCGCAAAAACTACAGATGTGGCTGGATACTGCTCAATTAAGTAATGATAAACTTCTTTATCCACCGGATGCCCCAACCTCGGTAAAACTGTTAACATCCCAAATAAAAAAACTGCAAAAAGAATTTGAAAGTGTATATCAGGAAAATTACCGGCAGTTAAAAGAATTAATTGCATCATTAAAAACAGCTATCCCCAACCTGGATCAGGAACAAATAGAAAAAACAAATATTGAATTGGATAAACTTTACTCAGATAGCAGGCAGGCAGATATGATAAACCTGAATATAAACATGGTGGATGAAAGGATGAATACCGTATGCAGAAACATAAATTCGGGAAAGTAATTCACATTGCTTTTTGCTTCACATAACTTCCCTACATTTACTTCAGAAACTTAAAAATGAAAGCTTACCAGGTAACAATAAATTTTGACTGGAATGATGAGTTTGCATCGTTGATACCGGCTCACCGTACTTATATCAATATGCTCATCAATAAAAACGTAATTGATCAGTATGTGGTGAGTATGGAATCACAAAGAGTATGGGTAACCTTAAATGCAGAAACCAAATCTGAAGTTGAAAAAATGTTGAAGAAATCTCCTCTTTACAGATATTGGACCTACGAGATCGATGAATTGTTTGTCCTTGATGGTCAGCTCTACAGGCTGCCTGCCGTAACACCGAATTAATTGAAAATCCCCGCCAAAGGCGGGGATTTTTGTGGGAGTTGACGGGATCGAACCGCCGACCCTCTGCTTGTAAGGCAGATGCTCTGAACCAGCTGAGCTAAACTCCCTTAATTGGGGCTGCAAAGATATGATTGATGAACTTTCAGCCAAATTTTTTTACACCTCCAAACAACAGGATCCATGATAAATTATCAGCTTATTCCTTTTGTTATCTTTACCTGCAACCGATGGACAATAAAGGCCTCATATTTATCCCTGATATCAGCGGCTTCACTCGTTTTGTGAATGAAACTGAGATCGGGCATAGCCGTCACATCATACAGGAATTACTCGAAATAATCATCAATGCGAATCAAACCGGTTTGGAGATCTCCGAGATAGAAGGTGATGCAATCTTATTTTACCGGTATGGTGATGCACCAAACCTGCAGGAATTATACAAGCAGGTAGAAAAAATGTTTTGGGGATTTCATCGCTATCTTGAAGCTTATGATAAACGTCGTATTTGTCAATGCACAGCTTGTAAATCTGCTATTGACTTAACATTAAAAGTGATCACACATTATGGCGAGTTTGCAAGTTATAATGTAAAAAATTTCAGCAAGCTGATTGGTAAGGATATCATTATTGCTCACCAGCTCCTTAAGAATGATATTGATCACCATGAATATTGGTTGGTAACCGGGGGCTTGATGAAAAACATTTCATCCGGAAGTTTGCCGGAATGGATAAACTGGAACAATAGTTTGAAACAAACAGAGACAGGCGAAGTCCCATTTCAATATGCTTATCTCAGCCAGTTGAAAGATGAAATGCCGCTGGAGCCAGAGCCGCAATTAGAAATTCAGAGCAAAGTAAAAGTGATATCATTGGTTAAAGACTTCGATGCTGAGATCAACACTTTATTTTATACAATGGTAAATTTTAACCTGAGAGGAAAGTGGCAGGTTGGGGTACAAAAAACTGATGAAGTAAGTGATGTATTACTACAGGTTGGCACACATCATCGTTGTGTACTTGATAAAGGCGTAAGGATAGCATACACAAGCAATTTTTCTTATGGTCCTGATAAAATTATATATGCCGAAACGGAGGATAATAAGACAAATTCAATTTATAGTACATTCGAAAAGATCGGTGAAATGAAAACAAAAGTTACTGTTGATCTATATCTTAAGAAAAATCCATTTATGGTGACTATGTTCCGTTTGATGATGAAGAAAAAAATAGAAAAGGATCTCCGGCAATCACTCGAAAATCTTGCAGAACTTGTGAAAGCTGTGAAAATGCCAGTTGAATTGTGATGGATTAACCTACACACGTATAATCCCTGATTTTTTGTAACTAAAAAAGAAAATCCTTTTGTTGGCGCCGAAAAAGTATTATTCTTATTTTTGCAATGATGGCCTTTGCTCAAACCGATATTAAAACAAAAGAATGGCAGGAAGCCGGTGTTCTTACCAGTGTTGAAGAACCCTGCAACCTCATTGTATGGAATGATGAGGTAAATACGTTTGAATGGGTGATCGATACATTGATGGATATCTGCGGTCATAGCTATGAACAAGCAGAGCAATGTGCCTATATCATACACTTCCAGGGAAAGTATGCAGTGAAGAAGGGAAGTTACGATGAACTGAAATCAATGTGTGATGCTATTACAGACAGAGGTATTGGAGCCACTGTTGAAATGGTTGTTGAATAAATCTACTTAAAAATTCCAATGGGATTTTTCCTATAAAAAATTTTTTGTTTGCAAAATCGAAGTTTTACCATTTTTTATTCTTCTTATTTGTCCTTTATTTGATAATTGTAATTTCAGATTTAGAATTCCTTTCATCTCATGCCTCTATTTGTATTAGAAAAAGAATTTGCATTTCCCCCTGTTCATCTTGCAGAACCAGATGGCTTATTAGCAGTAGGTGGTGATCTGTCAGTAGATCGTTTACTGATCGCTTACAGCAGAGGAATATTTCCGTGGTATGAAGGCAAACATATTTTATGGTGGTGCCCCGATCCTCGTTTTGTTTTATTTCCCGGTGAAATGAAAGTGAGTAAGAGTATGAAAAAATTATTGAAACAAAATGCTTTCAACTTTACAACCGATAAAGTTTTTGACCAGGTCATCGGTAATTGTAAAACAATCCGTAGAAAAGGACAAGCAGGCACATGGATCACTAACGAAGTAAAAAAAGCTTATACGGTTTTACACAAACTTGGTTTTGCACACAGCGCCGAGGTTTGGAAAAACGGAGAATTGGTTGGTGGTTTATACGGAGTAAGAATTGGAAAGATATTCTTTGGTGAAAGCATGTTCAGCAAACAAAGCAATGCAAGCAAATATGCTTTTATAAAATTTGTTGAATATTTAAAAAATGATGGTGTTGAGTTGGTAGACTGCCAGGTTTATACCGAGCATCTTGAAAGCATGGGTGCAAGAATGATCCAGAGAAATGAATTCATTCAAAGATTAAAAAAATTAATTCCCCAGGATTAATTACTAAAACCTGCTTTCTAAATAATGCGGCAAAACTGCCCGCCAGGTGTTCCAATCATGAGGCCACTCATGTCCCCAAACATCCAGTTCATAATTGATCGCTTTATCATAAAGAATTCTTGCAAAACGTCCGCTGTTGGTTGGATCTTCATAAGCACCACTGCCGGTAAAAATGTGCAGGTGATTGGTTCTTCTTATTTGTTCAAGGACATTATGATCATCTAAGTTGGGCATATAATGCATCGGGCTGTTGAAATAAACATCATCATCATAATGTCCCTTGGTATATTCCGTCAGATCGTAAACTCCACTCATAGCAAGAACACCATTAAGAATATCGGGACGCTTCAAAAATAAATTCATACTGTGTAAAGCGCCGAACGATGCACCGCAGGTATAGATCATTGTTTCACTACTCGAATTATCACGGATAAAAGGAACGACTTCATTAAAGACATAATTATTCCACTGTTGGTGGCGGATAGCTTTTTCAACAGGGCTCATATGGTGATTCAGCCAGCTTTCATTATTGATACTATCAATTGAATACACTTTTAATTTGCCTGCTTCAATAAATGGTGCGATCTGGTCCAGCAAATGAAATCTTTCATATTCTAAATAGTCAGCCGCAGCAGTTGGTACAAGCAATAATGCGAAGCCATAATGCCCATAGATAGCGATCGGCATTTCCTTATTTAAAGGAGGGCTATGCCATGAATAAAGCGTTCTTTCCATTGAAGGTTTTTTGATTTATAAAGCCGAAAATGCGGCACAAATATATATGTATCAATGGACATGGTCCATTTTCCCGCTCTCATAGTTACGAACACTCCATTTATTAATATCTGCCCCCTGAAGGTCCGGGCTAAGGGTTTCCCCCTAATTTAAAAGGTAGTCAGTAAATATTCTTGGTAGATTGACCGAGTATTATTACTTTGGATTTTCAGTATTTTTACTGACGTAAGAATATCCTTGATTCACCCTTTATTTCATTGCAAACTACTAAAATTAATTGTTGAATAACCCAGAGTCTCATTCATACAGGATTCCTTTTTCCTTGATCAACCAATTTATTTGTCCGCCTCGAAAGCAGAAGTAATTATTTCGAAAATAAATAAAAATGACAATAATTGTATGAGTATTAAACCAATCCGTCTCATTCTTGTGGATGACCATGAGCTGGTAAGACAATCCTGGAGAATACTGCTGGAGACAAACCCGGATTTTCAGATCATTGAAGAATGTGATAACGGACTTTCGGCAATTGAACTGGCAAAAGAGCTGAAGCCTGATGTAATGCTCGTAGATATAAATATGTACCCCATGAATGGTTTTACTGTTACAAAAGAAATAACTGAGCATTCACCTGAAGTGAAAATCATTGGTCTTTCAATTAATAACGATCCAAACTATGCATCCCGTATGCTTAGCCTTGGAGCAAAAGGTTATGTAACCAAAAACGCTGCTTTTGAAGAACTGGCAGAAGCAATATACGAAGTCAGCAAGGGCAGCATTTATCTATGTCGCGAAATCAGGTTGCGGATGGGCGAATAGGTAATCTTCATTTCATTATTACTGCTACCCGATACTTTCCTTTCTTCGTTGTATAAAACCCGGTAAATTTGCGGCCTGTTGAGGATATTTATACCAGACCACCGAGTTTTTTATTTTTTAATCCACATATGTGGAACTTAGCAGCATTGCATCCATCAACGTCCCTTCCGCCTCGGGCGGACTCTTGTACTCAGATAATTCTATTCAGCCCAATAGTGAACAGAATGTACAAGGGAGCAATTGACGTGGCGAAGCAGGAAATTGGAAACAACGGAAGCTTAAAAGAAGTACGTAAGCCGGAAAATAATTATAAACAGATCAGAAACAAGAAACCAGAAACAAGAAATGGACTTATCGAAAAACTTTGAACCGGGGTCGATAGAAGAAAAATGGACGGCACACTGGAAGTCGAAAAGGTATTTTAATTCTGTGCCTGATGACAGGAAGGCTTTTACTGTCGTTATTCCTCCGCCGAATGTGACGGGTGTTTTGCACATGGGACATACGCTGAATGAAACTGTGCAGGATATTCTTGTTCGCAAAGCAAGAATGAGTGGCTTCAATGCGTGTTGGGTGCCGGGCAGTGATCATGCTTCTATTGCAACAGAAGCGAAAGTGGTGCAGATGCTGAAAGAAAAAGGAATCGATAAAAACAAGATCGGCCGGGAAGAATTTTTAAAATATGCTTTTGAATGGAAAGAAAAATACGGTGGCATAATTTATAACCAGATCGATAGGCTTGGTTGCAGTGTTGATTGGGATCGTGTTAGTTTCACAATGGATGATCATTATTACAAAGCTGTAATAAAAGTTTTTGTTGATCTGTATAACAAAGGGCTTATTTATCGCGGCGCAAGAATGATCAATTGGGATCCGTCTGCGAAAACTGCATTGAGTGATGAGGAAGTAGAGTATAAAGAACTACAGGGAAAGCTTTACTATGTTAAATACCTGGTTGTAGATAGCGAGTCGGGAGTTCAGAGTTCAGAGTCAGGGACTCATAACTCTGAACTAAAAACTCAGAATTATATAATTATCGCTACGCAACGTCCTGAAACGATCATGGGTGATACGGCAGTTTGCGTACATCCCGATGATGAACGCTATGCTTATTTGAAAGGAAAGAAAGTTATTGTGCCACTTGTAAATCGTGTAGTACCGGTAATTTTTGATGATTATGTTGATAAAGAATTTGGAACAGGTGCTTTGAAAATTACTCCGGCACATGACATCAATGATTATAATCTTGGGCTGAAACATAATCTTGAAACAATAGATACATTGAACCCGGATGGCACAATGAGTGAAGCCGCACAGGTATTTGTTGGACTTGACAGGTTCGACGCAAGAAAAAAAGCAATTGAAAAATTAAAGACCGATGGTCTATTAATTAAAGAAGAAGATTATACAACAAGACTTGGATTTTCCCAAAGAACAAATGCGGTTGTAGAACCAAGAATTTCCACACAGTGGTTTGTAAAAATGAAACCGCTTGCAGATAAAGCTTTGCATTCTGTTGTAAGTGGTGATGTAAAAATTCATCCCGAAGAAAGATTTTTGGCTACTTATAAATATTGGCTTGAGAATGTAAAAGACTGGTGTATCAGCCGTCAGCTTTGGTGGGGGCAAAGAATACCGGCATGGTATGATGACGCAGGAAGATTTGTTGTGGCTGAGAATGAAGATGAAGCAAAGTCAAAATTTAAAAGTCAAAACTTAAAATTTGAAGGAGACCTAAGACAAGATGAAGATGTTCTTGATACTTGGTTCTCGTCATGGTTATGGCCAATAGAAGTATTTAATGGGATAACCAAACCCGGAAATAAGGACATCAATTATTATTATCCGACTTCTGTTCTTGTAACCGGTCAGGATATTATTTTCTTCTGGGTTGCAAGAATGATCATGGCGGGGATGGAATACATGAAAGAAAAACCATTCAGCGATGTTTATTTTACCGGCATGGTAAGAGATAAGCAAGGAAGAAAGATGAGTAAGAGTCTTGGTAATTCTCCTGACTTACTTGATCTCATTGATCGTTTCGGCGCTGATGCAGTTCGTTTTGGAATTATGATCTCCTCTCCTGCCGGTAACGATCTTTTATTTGATGACAGCAGCTGTGACCAGGGAAGAAACTTTAATAATAAGATCTGGAATGCGTTGAAGCTGGTGAAGATGTGGGAAGGGAGGCAAGCTGTGAGCCATGAGCCACGAGCTACGAGCAATGACAACTTTGCTATAGATTGGTTTGAGAACAGGTTGAATGAGGCAAAAGCCGAAATAGAAAAATCCTATAAAGAATTCAGATTAAGTGAAGCTTTGAAAACAATATACTCTTTGATCTGGGATGATTTCTGCAGTTGGTATCTTGAATGGGTAAAGCCCGGCTTTGAACAGCCAATCGAGAAAGAAGTTTATGAAAAAACAGTTTACTTTTTTGAAGAGTTAATGCAGTTACTTCATCCGTTCATGCCTTTTGTTACAGAAGAAATTTATCATGAATTAAAAGAAAGAAATGAAGGTGATGATTTAACTATCAGGCAAGAATCAAAAATCAAAAAGCAGGAACCAGGGATTTTAAAACAAGCTGAATTGCTAAAACAAGTTATTACTGCTTTACGTGATGTTCGTGTAAAAAATCAATTGAAACAAAAAGAAGAGATAAAACTGCATATTCAAACTACTGAACAGTCAGCATATAATTCATTTAAATCAATTCTTGCAAAACAGGTCAATGCTTCGGCAATAAACTTTATTAATGATACAGTTGCGGGAACTATGATTGTAGTCGTTCAAAAAGATAAATTTTTTATTGAACCAGTATCTATTAGAGTAGATATTAGAGGCGTCGTTCATGGAACATCATCCGCATCAGGAATTCTAACCTCACAAAAAGATCAACTCCTCAAAGACCTCGAATACCAAAAAGGATTTCTTTTATCAGTAGAAAAGAAACTCAGCAATGAACGCTTTGTTCAGAATGCAAAACCGGAAGTTGTGGAAATTGAGAAAAAGAAAAAGGCTGATGCAGAAGCAAAGATCAAAGCGATTGAAGAGAGTTTGCAAGGCCTTTAAGCCCCTCCCGACCTCCCCTTTGGGGAGGCCATCTGCGCACAATACCTAAAAATCGTTCACTCCTGTATAGCTTATAACTATTCTATTGCTGAAGTGTAAGAATCTAATGTTTGGATTTGTACTGAAGTACCGCTCCTTCCCTAAAGGGGAAGGAGTTGGAGGATGGGACTCTACCTCGGTATTATACTCACCGGCAAAATAAATTCAAACCATGTTCCCCTCTGACCTGTTACAAGGTCATCATCTAATCGCCGGCTGATCCGAAAACCAAAAGTCAACGGGTATTGATTCCACCAATTGGTGTCAAAATAAAATTCTATACCTGCGCTGCGCTGGTTAGCGGTTACTTTTTTATTTCTTGAATACACTTTTGTAAAATCATAAAATCCATTGGCACGGATACGCTGGATATAAAGAATATTTCCAAAACCCCAGTCAGGAACCCAAACAGGAAAATGATAATTAGCACCAAGCTTCCACATCCTTGAAAGGTATGTTTCATTAAATCCTCTTGAATACGGAAAACGATTACTGAATAATATTCTAAAAGTATCTCTTTGCTGAAAAGCACCGTCAACAACAAAACTATGATTGGAAAAAAATCCCGGCAGATAAATATGACCTGAACCAAAGAATTGGTAGCTCTCATATTTTGAAATTGCATGACGATATTGCAATGAAAGACTATAACCCAGCCGCGGATAAATATGCTGTCTCGCCATCTGCACCTGCTGACTGTAATTAATAAAATGTGAGAGATAGCTGAAATTATTCTCTGAAAAAAGATCTTTAGTTGGGCCGGTATTTTGTTCAAACCGGAAAACATAGCTGCTTCCAAAATTCAAATTCCTGAAAAATCTGCCTCCCGAAAAATTCAAAGGAATATTTAACCCTACCCGGGTATCCAATTGATTCCACTGACGTGTAACATTATTCAATGTGTCTATTCTTTTAAAAGTATATTCTGCACCTGCTGATAAATAAGGAAACAATGCTCCATAAGTCGTACTGAATCCAACTGCATTTGTTCTCTCATCCTGGTTATATAAATAATACAGCTCGGTCTGCAGTGTATTTAAAATATTTTGTCCGTAAAGTGTGTATGTAAATATCGGGTCTTCGTAATAAGGCCGCCAGCTATGGAAATTTAAAAGTCTTGTTCCCTTTTTGTACTTACTTAACGGGAAGCTTCTTGTTCCAATATCATTTAGCAACAGACTCCTGAATTCATTTTCCTTTGCAATCTTATAAGTTTCACCGGAATTCTTAAACAAGAAGCGATCAGTCTCTTTCATATTCGCCTTATCTAAACTTATTTCTTTTATCTGGTAACCATCGGCAGTAAAGCTGGAGTAAACAAGTTTCCCATTAGAAGCACTTGCAAAATAATTACCCGTTGCAGAATTACTTAGCTGGAAAATCTTATGTTCATGAGATGCCAGGTCCAGCATAAAAAGATCATCGTTCCCGTTAACCGAAGCGGTAAAATATACTTTATCGCCCTGCACATTCGGAAAACCAATTACAGCCCATGTCGGGTCAAGCAAGTATTCAATAGCTCCTGAAGAAAGATGAACCCGAACCATCGACATACTTCCTTCATTAAACCGGATACAACTTACCAACGAACTATCATCAATAAATTTCGGATCAGTGAACACAGCAATTGAGCTTGCATTTATCCTTTGCAGCACTTCGCCTGTAGTCGCATCAAGAATATGTAATTCACATTTACCATCCGGCTCATAATTTACTGCAGCAATTTTGCTTCCATCATTATTTATATCCGGCGCAAAGTATTTTGATTTATGAGTGATCGTTTGCTGGTTACCACTTTTCACATCCAGCACACGGATCTCTCCAAAATTTTTCCATCCCCAACGGACATCCGGCTTATATGCCGAATACACGATTTTCCCGTTGCGGTAACTGTATTGCTCATCCAATGAAATATCTTTTATCCGCAACACATGTTCACCAGAATTATCTTTTATCACAAATGCAGAACGTTTACGATAACTGCTTTTCAAATAAAGCAACGAATCACTTCCTGATTGATAAGGGAAAAAATAATTGGTGACATGGCTTAATGTTGCCGTAGTAATTTTTTGCCCGTCTTCATTACTACTATTAAGCTTCTCTTGCGTCGCACTCTTGTACTGCATATCGCTATTCAGCTTATAATAACCGAAAGCTTCCTTTCTGAAAGTCTTATAATCAACACCGGCATGTTTCTTTATGGCATTTTGAAAAGGATAAAATAATCCTTTGAATGAAGCCGCATCCTGTGTTACTTTTTTCCAGAAATCACTTCCATATTTTTCATAGCCATAATTCACCAGCAAATAACCCAATGGATAATGGTTCGGCACATAATCCTTCAGCGAATTATTTCTCAATTTCATCCATGAATAATTCTTTTTAGCAAGCCACAGCGATTTGTATTGATTAGTAAAGAAAGGAATTCGCCCCCTGCCCTGCTCCGAATGAACTGTTTCATTATACACTGCATCACCTTCATAAAACCAATCGGGAATTGATGCGTTGATTGCAACAGCCAATCCTTCTTCTCCTGCCAAATAATACATAGCCTTACTTAAACCAGTTCTGAAATTGCTGAATTGTTGAACATGCCGGTATTCATGCAGTGCAAGACCATCCGCCCAATCTATGCTGCCCAACTCGAAATTGTTCAATGAGGGAGTTAAATAAAACTCGCTGCGATAAGGACCAAGGCCAACATAACCATTTGCGATCGTTGATTGATTTTGCAATACAATGTTTATCTTATTCCGTTTATTGCCAAGTGAATTGTCTTTTGCAGCAAGAAAATGTACAATGGATGCAATTCGTTGTGCGGAAGCATCTCTTCCTTCCGGAAAAATAATTCTCGCAGTATCGGTATTAATTTGTTTCCATTTTATAGCAGGTGGGTTGCCACCAAATTCCTGTGAATACAAATGACCGGTAACAAATAACAAGAAACCAATAATATAAAGTCTTCGCATTTGTGCGGATTTAAAGAAGGAAGTTACGGAAAAGCTGCTATCGCTTAATATGACAAATACTCCTGACTTAAGGCTGCCCTATATCCTTCCACAATACAATCCATCACATATTTGATTCGCTGATAATATTCAATCAACTTCAACCGGCATCTTACTTAGCTTAGACTTATAAAATAAGTGTCATGAAAAGAAATCTCATATTCGTTTTGATTTTTGTGATCAGCGTTTCTGCGTTCTCGCAGATCCCATTAACTGTTTTGCCAAGTGGCGGTAATAAAAAAGCTATCGTTGGTGAACAAATTGGTTTAACAAAAGTTGTTATCAATTATGACCGCCCGGGAGTAAAAGGCCGTGAAGGGAAAATCTGGGGGGAATTAGTTCATGCAGGATATATTGACCAGGGATTTGGAAACACAAAAGCTGCGCCATGGCGTGCAGGCTCTAATGAAAACACGACAATCGAATTTTCAACAGATGTAAAAATTGAAGGTAAAGATCTTCCTGCCGGTAAGTATGGATTTTTCATTGCTTACGATCCGAATGAATGCACATTGATATTCTCTAAAAATTCTACATCGTGGGGAAGTTATTATTACAATGAAAAAGAAGATGCGCTGAGAGTAAAAGTAAAGCCCGTTGCATTGCAGCAATCAGTAGAATGGTTGAAATATGAATTCCTGAATGAAACTGAGAACAGCGCCACCATTGCTTTATTATGGGAAAAACTGATGATACCTTTTAAGGTGGAAGTTGATTATATAAAATCACAGATCGAATCATTCCGGAAAGAATTAAGAACAGAAAAGGGTTTTATTTGGCAGAGCTGGGAACAAGCAGCTAACTGGTGCCTCCAAAGAAATGTGAACCTTGAAGAAGCGTTACTATGGTCGGACTCTGCAACCAAGGCAGGTTTTGAAGGCGATAAATCTTTCCGAGCCGCAAGTACCAAAGCACAGATACTGGAAAAACTTGGACGGGGAAATGAAGCGATGACAATAATGAAGAATGCATTGCCAAATGCTTCCATGGGAGAAATTCACCAATATGGAAGAACATTGCTTACTCAGAAAAAGAATAAAGAAGCTTTGGATGTCTTTAAATCAAATTTTGAAAAGAATCCTAACCAGTTTACTACGTTGATGGGATTGGTGAGAGGTTACTCCGCTAACGGCGATTTCAAAAATGCTCTGAAGTATGCAAACCTTGCTTTACCCCTTGCACCAGATACCAACAATAAAAATAATTTATCTGCCATGATCGAAAAGCTGAAGGAAGGAAAGGATGTGAACTGAGGGAAACCATGAGCTGTGAGCTATGAGCTATGAGCTTTAAATTCCTAAGCTTGTTAGAATATTTTTTTGCTGAATAGTATTACCGGAAGTACAAGAGTGCGACCCTTCGACAAGCGTCCCGATTAAATCGGGACGACGCAATTGCTGAATAAAGAATAGAACGATGAATGGAGCGTCGCAACGAAAGTTTAATAGTAGCAATGAAGTTTGGTACAAAAAAACTCACTACTCATAACTTATAACCTAAAACTTTTCTTAGTTACATCCTAATATCTCACAAAGTTTACCATCAAGGTCGGGGCCGCGAAGATTCCGGCCTATTATTTTTCCTTGCGGATCAACTAAAATATTAAAAGGGATACCGCCGACACGATAAAGTTTTGCGGCAGCATTATCCCACCATTTCAGATCGCTTACATGTGTCCATGTAAGATTATCCTTATGAATGGCAGCCATCCAATTGTCTTTTTGCCCCGGACGATCTAATGAAACACCAAGCACTGTAAAATTCTTTGCACTGAATTTATTAAAGCTGGCAACTACATTTGGATTTTCCATACGGCACGGCCCGCACCAACTGGCCCAAAAATCAACCAACACATACTTTCCTTTAAAGGAAGAAAGCGAAACCTGGACACCTGATGTATCAGGCTGTGTAAAATCCAATGCATCAGTACCAACAGCTCCTACTTTGTTGAAATCAATATAATTCTTTAAGCTTTTACTGGTAGGTGTTGCCCGTATTACTGAATCGAGACGAAGAAATCTTTTTTCGAGCAATACAGGATCTTCATAAAACTGTGTGGTAACAAATAAAATGAATGGTGATACAAAAGATGAAAGATGGTTGTTAATATATCCATCGATATTCAGTTGAATAGTATCTTGTATGTTATTATAGATCATCATCAAACTATCCCGCTGCGGACCGTAAGGGGTTGAATTAATAACCGGCACAATTGTTTGCAGGCGAAGTATCAATGGATTGAAACTTTTTTGAAAATCTATAAAATCATTATGAGATTGCGAACCGGTGACTTTATAGTTTGCTCTGATCGGTTTGGTACCTGAAACTGCAATAGGCTTATTCTCTACATAAATATATTGCTGCTCATCGCCGGTGATCTTTAACCAGCAAAGTGTAGGCTCCGTTAATTTGCCTTTTAAAACAAACTTGCCTTTTAAAATTTGAGCTGCGGCTAACTGAACCCCTGTATTCTGATCTTCTAATTTTACTTCAGTTCCATCACCAAAACCAATCATGCTTCCGGTAATAGTAAAACTTGTGTCTTTAACAGTTTCGGCAAACAGGTTAGTATGTAAGAGGCCAAGAAAAAGAAAGGTCAATATTGTCTTCATAATGCTTTTCGGAATGTACCTGTAAAAATAATAAAATTTTGTGCGGGGCTTAGCTATCAACCCTTAATACTCTCTAAAAATTTTCGTGTAATGTCGGGTATATTGCCCGGTTCGGCCAGGGCTTTTATATATGCGGAGCCTATTATTGCCCCATTAGCGTTTCCACAGGCAGTTTCAAAGGTGGCTTTATCCTTTATTCCAAAGCCAACAAGCACCGGGTTTTTCAGTTTTAAACTCTTTAGTTTCTGTAAATATTCTTTTACATCTGTCATATTCTTATCACGGCCTGTTGTAGATGAAGATGAAACAGCATACAAAAAGCCGGTGCTTAATTCATCAAGTTTCTTTATCCTCTCCTCGCTTGTTTCAGGAGTAACGAGGAAAATAAAGTCAAGTCCATACTTTTTTATGATAGCGCCATATTCAGTTTCAAATTCATGTTCAGGCAGATCAGGAAGAATTAAACCGTCAATACCAACCGCTGCTGCATCTGCACAAAATTTTTCAAATCCATATTGCAAGACTGGATTCATATAGCCCATCAACAAAACCCCCAAACCCCCTAAAGGGGGATTATTGCGAAATCCTTTAAGTTGATCAAATAGTTTTGGAATCGTCATTCCATTCTGTAATGCGATTGTATTGCTTTGTTGAATTACCGGCCCATCTGCTAATGGATCGCTGTATGGCATGCCAAGCTCAATAATGTCAGCGCCGTTTTCCTGCAGAGCTTTCATTACTTCAAGTGTTGAGTTCAATTGAGGATAGCCTGCAGTGCAGTAGACATTCAACACATTGTTTGTCTTCTTTTGGAATAAATCTTTGATTCTACTCATATTTATCACTCCCGGCCTCTCTCCTTAAGGAGAGAGTGGCCAGGCTATAGTTTATTAATTACTCTTGTGTGCTAACAAATTAGCTACCATCATTGCTCAGCATTTCAGCAACTTCACATATTTTCTTCAGAACATCATTCAGATTACTCATCACCTCTTCATTCTTAAATCTTAAAACAGAAATATTTAAACCCGTAAGCATTTCTGTTCTTGCATCATCATATTCTTTGTTTCTCTTTACATCATGAACACCTCCATCTAATTCAACTACTAATTTCTTTTCGTTACAATAAAAATCAACTATGAACTTATCCAGCGGATGTTGTCTTCTGAATTTCAAGTTATTTAGCTTTCTGTTTCTTATTGCAGACCATAATAATTTTTCAGCAGCAGTGGGTTCTTGCCTCAATTCCCTTGCATATTGATATAACTTACCAATCGCTTCTTTATGTAGATTATCGTTGTAAGATTCAGTCATGCTTTACTCATGGATTATTTTCCAATCCCGCTATTTCACCTCACCCCATCATTATTTTTTAAACTATGAAGAAGCTGCCTCCCCTCTCCTTAAGGAGAGGGGTTGAAGACTCTACATCAATAAGAAAATCTCATGGGGTGAGGTCAAAGATGTTTCATGTAAGTCGAAAGGTCCTTATCCCCTCTCCCACTCAAACAAACTACCACCCTATCTTCTTTATTAAACTTTAAAATTCTCAATGCATGAAGAGCATGTGCACTTTCCAATGCAGGAATTATTCCTTCCAATTTTGCAAGCTCAAATGCAGCAGCAAGAGATTCATCATCTGTTGCACTTAAAAATCTTGCACGACCACTTTCATATAAATGTGCATGAAGAGGACCGATACCGGGATAGTCCAATCCAGCAGAAATGCTATGCGGCTCTACAACCTGTCCATCTTCAGTTTGCATTACCAAACTTTTACTGCCATGCAAAACTCCGGGCTTACCTAATTGAGTAGTTGCCGCACTTAATCCGCTGTTGATGCCATGTCCTGCTGCTTCCACAGCGATCAACTGAACTGAAGGTTCATCAAGAAAATGATAAAATGCACCGGCAGCATTACTGCCGCCACCAACACAGGCAATTACAGAATGAGGTAACTCACTTCCTGTTTTTTCTTTTAACTGCCATCTCATCTCTTCACTTATCACACTTTGAAAACGAGCCACCATATCAGGATATGGATGCGGACCAACAACGCTGCCAATAATATAATGCGTGTCATTTGGATTATTTATCCAATCACGAATTGCTTCATTGGTTGCATCTTTCAACGTCTTACTACCTGATGTTGCCGGTATCACAGTTGCTCCAAGCATTTTCATTCTTGCAACATTGGGCGCCTGCCGTTCAATATCCTTTTCACCCATGTACACAATACATTCCACACCTTTCAATGCACAGACGGTTGCAGTAGCTACACCATGTTGTCCGGCTCCTGTTTCAGCAATTATCCGTTTTTTCCCTAATCGTTGCGCCAGCAATATCTGTCCGATCGTATTATTGATCTTATGTGCACCGGTATGACAAAGATCTTCCCTCTTCAAATAAATTGAAGTTCCGTATAGCTGACTAAACCGCTGCGCAAAATATAATGGTGTAGGCCTTCCTGCATAATCATGTAATAATTCACGAAACTCTTTTTGAAAAGTTGCTTCATTCATTATTTCCAAATAACGATTCTTAAGTTCTTCCACATTGCGATGAAGCATTTCAGGAATATATGCTCCACCGAATTTTCCGTAATAACCAAATTCATCTGGTTGTTGATAAGTTGTTTTAGTTGTCATTCGTCATTGCGAGGCGAAGCCGAAGCAATCTCCTCAATTTTTATTTTATTTATTAGCCAAGCTTTTGTACTACTATTTAACTTCTGTTGCGACGCTCCATTCATCGTTCAATTCTTTATTCAGCAATTGCGTCGCAGTTTACCCTGAGCTTGTCGAAGGGTCGCACTATTGTACTTTCTGTTTTCATGGCATCAATTTCAATCCCGGGATTTACCACTTTTCCACTTTCTCTTCTTTATTCTCTAAGCAAAATCATTATTTAAAAAGTAAACTTGTCAACGCCGGTGATACATAAAGTCGCCATGCTGTAAATGTTGCCATTAATAATGCCAAAGCAATTATTGCTCTTACATATTTTGCTTTAATAGTAAGAACTTTTGCCAGGTCAATTAACATCCATGCTACATAAAGAACTTTTAAAATATCCGACCAGAGGATACTTACTGAATTACCTGTAAACAGGTAAAAGATCAGCGCCATTACAACAAAAACAGTATTAAGAAATATAACTGTGCCGATCCCATATAATACTACCACTAAGGCTTCAACATAATTAAATTGTTTATACATTAGAAAAACATAGATATATATTGCCTGTACGGGTAATAAAAGTGTCAGGATAATATTTAAATGACTGATCGCATACTTAGTTGTTTCACCCGGACCAAAATAGTCTGCAAAACTCACTCCTTTATTTTCACCAAACCACTCTCCCATTAAATAAAGAACAAGGGAATAAAGCCCGATCAAAATAAGATAATAAGAAACCGGTTTCTGATAATTCTTTCTTTTGCCTTCAATAAAACCTTTAAGTACCTGCCCGGGATTCTTCAATAATTGAGCAGTGGTAAAGAAAAAACCTTTCTCAGCATGTGTAAAGAAATGAAAGACCTCATGCACGATATAATGAAGTGTGATCCTTTCCGGCACAGGCTTCTGCCCACAATTGCTGCAGTATAAACCATTCGTTGATGCCCCGCAATTCTTACACGTTTTCATTTGAAGGCTTGTAAAAATTTCAATATCGCAGCCATATCTTTTACACCAGCCGCTGTTTCAAATTTGCTGTTCACATCTATCGCAAAAAAATCAGGATGCTTAAATGCTTTTACTTTTTGAGCATCATCAGGTCCAATACCTCCACTGAGAAAAAAAGGCTTTTCTATTTTTGCTTTTTTCAATATCCCCCAATCAAATTGCTGGCCTGTGCCACCAAAACTTTCTTTTAATCCGCCTGTATCAAAAAGATAAAAATCACAAGCTGCATCATAAGGCATTACTAGTTCATCGATGTTTATTGATTCATCTCCCGCAATACGAAACGCTTTTATCACTTCCACTTCTGCACTTAGTTCCTCACACATTTCCGGTGTTTCATTGCCATGCAACTGCACGATATCCAAACCGTATTCATCAATTGCATCCAGCAATTCCGAATAGCCAGGGTTTACAAACACACCCACTTTCTTTATGTCGAAATCTGCTTCCTTGATCTCCTTGCCTGAAATTTTATCACCCATATACCGGGGTGAATCTTTGTAAAATATTAATCCTGCATAGTCAATGTTCAGTGCTTCTAATTGCTGCAATTGCTTGAACTGTGTAATGCCACAAACTTTTATATTCATTTATTTTCCTTTTTTTACTCCAAGATTTTCTGCAAACTTCCTGATGCTGTTCACATCTTTTACCCCTTGACCAATTTCAAATTTTGTATTTAAATCAACCGCAAATAATTTTTCTCCCGCCGGTGTGCTGATAAATTCCCCAAGCTTTTTTTCATCTCCCGGTTCAATACCCCCGCTTAAAAAATATGGCTTAAGCGGCAATGATCCTTGCAATACTGTCCAGTCAAATTTTTTACCCGTGCCACCGTATCCTGCGCCAAGAGTATCAAACATAAAAAAATCACATACTTCTGCATATGGTTGCGTCATGTGCATGATGCTGTCGTTATCACTCAAGCGAAAAGCTTTGATCACTGATATATAATCTGCAATTTTATCACAGAACTTCGGGCTTTCATCACCATGCAGCTGCACCATATCGAGCCTGTAATCATCAACCGTTTTCATCAGCTCATCATAAGTCTGGTTTACAAATACTCCAACCTTTATTATTTTTCCTTTGATCTGCCGCATTTTTTCCGGGCTGATCTTCATCGCCATGTATCGGGGCGATTTCGGATAAAAAATAAACCCGGCAAATGTAATTCCCATATCATCAAGAGCATTTGCCTGTTGAGGCAATGTATTTCCGCAAACTTTAATCTTCATGTGCTTTTGCTTTTAATTGTTTTACAAACTCAGCAAAAGCAATCGTTGGGTTAGTAGCCTTCATAAAATTTTCTCCAATAAGAAAACCATGAAAACCGTGTTGTTTAAAAAGTAAAATATCATTCACACTGCTAATACCGCTCTCCGCCACTTTCAACATTGACAAAGGTATCTTTTCAGCCATCCGCAAGCTTCTTTCAATATCCACATTAAACGTCTTTAGGTCACGGTTATTGATACCGATCACAGTTGTCTCATCACAAATATGATCCAGCTCTTCTTCGGCATGAAGTTCTAATAAAACTTCCAGCCCCAGCTTTTTTGCAAACGCTGCCAGCCTTTTTACTTCAGCCGGCGATAAACAGGCAGCGATCAATAATATTACATCAGCTCCCATAGACTTTGCCTCTAATAACTGGTATTCATCAATAATAAATTCTTTTCTAAGAATAGGTATCTCATTTATTCTTGCTTTAATAAGATCTTCGTCGCTACCTCCAAAGAAATTCTCATCGGTCAACACAGATAAACAAGAAGCACCATTTTCTGCATAGCCTTTTGTTACTTCAGCAACGTCAACATCTGGATTGATGATTCCTTTTGATGGCGATCTCCTTTTGAATTCTGCGATAATGCCTGTCCTTGATGTGTCAAGTAAAAAATCTCTAAGTGATAAAACTGGTCTTGAAAACAAATCCCGTTTCTCAAGCTCAGCAATACTGATTTCAGTTTTCCTTCTACTGACTTCTGACTTTTTATATTCAATTATTTGGTCGAGTATATTCATAAATTTTCATCTATAGGACGCCAAGTCCCCCTTTTGGGGGATTTAGGGGGCTTGCAAACTGATTAATTTATCAAGAGATTTTTTTGCCTTTCCGCTTTCCAGGCTTTCAATTGCTGCATTAAATGCATCATCATACGTTTTATAATTGCCGGTACAATGTAAAGCCATCGCTGCATTTGCAAATACAACTGCATTCTGCGCCCAGGTTCCTTCTCCTTTTAAAATCTTTAAAAAGATCTTTGCAGATTCTTCTACACTATTGCCACCTTGTATATCATGAGGCTCTACCATTCGCTTTCCAAGTTGCTCAGGCGTTTTTATTTTTTCGCCTTCATTGGTTATAACTTTTGTGTCATTGGTCAACGATATTTCATCATACCCATCAAGACTATGAATGATCGTAAATGATTTTTCTGTTTGCTGTAGGAGGTAATTATATATCCTTGCCATTTCAAGACTGAAAACTCCAACCAATTGAAATTTCGGATGCGCCGGATTCACCATCGGACCAAGCATATTGAAAAAAGTTCTCATGGCAAGATTCTTTCTTATTGGCCCTACAGTTTTTAATGCAGGATGAAAAAGCGGTGCATGAAGAAAACAAATATTAGTTTCGTCGATTTCTTTTTTAAGCCTGTCATTATCACTTTTAAATTTATACCCGATCTGTTCCATCACATTGGATGCCCCGCTGATTGATGATGAGCCATAGTTACCATGCTTAGCAACTTTTTGTCCTGTACCAGCTACAATAAAACAACTAAGTGTAGAAATATTAAAAGTATTTTTCCCGTCGCCACCGGTGCCCACAATATCAATAGTATCATATTCAGTAAAATCAACAGGCACACAAAGTTCAAGCAATGCATCACGAAAACCCATCAACTCATCAATGGTAATGCTGCGCATTAAATAAACCGTCATGAAAGCAGTTATCTCATGTTCGTTGTAAACGCCTTTGCCGATGTTGACTAATACATCTTTCGCCATTTCTCTCGAAAGAGTTTTATGCTCGAATAAATATTGTAATATTTTTTTCATACCACTGTCCCCTAAAGGGGAACTTAGATTTTTAGTTAACAATAATATTTCACAGTCTCTATTTCCGAATACTTAAAACAAATCATCAAACTAAGTTCACCAAAGCCCCCTTTAGGGGGTTTGGGGGTTTAGCCAGTTCCGCATTATCTCTTCTCCCATCGGTGTCAATACACTTTCCGGATGAAACTGCACCCCCTGCACATCAAAAGTCTTATGTTGCAAGCCCATGATCATTCCGCTTTCATCTTCGGCAGTTATTTCCAACTCATCAGGAAAATTTTCTCTGCTCACAACCCAACTATGATAACGACCAACTTCGATTTCGTCAGGTAACCCTGCAAACAAATCACTTTTAACTTTTAACTTTTCACTTCTCACTTTTACCGGCGTCGCTACTCCATGAAACACTGAACTAAGGTTGATGAGTTTTCCTCCAAATGCCTGACCAATTGCCTGGTGACCCAAACAAACTCCAAGTATTGATTTTGATGAAGCATATTCTTTGATCAATGGCAAAAGCAAACCTGCTTCTTCGGGAATACCTGGTCCGGGTGATAATATTATCTTATCATACTCTTTCACTTTCTCTAATGGCATCTGGTCGTTGCGATACACATCCACTTTTTCATGAGTTATCTTCTCAACGAGGTGAACCAGGTTGTAAGTAAAAGAATCATAATTATCGAATACCAAGATTTTCAAGATTTCTGATTTTAAATGTTCAATGCTCAATTTTCAACTCTCAATGTTCAATGACACTATACTTGAAAATTGAACATTGAGCATTGATCATTGAATATTTTAAACAATATTTTCTGCGAACTCAATTGCCTTTTTCAACGCTCCCAATTTGTTATTTACTTCCTGCAATTCACTTTCCGGTTTGCTTGCAGCCACTACTCCGGCACCTGCCTGGTATGTCAATGTGTTTTGCATGCTTAAAAAAGTTCTGATCATGATCGCATGATTGCAAGTTCCATCAAAACCCATAAACCCAATAGCGCCACCATAATAATTTCTCGTTGTTGGCTCATAACTATCGATCAACTCTATTGCTTTGATCTTTGGAGCGCCACTGAGGGTACCTGCTGGAAATGTTTTTGCCAATAATTCAAATGGATTAGCATTGGCTCTCACCTTGCCGCATACTTCACTTACCATGTGAATGACATGACTGTAATATTGAATGTCTTTATAATGAGTTACCGATACATCATCACATACACGGCTGAGGTCATTGCGTGCAAGATCAACCAGCATCACATGCTCTGCATTTTCTTTTTTATCACCTTTCAATAATTCAGCAGCTAAATGATCTTTATCATCATCACCCGTACGACGAAAAGTGCCGGCAATCGGATGAACAACCGCTTTACCATTTTTAATGATCAGTTGCGATTCTGGCGAAGAGCCCATTAATTTATAATCACCATAATCAAAGAAAAATAAATAGGGAGAAGGGTTGATGCTGCGTAAAGAACGATACACATTAAACTCGTCGCCTGTAAAACCCTGTTGAAAACGACGGCTCAACACAATTTGAAAAACATCGCCGCGATGACAACTCTCAATTCCTTTTTCCACCATCTTCATGTATTCTTTGTCAGTTACGTTTGAAACCTCCTCAGCATTTCTTTTAAAAGGAAAAACAGGAACATCTTTATTGCGAATTGATGATTCAATAACCGCTAATTCACTTTCAATCCCGTTTATATG